>Ga0157370_10005845_pt1 | contig 13742 bp, 10 predicted proteins | sample C35metaG_FD_113463 | JGI IMG/M metagenome (GOLD analysis project Ga0157370, IMG submission 113463) | Corn rhizosphere microbial communities from Kellogg Biological Station, Michigan, USA - C3-5 metaG | ecosystem: Host-associated > Plants > Roots > Rhizosphere > Soil | place: USA: Michigan...
ACTTTAAAGAGAACAAAAGGAGTGGTAGTTCAGCTGGTTAGAATGCCTGCCTGTCACGCAGGAGGTCGCGGGTTCGAGTCCCGTCCATTCCGCTGAGCGGGGGAATTGAAAAATTCTCCCGCTCTTTTTCGTATATAAGCAACCCTTTCTCCTTCATTATCTGTGAGTTATGAGATAGTAAATCTATCATCGTTGGTGTTCGATACATACCGTTTTGATAGTAAAGATTCCGCTCGAACACCACCCTAACAAGCTCCTGTTTGTCCAATGGCGATGTATTATTGTAAACGAATTCCAAGTCCGTAAGTTTTTCAATATTGCCCATTAAAATCTTATGCGTAGCATTATAGTCCCCACTTAGCCTTTCGATCATCCCTTCAAGCATTCGCCTATTGTTATTGATTGTAGAATGCCATCTATCATATGTCTCTTGTGAGATCTGATTGGTGATCCATTTTTCTTCAACGGAAATCAGCTTCGTTTCTTCAGCGATAAGCTCTTTCTTTTTCTCCTGAACCAGCAACTTATCTTCAATCACTTTTTGTTCGAAGATCCTTTCTGAATTCTTTTTAATGTCCTTTACAACCTTTTCAGGGACACTCATAAGTTCAAAAACCTGACGTAATTGGTCGTTGGCTTTTATTACACTTAAGTTGAGATGGTTCGTCTTATTGCATTTATAGTAATAGTAGTAGTTACCAAGCTTGTTACGAGATGGGGCTCCAGTCACAGCTTTACCACAATAACACTTAAGAACTCCCCTCAGCGGCATTTCCTCGCTAACGGAAATTTTTTCTTTCTCGGGTCTCGAGAGCTTATTCTGAACCATTTGCCAGGTAGACTTATCTATTATTGGATCGTGCATAGGAGGGAACAACCCTCCCGGGTAAGTTTTAAATGCCTGTACGTATTGCATTCCTGCGTAAAGAGGGTAACTTAGAATCCTTTGAATAGATACATTTCCGGTGCGGGGGAATCCCCGCTCTATGGCTTTCTCAGCAATAAGATACAGCGGCACGTCTTTAAGATACAGGTCGTATATCAGCCGTACGATGCTGGCTTCATCTTCCTTAATCTCGAGATGCCTGGCTTTACCTTCACCAACTTTAATGTAGCCATACGGAGGGTTTTTATAGACGTAACGTCCTTCCTTTGCTTTTGCCGTATAAAGTCCCCCGCGCACCTTAACGCTCCTGTTAATATTGTCATCTTCAGCCAACAACAACTGCAGCCCGGCCCTGAAGAAGCTTCCTGGTGTGTCGTAGTCGAAAGTAATTCCTTCGGTCACACTTACGATCTGTATGCTATAGGTTTTCTGAAGCTTTTTTACATATGCAAGAGCTTCACCTGCATCTCGGCTGAAGCGATCAAGCTGATCAACAATAAGGAAGTCTGCTTTTCTATGGTGTTTAATAATAAACTCTCGCAGCTTCTTAAAATCTGGTCTATCAAACGTCTTTGCGCTATGCCCACGATCTATGAACGTGTCAACCAGTTCCAGGTCATTCCGTTGTATGTATTGTGCCGTATAAAGGTCTTGCCTTTCTATCGATCCATTGCTCTGTGCCTTATCACTAAAACGCAGGTACCTAATTGCTTTTTTTCTGATCATGGTACTCTTTCATTGAAATGTTGACTAAAATCTGTGCTATTAAATTTACAAAATTCCTTTCCGAATGTGTATAACACCCTTCCATATTTGAATCATTTTCGGATGTTTTAGCATTATCATAAGACTTTTTCTCACTTTTCTCCTTACTTTCCATATTTCTTGCCTATTTAAATCAAAAGCCCTGCAGGCAGGGCTTTTGATAGTTTGAAAACAAATCGGTCATGCCGTTACTACAGCACAGCCTCCTTTATAAAAATCTTTGCATTGCCTAACGTATGCTATCACTTCCATGTATCCATCTTTTCGTTATTATGTTTTATTCCGTACCTGCCAGAAATAATATCCTAGTCCTCAATAATGCTACGAAGAGGTATTTTTTTGGTCCCCCACCTTAGTACTTCCTTTGTCCATTTCGTTCCTATTGGCGTTACAGTACCGAATCCTTATTGAATATTTTCGCGTTGGTTAACCCATGCTAAATTGCTTTGCTCAAAACCTTTCTGTCCGGCCTTTACCACTAATTCAAATCGCGCCTAGCATTTCGTCATTCAATACACTTGATTGAAAAGGGTTTGTGTAAAAAACTGGCTGGTTGACATCCTGAAAAAGAAGTAGTTCATGTAAAAAAGTTTATTCTGACTAAAACATTAGGTAAACTCGATTATCAGATTTTACGGACACTAACCTCTCTACAATGAAAAGATGCGCTCTTATCTTCATCGTATTTATTGTTGCATGTGTGAAATTTTCTTTTGCCCAAAAGTTGACTTTCAGCTATGATGCATCAGGAAACCAGACTGAGCGACGCTGGATATGTATCAATTGTCCATCGGCTAGGCAAATGGCCATGGATAAAAAACAGACTAACCTGCCCCCCGGAGAGCTCGGGGACGGACTCACTACCGAACGGGGTATTAAAGCCTATCCGAACCCGCTTAAAGAAACGCTTAATGTCTCATGGGGTGTCCCGGATAAGATTTATCTTAAAAGCATACAGGTGTACAGTATCGGGGGCAATACGGTTTTCAAAAAAAACTACAATCCCGATGAACGGCAAACCATAATAAACTTTCAGCAATTGCCGCCTGGTACTTACTTGCTGTCAGGCCAGTATTCGGATTCTAAAACCGAAACAATCAAGCTGATCAAAAATTAACTACTCAACTTCTACGGTCGCTCTATGAAACTTATTAACACCCTCACCATTGCCTTATTGGCCTTTGGTATTCAAACTACTTCTGCCCAGATTAAAAAAAACATCACTAAAAAAGATAGTGCAAGTGAACCAGTTGACACGACTATAAAAGTTACAGGCACAGTTAAGCCAATTTTCTCAAAAGAGATTAAGATTATTAAAGGCGCTGTACCGCAATTTTCAAAAGACCAGTCAAAGCCAGCAACCATGCAAAATAGAGTGGCCTATCCACCTGGTGGCGATCCGACCGATCCTGGGCTCCCGCCAACTGATCCGGTAGATCCGATTGATCCTGTAGACCCTGAGCCATCCGGATCCCCAGAAGCAGGCAGAACACCATCTGGGATTGATGTTTCGGCCAGCGGTGCATCAATATTTAATGTACCTTTTTCATTGCCACCTGGAATAGGTAAAAATATTCCCGGATTGGGGCTTTCCTATAATGCTCAGTCGGGGAATGGGATTGCGGGTTATGGCTGGAGTATTTCTGGTGTTTCCGCTATTACCCGCCTTTCCACAACAGCATTCCATGATAACAGGATAGACGGGGTAAACCTGGACGCCAATGATCGTTTTGCCCTTGATGGCCAAAGGTTATTACTAAAAAGCGGTACTTACGGCAGCGATGGAGCAGAATACCAGACCGAAAGCTATTCCAATGTCAGAATCTTTTCAAGGGGAACGTCGACCTATGGCCCCCAGTATTTTGAGGTATGGTATCCGGATGGCTCTAAGGCATACTATGGTGTTGATTATAATTCCCGTACGCCGATGGAATATGCCATCAGTTATAGTGAAAGCCCGGTAGGCGCACGCATATCCTATAGCTATTTTCAATCAGATAATACCATTTATCTCTCTCAGGTGCTTTATGGTGCTATGGGAACCTCTAGTGCTATCAATGCTATAAATTTTCAATATAGTTATGCTAATAGGACCGAACATGGCTACGTGGGAGGGCAAGCTGTTTTTAGAGACAGAATACTCACCAGCGTAAATATTACAGGAAACGGCAGCAATTTCCGGAATTATACGCTTACGCATAACATGGTCACACCTTTGAGATATCAGCAGCTCACCTCGATCAAAGAATCTGATGGAAATGGCACAAAGTCCTTTCAACCCATTTATTTCAGTTACGGTTCTACCGGGGATATCATTACCCATTCAACAATATCCAACCTAAGCCTCTCCGGTATCGCTAGTAATAATTCGGAAATGGTTACTGCAGATTTTACCGGCAATGGCTCAATGGATTTTCTGCTTTATCCGAAGTATAATAAGACAAAATTCTGGGCCTTTTACGATATGGAGCCGGGCTCTCCCTATTACCAGATGGGATATGAGGTAAATATCGGTCAGTACCTGGAAATCTTCCCTGCCACCAGCCTGACCTGGAACAATAAGATATTATCTGGGCAGGGTATGTTAGTGGTTAAAAATAATGGTACCAATTCTTATAAACTTGAAGAATATTCGTCAGGAACAACGGCACCCGTTTATTACCAATATGATAAAGTTTGGGATACTGCGCCGTTAGCTCCAAACTATTATTCTGATTGTGACTATCAGGAACATCAGGGAAATCCCCTTAATATGAAGTTTGTATCCGGAGATTTCAATGGAGACGGTATGACAGACCTGATTGCCGTGAGCGATGCGCTGACGGTCACTTATGAGCGGATGGAATGGTATCAGGACCCTTGGGATGACCGGGCCAGCTATTATTACTGTGATCAGCAATTTGGATATGTAGGCTCTTCGGCTTATTTCATCAATATGGACAGGCGGCTCACATCAAATTTCACTGTCTCCCTTGGAGCACTCAGCCAATCTTATACTTATGGTGAGCAAATTTATGCCGGGGATTATAATGGTGATGGCCGTTCGGATATCCTGCATGCTAAAAATGGTTCAATGTATGTCTACACCATGAACGCCAACAATACCCTTGAATTATTATGGTCAACCACTAACGATTCACGGATTGACTTGAGTAAGCCGATTTTACAGGGTGATTTTAATGGTGATGGCAAATTGGATATCATGTTTTCTACAGGGTTCAATTCACTGTTTGCTACTTTTCTTTCGACTGGAAAATCTTTTAATAAATTTGAGCAGTATGAGCCATTTGCTTACGTACAGGATACTTGGGATGGAACACCAGGAGTAGAACGGCTTCAACAACATTACCTGATCGCGAATGATGTAAATGGTGATGGAAAGGCAGATGTGATTTCAGCTCAGACCACTACTACCAATGGTAGTGCATACGGTACAATCGATGTAACGCTTCACCATAGCACCGGCATTTCTGGCTACTCGGGGCCGCTCTTTAGTAGTGGGACGCCAACGAGTAGATATACCAACTTGCGGCACAACCCGATGCCGATTTTCCTCAATCCAACTATGCCGAACCTGAATTTGGAGTTTGGCTTCATGAGTGATAACAGTATTTCTTTGTTTAATTTCAACAAGGATCTACGGAAAGAAGCGCAACTGGCCAGCGTTTACCAAGATGGGATATATCATACGATAGAGTATAAAGCGCTCCGTAATAATGATTATCAAAACGATATTACTTTTTACCAAAGTGGTTATCAGCAAAGTTATCCCTATGTTGATCTTCAGGATATTCCGGGCTTTGCTGTTGTAAGCAAGCTGACCAGAAATTACAATGGGCAGCAGGTCAGCCAGATATTCGGGTACGGCAAAGCAGTCAGCCATTATGGAGGCTTGGGCTTTCAGGGTTTTGGAGAGTTTATTCGTAGTAATTGGCATGCTAACAGTAGCGACAATAACCGCATTTTTAACATCAGTATCTCCGATCCACAGCTACGGGGAGCGGCTGTCAGAAATTTCAGCACTAAGTCTACCTATATCAATCCCGGAATAAAGGACCTGGCTTTGACCCCAAGTGCTACTTCAGATGGTGCATCATTAAACGATTACATTAGCAGGACAGATCAGGCTTACAGTACGCAATTGCTATCCAATAAGGTCTTTGTAAATATTCCAACCGCTACCCTAACGAAAGATATGCTGAGTGGCACTTTTACTTCTGAAACGTCCACCTACGATAGTTACTATAACGCAACGCAAAGTGTGAGCAGTTTTAACGGAACCGGTTCCAAAACGGTTGAAGTTACCTATGATAATAACCCTGGCGCTGGTTACATTGGACGGGTGCTGACCAGTAAAACCACGCTGAACAATGGCGCCGACAGCTTTAGCACAGAAGAGGAGTATACCTACAGTGGCTTCCTGCCTACACAGATCAAAAAGAAAGGTAATGGTACAGGCTGGATGACCGACAACCTGACCTACGATATATTCGGCAATATTACCCAAAAGACAACCACCGCACCCGGTGGTGCCCAGCGTACTATATCTATGGGTTACGATGCCACGGGTCGGTTTATGGTGAGCTCTACGGATATTGATGGCATGACATCAACCAGAACTTACGATAATAGTACCGGGAATGTACTCACTATTACCAATCCTTTTGGACAAACCTTAACCAATAGTTACAACAGCTGGGGACGGATAAGTAGCAGTACTGATTATTTGGGTAAATCAACCGTAACCACTTATGCGGCTACCACTGCCGGAGGGCTTAGCGTTACGGAAAGCAATGATGAGGGAGGATCCACAGCCACCTATTTTAATGCTTTTGGACAGAAAATCGGAAATTATATAAAAACCGTACTGGGTACTAATTTAGGTACTGAAACAGAATATGATGTTTATGGCCGTCTTACACGCCAGAGTGAGCCTGCAACACAAGGTTCTGCCACCCAGTGGAATGAAACGGCTTATGACGAGTATGGCAGGGTAAAACAATCTACCAGTTTCACGGGCAAAGTAACCAACATAAGCTATAGCGGTTTGAGCACTACAGTAAACGATGGAACTAAAAGTGTAACGACGACTAAGAATGCAATGGGTCAGGTTATAAGTCTGCAAGACCCGGGTGGCACTATCAACTATAGCTACTACGCCAATGGCAATATAAAAGCCTCTGATTATGGAGGAATTACACAAACCATAGAGCAGGATGGCTGGGGTATGAAAACCAGGCTGACCGATCCGTCAGCAGGGGTATATGAATACCAGTATGATGGCTGGGGTCAGCAGACCAAAGAAACAACACCAAAAGGAGTGACAGATATTACCTATGATGCTGCGGGAAAAATCACACAAAAGAAATTAACCGGGGATCTTACGCTCATACAGTCTGACTATACCTATAATTCGACAACAAGGTTACTGACAAGTATCTCCATGACGAATACTGATGGTAATAACGCTACCTATTCTTTTAATTATGATGGCGACAAGCGGCTGAGCAGTGCTGTGGAGGATAACCTGCATGCGCGTTTTGTAAGAGGTTACACCTATGATAGTTTTGGACGCATTAGTACGGAAAGCTATGAGGCTAAAAACAAAGCCAATAATATTACAGCAACCAAAAGCATAGAGTTGCAATATCAGAACGGTGGACTTTTACAAACCACCTTACAAGGCACTGGCCAGATTTTATGGAAGGTAAATTCACTTGATAGCAGAGGTAATGTAACACAGGCCGCACAGGGAACCGCCCTTAAGAACACCCTGCAATACGATAGCTATGGCTTACCACAGCAGAGCTTGCTTGAAAATGTATCCTCAACGCCGGTTACCCTGATGAGCCTGGGATATAGCTATGACGCGCAACGTGGCCTTTTGAACAATAGGACCAACAGCGCCTTTAACTGGAGCGAAAGTTTTACCTACGATAACCTGAACAGACTAACCAATTTTAATGATAATGCAGGCAATAACAGCCAGGATTATGACAACCGTGGCAGGATAACCGACAACAGCCAGCTAGGTACTTATAGTTATGATGGCAATACCTACCGCCAAAGCGAATTAACGCTAAATACAGGCGCAAATCCTTACTATCAAAATGACCACCCACTGCAGCAAATCAGCTATAATGCTTTCAAAAGCCCGGTGGAGATTATAGAGCAAGGCAAGGAGCGTGTCAGCTTTCAGTATAATGCTTCGTTGGAGCGTTCGCACATGTATTACGGTGATGATCAGGCCGACAAATTATTGCGCAGATATAGAAGGCATTATAGTGAAGATGGGGCAATGGAGATTACCAATGATCTTCAGACAGGTAAAACCAATTTCGTTTTCTACCTTGGAGGGGATGCCTACAGTGCCCCGGCAATATGGAAAGAAGAATACTCAGGCGGAAGCGTACAGGCTGCGAACTTATACTACCTGCACCGTGATCACTTAGGTAGCATTGTCATGATCACCAACGATCAGGGAGGTGTGATAGAGAAACGCCAGTTCGACGCCTGGGGCAACATTGTAAAATTGCAGGACGGTTTTGGAAATAACCTGGCAGCTTTTATAGTATTGGACAGGGGCTATACAGGTCATGAACATCTGCTGGGCGTGGGACTGATCCACATGAATGGCCGTTTATACGATCCTAAACTGCACCGATTCCTATCGCCTGATAACTTTGTACAAGATCCCTACAACACGCAAAATTATAACCGCTATGCTTATGCGATGAATAACCCGCTAATGTACACCGATCCTAATGGAGAATTTCTGTGGCTTATTCCGGCGCTGATAGTTATTGCAAAGGCAGCGATCATTGGTGCTGCAGTAGGAGCCATAAGCTATACGGCCAGTGTTGCTTTAAGTAATGGGGGGTTCAATAACTGGAATTGGGGGCAGTTTGGCAAATCGGTTGGGTTCGGTGCCGTCTCCGGTGTCGCCACAGCAGGCATCGGGGCTGCCTTCGGGAATGTTGCAAAGTTCGGCCATGAAGTGCTCAGAGGGCTGGCGCATGGTGTTGCCCAAGGGGGTATATCGGAGCTATCGGGTGGAAACTTTTTAACCGGGTTTGCATCTGGTGGTTTGGGTTCGGTGGCAGGTAGTGGCTGGCAGGCATGGGGTGGAAAATTTGCATCAAGCGGTGTTGGGATGGTAGCATTTTCTGCTGTTTCAGGAGGTATTGGTGCCGAGCTTACAGGTGGAAACTTTTGGCAGGGAGCCGGTGTTGGCGCGATTGTAGCAGGATTAAATCACTTGCCTGAAATGATCAAACAAAAAACAGCCTGGGATATAAATAAAGATGGAAAGTTAAGCAAAAGTGAAGCAGATAATTGGTATCTGGAGGGTGATGGAAAACCGATAAGTGTAGATAACCGCAAAATTGATTGGAGTGGACTTGGCATGCCAGATGATACCGAAATCGGTAAAATATTTGCCATATCGACAGATAAAGCGTTCATAGATTTGAAATGGGAAACAGCTTCAACCTATGGCGGGACCTCATTCCGTAGAACAGGGGAAAATACAGCCGTTGTCTTGGATCAGGCATATCATTACAACCTTCGTTCAAATAGTGGAATCAAAAATATAATTAGAAATTTTATGAACGAATTCGGTAAACCAGGAACAGCTTATCCAAGATCCGGTCATGCTGATGCTGTTGGCAAGCAATTTAACATTCATTTTTTAAACCCTAAAATTAAATTCCGATGAGAAGGATATTGTTTTTATTTGCCATCATTTGTTTATCGGCCTGCAAGAATAGCGGGCTTGGATCAGGCTATTTCTATCTGACATCTGAAGAAGCTTCAGATGTCGGCTATCCCTACGGATCAATTATTTATCAGGCCGGAAAAGAGTATGTTTTTAATAAAGTTTGCGTTTTTGCGCAGGTCACTAAAGTGATGTCGCTCAACAAAGTCGTATTAATCAAACAAAATGTCGACAGTGCACTGTTATATAAACTTGTTTCGGACGACATTACGTTTTGGAATCAACATTTCAAAAAAACAGGGAAAGACAGTTTGGTGAATATCGCCGGTGAAAAGCACTCGATACAAAGCTTACCTAAAAATATTCAGTCAGATGTTGCGGCGAAGGACTTCATTACCAACAACCCTAAGCTAAGTCTGATACTGAATAACAAGGTTAACTATTACATATTGGATTTAAGGTCAAATATTTTATCAGACCCTTTTTCACTTAATGAGTTTAGGAGTGAATGTAAACGCCTCGGCATTGAAGAAGTCTTCGAATAAGAACTCTTTTTTAATGAGCATATGAATAGGAAAATAAACCGCTTGTGGAGTAAAGTAAGTATGCCAATACTGATTGGTATAATATGCAATTCGCTTTTGAACTGGCAGGTGGCGCGTGCTCAATCCGGAAGCTCCGTTCAGACGGATGGCAGCAGCCGGAATAATGTGCTCACTTCAGTTCCGTTTTTGCTCATTATGCCGCAAGCGCGTAGTGGGGGTATGGGTAACGCCGGGGTTGCGATTGAAGCAGATGTCAATGCCACATCTATCAACATGGCCGCCATGGCTTATCTAAAAGAGGGAAGTTACGGTATATCGGCGAACTATAGTCCCTGGCTTAAAAACCTTACCCAAGGCATGAGCCTGTCATATCTGAGCGGTTACTACAGGATAAGCGAACGCAATACCATAGCGGCATCTTTAAGATATTTTTCGATCGGCGACCTAAATTTCTTTGATGGCAACCAGCAAGATTTAGGAGTATTTAACCCTAATGAGTTGGCGGCTGATGTAGGTTACGCCAGAAGTTTTGGGCCGGGCTTTTCATTGGGTGGAAATCTCCGTTTTATTTATAGTAACCTTTACAGTGGCCGGTTTAGTTCCGACGGGCAAACCGGTTCGGGTAAGGCGGTAGCGGTTGATATTTCGGGTTTGTATAAAACTACAGGCTACTTACTTGGTGGGCGGGTAGTATGGTCGGCTGGTCTGAACTTATCCAATATTGGTACGAAAATTTCTTATAACATCGGCGACAGCCCTTATTTTCTGCCGGGCAATTTAAAAGTAGGAGGGGCTGCTACCCTGGTGGGGCAGGAAAGTAAGCTGGTCATTGCGCTTGACCTAAACAAACTGCTGGTGCCCACACAGCCCGTATACGATGCTAAGGGCAATATTATAAAAGGTCATGATCCTGACCGGTCGGTACCAGCAGGTATTTTTGGATCATTTAGCGATGCACCCGGTGGATTCAAAGAAGAAGTGCAGGAAGTTAGCATCTCAACAGGACTGGAGTTTTCTTTTAAAGAACAGTTCGCTATAAGAGCTGGATATAACTATCAGAACCCCAATAAAGGGAACAGCAGCTATTTGACATTGGGTGCAGGTTTCAGATATAACGTGCTCACTATTGATTTTTCTTATCTCGCGGGTTCCGTAAATACTAATCCCCTTGCAAATACACTTCGGTTTGGCTTACAATTTTCTTTTGATAAAAAAGGAGCAACCAGTATTCAAAAGTCAATTAAGTAGAAAAATCTAATCTGGAAAACTATAATTCAAAATCAGGTAATAATTTCATAAATTATTCTAAATCAGAAAGTAACATTAAGAGAAGGAGTAAGCTTGAATTTTTATTATGTGGCAGCAGTGGCCTTGGTCATTCTCGCCGTTGTAATCAATATTGCAATCAACAGAAAGAGATTTTATAGAAGAGGTGCAGGTGGACAGCAACATTTTAATAGTTATGGAAAAGCTGTCGCTACTACATGGCTGGAAAGGTTCGGGAAGTTATTTGCTATTGTTTTGGTGCTGTTGGCTATTGTGATGATGGGAAAAGGGTATGAGCAACATAAGAACGGCGTGCAGAAGGAAAAAGTCCGAACTAAGGAGGTAGCTACAGTAATTGGGTATTTCAGGGAAAATGGCCGGTCGTTCCGTTTTCAAAGTGACGCCGCATTTCGCTTCAAACTGACGCTCGATTACGGAGCAAAGTGGCCGTTTTGGTTGTCTTAGCCGCTTTTTTAGATCATAATCCAAGAAATATTTCGTCGAATTTAAGCGAAATTAGAGCCTTTAGGGAGCTCTCGTGATTAAAGGCATGGTGTTAGTCCATCAGTCCTTCTGAGCTGCTTATATCGCATTTTTTGAAATTTCGTAACTTGAGGTGACCAGATGGTCTGGTTTTGGGCTATTTATGAGTCCAGGGTAGATTATTTGGTAAATAGCTGAACCTAAAAAGCAGTTGGGAGGCGTTGTTGGTATTTGTTCAGAGGGAAAGGAACAATATTGTATTTACTCGGCAATCCATTTGGCGGCCACTTTGCACTGAAATGGAGGGGTCACTATTGGTGAAATATGCAGGTAGGATCAAGTTATCTTGATCAAATTGGTTATGGATACTGGCGCATGAAATGCGGTACTGTAATGCAGGATGGTTTTATCTTTTCTGACAGCATTGCCAAAAATATTGCAGTGGCAGATGAATATCCAGACACAGCCAAGTTACAGCATGCCATTAAGATGGCAAACATTGAAGATTTGATAGAAAGTTTGCCGTTGGGATTAAATACCAAAATTGGTGCTGAGGGAAATGGAATTAGTGCTGGACAGAAACAACGGATTCTGATCGCCCGTGCAGTTTATAAGGATCCTGCGTATATCTTCTTTGATGAGGCCACCAATGCACTCGATGCCAATAACGAGAGCGTGATTATGGAGAATTTAGAAAGCTTTTTTAAGGGCCGTACAGTTGTAGTGGTAGCCCACCGTTTAAGCACAGTAAAAAATGCTCATAATATTGTGGTGTTAGATAGAGGAATGATTGTAGAACAGGGTACACATACTGAACTGACAAAAATGAGAGGTGAATATTTTAATCTGGTAAATATCCTCTGCAACAAACGGCAACAGCACTGCTTAATAACAATAGCAGTTACCTTAACAAGCAAAAGGAATTGGCTACATTAGAGAACACAATTCGGGAGCAACAGGCAAAATTTGTTCAAGCATTGAACAGCATGATTAGTGATGCAGAAAGTTGGTTATTGAAATATGTTGTTTCGGCAACGTCAAAAGGGCGCGTGAGCTATGTGGGTATTTTACAGGAAAACCAAAATGTAGCCATAAATCAGCCGCTGTTTATAATAAATCCAGGTAATAGTAATTTCTTCGGCGAGGTACAGATTCCGCAATATAATATGGGAAAGGTGAGGATAGGACAACGGAGTCTGATCAAATTGCGTAGCTATCCCTTTGAAGAATTTGGCGTCATCAATGGAAGAGTAAGCTATATTACAGATTTTGCATTGAAAGACAGCGTGTTTCTTGCTAAAATAGACTTTCAGCAATTTGAAAAAAAAGATGTCGAACATACAATTATACTTAAACCAGGAATGGTTGCAGATGTTGAAATCGTAACGAAAGAAAGTTCGTTACTTCAACGGTTTATGCGGAATATGAATCAAATTTTTCATTAAGTTCCCTTAAACGGTCTGATTAAAAATCACCAATAACTATAGATTCTTATTCCAATAATAAGCTATTTAATCTAACCACTTTCTTTTTTCTATAAGTCTATGAAATTTATTAAAATTTGGATTATCACTGTAATCCTTTTTCAAGGTTGCACACTCAATAAGAAGAAAATTGAAAACTGTAATAAAGATTAGGCAAAGATATTGGCTGATAAATGAATGAAAAGAAGAGGATTTGACCTTAAGCATTATAAGGTAATTGTAGACGATGAATCCGATTGCTATAGGTTATCGAGTGAACTTTTCTATCAATAAAGGCAGGTAGAGAATTCTGAAGCCAAAATTTTGATTGGAAAGACGTCGGGGCTCTGCTGTAAATTGTTTTTATTAAGCGGTTCATGCTAATGGCGTTTTGATAAACGTTCGGCGTAATTCAGCAAGGTTTCCAGGTGTGAGATAATAATGCTATTGAAAGCTTTAACAATCTTCGCACCAGGTAAACAATTTTGCACGACCTCACTTGATGTCAGTCCGCCGTCTTCAATTCCAGCTCCCTGTTCAAAACGATTGGAGGCGTCGATCACGGTCTTTCCGTCCCAGTCTGTAAGTTTAGTAAGATCTTTGATATTTGACCAAGG
>Ga0157370_10005852_pt1 | contig 13735 bp, 11 predicted proteins | sample C35metaG_FD_113463 | JGI IMG/M metagenome (GOLD analysis project Ga0157370, IMG submission 113463) | Corn rhizosphere microbial communities from Kellogg Biological Station, Michigan, USA - C3-5 metaG | ecosystem: Host-associated > Plants > Roots > Rhizosphere > Soil | place: USA: Michigan...
TGAAGACCGGCTTGTCGCCGTCGAACCATTGGCCCCCATAGCCGCGGAAGAACGGCATCCAGCGCCACACGTTGGCGCCCGAGCCGCGCTGGCCGCGCAAGGCCACGCCGTAGATGCCGTTGGCCGGGTCGTTGAGCTTCTTGGCGGCGGCGACGAACTCGTCGAGCGTGGTGGGCGGCTTGACGCCGGCTTTCTCGAGCAAGTCCTTGCGGTACACCAGCAGGTCGCCGCCGCCGGTGAGCGGCGCGAACCATGCCTCGCCCGCGAAGGTCGCGACCTTCTGGCGGCCGGGGTCGAAATCGGCGTAGTCGTAGTCGGCGGGGTAGTACTTGGCCAGCGGCACGATCCACTTGGACTGCGCGAACAAGGGCACGTTGGCCTCGTCGACGTAATACACGTTGTACTTGCCGACCGTCGATGCATCGGCGCGCGTCTTGGTGCGGCGATCGTTCTCGTTGAGGTTGTCGATGGTGAACGAGGCGCCGCTCAGCGCCTTGAATTCGTCCTTGTACTTTTCGAGCAGGGTCAGACCGTCGCGTGGCTGGGAGAGCACGCGCACGTCGGCCTTGCAGGCCTGCTGGGCCTGAACGTGGCCGGCTGCGGCCAATGCCGCCAGCAGCAGTGCGCCAGCAGTGATCCGGCGGGTGTTTCGGTGGGTCATTTGCTCGTCTCCTTGAGTTCCTTGTGAGGGTGACGAAGCGTATGCAGCGAAGGCCCGGCCCCGCGTACACGCGCGCCGGGGGACTGGTATTTCGATGACCAGCGGACTTGGGGTTTTGCCGGGGGTGCGGGGTGCTAATTACTTTTCTTTCATTGCAATCCGAAGGTTTGCAGGCCGAAAACGCGTGCGACGAAATAGCGCGGAATCGACTACTTCCCCCGTATCGACGCTGCATGCGATCCCCGCTGTAATCCACGCGGCCATTCACCGGCGTCACAAGCGCCGGCCGGCCGGTATGTGTCTATCCCTTACATCACCTTTTGTGGAATGCCTATGAAAACCAGACTCAAAGTTGTCGTTGTCGCCGTATTGGCATTGGCGGGGCATGGCGCCTTTGCCGCGGATGCGGACCCGGGCAAGCAGGCGGCGATCGACCGCGCACTGGCGTTGATCCAGAGCAACCCGTCGAGCTTCAGCGTCGCGACGCCTGCTCCCAGCCGCACACGCCGCTCGCTGGACGTCCAGGGCGCGGCAGGCAGCGCGGCGGCGCCCGCCGAGGGCGACCAGTTCAAGCCGCGCGACGTGACCGTGGACAAGGACGGCACCGAGCATGTGCGCTTCGACCGCTTTCACAACGGGCTGCGCGTGATCGGCGGCGACGTGGTCGTGCATTCGGTGCGGGGGCAGCTCACCCAGTCCAGCCTCACGCAAGGCAGCCCGATACGCCTGCCGGAAACGCTGGCCAAGGTCGATGGGCGCACCGTGATCCAGAACGCCCCCGACATCGGCGCCGAGCGCGCCAAGCAGATTGCGGGCGAGCGCTTCGCCAGCGCGGTGATGCGCTACGGCACGCCCGAGCTGGTGGTTTTCGCGCGTGACGAGAAGCCGGTGCTGGCCTACGAGGTCCGCGTCTACGGCAGGGCCACCGCGTCGCACGGGAGCGCCGTTGCGTACTACGTCAACGCGGCGGATGGCAAGCTGCTGGACGCGGAAGACCTGGTGCACACCGCGGCCGCCACGGGCACGGGGAAGTCGCTGTACTACGGCGACCTTCAGATCACCACCGACCAGACCGGCAACAACGCCTATCGCATGGTCGACCCGACGCGCGGCGGCGGCGAGGTGATCGATGGCCGCGACTCGGTGTACACGGACCTGTTCGATGCACCGGACCTGGTCCCGTTCACCAGCCCCGACAACAAGTGGGGCAACGGTGCCGTCACGGACCGCAAGACCGTCGCGGTCGACATCAACTACGGCCTGGCCAAGACCTGGGACTACTACAAGACCGTGCACGGCCGCAACGGCATCTTCAACGACGGCCAGGGCGTCCAGAGCTATGCGCACGTGCTGTTCACCAACCAGGACGGCAGCATCACGGGCGCCAATGCCGCATGGATCGGCGAGTACCGGATGATGGTCTACGGCGACGGGCAGGCAGGCACCTCGCTGCCCAGGCCGGTGGTGTCCATCGACGTCGCCGGGCACGAGATGAGCCACGGCGTGAACCAGGCCACCGCGAACCTTGCGTATTCGCGCGACGCGGGCGGGCTGAACGAGGCGAACTCCGACATCTTCGGCACGCTGGTCAAGTACCACGCGAACAACGCGAACGATCCGGGCAACTACGTCATCGGCGCGCGCATCCTGGCCTCGGGCCTGCGCAAGATGTACAAGCAGGACATCGACGGGCGTTCGTACGTCTGCTATCCGCAGGGCGGCTTCAAGAGCGTGCTCGTGAATCCCAGGCACGACCCCCACCTCACCTCGGGGGTCGGCAATCGCTTCTTCTATCTGCTGGCCGAAGGCGCCGTGGTGCCGTCGACCGACACCCGGCTGACAAAGAACGACCTGGTGTGCAACGGCGACACCGGCGTGGCGGGCATCGGGCGCGAGAAGGCCGGCAAGATCTGGTACCGCACCCTCACGCTGTACCTGAACGGCAACTCGACCTACCCGAACGCCCGCTCCGCATCGATCCGCGCGGCGTCGGATCTCTATGGCGCCAGCTCGGTCGAGAAGGCTGCCGTGGCGCGCGCGTGGAGCGCGGTCCTGGTCGAATGACCAGTCGGCGGTGAAAGGCCCCTGCCGGCAGGCTCAGATGGCCGCCGGTCGGGCATCATCCGGGCCAGGATCGGTGCCCACCGATTCATCTCTCTGCGCCCGAAGATGCAAAGTCCGAATCCCGCCTGGCATGTGCTCAGCGCCGCTCTCGCGGCGCTGCTTCTTCCATCCGCCAGCCATGCGGAAATCTACAAGTGGGTCGATGCCAAGGGGCAGACGCATTACTCGGAGCGCAAGGCCGATGCAGGCGATGCCAGGACGGTGGAAGTGAAGCCTGCACCGGCGCCGCCGCAAAGCGCCGCACCGAAGGAAGACTGGCGTGCCTGGAGCAGAGCCACGTCACCGACGCAGACGGCGACGGGAGTGCCACCCTACGGGCCGCCCGTGGCAAGGCCCAGGTCGGTCTCGGGTGGAAGGGAGAACGGCACCGATGCATCGCGCTGCGCGCTCGCACGGGATGTTCTCGCCGGCTTGCTGCAGCACAGCAACGGCAAGCCCATCGACCAATACGACCGCGACGTGGCGCAGAACGACATCAAGTCCTTCTGCAAGTGACCGGGTGATTCCGAGCGCGCCGCAACGCAGGCGCAAATAGCCGATTCCGACTGAAACCGGGTTGTGGAAAAGCCATCGCCCTGGTCTTGGTGCGGCCTCACTGGTTGCAACATAAAACCGGAAAGATAGAATTTGCCCGGTCTTCTTTTGAAACCAGAAGCCGCCACCTGCCCTGCCAACCTCTTCCCGGATTCGCCATGACCCACTACCGCACCACCACCGTCGACGGCCTGAAGATCTTCTACCGCGAGGCAGGCGACCCCGCGTTGCCGGCCCTGCTCCTGCTGCACGGTTTTCCGGCGTCGTCCTTCATGTATCGAGAGCTGATCGAGCGGCTGGCCCATCGCTTCCACGTCATTGCACCGGACTACCCGGGCTTCGGGCACAGCGACGCGCCTTCGGTGGTCGAGTTCAGCTATACCTTCGACGGCCTCGCCGACATCGTGGAGAAGTTCACCGAGCAACTCGGCCTCGCGCGCTACGGCCTCTACATGCAGGACTTCGGCGGCCCGGTCGGGTTTCGCCTCGCCACGCGCCATCCGGAGAAGGTGAGCTTCCTCGTGGTGCAGAACGCCAATGCCTACGAAGAAGGCTTGCCCGACGATTTCTGGAGCCTCGCGCGTGCGCTGTGGAAAGACCCGTCGCCCGCCAACTACGCAAAGATCCGCGAAGCCGCGATGTCCGATGCGGCGCTGGAGTGGAACTACACCCACGGCGTGAAGGACCCGTCGCGCATCGACCCGGACAACTGGCTGCTGCAACGCGCCCTGCTCGCCCGGCCCGGCAACAAGGACGCGATGGCCGCCCTGCTGCACGACTACGGCAGCAACCTCTCGCGTTACCCGGCCTGGCAGGCCTATTTCCGCCAGCACCAGCCGCCGACGCTGGTGGTCTGGGGCGCCAACGACGTGATCTTTCCGCCGTCGGGCGCGTACCCCTACCAGCGAGACCTGCGGCAGATCGACTTCAAGCTGCTCGACACCGGCCACTTCGCACTCGAGGAACTGGGAGAGACGATCGCCACCCACATCGAGCGCTTCCACGACGCCCTGAAGGTCTGAGCAGGTCCGCCATGGAATTGAACATCGATGCCGCCGCAGCGCGGCAGGCGGAAACACGTCCCGCTGCGCCGCCGATATCCGGCGCGATGGCACTGCTGTTCGCGATCGCATGCGGGCTTGCGGTTGCCAATGTCTACTACGCCCAGCCGCTGCTGGACACGCTCGCGGCCACCTTCGGCATCCGCCCCGCGGCGGTGGGCATCGTCATCACCATCACCCAGGTCGGCTACGGCCTCGGGCTGCTGCTGGTCGTGCCACTGGGCGACCTGATCGACCGCCGGCGGCTGATCGTGGGGCAATCGCTGCTGTCGGTGATCGCGCTGCTCTGCGTGGCGATAGCGCCCAGTGCGACGATGCTGCTGCCGGCGATGGCGGCGGTCGGCGTGCTGGCCGTCGTGACGCAGGTGCTGGTCGCCTACGCCGCGATCATGGCGCCGCCGGGCGAGCGTGGCCGCGTGGTGGGCATCGTCACCAGCGGGATCATCGTCGGCATCCTGCTGGCGCGGGCCGTGTCGGGCACGCTGTCGGATCTCTTCGGCTGTCGCTCGGTGTACCTGGTGTCGGCCGCGGCCACGCTGGTCGTCGCTGGCCTGCTGTGGAGGGCGCTCCCGCGAAACGTGCGGCCTGCCGTGCGCATTCCGTACCTTCAGCTGATCCGCTCGGTGTTCACGCTCTTCGTCGAAGAGCCCGTGCTGCGCATCCGCGCGGTGCTCGCGATGCTGATCTTCATGGCCATCACGATGCTGCTGACGCCAATGGTGCTGCCGCTCGCGGCGCCGCCCTTTTCGCTCTCGCACACGCAGGTGGGGCTGTTCGGTTTGGCGGGCGCGGCGGGCGCACTGGGCGCTTCGCGCGCGGGCCGTATGGCGGACCTGGGCCGGGCGCAGCGCACCACCGGCATCGGGCTCGTGGTCATGCTGCTGTCGTGGGCGCTCATCGCGCTGCTGCCATGGTCCATCTGGGCGATGGTGATCGGCGTGGTCACGATCGACTTCGGCCTGCAGTCGGTGCACGTCTCGAACCAGAGCCTCATCTACCGCGTGCGCCCGGAAGCGCAGAGCCGGCTGACCGCCGGCTACATGATCTTCTATTCGATCGGCTCAGCGACGGGATCGATCGCCTCGACGATGCTGTACGCGCACGGCGGCTGGAACAGTGTCTGCGTGGCGGGTGCCATCACCAGTGGCGTCGCGCTGGCGTTCTGGGCCGCGACCCGGCACCTGACGCCGCAGGATTCACCCCGCTGAAGAAAGCTCAGGCCGTGGTGGCGAGCGGCGTGTTCTGCGCGGTGCGCAGGCCGAAACGGTCCTGCGCCTGCTGGCGGTAGGCCGAGGGCGTCATGCCCTTGAGTTGAAGGAAGCGCCGGTTGAAATTCGCAAGGTTCGCGAAACCCACCTCGTAGCAGATGTCGCTCACCAGCCGGTCGGAGGTCTGCAGCATCTCGCAGGCCTTCGTGATGCGCAGCCGCGTCACGAAATCGGTGAAGGTGCTGCCCATGTGCTTGTGGAAGTAGCGCGAGAAGCTGCTCTCGGCCATGTTGGCCACCGCGCACACGGCCGGCAGCGAGAGCTCTTCGGTCAGGTGCGCATCGAGGTAGTCGAGCACGCGGCGCATGCGGGTGTTGGCGCTCGGGTCGTCGTCCAGCGAGCCAGCCGTGCTGGAGATCTGGCGCCAGTCTTCCCAGTTCGCCAACTCGTGCAGCAACCCGATGAATTCCGAGAGCCGGGCCATGCCCTCCCGGCCCTGCACCCGCACGAAGCGCTCCCGCATCCGCCCGCTGATGCCGAAGAACTCGATGCCGAGCCGTGCCCGGTCGAGCATCGGCAGCACCGCCTCCAGCTCGGGGAACAGGCCCGAGGCCTTGCGCAGCGGCTCGTCGTGAAAATGAATGACCATGCTGCGGTCGGCGATGCCTTCGGGCGGCACATCGTGGGAGATCCAGGTGTGCGGCAACCGTCCGCCGACAAGGGCGACGTACCCCGGCTCGAAACGGCCGATGTGGTTGCCGACATAGGCATCGCCGCTGCTGCGGTTGATGATCTGCAGCTCGTACTCGTCGTGGTAGTGCCAGCAGTCGAACGGCCAGGGCACGCCGTGCTGCAGGCAGCGTACCGAGCTGCCGCCCGCCGGCTCGAACCCGAGCCGGGGGTCGCGCATCAGCTCATGTTCGAGTTCCGGCTTGCGTGCATTGTTGTATTTGCTCATGGCGTCTCCCTGGATATGACCACGGGTTGCTTTCGAGCATGCGACGTTGCCGGTGCGGGCAAAAGGCGCCTGTCAGGCGCCAGCCACCTTCATGCGGTTGACCAGAATCGACCCCGTGGTCTTGGCGCCGAAAGTGTAGGCATCCGCGCCGATGGCTTCAATGCCCATCAGCATGTCCTTGAGGTTGCCGGCGATGGTGATCTCCTGCACCGGGAAAGCGATGCGGCCCTTCTCGACCCAAAAGCCGCTGGCGCCGCGCGAGTAGTCGCCGGTCACGTAGTTCACGCCCTGCCCCATCAGCTCGATCACGAACAAGCCCGTGCCCAGCTTGGCGAGCATGGCATCGAGGTCGTCGCCGTGCTTGGTCAGGCGCGAGCTCAGCGTCAGGTTGTGCGAGCCGCCGGCGTTGCCGGTGGTCTTCATGCCCAGCTTGCGGGCCGAATAGGTGGAGAGGAAGTAACCCTCGAGCCGGCCGGCATCGACCACCTTGCGGGCCCGCGTGGTCACGCCTTCGTCGTCGAAGGGCGAGCTGCCCTTGCCGCGCATCAGGTGCGGGTCTTCGGCCACGTCGACGTGCTTGGGCAGCACCGGCTTGCCGAGCGAATCGAGCAAGAAGGTGCTCTTGCGGTACAGCGCCCCGCCGCTCACCGCCTGCACCAGCCCGCCCAGGAGGCCCACGGCCAGCGGCGACTCGAACAGCACCGGGCATTCGGTGGTCTTGATCTTGCGCGACTTCAGGCGGCTCAGGGCCCGTTCGGCGGCATATCGGCCCACGGCCTGCGGACTGGCGAGCTCGTCGGCCGAACGCATGGAGCTGTACCAGGCGTCGCGCTGCATGTTGTCGCCCTTGCCGGCGATGGGCGCCACCGAAATCGAGTGCCGCGAACTGGCGTAGCCGCCGCGGAAACCGTGCGTGTGGGCGCTGAAGAAGTGGCTCTGCTGGGCCGAGACGCCCGCGCCTTCGCTGTTGGTGATGCGCTTGTCGGTGGAAAGGGCGGCCTCTTCGCACTCCAGCGCCAGCCTGGCGGCTTGCTCGCTGGTCACGTCCCAGGGGTGGAACAGGTCGAGTTCGGGGTGTTCCTTGGCAATGTCTTCCTCGTCGGGAAGGCCGCTGACCGGGTCTTCGGCGGTGAAGCGGGCGATGTCGTAGGCGGCCTGCACGGTCTGGGCGATGGCGGCCTCGGAGAAGTCGGAGGTGCTGGCGTTGCCGCGGCGGTGGCCCACGTAGACGGTGATGCCGAGGGACTTGTCCCGGTTGCGCTCCACATTCTCGAGCTCGCCCTTGCGGACCGAGACGCTGAGGCCGCAGCCCTCGGAGGCCTCGGCGCCGGCATCGGTGGCCCCGAGCTTTTTGGCGTGGGCCAAGGCCGTGTCGACCAGGTTTTCGAAGAAGGAGCGGCTGTAGGCGAAGCCGGAATCGGCGCGCGAGGAGGATGTCGTCATGTGGTGGCTATGATACTTGCGCCCCTCTTTCCCGTTTCCCCACTGTCTCTGTTGCACACATTGCAACGCCGCACGGTGCGGCCCAGAATCCACCCACATGTCCCGCAAACCCAAAAAAGGCTATTTCGTCCGTGGCCAGTTCGTTGCCGAAGGCAGCGAACTCGACCTGGAGCTCAAGCGTGAGCTCAAGGGCACCGACGAAGCCAGCCGCACCGATCTCAAGCGCGAAAGCGACGAACTTCAAAAACTCGGCACCGAGCTGCTCGGCCTGCGTGCCGGCCTGTTCGACGCCCTCCCGCTCGACGAGAAACTGGTCGACGCCGTCGCCGAGGCCAAGCGCATCACCAACTTCGAGGGCAAGCGCCGCCAGATGCAATTCATTGGCAAGCTGATGCGCAAGCTCGAACCCGAAGTGCTGGAGGCCGTCAAGCTCGCCCTGACCGAGCAGAACAGCGTGCCGGCCGCCGAAACCGCCGCCCTGCACGAGGCCGAACGCTGGCGCGACCGGCTGATTGCCGACGACGACGCCCTCGGCGGATGGATCGAGACCCACCCCGCCACCGATTCTCAGCAACTGCGCGCCCTGGTGCGCCAGGCCCGCAAGGACATGAAGACCGGCCCGGCCGGCGAGGCGCCCCGCCAGGGCAAGGCCTACCGCGAGATCTTCCAGCTGGTGCGGGAGCAACTGGCCGTGCATGGCGGCGACGACCACGCTGCCGCGGCCGCCGCACAGGACCGGGAAGAAGACGCATGAGTTCGTCGCCATCGTTCGACCCGGTGCGCATCGGCATCGTCTCCGTCAGCGACCGCGCCTCCAGCGGCACCTACGAAGACAAGGGCCTGCCCGCGCTGAAGGAATGGCTCGGCCGGGCGCTGAAGAACCCCATCGAATTCGAGCCCCGGCTGATTCCCGACGAAGCGGCCGTGATCAGCGCCACGCTGATCGAACTGGTCGATGCCGGCTGCTCGCTGGTGCTGACCACCGGCGGCACCGGCCCGGCCCTGCGCGACGTGACGCCCGAAGCCACGCTGGCCGTCGCCCACAAGGAAATGCCCGGCTTCGGCGAGCAGATGCGCCAGATCAGCCTGCGCTTCGTGCCGACCGCGATCCTCTCGCGCCAGGTGGCGGTGATCCGCGACAAGAGCCTCGTCATCAACCTGCCTGGGCAGCCCAAGTCGATTGCGGAAACGCTCGAAGGGCTCAAGGATGCCGACGGCACGCAGGTCGTGCCCGGCATCTTCGCGGCGGTGCCCTATTGCATCGACCTGATCGGCGGGCCGTACCTGGAGACCGACGACGCGGTCTGCAAGGCTTTCCGGCCCAAGTCGGCGATCCGCCCGGCGCGCTGAGCGCTTTGCCGCCGCTTACTTGACCAGCGTCAGCAACGGCGCGCCCTTGTCCTTGACCATCGTCACGAGGAACTTCGCGGGCTTGGTCTTGCTGGCGTTGCGGCCGACGGTGTGGATGTCGGCCGGGCCTTCGTAGAAGGTCTGGCCCGGGGTCAGCGTGACCTCCTTGCCGCCCTTCACGCCCATCACGATCGATCCCTCGAGCACGTAGATGAAGGCGTGAGCGTCATGGCGATGGACCGGGTCGACCGAGCCCGGCGGAAAGTCGACGATGAACGAGATCGCCTCCTTGCCGGGCATGTCCGCCAGGTCCTTCGTCATGAGGATGGTCGCGGCGGCCTCGGGTGCGGCCACGGCGGGCACCGCGGCGAACATGCCCAGCGCGAGGCCGAGGCAGATGCAGGTCTTCTGGAAGCGGGTCATGGGTTGTCTTTCCGGCCCGCGTCGCGAGCCTTGAATCAATGAATGGATCAGCAAGCGCAAGCAGGTCGCCGGCGGCTCAGGCGCGCGCACGCTGCGCCAGCCAATCCGCGAAACGGGTCGCCCCGAGGCGCGGGGCGGTGCCCGGCGTCAGCGAGCGGTCGTCGAGCTGCACGCCGAAGTAGCTGGCTTCCGCGTCGGTGACGACCGGGCGCTTGTCGCCGGTCGCCGCGAACAGGCGGCGCACGAGCGCATCGAGCGGTGTGGTCTCGGGCCCCGCGATCTCGATCCGACGCCGCGCGGGCGGCTCGCCCACCACCACGGCGAGCGCGGCAGCAACGTCGTCCGCCGCCATCGGCTGGATCAGCGCGTTCGACAGCCGCACTTCGCCGTCCCGCACGCTTCCGTCGGCGATGCCGGCCACGAACTCGAAGAACTGCGTCGCCTGCACGATGGTCCAGGGCACGGGCGAGGCCTCGATCAGCTCTTCCTGGCGCTGCTTGGCGCGGAAATAGCCGCTGGCCAGCAGGCGATCGGTGCCGACCACCGACAGCGCGATGTGGTGCGCGACGCCCGCCTCCGCCTCGGCGGCGAGCAGGTTGCGGCCCGCGGTGTCGAAGAAATGCAACGCCGGCTCGTCGGCGAACGAGGGCGAATTCGCCACGTCGACGACGACCTGGGCGTCCGCCAGCGCCTCTTTCAGGCCCTCCCCGGTGAGGGTGTTGACGCCCGTGGAGGGCGAGGCGGCGTTGACCTCGTGGCCGGCATTGCGCAACAGCGCAGCGAGCTTGGAGCCGATGAGGCCGGAGCCTCCGATGATGACGATCTTCATGGTCGATTCCTGGGTAAAGGGGTGGAAGCGGGGTCAAAAAGGTACGCCCCCCATGGGCGTCCATACAAGCAAGACGTCCGTTGGGGGGCGTTTGTGACAGCGGGATCGAAAAATCCCGGAATCGGCCGATCGGCAGCGCTAGGTGGCCGCCACCGCAGGCCCGAACCCATGGCTCTCCACCGCCTGCTCGCAAGGCACGCGCTCGACCTGCACCGTCGAATGGTGGATGTCGAACTTCTCGGCCAGCAGCGCACGCAACTGCAGCATCAGCGGCGCCATGTCGCCCACCTCGGGCGTGCACACCACATGCACGCTCAGGCTGACCTTGCCGCTGGAGAGCGCCCACACATGCAGGTCGTGCAGGCTCGCGACACCCTCACTGCCAAGCAGCGCACTTTCAACGGCAGGCAGGTCCACGTCATCGGGCACGCCTTCGAGCAGCACATTCAGGCTCTCGCGCAACAAGCGCCAGGTGCGCGGCAAGACCCACAGCCCGATGGCCACCGCAATCACCGAATCCACCCACGCCCACCCGGTGTAGCGAATCACCAGCGCACCGACGATCACGCCGACCGAGCCCAGCATGTCGGCCCACACCTCCAGGTAAGCGCCCTTCACGTTCAGGCTCTCGTCCTTGCCGCTCGCCAGCAAGCGCATGCCGACGAGGTTGACGACCAACCCGCCCACGGCCACCAGCAGCATCATGGTCGACTGGATCTCGGCCGGCGCCGAGATGCGCCGGTACGCCTCGTACAGCACGTAGATCGCCACGAAGAAAAGCAGCACCGCGTTGAGCACGGCCGCAAGGATCTCGAAGCGGTAGTAGCCGAAGGTGCGCCGCTTGTCCGCCGGCCGCTTGCCGATCCAGATGGCGGCCAGCGAGATTGCGAGCGCCACCGTGTCGGTGAACATGTGGGCCGCATCGGACAACAGCGCGAGGCTCCCCGACACCAACCCGCCCACCACCTCCGCCACGAGGTAGAGCGAGGTCAGCAGCAAGGCCCAGCGCAGCGCCTTCTCGTTGCCGCCCACCGCGTGGGCATGTTCATGTGCCATGGATCGTCACTCCTTGGGAACCTGGCGAAGGATCGAGCGGCGCGCCATGGCGCCGTTCGCGGGCGTCTTCCAGTTCTTCGTCTTCGTCGCACCGGTGGGCGATGCGGTAGAGGAGCGGCAGCACCAGCAGCGTCAAGGCGGTCGAGGACAGGATACCGCCGATCACCACCGTCGCCAGCGGCCGCTGCACCTCGGCGCCGGTGCCGGTGGCGATCGCCATCGGCACGAAGCCCAGCGAGGCCACCAGCGCCGTCATCAGCACCGGCCGCAGCCGGGTGAGCGCGCCTTCGCGGATCGCCGCGTCCAGCGGCAGCCCGCCCTCCCGCAGGTTGCGGATGAACGAGATCATCACCAGCCCGTTGAGCACCGCCACGCCCGAGAGCGCGATGAAGCCCACCGCCGCCGAGATCGACAGCGGAATGCCGCGCAGCCACAGCGCCACGATGCCGCCGGTGAGCGCGAACGGGATGCCGGTGAACACCAGCAGGCCGTCCTTGAGGTTGCCGAACATCGCGAACAGCAGCGTGAACACCAGGAGCAGCGACACCGGCACCACCACCTGCAGCCGCTGCGTGGCCGAAGCGAGGTTCTCGTACTGGCCGCCCCACACGGTCCAGTAGCCGGTGGGAATGGTCACCTTGCGCATCGCTTCCTCGGCCTCGGCCACGAAGGAGCCGAGGTCGCGGCCGCGCACATTGGCGCTCACCACGATGCGGCGCTTGCCGTTCTCGCGGCTCACCTGGTTGGGGCCGGGCGCGAGTTCCAGCGTGGCGACTTCTCCGAGCGGAATGAAGCTGGTGCGCAGCCCCTCGGCACCCGCGCCCTTGGGCAATGCCACGGGCAGCCGCTTGATCGCCTCCAGGTCGGTGCGCAGGTTCTCGGGCAGGCGCACAAGGATGTCGAAGCGCCGGTCGCCATCGAACAGCGTGCCCGCCTCGCGGCCGCCGACGGCGATGGAGATCGCGTCCTGCACGTCGCCCACGTTCAGGCCGTAGCGCGCGGTCTTCTGGCGGTCAATGTTCACCGTGAGCATCGGCAGGCCCGTGGTCTGCTCCACCTTCACCTCGGCGGCGCCCGAGATGCCCGCAAGCACCTTCGACACCTCGGCCGCTGTCTTGTCGAGCACCGCCATGTCGTCGCCGAAGATCTTCACGGCCACGTCGCTGCGCACGCCGGAGATCAGCTCGTTGAAGCGCAACTGGATCGGCTGGGAGAACTCGTAGTTGTTGCCCGGCAGCTTCTCGACCTCTTCCTGCACCGCCGCGAGCAGTTCCGCGCGCGTGCGTTTCGGCGCAGGCCACTCGCTCTCGGGCTTCAACATGATGTAGCCGTCGGAGATGTTCGGCGGCATCGGGTCCGATGCGATCTCGGCCGTGCCGGTGCGCGCAAACACGCGCTCGATCTCCGGAAACTTCGCCTTCAGCGTGCGTTCGAGCTGCTTCTGCATCTCGACCGATTGCGTGAGGCTGGTGCCCGGGATGCGCAGCGCCTGGATCGCGAAGTCGCCTTCGCTCAGGCTCGGCACGAACTCCGTGCCCAGCCGCGTGGCCAGGAGGCCCGAGAGCACCACCGCCACGGCAGCCAGCGTGATCACCAGAGGCTTGGCCGTCATCACGCGCGCGAGCAGTGGCTCGTAGCCGCGCTTGGCCCACGTCATCAGGCGGTTTTCCTTCTCGCTGACCTTGTTGCCGATGAACAGCGCCACGGCCGCGGGAATGAAGGTGATCGACAGGATCATCGCGCCCACCAGCGCAATCACCACGGTGAAGGCCATCGGGTGGAAGAGCTTTCCCTCCACGCCCGTGAGCGCAAAGATCGGCAGGTACACGATCATGATGATCAGCTGCCCGAACAGCAGCGCGCGCCGCGCCTCCTGCGAGGCCGCGAACACTTCGTGGAAGCGCTCGCTGCGCGTGAGCGGCCGTCCCTTGTGGGCCTGCGCGTGGGCCAGGCGCCGCACGCAGTTCTCCACGATCACCACCGCCCCGTCGATGATGATGCCGAAGTCCAGCGCGCCCAGGCTCATGAGGTTGGCGCTGACCTTCTGGTTCACCATGCCGGTGAAGGTGAAGAGCATCGACAGCGGAA
>Ga0157370_10005853_pt1 | contig 13734 bp, 15 predicted proteins | sample C35metaG_FD_113463 | JGI IMG/M metagenome (GOLD analysis project Ga0157370, IMG submission 113463) | Corn rhizosphere microbial communities from Kellogg Biological Station, Michigan, USA - C3-5 metaG | ecosystem: Host-associated > Plants > Roots > Rhizosphere > Soil | place: USA: Michigan...
GCGAAATCTACGGCTTCCTCGGCCCCAACGGCGCCGGCAAGTCGACGACGGTGCTGATGCTGACGACGCTCCTCCCGCCCACCGCCGGAACCGCCCGGGTCGCCGGCTTCGACATCGCCCGCGAAGGGCCGAAGGTCCGCGGTGCGATCGGCGCCGCCCTGCAGGAGGCAGCGCTCGACCCGCTGCTGACCGGCAGCGAGCACATGCGCCTGCAGACCGCGCTGCACGGCCTGGCCAAGGCCGAGCGGATCGAGCGGGGACGCGAGCTGCTCGCCCGCGTCGGCCTCTCCGAGGCGGCCGACCGCAAAGTCGGCGGCTACTCGGGCGGGATGAAACGGCGCCTCGACCTGGCGCTGGCGCTGGTCCACCGGCCACGCATCCTCTTCCTCGACGAGCCGACGACCGGCCTCGACATCCAGAGCCGGACCGCGCTCTGGGACGAGGTGGCACGGCTCGCCTCCGAGGACGGCGTCACCGTCTTCCTCACGACGCAGTACCTCGAGGAGGCCGACGCGCTCGCCAACAGGGTCGGGATCATCGACCACGGGCACATCGTCCCCGAGGGGACGCCGGCCGAGCTCAAGGCCGAAATCGGCCGGCCGACGGTCGAGGCGGTGCCCCGCGACCCCGGCGACCAGGAGCGGGTGGCGCGGGCGCTGCAGCCGTTCGGCGAGAGGTGCGGTGCCACGCACCGCGGCGGCGCCTCGGTCCTGCTCGCGGGCGGCGAGTCGCAGCTCGCCGACGTCGTCCGTGCCCTCGACGCCGAGGGGATCGCGATCGAGCAGCTGCAGTTGCACGCGCCCTCGCTCGACGACGTCTTCCTCGCCAAGACGGGGCGCTCGCTGGAGGGCGCCGGGGAGGAGGAGGGCGAGCAGGACAGCGAGGAAATGGAGGCGGTGCGGACGTGAGCGGGGGCCTGCGCACCCAGGTCGGCCAGCTCGCCCGCCGCTCGGTGCTGCGCACCCTGCGCCAGCCGGCGCAGATCGTGCCGTCGCTGATCTTTCCCCTCTTCCTGCTCGCGGTCAACTCGGGCGGGCTCAAAGACGCGACCAACCTGCCCGGCTTCCCGACCGACTCCTACATCACCTTCGCCCTCGCCGTGCCGTTCATGCAAGGGGCGCTGTTCTCGGTGATGAACGCCGGCACCGACCTCGCCCGCGACATCGAGACGGCTTCCTCAATCGCCTGGCGCTGACGCCGCTGGGCGGTGCGGCGCTGCTCAGCGGCCTGCTCGCGGGCGCCGTCCTCCTCGGCCTCGTCCAGGCCGCGGTCTACCTCTCGGTTGGCTTGATCGCCGGGGCCGAACTCGCAGCCGGCTTCGGCGGGGCGCTGACGATCGTCGCCCTCTCGGTCTCGATCACCGTCGCCTTCGGCTCGATCGGCCTCTTCGCCGCGCTGCGCACGGGCTCGGGTGAGGCGGTCCAGGGCCTCTTCCCGGTCTTCTTCGTCTTCCTCTTCCTCTCGACGATGGCGCTGCCGCTCAACCTGCTGCAGACCGACTGGTTCCACACCGTCGCCAGCGTCAACCCGGTCTCCTACCTGCTGCAGGCGTTCCGCTCCTTGCTGATCGAAGGCTGGAACTTGGGTGACCTGGCGCTCGGCTTCGGGATCGCCGCGGCGATCTTTGCGATCGGCATGTTCGCCGCCTCGGCGGCGCTGAAGACGAGGCTGGTGAGGACGTGATCCGCAAGATCGCCCTCGCCGTCGCCTGGCGCAGCATCCACAACTTCCTCACCAACCCGGCCTTCCTGGTGCCGGGGATCGTCTTCCCGCTCTTCTTCTTCACCGCCTTCGCCGGTGGTCTCTCGGCGATCTCCAAGGCCCCCGGCTTCGACTTCGAAGGTGGCTACACCGCCTTCCAGTTCGTCTTCGTCCTGCTCCAGTCGGCTGCCTTCGGCGGCGTCTTCACCGGCTTCGGCATCGCCCGCGACTTCGAGACCGGCTTCGCGCGTCGCTACCTCCTGGGGGCAACCGACAGGCGCGGGATCGTCGCCGGATACGCGATCGCGGCGCTGGCGCGGGCGCTGATCACCTGGACGATCCTGACCGTCGTGGCGATGATCGCCGGGATGGAGGTCGGCGGCAGCGGCGCGGAAATCTTCGGCCTCTACGGCCTCGCGGTCCTGGTCAACCTGGCAGCGACGATGTGGGCGGCGGGCGTGGCGATGCGGGTGCGCTCGATCCAGGGCGGGCCGCTGATGCAGTTCCCCACCTTCCTCGTCCTCTTCCTCGCCCCCGTCTACGTGCCGCTGAGCCTGCTCAGCGGCTGGATCCACGCGGTCGCCTCGATCAACCCGATCACCGCCCTGCTCGAGGCGGGGCGCGGCTTCATCTCCGGCGATGCGACCCAGGTCGCCCTGGCCTTCGCGCTCGCCGTCGTGCTGCCGGTCCTCTTCGGCCTCTGGGCGCGAGGCGGCCTGAGGCGCGCCGAAGCCGCCGGCTGAGCCCACGCAATCCGGCGCGAGGGCCGCCGGATTGCGCGTCTATTTGGGCCGCTGATTTCCGGCGGCCCTGCTTGGCTTACTCGGAGCCACGGACCAGGCCGATCAGGTGCCCCTCGGGGTCCTTGAACTGGCCCAGCACCATTTCGCCCATGATCGTCTCCGGGCCCATCACGCGGGTGCCGCCGAGGCTCTCGGCCTTCTGCAGCGCGACCTCGACGTCGGGCACGGCGACGTAGAAGGTGACATGGCCCTCGTAGCCGTCGGGGCCGCCCGCGACGCCACCGCCGATGCTGGCCATCTCGGACGGGTTGTCCTCGCCTTTGACGATCCCGTACTTCATCGAGTTGCTCGCGTCGACGTCCCAGCCGAAGAGCTCGGCGTAGTAGCTCTGCAGCTTCTCCCCGTCCTCCCCGATCACCTCGAAATGCACGACCGGCTGTCCCATCTCTCCTCCTTTTCGCGGGACGACCGCACCGTTGACCCCCGCATAGGGGCAAACGGTGCGGTCGTCCGATTCCAAGCTCTATCCAGCCTCCGAATAGGCGGGCTCGCGGGCGCCATCGGGCGCCTCCTCGCCCGCCGTGCCCTCGGCCATCGCCGCCATGTCGGGCAGCGGCTCGGAGCGCAGCACGAATACCGCGATCGCCAGGGCGACGGCGACCATCCCGGCACCGACCAGGTAGGCGAGATGGAAGCCCGAGTTGAGCGCCGCGGCGTGACCGGCGCCCTCGTCGAGCAGCGTGCTCGTGCGCTCGGCCGCCAGCGTGGCGAGCACGGCGAGGCCGATCGCGCCGCCGACCTGGGCGCTGGTGTTGACCACGCCCGAGGCGAGGCCCGCGTCTTCGGGCGTCGCCCCCGACATCGCCAGGGTCATCAACGAGGGGAAGGAGATCCCGATGCCGATGCCGATCAGCAGCATCGGGGCGAGCAGGTCGGCGAGGTAGTCGCCGTCCACGGGGGTTCGCGCCAGGGCCAGCAGGGCGAGGGCGACCAGGACCATGCCGGGGATCAGCATCGCCCGCGGCCCGAAGCGCATGATCAGCTTTTCCGAGTAGCCGAGCGAGAGCGTCCCCATGACCAGCGTCGCCGGCAGGAAGGCGAGCCCGACCTGGAGCGGGTCATAGCCAAGCACCTGCTGCATGTAGAGGGCGCCGAGGAAGAACATGCCGAACATGCCCGCGACGAGGAGCATCTGCAGCGCGTTGGCGCCCGAGACGTTGCGCGAACGGAACAGGCGCAGCGGCATCAAGGGGTTGGCGATGCGCGCCTGGCGGACGACGAAAGCGGTCTCCAGGGCAAGCGAGATCGCACCGAGCACGAGGGTCGTGGTCGACCCCCAGCCGTTTTCGGAGACCTCGAGGATCGTGTAGACGCCGAGCATCAGGCCGCCGGTGATCAGCGCCGCGCCGAGCAGGTCGGCACCCTGGCCGAAGCCGAGGCCCGGCCGGTCGGCGATCAGCCGCCGGGTCAGGAAAGCGGTCGCGATCCCGATCGGCAGGTTGATGAAGAAGATCCAGTGCCAGGCGATCGCCTGCGTCAGCACGCCGCCGACCAGCAGCCCGATCGTGCCGCCGGCCGAGGCGACGAAGCCATAGACGCCGATCGCTTTCGCCTGCTCGCGCGGCTCGGGGAACATCGTCACGATCATCCCCAGGATCACAGCCGAGGTCAGCGCCCCGCCGATGCCCTGAACGAAGCGGGCGCCGATCAGCATCCCCTCGGTCTGGGAGATGCCGCAGAGCAGCGACGCGGTGGTGAAGACCACGAGCCCGACGAGGAAGACGCGACGCTGGCCGAGCAGGTCGCCGAGGCGGCCGGCGAGCAGCAGCAGGCCGCCGAAGGGGACCAGGTAGGCGTTGACGACCCAGGCGAGGTTGCTCTGCGAGAAGCCGAGGTCGTCTTGAATCGAAGGCAGGGCGACGTTGACGATCGTGATGTCCAGGACGATCATCAGCATGCCCGCGCAGAGCACGTAGAGCGCCAACCAGCGGCTCCTGTCCTCGGCGGCGCTCGGACTCGGTTGGGTTGCTGCGTCGGCGCTCATCTCGCCGCCTCCTTCGGGTCGCGGTTCGCCTTGGCGGCTACCCTAGCAAATGATTTTAAAACAGGACTACTTGGTTGCAAATTTGTATCAAGTGGTTAAACTGGTCGCATGGCAACGAAGCGCTCATATGGGGAGGCGTGCCGATTCGCCTACGCCCTCGACCTGGTCGGCGAGCGCTGGGCCCTGCTCGTCGTGCGTGAGCTGCTGCTCGGCCCGAAGCGCTTCACCGACCTGCGCGGGGGTCTGCCCCACGCCAGCCCCAACATCCTCTCGGAGCGGCTGCGTGAGCTGGAACAGGCCGGTGTCGTCCATCGTCGCAAACTGCCACCGCCGGCGGCGAGCCAGGTCTACGAGCTGACCGCGTGGGGCAAGGAGCTGGAGCCGGTCGTGACCCAGCTCGGCGCCTGGGGTGCGCGCTCGCCGGTCCCTCCCGACCACCGCGAGATCGGCGCCAGCTCGATCGTCCTCGCACTGCGCTCGCTCTTCGACGCGGAGGCCGCGGGGAATCTGGAGGCGAGCTACGCGCTGCGACTCGGCGAGGAGAGCTTCCACGTCGCCATCTCCGGCGGCGAGCTCGAGCTCGGTCGCGGCGGCGGCGAGGGCCCCTCCGCGACGATCGAGACCGACCCCGGCACGCTGGCAGCACTGCTGACCGGCCAGCTGGCGCTCGACGACGCGCTCAGCGCAGGCGCTGCAAGCATCGAAGGAAGCAAGCAAGACGCCCGCCACTTCCTAAAGCTCTTCCAGATGCCCGAGCCGTGCCCAGCAGGCGCAGCGAGCTGAGGACCTATCCCGGGTAGGGGTGGAACGTCTTGTACTTTTTCGCTGAGGCCCCCGGGCGTCAGCCCAACCCGACCCACCGAAAAAGTTAAGCGGAACCCCTACCCGGGATAGGTCCTAACCACCTAGCTCATTTGGCCACCGGCCCGAGGATGGCGGCCGCTCCCTGCATTCCCCTTTCGTTGGGATGGACCGGCGCCGCCGGGTTGGTCGGCACGACCGGCTCTACCCAGCGCACCGACGAGCTCTTGCAGGCGTCGTGGCCGATGCTGGCGTTGTACCAGTTGACCAGCGTCGCCCCGTTGGCCGCAGCCTGGGTGGCGAGCATCGCGTTCAGTTCCCGCTCCTTCGAACGCAGGTAGGGCACGTCGCCGAAGCCCATCGGCATCTGCGGCCAGCAGCCGAAGCCCGTCTCCGGGAAGATCGCCGCGTAGTTGACGACGAAGACTTTCGCCGACGGCGAGCGGCTGTGGATTCCCTGCAGCACCGCGGCGACTTTCGGCGCCGTCGCCGCGATCCGTTCGGCGATCTGGTCTTTGCCACCGGAGTCGTATTTGTCCTTGCAGGGCGTGCTGAACGGGTTGACGGTCACGCAGCTGAGAGCGATTTCCGAGAACCCGATGTCGTTGCCCCCGATCGTCAGCGAGACGCGCGTCGTTTCGCCACTCAGCGAGTCGAACTGCGGCGGGACGGAGCCGAGTTCGGTCGACTGCGATTCGGTCATGTCCGCGGTCGTGGCGCCGCTGCAGGTGGCGTCTTCCAAGGGTAGGCCGATGGTTGGCGCGGCCAGATGCGCGTAGTTGTGGTCCGACTTGAGGCAGCCGAGCGGTGCGATCTGGTTGGGGATGATCGGGCCAGCGGCGTAGGAGTCGCCGAGCGCGACGTAGTTGGCGGCGCGCGCGGCGCCGGCGAAAGCGGTGAGGACAGCGAACATCGCGATCGCCAGCACCACCGTTCGCCGCAACCGTCGCGGGTTGGGCTGAATCGACTGGGTCATATCCATCTCTCCTTCTCGATTTGAGGCTTCGCAGGGGGTGGACGAGCAGGCGGCCCGCCCTTACCCGTTTTTGTCTAAATTAATCCCGATCAATCGAGAGACCGCTCCGGGCTGGTCGTTTGGGCGATTCGCGATCGCGGCGTCCCCAGCTGTGGCCGGGAGGGGCCACCTCGTGCAGCTGGGTGCGCTCGAGCTCCCGTACCTCGGAGACGAGGACGTTGGTCGTGCCTTCGCGGCGCTCGAGGTGGCCCTTGGCGCGGACGAGCGGCGAGGTGCGGACCTCGGCCCGCCGACGCTCGTAGACGAGCGGCGGCACGATCAGGTTGACGGTGCCACGCTCGTCTTCGAGCAACATGAAGACGATCCCCTTGGCGGTCTCGGGGCGTTGGCGGGCGACGACCATCCCCGCCACCTCGACCGTGGTGCCGTCGTCGATCCCCTCCAGGTCGGTGCTGCGCAGCAGCTCGGGGCCGAGGCCGTCGCGCATCAGCGCCATCGGGTGCTCGCCAAGCGCCATCCCGGTCGAGCGGTAGTCGGCGATCGTCTCCTCCCACTCCCCCAACGGCTTCAGCGAGGGCGCATCCGGGGTCTCCAGCGGCAGCGCCATCTGCGTGCCCCCCGCATGCCGCACGCCCGAGCCGACAATCCCCACTTGCCAGAGTGCGAGGCGTCGCAGAGCCGTGTCCGCGCTCCCCGCCCGGACAAACGACGATCTCATTGGGTCGTCGTTTTGAGTATCCGCCCGTTCGGGGAGCGCGGACACGGCTCTGTCGGACCTCACCAGGTCATCGAGGGCGCCAGCCCAGGCGAGACGCTCGAGCCCGTCGCGGCGCGTACTCGAGCGCGAGGCAAGATCGCCGACGCTCTGGAAGAGACCGCCGCGGGTGCGCTCGTCGACCAGAGCTTCCATCTCCTCCACGCGCACTCCCTTCACGTAACCGAGGCCGATCCGGACCGTGAGCCCACCCTGCACTCCTTCTCCTGCTGTCTCGACGTGGCAGAGGACGCGGCTGCGGTTGACGTCGGGGGGCGCCAGGCGGACGCCGCGGCGCTGTGCCTCGTGGGCCAGCGCGTCAGGAGGGTAGAAGCCCATCGGCTGCTCGTTCAGCAGCGCGCAGAGGAACTCCGGCGCGTAGTGGATCCGCAGCCAGGCCGACTGGTAGGCGAGCAGGCCGAAGGCGGCCGAGTGCGCCTTCGGGAAGCCGAAGCCGGAGAAGCCCTGGATCTGCTGCCAGACCCGCTCCGCAATCCGCCCTGACACCCCCCGCTCGCCGGCGCCGGCCAGGAAGCGCCTGTGGAACTTGTCGATCGCCTCCTGGGAGCGCTTGCGGCTCATCGCCCGGCGCAGCCCGTCGGCCTCGGAGTGGGTGAAGCCGGCGAGGGCGATCGCCACCTCGAGCACCTGCTCCTGGTAGACGATCGCGCCATAGGTCTCCTCCAGCGCCGGCACCAGCAGCTCGTGCTCGTAGGGGATCTCGTAGTCGGGGTCCTCGCGCAGCCGCTTGCGCCGCTCGATATATGGATGGACGGCGCCGCCCTGGATCGGGCCCGGACGGACGAGCGCCACCTGCACCGTCAGGTCGTTCAGGTTCTCGGGGCGGGTGCGGGGCAGCATCTGCATCTGGGCGCGGCTCTCGATCTGGAAGACGCCGGTCGTCTTCGCCGCGCGGATCGACTCGAAGGTCTCGCGATCCTCGAAGTCGATGCGCGAGAGATCGAGCCATTCCCCCCGGGTGCGGTCGACTTCTTCGACGCAGCGCTCGACCGCGGAGAGCATCCCCAGCCCGAGCAGGTCGATCTTGAGGAAGCCGGCGTCGGCGCAGGAGTCCTTGTCCCACTGGACGATCTGCCGCCCCTCCATCGCTGCCGGCTCGACCGGGCAGACATCGATCAGCGGCTGGGTGGAGATGACCATGCCGCCGGAGTGCTGGGAGGCGTGACGGGGCAGGCCCATCGCCTCGCCCGTGAGCTCGACCAGGACCTGCCAGCCACGCGAGTGGGCGCGCTCGGCGCCGATCGCTGCGACGACGTCGCGCTCGATCTCACCACTGCTCTCGTGGAAGCCGACCGCCTTGGCGACCCGCTCGATCTCCGTCGGCGGCAGCGCCAGCGCCTTGCCGAGGTCGCGCACCGCGCCGCGCGGGCGGTAGGTCGGGAAGGCGGCGACCAGGGCGGAGCGGTCGGCGCCGTAGCGCTCGTGGACGCGGGGAATCAGCACCTCGCGGATGTCGCGGGGGAAGTCGAGGTCGATGTCGGGGGCGACGGTCTCCTCGTTGACTTCGGCGTTGAGGAAGCGGCCGGAGAAGAGGTCCCTCTCGACCGGATCGATGTGGGAGAGGCCGGTGAGGAAGCAGACGATCGAGCTGACGCTGGAGCCGCGCCCGCGGCCCGGTGGCATGATCGAGCGCGCCGAGCCGGGCCCGCGCACCTCCAGCGCCACCTCGCGGGCCAGCTCGAGCAGGTCGCGGTGGAGGAGGAAGAAGCCCGAGAGGCCGCGGCTGCGGATCGTCTGCAGCTCGTCCTCGAGCCGGGCGTGGGCCTTTGTCGTCAGGGCCGAGCTCGCGTAGCGCTCCTCCAGCAGCTTGCGGCAGATCGCGGTCAGCTCGCGGTCGGCGTCGGGGTTCTCGGCGCCGGGATAGCTGTAGCCGAGGTCCGCGGTCAGGTCGAAGCGGAGTCGCTCGGCGAGTCGCAGGGTCTCGGCGACCGCCTCGGGGTGCTCGGCGGAGCGCTTGGCCATTCCCCGCGGCGAAGCCAGGGCGGAGGACGAGTTGCCGCGCCGCTGCGGCTCGGAGGCCTCCAGCGTCGTCCCCAGCCGCACCGCGACGAGGGCGTCCTGAAGGTGAGCACGGCCGGGGACGTGGCAGTGGACGTTGCCGGCCGCGACGCAGGGCACGCCGAGCCGTTCGGCGAGGCCGCAGAGCCAGCGGTTGCGGGCCCGGTCGTGGCGCCAGTAAGGGCGCTGCAGCTCGACCCGGAAACGGTCGCGGCCGAAGGCGGCAAGCAGGCGGCGGGCGAGCGCCGCCGCTCCCGCCGGATCCCCGCGCGCCCAAGTTCCCGCCACCACCCCCTCGGCCGCACACCCCGACAAGCACACCAACCCGTCGGCATGCGCTTCGAGCTGCTCGAGCTCAACGAAAGGCTGCCCGGCCGTGCGCCCACTGTTGTCCCGCGTATGCGCATGCGCGACGGTCAGCAAGCGACACAAATTGCGGTATCCGACCGCGCTTTCCACTAAGAGAGTGACGTGAGCCATCCTCGCCGCGGGTGGCGAAGAGGGAGGGGGTGTTCGGACGGGTGAGTCCGCTAACACCCCCTCCCTCTTCGACAGGACCCGCGGCCCGACGACAACCGTCAACTCCGTCCCAGTGATGCCCCGGATACCGAACCCCCGACACGCGTGGGCGAACTCCATCGAGCCCCAGAGCCCGTCGTGGTCGGTGAGGGCAAAGGCGGAATACCCCAGCCGGGCCGCGGCGGCGGCCAGCTCCGTCGGCGTCGAGGCGCCGTCGAGGAAGGAGAAGGCCGAGTGGGCGTGCAGCTCTACGTATGGAGCGTCGCTCACCGCGAACCCATCAGGCGCGTTGCCGGAACCAGCACCCGTCGCTGTCGCGGAAGACGACCAGGTCCCGTCCGTCGGCGAGGACGAGCTCGAAGTAGTGGCGCCACAGCCGCCGCAACGTCCACCAGCGATCCTCGACCACCCACTCCTCGCGGATCGCCGCCACCGCGGCGCCCTCGACCGCCAGCGGCACCCCCTCGGAATCGACCTCGACCGCCACCCGCCGTGGCGCGTAGAGCCGCCTGATCCCCGGCGTCATCGCTCTCGACTCACTTTTGTGTGATTGCTAGCTCGAAGAATTTGCCTGTGTTGCACACACGCGCGGCTTCGCTCCCCAGCGTCGGCGTCATGCCGTGGCCGCCAAAAATCGGGGACCCGCTTCCGCGTTCCGCGGATGTTTGGTTTGAGCACCCCAAGTTGGATTGGATCTTGGGGATGAAGGGACACGGTCCAGAATGGAGTCGTGTTTTCCGGATCTATCCCGACGACCGGGAGCTTGCGTGGGAGGCGATAGCGAACGCGACTCCTGGATCCATGATCCAGGTGGTTCGCGATCGCTCGCCCTTCGGCATTTCCTGCGGGATCGAGATCAGCCTCGCACTCAACCGTCGCGATGCCCTTGTGGCGGTTGCTTGGCACTACGCTTTTGAAAATGCTGCGCCGAGACTGGTAACCGCCTACCCGAGCTTCTAGCATGGAGATCCCGTGGCGATAACCGACAAGATCAATCCCTTCGACATCGTGGAGCTGACCGAGCGCATTGACGATGCTCCCGCGGGGTCGAGGGGGGGGGTTTTGGAGCTCTACACCCCCGAGGTCGCCATGGTCGAGGTTCTCGAGCCCAAGCTCAACGCCGCCGCCAGAATCGTTTTCGTCCCGCTCGACAAGATGCGTGTTGTCGAGCCTGCCTTGAGGGACACCTAACCCCTTCATCGACCCGGCACCGGATACGGCGTCAGCATCGCGCGGCGCTCGGGGATGCGGGAACCGGTGTCGACCGGCAGCACCTCGAGCAGCGACTCGGCGCCCTGGGCGGCGCGGACCTCCCGCAGGGCGGCGAGCAGGCGGTGGCGTCGCGACTCGTCCCCGCGCAGCGACAGCTCGAGCTGCTCGGCGGCGCGCGGGCCGAGGCGGACCGCGCGCAGCGACAGCGAGACGACGGGCGCCGGCAATTCCTCCAGCCGAGGCAGGAGCACGGCGCGCAGGGCCCGTGCCGACGCGGTCGGCCGGCCGAGACCCTGCGCGGCGCTCCAGCTGCCGCCGTCACCGAGCGTGGCGCCGAGGCGCAACCCCAGCAGCGTGCGCCCCCTGCGCCGCGGTGCGGCGAGCAGTCGATCGACCAGCAGCTCCAGCGCTCGCTCGAGCTGGCTGCCGGCCGTCCCCTCGGGAAGCTCTATCTCCTCCGTCAGCTCCTCCCAGGCGCCGTGGATGCTGGGGACGAGCAGCTCGTCCTCGCCGCGGGCGAGTCGCAGGGCGCGCAGGCCGGCGGAGCCGAAGCGGTCGGCGACGTGGCCGGGAGAGAGCGCCGCAAGCTCCCCCAGGGTGCCGATCCCGAGCCGACCCAGCGTCGCGACCAGATTGCCCGCCTCACGCTCCGGCAGGCCAAGGCGCTCGGCCAGGGCCGCAACTGGGAGGTTGGACACGAAAGTCGTCATACGAACGTATGTTCGTATATGCGACGGCTGAATTCAACTTACGAAAAGTTCCATCCGGGCCCGTTCGAGGGCAGAAGCCGCGAACCGCGATGTTTACTTAAGAAGACTTGCGCCAATCGCAGCGCTGTGAGAGGGTGCCGCCGATGCTGGCCCACATCGCGGGCATACCGGTCGAGGAGACGGCGCTGAACCTGGCCCCGGTGGCCTTCGTCGCCGCCGGCCTGACCAGCGCCCGGCTGCGCCGGCTGACCGCCCAACGACGGCCCGGACGCCAGCGGCGCGGCGACCGGCGCGCGGCGATTGCGAGGCGGCCATGACCGTCGCCTCCCCCAGCCCGACCCGCGCGCCGGTCAAGCTGCGCCACCGGCGCAGCGTCCGCCGCCTCAGCGAAGGACAGCTCGGCGACCTGCGCCAGGCGATAATCCTGGCGCAGGGGATCGGCGACGACCGCGGCTACCAGTACTGGGCCGGCATCCACGGCCTGCCGCTGCCCGAATGGTGCCGACACCGGAGCGAGCTCTTCCTGCCCTGGCACCGTGCCTACCTCTACTTCTTCGAGAAGACGCTGCAGGATCGCGTGCCCGGGGTGACGCTGCCCTGGTGGGACTGGACGCAGAACCACGCCGAAGGCCTGCCCGCCGCCTACAGCCGCGCCCGCACCGCGGCCGGGACGAAAAACCCGCTGGCCTCCTCGCCGGTCCAGCTCGCCGGGCGGCGCGACCCGAAAGAGGCCCGGACCCACAGGCAGTTCGGCCCGCAGAGCTGGCTCCCCCAGCCCGCCGAAGTGAAGCTCGTGCTCGAAAATCGCGACTACTTCACCTTCCAGAACCAGCTCGAGAACATCCACAACGGCGTCCATGGCTCCGTCGGGGGAACGATGGGCTACATCGAAACCGCCGCCTACGACCCGCTCTTCTGGGCGCATCACTGCATGATCGACCGCCTCTGGTACCTCTGGCAGCTCGATCATCCGGGTGCGAGGCTGTCGCGACCGTACCTCGACACCGCGCTGCCGCCGTTCGAAATGACGGTGCGACAGACGCTCGACATCACCGGGCTCGGCTACGACTACGCCGCCAGCACCGCGGCAGTCCTAGGGACCCGCCGTGGTTGACCGCTACCACAGCAAGCGGCTGGAGCTGCCCGCGCCCGAGCACGACTTCGCCCGCGCCGACCTCGCCTTTTACGACCTGGACCACTCCGGGCCCACGTTCGAGGCGCGGATCTTCATCGGCGCCGGCCGTGGGTTGAAACGCGACGCGGGCAGGGACCACCCCGCCTATGCGGCATCCCTCTTCGTCTTCGGACACGGAGCCTGCAGCGGCGAGGAGGGGCACTGCGACGTCCCCGGCGAGCGCGACCCGTTCGACTTCCGCCTCCCCCACCACCTCGAGCCGGGCGTGCAGGTGGTGACCGTGACCGATGCCATAAGGCGGCTGGTCGAGGCCGGCAAAGCCAAGGCCGCGGTCGACGCCTTCGTCCACGGGCCGGAGGGCGAGCCGCTCAAGGCCCTTTCCTTCTCCCAGCTGCGCCTGCTGACCTACGCCTGATGGTGGTCAGGTCCGCGTGACCGCCCGGGCGCTGAAGCCGGAGCTTTTGAGCTAACTCCGCGACGAAACCGTCGCGACCAGCTCGTCCTCGAGCGCGGGGAGGCGGTCGGCCTCGCCGACGACTACGCGTTTGCCGACCAGGGCGAGGATGCCGGCGGCGCGAACCCAGTCGGTCCCCAGCCGCTCGGCGAATTCCTCGACCATCGCGTCGTGCCGCTCGGCCCCCTCGGGACCCGCGGCGAGGATCTCGATGGTCAGCAACCGTGCCGAAGGAGGGTCGGTGGCGAGCAAGGAGAGCGCGGTCCGCAGGGTTGCCCGGGGCATCCCCTCGAGGTCGCCTTCCCCGAGAGTCCGATCGACCTCGTCCAGCAGCCGCCCCAGCAGCTGCCGGTGGGCGGCGAGCATGCAGTCCCGCTTGCCGGCGAACTGCTTGTAGAAGGTGAGCGAGGAGACGCCGGCCCGCTTCGCCACCTCGGCGACCGAGGTTTGCGCGTACCCCCGTTCGGCACAGGCCTCGGTCATGGCGGCGACCAGACGTTCGCGCTGGTTGCGCTCGACCACGTCCGCCGGGATCCCATGGGATCCCGGCGGCAGGCGCCTACCCGCGGCGGCGCTTGCCCTTGCGCTTCCCACCGCAATCGGGCTCCATCGCGGGCTTGGCGGCGGCCCGCTTGCCGTTTTGGCCGCTGAACTGCACGTTTGCCC
>Ga0157370_10005854_pt1 | contig 13734 bp, 19 predicted proteins | sample C35metaG_FD_113463 | JGI IMG/M metagenome (GOLD analysis project Ga0157370, IMG submission 113463) | Corn rhizosphere microbial communities from Kellogg Biological Station, Michigan, USA - C3-5 metaG | ecosystem: Host-associated > Plants > Roots > Rhizosphere > Soil | place: USA: Michigan...
GATGGGACCGACCGCAATCACCATTTGCCCCTGGGTTCGGGCCGATCCACCGCGCCTTCAGGCACGGGGTCGTTTCGGGGCCGTCGCGGATCTGGCGGAGGGGGCGAATATCCCTGCGGATATAAGCTGGTGCAGCGCGGCGTCTCGAAGGCCGATGAAAGCGCGGAGCTGCCCAAGGCGATCAGGTCGCTCCAGCTCTGGCGGCAGGAGCTCAGGCGCGCTTGCGCGCTTTGGCGAACAGCTCGGCTTCGCTCTTGCGCCGCACGCGCTCGGTCACCTCGCGGGTGTAGTCGGCCGCTTCGGCGGTGCAGCGGCGGTGGCACAGCACGAGATTGTCGAGCGATGGCTCTTCGTTTCCCGTCGTCGGAACGACCTGCTCGATCTTCGGGCCGGAGTCATGCCCTTCGGGCAGATCGAAGCGCATCGGCCGGCGGCAGCGGCGGCACTCGTCGCCGTCGCGCTGCCTCAGCTCCGCCAATCGACGAAGCTTCTCCTGCTCACGCTTGTACTTCCATGGTGTGACGTAGCGGGCAAGGACCATATTGCTCATGCGCAAACGCTATATGCGAGACTGCTTACTGCAGCGTTAGCGCTCGCCGGCCGAGGTGGCCTTGGAGGTTGCTGCTGGAGCCGACGCCTGGGAGGCCCTGGCCGCCGCAGCCACCGCCCTGGCTCTCGCCTCGGCCTCCTTGGCCTCCCGGCGTGCCTTGGCGGCGAGATAGAGATGATATTCGTCCGGGTGCGGATCGGTCTGGAACATGCTGCCGATCTCCTGCCCCTTGGCCAGGCGCGCTGCCATGGTTGCCGCCGTCACCGCCGCCGCGAGGAGATTGATGCCGGCATATTGGCAGCCCGCGGGACCAACGGCGCAATTGTTCGGCTGCTGCATCCGCTGTTCCTGCGACTTGGGCAGGCCGCCGCTTCGCATCTCGCGCTTGGCCTCGAGCACGTCGGGGTTGAGGCGGTAGCCCTGAGGTCGCGGCGCGCAAATCACGATCTCGGGGCTGTTCGGGTCCTTGCTCCTATTGGTGCAGTCGCGCTGTTCCTGATTGGCCGACGGGGCAGGCGGCTTGGGCGCCACGGCCGCCTCCGGGCCATAGACTTTCCGGGCTTCCGACGGGTTGGACGGCGACGCGCCCGCCGCCTGGGCAAGCATCAGGAGGGCAATAGGCACGCCGGCGGGCATCGCCTCATTCTCCGCTCCAACCGCTTTCGTTGCAATGAACGCGCCGATGGCAGTTTTGATGAATGGGTAAACTTACCGGAGCAACAACCAGCCCGCAAAGGCGTATAGGCGTTCGTCCGCAACGGACTTTGAAAGGAGCAGCTCATGCACCGTCTGTTGCTTACCGCCGCATCGGCCGCGGTATTGATCGGTACTTCACCAGCCCTTGCGCAAAGCCTTGCCGCCGCGGGGTTCAGCTCGAGCGAGGGCGGCAGCAGGATCCATGCCCTCTATGGCCGCCCCGCCGGGGGTAACTTCCACGGTGTGCGCGTGCACCGCGGGCACGGCGGCGACGGCCGCTTCGATGGCGCCGGATACTATAGCTCCGGCTACAACGACCCGGGCGATTATGACGCCAACCGAAGCTTCGACCCCGACAAGTGGAACGACTGGTGGCACGATCGCCCGGACCGCGCCTTCCCACGCTGGATGACCCGTAACCAGGACTGCGCTCGCCGCTGGTACAGCGCAGACGTGCTGACTTGCTAGAAGGCGTAGGCGCCTACCGCGGTTGAATCACGGACTCCTGGGCGGAAATCGCCTGCCATCGGTCCGAACGATAGACGAACAGGTCAACGAACCTGACCGATCCGAGCAGCTTTCCGCCGGCGCTCTGCCGGTTGACTCCGCGAACGATCGCAACGTCGCCGACCAAGCTCGCGTGCAAGTCGGTGAGCAGCAGCGTCGATGGCTGACGGCTCGCAAGCGCGTTCAAGATCTGAGTCTTGGGGATCAGCTCGCCGCGCCAGCTCGAATCGGCGAAGCTTGGATCGAGAATGCAGTCGAGCGCCCGCGCGTCCCGCTTCCCGAGCGCTTCGACCCAGGCTTGTTCGGCCGCCAGCACGCCGGCCTCAGTCCGGGGCTCCGTCGGGCAGCCGGCCGCTGCTGACGCGGCGCAGAACGAGGCGATCGCCAGCAGAAAATGGCGCAAAGCAATGCGCACCAGCGCAGCTCGCACAGCAAGCATCTCTAGCTTGCCTTTCCGCTGTCGTCCTTCGCCATATTCTCCATCAATTGCCTGGCCTGACCAATCTGGCCCGCATCGATCATTTCGATCACCTGCAGCGGGACGTTCTTGGAGCGCGGAGCGTGGGGCGAATAAGCGATCGGCGCAAGCAGCGCGCGAGCCGAGTGCGCGTCTCCGCCGAGCAGCGTCTGGCGAGCGAGTGCCTCGCGGATTGCTGCACTTTCCGGCGCCAATATTTCGGCGCGCTTCAAAGCCATCACGGCATTGTCCGTCGGCGCCACGCCTTCAGCGACATAGCTCTCGTAAAATTCGAACAGCGGCATCACGGCATTTGGATCGATGTGATTGGCGTTGAGGAACCAACCCCGCGCTGCGTCCCAGGCCGCTTCGTCTTTGCTCTTGGCCTTTGCAAGGAGAGCGAAAGTGACCATTCCCTTGACCACCAGCGGATCGACGGACTGCGGCCTGATCTTGAGTGCCACGTCCGCGGCCTCGAGCGCATAGGCTTGGCGATCGGTCGCATATTCGACTTCGGCGCACTCACTCTGGACTAGAGCATCATCGGGATAGCGGCTTGCGATTTCGCGCGCTTGGTCTGCGAGCCTGGCGTCATCGTCTCTGGGCGGGCCGCTGCGTACTTCGGCGTAAGTAGGAAGCATTGCGACTTCGCCCGGACTAAGCTGCCGGAGTGTTATGGTGATGGGCTCGCTCGAAGGTGGGATTTTCAGCCTCGGAGCAAGCTCGCCCTTTGAATATTGGAATAATTCGGTGTTCAGCGTGGAGAGGTCGCCGAAAGCGGCTTTTGCTGCATCGAGGTTGGATTTGCCTTGGTTGATGAGCTCGAGATATTGCGCGAGCTGCCCCTTCCGCTTGCTTCCGAGCATCAGATAGTGGGTGAGCAGCCATCCATCGCCGTAGAAGCCGTCTTCCTTGCCCCATGAAGGGTGATTGTCCGGATCGAACAGTCCCCAGACGGATACGCCGCGATGCCGAATGGCGTCGGCGCGATAGTTCACCGGGTAGCCAATCTCGACCGAACCGTCGGGCTCGAACTCTGCGGTGGCATTGAACTCGGCAAAACCTTCGGCAAACCATTTCGGATAAGCGATCGGGAAATTGCTGAACATGAAATGGTGGCCGTACTCGTGAAGTAGCACGGCCTGCGAGCTCCATCCGCCCGTCTTCATGGTCTTGTCCACCCTGGGCATATGGGCGGTAAAGATCACCGACTGCTTCACCCGCGCTTGGTAATAGCCCATCAGCCCGTCGCAGTTGCAGACCTTGTGAAACAAGCCTGCGTCGAATGCATAGACGGCAAGCGGCCGCAGATGCTGGTCGGGATTGTCCTTGACCCCATAGAGCCGGCGCAGAGCTGCATCGAAACGCTCCAGGCGCTCGGCAAAGGAGCGGGCATTTTCCTTTGTGTCGTCGATGGTGAGGACGAAATGGTCTGTCCGTGCCTCGTACCAGCTTGCGTTCGCAGCAGTGGGAATCAGCGCAAGAAAAGCAGCCGCTGCAAGATATCGCCTCATACAGGCCCCCCGATTCGGCGCTGCCATTGAAGCAAGCCAAGCGATGCTCGTCGAGTGGGGACCGGAGCCAAGCAGTGCGGGCGCGAGACATTCCGCCAGTACCGCACTACATGGGCGCCATGGCCGATTACACGAAATCAGCCGGCGCGATCCCCAGTCTCGAGGATTGGCAGCACTGGACGCTGGTGATGGGCCGCGCCCAGCAGATGCTGATGGAATTCTGGGCCGACCAGATGAAGAAGGGTCAGCCGATTCCCTCGTGGAACCCGAGCGCTATCGGCTTTGGTGACCAGCCCGGAGCGTCGGATCCAATGGCCCTCTTGAGCGCGGGCGCCCAGGCCTGGGCAAAGGGACTGGAGACGTGGGGGAAGATGTTTGGCGGGGTGACCGCGGCTGCTCCGACGGGCGAGGCAGAGCGGAAGGATCGTCGCTTCGCCGCGCCCGAATGGCGGGACAACCCGATCTTCGACACGATCCGCAAAAGCTACTTGCAGATCTCCGATCAGCTTCTCGGTACGGTGGACGAGCTCGACGGCGTTGATGCAGCAATGCGCGAGAAATTGCGCTTTGTGACCAAGAGCTTCGTCGACGCGATGAGCCCGTCCAACTTCGCGCTCACCAACCCGCAGGTGCTCAAGAAAACGCTCGAGACGCGCGGCGAGAATTTGCTCAAGGGCCTCGCCAACATGCTCAAGGACATTGCGGCGGGGCAGCTGACGCAGACCAAGTCGGGCGTGTTCGAGGTCGGACGCAATCTCGCGACGACTCCGGGCAAGGTGATCAAGCAGACGCCGCTCTACCAGCTGATCCAGTACACACCGACGACCGATGAGGTGGTGGAGACGCCGCTGATCATCTTCCCGCCGTGGATCAACCGCTTCTACATCCTCGACCTCAGCCCTGAGAAAAGCTTCGTCAAATGGTGCGTCGATCATGGCATCAGCCTGTTCATCGTCAGCTGGAAGTCGGCCGACGAGAGCATCGCAAACGCAACCCTCGACGACTACGTCCTGAAGGGCCAGATCGACGCAATCGACACGGTGCGTGACCTGCTCGCAGTCGAGAGTACGCATGTCATTGGCTATTGCGTGGCGGGCACGACCCTCGCGGCGACGCTCGGCTATCTCGAGGCGAAGAAGCAGTCGGACAAGGTCAAGTCGGCGACCTTCCTCACGGCCCAGGTAGATTTCAGCGAGGCGGGCGACCTTAAGTTTTTCACCGGTGACGAGACCATGGCGCTCCTCGATCAGCTGACCAAGGAGAAGGGCTATCTCGACGGCCGCTACATGGCCGCGACCTTCAACCTCCTGCGAGGCCGTGACCTAATCTGGAACTATGTGGTCAACAACTACCTGCTTGGGGAGGAGCCGCCGCCCTTCGACCTGCTGTATTGGAATTCGGACACCACCAACCTGCCGGCGGGCTGGCACCGCGACTATTTGGAAACCCTCTACAAGGGGAACAAGCTGGTTATGGCCGGCGAGATCAAGGTGGCGGGAACGCCGATCGACATCGATATGGTGAAGGCTCCGGCCTACATCCAGGCCGGGCGCGAGGACCATATCGCCCCGCCCGAAAGCGTGTGGAAGATCATGGACCATTTTTCCGGGCCGAAGCGCTTCGTTCTAGCGGGCTCGGGCCATATCGCGGGAGTGGTGAACCCGCCTGCGGCGCACAAGTACCAATATTGGGTCAGCGACAAGGATCCCGCCACGCTCGAACAATTTATCGACGAAGCCGAGGAGCATAAGGGGAGCTGGTGGCCTGACTGGCTTGCCTGGCTCAAGAGCCAGGCTCCGGAGACGGTGAAAGCCAGGGGCGCACGGATTCCCGGAAAGGGGAAGCTCAGGGCGGTCGAGGACGCGCCGGGAAGCTATGTCAAATCGCGCTGACAGCCTGACGCTGAGGCTCGCCCGGCCCGAAGAGCATGACGAGCTTGAAGACCTGCTTCGCCGAGCCTCGCTCGAGCTGCCAGAGTATCGCGACCAGCTCATCGACAATCCCGAGGCAATCTATTTGCCCGCGGCGCAGATCGCGAATGGCCAGGTAATCGTCGCCGAGCTCGATGGCGAAGTTGCCGGCTTCGCGGCCGTGGTTGGCGGCGAGCTCGACGGGCTGTTCGTCGAGCCGGACCTGTGGGGCCGAGGAATCGGCCGGAGACTGGTCGACGCGGCGACGCATGAGGCGAGAAAACGGGGGCTGGCGCTTACCCTCATTGCCAACCCGCGGGCACGGCGCTTCTATGAGCATTGCGGATTTTCGCTCGAAGCGGAAGTGCAGACGCGGTTCGGCCCAGCGCTCAAGATGACGAAGTGAGATTCATCCTCCCCTCGATTCGAGGGGAAGGGAACCAGCATTGGCTTTTCGAGGGCTGATTTCCACCTCCCCCATGCAAAAGCACGGGGGGAGAATGAGTTCAGCATTTCTCATATTTCCAGTTTCGCCGCTTGCCTTCGCTCAGCCATTGGACCGCATCGGCGATGCGCTTCTGACGGGTCGCGTCCTGCTTGGCCTCCGCGATCCACTCGAGATATTCGCGTTGCGCGCCCGGCGGGAGGCCATCGAGCCCGGCTTTCGCTTTGGGTGACCTGCCGAGCGCTGCGGCGAATTTTGGATGCAGCTCAGGCGGCGGCTTGGGTGCATGTTTCGGCTTGCGCGGAGCTGGTGCAGTTTTCGCGATCGCCGCCGCCTCGCGGATCAGCGAGTCCAGCTCGGCGTCAGTTGGAAGGTCGTCGAGCGATGTCAGGCGGCCGAACTGGCCCATTGCTCCGGCCTTTAGCTGGCCGTCGCCGATCTCCTGGCCACGCCAGAAATTCAGCGCCGCATGAGCTTTGAAAGCGGAGGTTACGAGCATGATCTTGCCGCCGACGAGATACGTGGGCATGCTCCATTTCATCGCTTCCTCGGCATCGGGAATGACGGCGTGGACGCGCTCGCGGACTCTTCTGAGGATCGGACGGGCGAACGCCTCGGCCCTGGCGATGTAGGCGTCGATCCTAGGATCGCGGCTCAGAAAATGCCTCCCCCGATCATCAGCCTCACGATTCCAATGACGATCACCAGCAGGTTGAGGTTGCGCCCCGCCGTGCCGCGCGAGAGCATTCCGATGCCCGCGCCGATGATTGCGAGGGGAATGATCAGCCAGTTGGCCCAGCCGAGCAGCGGCAGGAAGGCGACGATCGCGAGGACCAGAGCGACGAAGCCGATGATTATTGAAGCAAGATTGAACATCGGCTGGTTCCTATCATCATTCGGGAGGTTGCGGCAGCCGCGGGCTGCGGAGCAGCGCGATGACGTAGAGGCCGAGCGCGATCCAGATCGTCGGGAAGGCGATCGCGTGGGCGAGCGTAACGCGCTCTCCGTAGAGCATTCCGATCACGAACTGCAGGGTAGGGGCGATGAACTGGAGCATCCCGAGCGCCGAATATTGGAGGCGCTTGGCGGCCGCCGTGAAGAGCAGGAGCGGCGTGGTCGAAATCACGCCGGCCAAAAGTAGGAGAATTGTGAGCGTCTCGGTACCGCCCATGAGGGCCGCGCCTTGTGAATGTCGCCACGCCAGCCACAGGAAAGCCAGCGGGAACAGGATCACGGTTTCGATCGCGAGCCCGGTAACGGCGTCGGCGGCCACGATCTTCCGTAGCAGCCCGTAAAAAGCGAAGGTTCCGCACAAGGCGAGGCTCAACCAAAACAGGCTCAGCGCTCCAGCAGCGAGCACCGAAATGCCCGCTGCGGCGATCGCGACCGCTGTCCACTGCAGCCGGCTGAGCTTCTCGTGCAGGACGAAGCGACCGAGGAGCACGTTGGCCAGCGGGTTCAGATAATAGCCGAAACTCGCGGCGAGGATGTGGCCGCTCGTCACCGCATGGACGTAGAGAAGCCAATTGGCGCCGATCAGGGTCGCGGTCATGATGAGGATGCCGACCGTCCGCCTGTGTCGAACCGCCTGCAGAACCTTCGACCAGCCGCGCGAGAGGGCGATCAGGACAGTGAGGAAGGGTACCGACCAGATCACCCGATGAGCGACGATGTCCACCGCCGGCAGGACCTCGATCAGCTTGAAGTAGATCGGGAGGATACCCCACAAGGCATAAGCGGCTAGCCCGAGCGCGAACCCGATGCGCGCGTGAGTTTGCGTCTGGTTTGCGCCGCCGTTCATCTTTGGTGGCGCCTAGCCGCGGTAAGCGCTGCATGAAAGAAGATGGTGAGCGGAGCGCTGGTTGAAACCGCCGACGGGCCCTGCCAGTTAGAAGTGCCGGGGTGAAGCGGAGGGCCCCATTTTCCAGTGAATCGAGCAGCGATCCCAATTGGCCTTGCCATTGCGCTGGTCGCGACGCTGTCGGGCTGTGCGACGAAGCCCGAGCTTCCGCCCGGCGTACACCCAAGCGTCGTGGTCGGGCCGCCGCCCAAGTCCGCTGCGTGGCGGGCGGTGGCGACGGTCGACGATAGCGGCCGCCTCGACCGACTTGGACTCGCTTGGCGGGAGGCGCTTGCCGAGGCGAACAAGACCAATGCTGCGGAGGTGCGCAAGGAAGGCAAGCTGCTGATGCCGCGCTCTGCCTTGCCGCGCCCGGACCCGACGCCCGGAAGCTACAATTGCCGCCTGATCAAGCTCGGCACCGTCGGCTCCAAGGGCAAGGCGTTCGAAAGCTTCAAGCCATTCTTCTGCTACGTCGAGGTCGAGGACAATTCGCTGACGATCGTCAAGCAGACCGGCAGCCAGCGGCCCGCCGGGCGGCTGTGGGAGGACGATGACCCCAAGCGGCTGATCTTCCTTGGCAGTCTTGCCCTGGGCGACGAGACCGCGCCGCTCGCCTATGGCGACGATCCCAAGCGCAACATGGCGGGAGTGCTCGAGCGAATCGCTCCGTTCCGTTGGCGGCTGGTCATTCCCTGGCCGCAGAGCGATTCCAAGCTCGAAATATTCGAGCTCACTCCGGTCGATTTTACGCAACAACCGACCGAATGAGCGAAGCGGGGCTGCTGGCCGATCCGGCCGAAGTGCGGGCGATCCTGATCGCTTCCGCCCAGGCGGGCCAGGCGATCAGCTATGCCGAGGTGCTTGAGCTGCTCGGTCATCATTTCTCCCGGCCCAAGATGCGGCAGCTGTGCAAGGTGCTCGCCTTCGTCGACCACGAAGCGGAAGCGTGCGGCGAGCCGGAACTTGCGGTGCTGGTGGTACGGCAGTCGGACGGGCTGCCGGGGCAGGGATGGTGGCTCGGCGGTGCGAAGCGGCACGGCTATACCGGGCTTTGGGAGGGCCCCAAGGCGGCGAAGCTGATCCGCACGGTCCAGCGGCAGGCGTTTGACTTTTGGGGTCATCGTCATTGCAAGGAGCAATAGCGACGAAGCAATTCGAGCAGCGATTGCTTAGCTCCGCTCGCAATGACACAGGGCCCTATGGGCGACGTCCGCACCTTCACCGTCAGCGAAGACGACGACGGAATCCGGCTCGACCGCTGGTTCAAGCGGCATATGCCCGATGTCAGCTTCAATCTCGTCTCGCGGTGGGCGCGAACAGGTCAGTTGCGCGTTGCCGGCAAGAGGGCAGTGCCGGGCGACCGCGTCGAGGCCGGGCAGGAGATCCGGGTCCCGCCCAACGAGCCGGCCCCTTCGCGGGCGCGGCAGCCGAGGCGCGAGCCGCTGACCGCCGACGAGGAGGGGTTCGTCCGCGACATGGTGATCTACGAGGACCCGACGGCGTTCGTGCTCAATAAGCCTCCCGGTCTGGCGACGCAGGGCGGGACCAAGACCCACCAGCACCTCGACCGCCTGCTCGACGGTCTCGCGGACGAGGGAGGACGCCCCAAGCTCGTTCATCGGCTCGACAAAGATACGTCCGGGGCGCTGCTGGTGGCCAAGACGGCGCGCTCTGCGGGCCATTTCGCCAAGGCCTTCTCCGGCCGCACGGCACGGAAGGTCTATTGGGCGCTCGTCGTTGGAGTGCCCGATGGCGAACAGGGAACGATCGATGCCCCGCTCGCCAAACAGCCCGGAACGGGGGGCGAGAAGATGCATGTCGACCGCGAGAATGGCCTTCCCGCAAAGACGCGCTGGCGAGTGATCGACCGGGCGGGCAATCGCGCCGCCTGGGTCGAGCTTCAGCCGCTGACCGGGCGGACGCACCAGCTTCGCGCCCACATGGCGACAATCGGTCATCCGATCGTCGGCGACGCCAAATATGGTGGAGCGGAGGCATTTCTCACCGGCGGCGTCAGCCGCAAGCTCCATTTGCATGCGCGGCGGATCCGGCTCGATGCGTTTGACGGCGCGAAAATCGACGTCACTGCTGAGCTTCCGCCGCATTTCGCGGAGACCCTGGCGACCCTCGGCTTCGACCAGGAATCCGGCGGCGGCGAAATTATCGAACGGCCAACCGAGCGGCGCGCTCCAAGGTCGAAACCTCAAAGCCGGCGGGGCGAACGGCGTTCGCGCGGAACAGGCAGGAAATCGAAACGGCGGTGAGGGGAACAGCCGATGGATGAAGATACCGCGCGCCGGCGCTTACTGCTCTATTCCCTTATCCGCTTTGGCGGTGTGGCAATCTTTTTCCTGGGACTTGGAATTATCTACACGGGCCTGCTACGGCCGGGTGGCTGGCCCCAGCTCGGCGCCATTGTCGCGATCCTCGGCGCGCTTGATGCGCTGTTGGCTCCGCACCTGCTCAAGCGAGCCTGGGACCGGCAAGACCAGAGCAATTCGTGAAGCGCTTCTGGAAGGACGTCTCAGTCGAGCCCGAAGGCGAGGGTTGGGGGATCAGGCTCGACGGCCGCCCGGTGAAGACGCCTGCGCGCGCTCCTCTCATTTTATCGACGGACATTCTGGCGAGCGCCATTGCGGACGAATGGCGCAGCGTCGGTGAGGCGATCGATCCAGGCGCAATGCCGCTGACCGGGCTGGCAAATGCGGCAGTCGACCGCATTGCTCCCGAGCGGCAGGCGTTCGCCGAAGGCCTCGCGCGCTATGCCGAGGCGGACCTTGCTTGCTATCGCGCCGAGGGGCCGCGCGGGTTGGTACAGGCGCAGGAGCAGCAATGGGACAAGCTGCTCGACTGGGCGCGGCGGCGCTTCGATGTCGATTTCCAAACGACGACGGGGCTTGGGCATGTCAGTCAGCCGGACGCGACGATCGAACGGCTGTCGCAGGCGGTGCAAGCGCTCGATGCCTCCCATCTTGCCGGCCTGTCGCCGCTGGTCCGGGTCGGCGGTTCTCTCATTGCAGCGCTTGCCGTGCTGGAGAAAGCAATCACTCCCGAGCAAGCGTGGGAAGCCGTCAGTGTCGACGAGCGCTGGCAGCTGCAGCAATGGGGCGCGGATGCAGAGGCGGAAGCGGTGCTCGACAGCCGCCGTCGCGATTTTCTCACCGGCGCGCGGTTCCTGGATTTGCTGGCTTAGTGCTGCGGACCGATCAGGTCGCGGACGAATTCCACCAGGCCGGTCTGCCTTACGCGTTTTGAGCGTTCGGCGGTGACGATCGCGCGAACCTGTTCGAGACAGGTTCCAATGTCGCGGTTGACGAGCACATATTCGTACTCGGCCCAGTGATCGATCTCGTCGGCAGCGCGGAGCATCCGGTCGGCGATCACTTCGTCGGAGTCGGTGCTTCGGCTGTGCAGACGGTTCTCGAGCTCGGCCATAGTCGGCGGAAGCAGGAAGATGGTGACCAGATGTTCGCCGAAATCGGGCTCGAGCTGGCGCGCACCCTGCCAATCGATATCGAACAATATGTCGCGGCCGCGCCGGAGCGCCAGCTTCACCGGCGCCTTCGGCGTGCCGTACCGATAACCGAAGACATGCGCCCATTCGACGAACTCGTTGGCGGCGATCATCCGGTCGAACTCGGAATCGTCGACGAAGTGATAATCGACATCATCGACCTCGCCCGGCCGCTTCGGGCGCGTGGTCGCCGATACGGACATCGTCACTTCCTTGTCCGATTCCAGCAACATTCGGCCGATAGTCGACTTGCCGGCACCCGAAGGAGAAGAGAGCACGATGAGAAGTCCGCGGCGGGCACGGGTTGCTTGCTGGATCGACGGGTCCATGACCGCTCTTGCTTCGGGTGAGCCGTGGCCGTCAAGCGCCGAAATGTTGCAGCGCACAAAAAACCCCTTGAAATGGTGCGGCGCAATGTATATTGTGCACTGCAGCAAATTCAAAGGAATCGAATGATGGCAGTAGAACCCAAGGTTGAGGCCCCGGCAATTGCGCAAGCTGCCGCCGAAGCTCCGGCCAAGGTCGCCGAAGCGGTCGCGGACACCGTCGAGACGGTCGTCAAGACGAATGCGGCCACTGCCAAGCGCACTCGTGCCGCTGCAGTTCGCCGCGCAAAGCGCGAAACCGCTACGCAGAAGGCGGGCGCGAAGGCCGCGGCTCGCCGCACTCCGGGAAAGACCCGCACTCCAAGAAAGACCCGCACCGCCGCGCGAAAGACCCGCGCCGCGACCCAGAAAAGGATTGAAACCGTGACCAAGACTGCATTCAATGGCTTTGATGCCATCCCCGCCCTCGCCCCCTTCCAGACGATTCTCGAAGAGGCGACGGAGCGCAGCCAGGAGCTGGTGAAGCGCGGCCAGAAGGTCGCCGAGGAGCTCGCCGATCTCGCCCGCGCCAATGTCGAAGCCGTCGTCGAGGCCGGCCGCGTTGCAGCCGAGGGCGCCCGCTCGATCGGTCAGGATGTCGTCGCCAAGCAGCGTGACGGTTTCGAGCAGGCTGCGGACGCGATCCGCTCGCTCGCCGAGGCCAAGTCGCCGACCGAATATCTGCAGCTGCAGGGTGATTTCGCCCGCGCTTCCTTCGATCGCGCTGTCGCGGAGAGCTCGAAGCTGACCGAATCGCTGGTGAAACTCGCCGGCGAGGCATTTCAGCCGCTTTCAAACCGCGCATCGGCCAACGCCGAGCGCTTCAACACCCTCGTTGCCTGACCCTCTCCCCTCCTAAAAGTCAGGGAACGATTGTCGGCGGCCGCTCCTTCTTGGGGCGGTCGCCATTTTTTTAGCGATTTGCTGCAAACTGCCGCCTTGCCGCGTTTTCGCGGACTGCCATATTCTAGAACCGATGATTTCGCACGTGATCATGATGGCCGCAGGGCCGGACGACGACGGTTTCGACGAGATCGAGACCGGCGTTGCGACGCGCACTCGGCCCAAGACCAAGAAGCCGTCCAACTACAAGGTGCTGATGCTGAATGACGACTACACGCCGATGGAGTTCGTCGTGCTGGTCCTGCAGCAATTCTTCTCGATGGGGATCGAGGACGCGACTCGGGTGATGCTCCAGGTTCATCAGCAGGGCGTCGCCGTCTGCGGCGTGTTCACCTACGAGGTCGCCGAAACCAAGGTCACGCAGGTGATCGACTTCGCCCGCGAGAATCAGCACCCGCTGCAGTGCACGCTCGAAAAGGCCTAGAGGCTTATTTTCCAGCGAACATGAACGCGGCGGCTCCCGCAACGCAAAGGAACGCGCCAAGATAGCGCCAGCCGATCGGCTCCTTCAGGACGAGCACCGCAAAGACCGCGAACACGCTGAGCGTGATGATCTCCTGGACGATCTTGAGCTGCCCGCCGCTGAAGCCGTGAGCGTAGCCGAAGCGGTTCGCGGGGACCGCGAAACTATATTCGATCAGCGCGATTCCCCAGCCGATGAAAATCGCAGCGATCACGGGCATCTGCGGAAACTTCAAATTCCCGTACCAGGCGATGGTCATGAAGATGTTGGAGATGATGAGCAAAGCGATGGTGAGCATGACGGCGCTCTACTCGCCCTCTCTTGAAAGGGAAGGGCGGTAGGCTAAAGCCCTCGGGTGGACAGCATCTGGATCAAGGGCGGCAGCAGGCTGAAGGGCGAAATCCCGATCAGTGGCGCCAAGAACGCAGCGCTGACGCTGATGCCCTGCGCGCTTCTCACCGAAGAGAAGCTAAGTCTCGCCAACCTGCCGCGGCTCGCGGACGTCGACACGTTCAGCCACCTTCTGAACCAGCTTGGGGTTTCGACCCATGTCGCGGGCGTGAAGAA
>Ga0157370_10005859_pt1 | contig 13730 bp, 13 predicted proteins | sample C35metaG_FD_113463 | JGI IMG/M metagenome (GOLD analysis project Ga0157370, IMG submission 113463) | Corn rhizosphere microbial communities from Kellogg Biological Station, Michigan, USA - C3-5 metaG | ecosystem: Host-associated > Plants > Roots > Rhizosphere > Soil | place: USA: Michigan...
ACGAGATACATGCTTTCTTTTTCGTTAGCCTGTTCCTTGTCTTCTTCTGTCTGCTCTGTTTCCTCTAATTCAATATTGTATTTTTTTGCCAGATAGCGAATAGCTTCCGGATAGGTAAAATGCTCATGTTCCATCAGGAACGCTACAGAGTTACCACCTTTGCCGGAACTAAAATCTTTCCATATCTGTTTTACCGGAGAGACCATAAATGATGGTGACTTTTCATTACTGAACGGACTTAAACCTTTAAGATTTGTCCCTGCCCTTTTCAGTACGACAAAATCGCCGATGACCTCCTCTACACGGGCGGTTTCAAATACAGTATCTATGGAACTTTTGGATATCAAGGCTTATGGGAATTTTGAAAATAAGGATAGCAAAGTTACAAAGTTTTACCCTCACTAAAACCTAACACAAATAAAAAAGCAGGCTCTTACTCAGCCTGCTTTTCATTTACCAAAAAAAAAGAAATACACTACATCTAATGATTACCAACTCTAATTTGAACCAATACTAAAACTGGACAGTAATTTGTATCCGTTTCAAATCGTTATCAGTAACCCTAAAAACTTTTTCAAAACTACTACCAATAAAAGCACAAAAAAATACCCATCAGTGGGTATTTTTACATTTTGAGTTATAAAACATTAAGAATCGATCGCGTTGTGGTTATGCCCTGCTGCAAGTTCGCAGGTTTCATCGCTAAGTTCTACTTCTATAGTGTAATGCGAAAAAGGATATTTCTTTAATATTGCTTTTACTTTTTGCTTCGCTTCAAGCATTTGCGAAAAATTAATTATACTATTCATCTTTATGTGCGCTGTAAAAACGTGATGCTCTCCTTCCAGCGACCAAATATTCATGTGATGCAGTGAAGCTATATTTTCAATAGCCAGGATATCGATTTTTATTTTTTCAGGATCTATACCTTCGGGCGTACCTTGTAGCAGTATTACAAAAGTCTCCCTAAGCCTTTTTATGACATTATAAAGAATAAATAGTGTTATACCCAACGATAGTGCAGGATCAAGGTATGGCGCATCGGTAAACATCATTACTATAGAGACTATAAGCACAGCAGCCCAACCTAAAACGTCTTCTATTAAATGCCAGCTTACAACACGTTCGTTAAGCGATGTGCCATGACTCAGCTTAAAGGCTGCATAACCGTTTACAGCAATACCTATAATAGCAAAGATGAGCATTCCCTTGGCGTCAGATTGCTCGGGATGTATTAGCCTTTTAACCGCTTCTATAATTACATATACAGATCCGCCCATTAAGATAACACTATTAATCAGTGCTCCTAATATTGAAAAACGGCTATAGCCAAAGGTGAATTTATTATCTGCTTCTTTTTTTGAACGATTGTGCAGATACCATGATATGCCTAACGAAAAGCTATCACCTAAGTCATGCAGTGCATCTGACAATATAGAAACACTGTTTACATAAAACCCGCCAATGATCTCAAGTATGGTAAACCCAAGATTCAGGAAAAAGGCAACTTTTATATTTTTAGCAGATGTATGGTGATGAGAATGGCTGTGAGAATGATCGTGTGGCATTACACTATGTTTTTTATAAAAATACAAAACATACTAATAGCCATTACTTAAAATAAACAAAAAAGGGTGCCCTTTACGCTGGCACCCTTTTTTCAAAGTACAAAACTAACCCTATTTGTTAATTGAAATCAAATCTTATGCCAAGAGACAAATTATTCTGATCAATATCATTATTACTGAATACGCTTTGTAAATCGTATTTAGCATATAAGCTAATATCGCCATAACCTACATATGCACTAAGGCCGTATACAAAGTCGTTTACATTAAAATCGCCTTTTGTTTTATTCCTTACTTTATTATCGTTCTCATCCTGGTATTTGATGATTTGTTTTTCTTTTACATTAACCCCCGCATATCCACCAAGGCCAACTCTGAAGCTTTTATGTATAGGATAGTAGGTTTTGTCGCCGTTAACTTCTTTTTTACTGAAATCAAACTCTAAGTGTACAGGCACTACAAGGTTTACATAACGAAGGCGCACTTTGTCAAGATTCATACCTGAGTCTACCAATCCTGTTTTATCGCCGTTTGTAGCAAATAGCCTGTCTTTATTCGGCCTTAAGTTGTTATACTGAAGTGAAAGACCATATTTAACGTGCAACAGGTTGTTGTTTTGAAATATCCTTGTGTTCCATGCAGCACCCCACTCATAAAAGTCAGATCCGTCTGTATAGTTATCATTATCTACTTTACCATCTGCAACCAGGCGGTTAGCACCTAAAGCAAATACAAATTGCGATGTAGTTCTTTTAAAATCATGACGCACCACTTTGGTAGTATCAGGTTCGTCCTCTCCTTTTTCATAAGTAAAGGTAAATCCGCCTTTTTTCTTTCTGTTTTGTATTTTCCCGTCAACTTTATCTTTAACAAGATCTGCAAGTTTCTGCTCTTCAACCGCTACTTTAGTCTCTATATTTTTAGCACGTATTTCTGATAATTGTTTTTTCTTAAATGCAGCCTGATCAGCTGTGATCTCATTTTTCTCTAACTGATCGTTTACAGCTTCAACCTCTATTTTAAGTGAATCTTTTTGCTGCTTTGTAATTAGCTCGATATTTTTAGATATCTCATTCGCCCTGCCTTCAAAAGTTTGTGGTTTTTGTTCCTGAGCTGACAGTCTGGTTGCAAGAAGACATAGCATTCCCGCAACATAAAAAGTTACTGTTTTCATGTTTGATGATATTAAATTATGTTTCTGATGATTTGCTTATTCGTAATTCCTGTTGGCTACTGCCACTTTTACTGTATTAAAGCTTTTTACAACCCCTTGAAAAGCCTTACTTCTGTAGCTTTCATTAAGTTCTCCTTCTACCGACGAGAGTAGCGAATTAGGATCTACTGTTATAGAAGGCTTCTTTTTAGGTGTTTCATTGGTCGCAGAAGCTAACAGATTCTCATTTGTATTTACCGGCACTATATTGTTAGCTTCTTTTGTATCCTTAGATGCAACACTTTCATTATCTGCTACAACATTATTCACCTTATTATTCTGCTGTATTTTCTGAATTGTACTGTTACCTTCTTTTACTGTAACTGTAGAAGGATTTGGCTGCATTACCACTGCTTCTTCAGTAATTACCGGTACATTAGGATTTAGTACTGTTTCACCATCCTCTTTCTCAGTTTTTACAACACCATTATTGGTGTTCTCAACATCGCCATTTTGTTTTTCCTGGTTTAAGAACAGTATACCTACAAGCAGAAACACTAATAAAGCGGCTGCCATATACATCCATGCCCTGTTCTTTTTCGGTTTTTTGTTCTCAGTAACCGAAAGCATGGCATCCAGCCTGTCCCACGCCATCTCAGAAGGCTGAATCCTTCTTTGCTCCAGCTTGTCCCTAAATTCGTTTTCTAATTTATTCGGTTCCATTTTCATAATTCTTTAATCTGTTAATCCCTTCTTTCAGCATCTTCCTTGCGTGGCATAATTGCGATTTTGATGTTCCTTCATTTATCCCGAGCATCTTTGCTATTTCCTGATGTTTAAATCCTTCTATCGCATAAAGGTTAAACACCATTTTATATCCATCCGGTAAACTATCAATAAGACTCTGTATATCCTCTACCGAAAAATGACTCTCTATATTATTAAAAGTGTCTTCTACAAAAAACTCATCTTCAAGAAAGCTCACCTTTTTTTGCACCCTTATAAAAGAGATGCATTCGTTTACCATAATTCTTCGTATCCAACCTTCAAAACTGCCTTTATGTTCAAATGTTTTAAGATTCGTAAACACCTTCATAAAAGCCGTAATCATTATATCTTCTGCCTGATGTACATCTTTAACATACTGCCTGCAAATGCTCAGCATCTTTGGCGCATGTTTAGAGTAGATAACCTGTTGGGCATGGCGGTTGTTGTCCGCTGCCTGCGCAATGATGTCTTTCTCTTCCTGATGTAAGGCTATTACTTTCAAAATGATTGGTTGTTGGTTTACCGGTTTTAAACTTAATTACTAACCGACTTCTATTAGCATAGACGACGGAGCATGAAAAATGGTTGCATGACAAGGTAAAAATAATTTAAAAAATATTCAGGTTTAATTTTAAACAATTGAAAATCAATGATTTTAAAAAACAAAAAAAGCTACTTAAATAGTAGCTTTTTTTATCATTTTCTATTTTCAATTAGATCTTTCTTTCAATAACGTAGTTAACCATAAGTACCAGAGCGTCTTTATATACAGATGAAGGATAGTCTGATAGCAGTAAAAGCGCTTCTTCCCTAAACTCTGCCATTCTTTTCTCAGCGTAAGAAAGCCCTTGTTTTTGCTTTACAAAATCAATAACCTCTGCTACACGCTTTTTATCTTTATTATGGTTTTTTATAGAATTGATAACCCATTTCTTTTCTGCTTTAGAAGAGTTGTTTAAAGCATATATAAGCGGAAGGGTCATTTTTTGTTCTTTAATATCTATACCGGTGGGTTTACCTATGGCATCATCAGTATAATCAAAAAGGTCATCTTTAATCTGGAAGGCCATACCAATAAGCTCCCCAAACTTACGCATCTTCTCTACATGCACGCTATCCGGTTCTACCGAACACGCCCCAAGAGAACAACAGGCTGCAATTAGCGTAGCTGTTTTTTGACGGATGATCTCGTAGTATATATCTTCGGTAATATCAAGCCTCCTGGCTTTCTCGATCTGAAGCAACTCGCCTTCGCTCATTTCACGAACGGCAACCGATATTATCTTTAGCAAATCAAAATCGCCATTATCTATAGAAAGCAGTAATCCTTTAGACAAAAGGTAATCACCTACCAAAACGGCAATCTTATTTTTCCATAGAGCATTTATCGAGAAAAATCCTCTTCGCCTGTTACTGTCGTCCACAACGTCATCATGTACAAGCGTAGCGGTATGGATAAGTTCTATTACCGATGCCCCTCTGTAAGTACGCTCGTTTACCGATCCGCCGCTTACCATCTTTGCTGTAAGAAATACAAACATAGGGCGCATTTGCTTTCCCTTGCGATTTACTATGTAATAGGTTATCCTGTTAAGCAATGCCACTTTAGAAGACATGGATTTTTGAAACTTTGTTTCAAAAAGTTCCATTTCCTGCGATATGGGCTGCTTAATTTGCTCTGTTATCTTCATTGCGCATCAAAGATAGCAAAACACCCTTTACTCCCAAAGAAGGTAAAGGTAAAGTTTATATTGTATTTACTAAGCAGGTGTAGATGCTTCATTTTTGTTTGCAAGCTGCCCGCAGGCTGCATCTATATCTTTACCACGGCTACGGCGTACCTTAGCCACAATTTCGTTTCTTGTAAGTGCTTTTATATAGGCGTCTATAACTTCCGGATCAGCCTGTTGAAACTCTCCATCATCAATAGGATTGTATTCAATAAGGTTTACTTTACATGGAACATATTTACAAAATTTAACCAATGCATCTATATCCTGTTTACGGTCGTTAATGCCTTTCCACACTACATATTCATAGGTAACGCGGCTCTTGGTTTTACTGTACCAGTATTCTAACGATTCACGCAAATCTGCCAAAGGAAAGTTTTCACTAAAAGGCATGATCTTAGACCTTACTTCATCTATAGCGGAATGCAATGATACTGCCAGTTTAAAACGAACACCGTCATCTGCCAGTTTTTTTATCATTTTAGGTAATCCCGAAGTAGATACTGTAATACGCTTAGGTGACATACCAAGTCCGTCAGGAGCAGTTATTTTTTCTATAGCCTTAAGCACATTGTTATAGTTCATAAGGGGTTCACCCATCCCCATAAATACAATGTTAGAAAGTGGCCTGTTAAAATACAAACGACTTTCACTGTCTATAGCGGCAACCTGATCATAAATCTCGTCAGGGTTAAGATTACGCATACGCTTAAGTCTCGCTGTAGCACAAAAGTTACAGTCAAGGCTACAGCCTACCTGGCTGGAAACACAGGCAGTAGTCCTTGTTTCGGTAGGTATAAGTACAGATTCCACCACGAGGCCATCGTGCAGCCTTACAGCATTTTTAACGGTACCGTCAGTACTTTTTTGCATCTCGTCCACATGAATGTGATTAATAACAAAATTGTCCTGTAACATTTGCCTTGTTTCTTTGGCAACATTAGTCATATCTTCAAAAGTATGGGCATGTTTGCTCCATAACCATTCGTATACCTGATTACCGCGGAATGCCTTATCGCCATTTGCCACAAAAAAATCGCGTAACTGTTCTTTTGTAAGTGCCCTTATATCTTTCTTCTCCGTTTGCATGGTGCAAAGGTAATAACTATTTGCCAATTATCTATTTTACAGTAAAACACTAAATAAGAAGTCCGCAATTATGATTGGCACAGTTGCGGACTTCTTATTTAAAGACTATACTTTTTTACTCTTTAACCAACTTATAGTTTGCTGTTTTGCCTGCGGTATCGGTTACTTTTATAATATAAATACCGTTTGCAGCCCCTTGAAGGTTTACTGTATTTTCTCCTGAATTTAATTGACCCTGACTAACAAGCTGGCCTAAAATACCGTAAATACTATATTGCGCTTCTCCGTCTAACGCCACGGTGTAAATTCCGTTAGATGGATTTGGGTATATTTTTACCTCATTCTTAACGATATCTGCCAAACCCAGAGAACTTTCTTTGTAATTCATAGTTTGTGCATTTGAGTTGGTAGGATCTAACCAGTCCTTAAGCCTGTTTGAAGATGAAGTTCCTGCATCCCATGATTTACCAAATCTTCCATATACATCATATTCACCATTTCCGGCAGTACCATTACACTCTGACAGACCTCCATACAACTGACCAATTATCCTTCCATTATTATCAAATAATGGCGACCCCGAAGATCCTCCTTCGGTAACACCCAGATCCCAACTATTAACCTTCCACATAAATTGTTCTTCACTATTATCTATTGATGGCGCATCATAATCCCTCGAAACCTTCATAATATCTCCCGACGGATGATGAATACCAAAAGTAGATGCAGGAGCTGTTTCACTTCTTGTCCATCCTGCCCATACAAGATCCCAGTTTGCCGGAAGCGCAGAAGTTATTCGCAAAAGACAAAAATCACTTTCTTCACGTTTTGCTTTTAGCTCTGCACCGCTTACCGTCTGGTAATAATTTGGTGCGTTTGAGGTACTGCTTTGCGTCTGACCGCATACTGGGTCAGGACTTATCCAGTTAAAACGAAAGGCCCACTGACTTACGCTTCCTTCAACACAATGGTTTGCCGTCAATAAATATGGTGTCCCGTCATTTGAAGTATTGTTTATAAGCGCGCCCGAGCAAAAACTGGTATTTGCCACTATTATAAGAGCAATTGCTTTTTTGTTTATGCCTTTAAGACTATTTATATCGTCCATATTACAGTCTACATCATATTCGCAGGTACCTGACATATTAAGATCGTCATCCGGTGACTTCATTATATTGCCTACCGACCTGTAACCATGCACTACTTTAAACACCTCCAATTTACCCTGTCCCTTAACAGCGGCAGGTTCATAATATTCAATCCAGATATCTTCCCCTGTTACTAACCATGTACCTAGTTCTCTTTTTTCATTATTCTGTGCCGAGTCATATGCCCCAAGCAGATCAGACCTGTCATTATTGTACAAATACACCTTTGCCCCTTTCGGCATATAGAAATCACTGAAAAGAAAATTCATAGTATGGGCACCCTTAGAATAGTAACGTATTCTCCATATTCTGTCACCATTAGCTAGTGTCGTCCAACTGCCGCTGTTAGCAAGGTTATGGTCTACCAAGAACTCATAACCATAACGCCAAGGCTTATTTTTAAAAGCATCATTAATTTTATCTTCTTCCTTAAGCTTTTCAAGGTCAAAAGCAGGCATTTTTATCTGATCGATGCTTTGTATATCTCTGGTCTCCCAGCTAAAAGGTTTGCCTTCGTTTGATACCTGTCCAAAACTCAAAAAGGCAACAAAAAGCAATAAAAACGTAATCTTATTTTTCATAGCACTCATTTAATGGTCATAAAAATAAATCTTTTAATGTTATATTCTTTTGAATTTTAATGCTTAGCCGAAGAAATAACAATATAATCGCATTTATTATCTTTGCCCAAAATACTATTATGCATTTTATATCAGAACAACTCGAAAATTACGCAGCTTCCCACAGCGAAAATGAACCGGAATTACTGGCAGCACTTAATAAAGAAACCCACCAGAAAATACTACAGCCAAGAATGCTTAGCGGTCATTTTCAGGGTAGAATATTAAGTATGATATCTAAATTAGTTAATCCGGAACATATACTGGAAATAGGTACTTATACCGGTTATGCCACCCTATGCCTTGCAGAAGGGCTTCAGCAAAATGGTACTATCGACACAATGGATATTAATGAGGAACTTTATGATTTTCAGCGAAAGTATTTTGACCTTTCTGAATGGAAGGAACAGATAATTCAGCATTTAGGAGATGCATTGGATATAATACCTACACTGGGCAAAAAGTTTGACCTGGTTTTTATTGATGCAGATAAAGAAAACTATGTGAATTATTTTAATCTAATAGTACCCCTTATGAACAAAGGCGGCATCATATTATCTGACAATGTATTATGGAGCGGAAAGGTCTTAGACCCTGTTAAGCCAAATGACAAAAGCACTCCCGTACTTTTAGAATACAACAAACTGCTTAAAGACGACTCAAGAGTAGAAACCGTTTTGTTACCCATTCGTGACGGGCTCACTGTTAGTAGGGTTATCTAAGTTTTCTTTTTGCTCAGGGAAATACCTGTCTCTTAAGTATGCATAAAGTTTTAGCACCAGCCATCCTGTAAATATTCCCCAGGCATAACCTACAAGAATATCTCCCGGATAATGAAGCCCAAGATAAATACGGCTGTACGCAAATATTAAAGGCCATAGGAAGAAGAATCCCATGTATTTTAAATATGGCCTTAAAACTTTATATAAAAAGAATGCGGCAGCCATAGAGTTTGAAGCATGCCCTGATATAAAGCTAAACGACCTTCGGTGCTGAATGGCCCTTATGATTCCCGCAATCTCCGGGTTATTACCCGGACGAAGCCTTTGGAATCCATTTTTAAAAAGATTTGTAGTCTGGTCTGTAAAGGCAATTAATACTGCAACCATTCCCACTACAAGTAACGCATGACGCCAACCCAGTCTTTTGAAAGTAAGATAAGCGATAATTGCAAAAAGCGGTATCCAGTTTATCTGTTTTGTAATAAATTCCCAAAAAGGGTCAAAAAATTCAGATCCAAGGGAATTTAGGTATACAAAAACATCCCTGTCAAGGTCCATTAAACTTTTAAGCATACTATCTCATACGTTTTATAGGGCCCGACATATCTTCAATATCCTCTTTTACCTTATCTATTTCTCCGGTAATATTCTGGGCAATCTTATCGGTATTTGCATCTACTCCGTTAAGAGTATTTTTCAAATCCTGAACATGTGCACTGTTACCAATTTCGTTAAACGATTTCTTGATACCATCCACATCGGCACTCTTGTGTATTTCACTTTTAATGTCGTTAGTAGCATTCTTAAGCTGCTGCATACCCTTACCAAGGCCACGGGCAATTTCAGGGATCTTATCCGATCCGAAAAGCATAAGCACTACAAGTATTATGAAGAAAAATTCTCCGCCTCCTATTCCAAACATAATTTCCAGAATTTAATATACAAATGTAGTTATAAATTACGTTTTTAATTTACCGTTGGTTCTTGTTTTCGGGCAAATTTAACTACTTCTTATTTTTTTAGATGTTTTAAACAACCGCTATTTAGCTTTCTTTTCCAGTTCGTCAAACTTAGAACTGCTTTGCGAAGCAGGCCATACATTGTTTGTTACATCAATATCGGCAGTTAGTAATTTAGGGTCAAGCGTTATTTTCTTTACCTGTTTGTCTGTTGCAAAAACACGAGATGCTGTTTGATTGTTCTTTCTCCATATCTGTACCGGGAAAGTATAGGTTTCTGTAGTGCCATCCTCAAAAGTAAGCTCGGCAATAACAGGCATAAGCATATCTCCGGGTTTATTAAACGTTACCTCATAAAAATACTTAGGCGTTTTTAATTTTGCTCTTTCTTCAGCTGAGAATTTTTCAGACAGGTAATCATCAAGCAATTTTACATCTTTTATATCAAGCGCTTTCTTGTTGCGGCTTTTTAAGTCGGCATCGGCAGCCATATACACAAATGGCCCTTGTTCCTGTCCGAACCTGCCTTTTTTGATATTTACTTCTTTAAGGCTTTCCGGTTGTTTCTCGGTTACATAATATTCTTTTACTTCCTGAATACCCATATCTACATAATCCGTAGTGTAGAACCATCCTCTCCAAAACCAGTCAAGATCTACAGCTGAAGCATCTTCCATTGTCCTGAAAAAATCTTCGGGAGTTGGGTGTTTAAATTTCCATCTGTTAGCATAGGTTTTAAAGGAAAAATCAAAAAGTTCTTTACCCATAATCACTTCGCGAAGCATATTTAATCCTGTAGCAGGCTTAGCATAAGCATTAGAGCCAAACTGGTGTATCGCTTCAGAGTTAGTCATAATAGGTTCCAAAAACTTCTGGTCACCGCTCATGTAAGGAACAATTTTAGCAGCAGGCCCACGGGACGACGGATAGTCTTTCATGTATTCCTGTTCTGTTAAATATTGAAGGAAAGTATTAAGCCCTTCATCCATCCATGTCCATTGTCTTTCATCAGAATTCACGATCATCGGGAAGAAATTATGCCCTACCTCGTGAATAATAACGCTCATATTACCCCATTTTATCCTATCACTTACGACTCCTTTTTCGTCAGGGCGGCCGTAGTTCCAGCATATCATTGGGTATTCCATCCCCTGGTCTTCGGCAGAAACCGAAATCGCTTTAGAGTAGGGATAATCAAATGTATATTTAGAGTATGTTTTAAGCGTATGCGCTACCACTTTTGTAGACGTTTCGCCCCATAACGGATTTGCCTCTTTTGGATATAATGACACAGCCATAACTGTCTTTTCAGAAAGTTTAACTGCCATAGCATCATAAATGAATTTTCTTGAGGTGGAGAACGCAAAATCCCTGACAAAATTAGCTTTATACTTCCATGTTTTCTTTTGTGTAGAAAATCCTTTTTCCGATTTTTCTGCTTCTTCCTGCGTTACAATCACCACGGGCTTATCGTATGATCTTGTTGCTTCTTCATAGCGTTTTAACTGTGCAGGTGTAAGCACTTCTGCCCTGTTTTGCAATTCGCCTGTACCATCCATAATATGATCGGCAGGCAGGGTGATGCTCACATCAAAATTCCCAAACGGCAAAGCAAACTCTCCTGCTCCCCAGAACTGCATATTCTGCCAGCCTTCAACATCATTATAAACCGCCATACGCGGATAGAATTGTGCTATAACATACAGGTTATTATTGTCTTTGTCAAAATGTTCGTATCCTGAACGTCCGCCTACAACGCGGTAATTATTTATATTATACCACCATTTTATAGAGAACGAAATTTCTCCTTTTGATTTTAACGACGTTGGCAGATCTATACGCATCATCGTTTGATTGATGGTATATTTCAAAGGCTTTCCGTTAGCATCCTGTACATATTCTATATTGAAACCTCCCGAAAATCCTTCTTCAAGATAGCGGCGCGAAAAAGCATCAGCCTTGTAAGCCGGATCCATTTTCTGGCTTTCTACCAGTTTCGATTTAGAATCTTTTGCGTTTTGATTTTGATCCAACTGTACCCACAGGTATTCAAGGTCTTCAGGAGAATTGTTATGATAGGTTATGGTTTCTGTACCATAAATTTTAGTATTCTTATCATCCAGTTCGATGTTCATTTTATAATCTGCCTGTTGCTGATAATAAGCAGGACCCGGCGCACCGGATGCCGTGCGGAACATATTAGGAGTAGCCAGCAGATCGTACATCTGGCTGAATTTATTGATGTCTTTATGGCCGCCCTCACGCTTTTCAGTCGGTTTATCCTGAGCTGTAAGCTGAACAGATGCCAGGATTGATAGTATATATAAAGTCTTTTTCATAAACGTATTTTAAAATTCCAATAAACCTTCTACAGTAGCATTAGTAAGCAAAAGGCTTTTTTTGTTACCTTTTACATTACCATGTATTATATTTTGTTGGTCGTCAAACATTTCCATAAGAGTAGTATTGCTTACCCAAAGCGATTTTACTGCGCTTTCGGCAGGCACTGTATAATAACATATAAGGATATCATCCTCTGCTTCTTTCCCTAAAAATTTTATTGTTTTTTCTTTGCCGTTTATTTTGATGTGCATCTTCTCGGCAAAGTATTTTTTGAGGTATTCGTTAGCGTCAGAAACTTCATTACCAGCCCCCATATAGAATTTCTTTTTATACTTTTTTACAAAAGCAGCTTCAAGATCGTCTATAAAAATACGTGAAGTAATTTGTACCTCCTTTTTAGAGGGCACATAATTAAGCTGAAACACCGCTACATAATACTTGTGCACACCGGCTGAGATGCAAATTGCAGCAAGCACAAAAAGGGTCAGGTATTTTATTTTTATTCTCAACGCCCCAAATGTAATAAACTTAACTGTTTATTTTTCTTTTTTTAAATACTCCTTGCTTTTTAAAACAAGATAATCAGTCAGTTCAAAATCTTTTTTAGGATCCAACAGGTACATTGTTTCTTCGGCCTCATCACAAAAAACAAGGAATTTACCTATCTCGTCGCCGGGTATTTTGAGGGTTTGCGTAAAAAAATGATAGGTAAAACGTTCTTTAACCGCTTCTGGAAATGTTTTCACACTTGGATCGCCATAAATTTCACCCTTATCTTTTTTCTTCGGTTTCTTTTTAAAGATCATCCTATAAATCTGTGTAAAATCCACCCCAGTTAACGGGCTCGACATTTGTGGCAGCGCACCATTAACATTCGCCTTACTAACAGGAGGCAAATCAAGTTTTTTTGCGGTTTCCTGATCAAGGTCTTTATTCAGCCTAAGTGTTTTTAAATTCTTACTATCTTTCTCCAGTTGCCCGGTTAAGGGATTAGCTGTAATAACAATTTCATTAAGCACTGTAACATCTACATCCAGCTTTATAGTAAGAGGATTAAGCGCCATATGCTCGTCTTTAAGCACCAGCTTTGCATCGCGAAATGCAACTCCATAAAAAAAGAGGGTATCTTCAGCACGGGCATAGATGGTAAAACCGCCCTGATCATCTGTAACAGCGCCAATTTTTGAATTCATATTAAGCACTGAGATATTATCTACAGCTAAAGAATCTGCTACAACTTTTCCATGCAAAATTTGTCTTGGCCTTTTTTGTGCCAAAACAACAAGCGGCATAAGGAGCAGTACTAAGAATAAAAATTTGGTTTTCATTATTTGGGGTTGGTTTAGGTAGGGATGTTTGTTTTTTGGCTCAAAAGTAATGCAACAGCCTTATTACAAAATTGCAAAAATAAAGCCAGTTTACGTATGAAGAGAACTTATTTATTGGATATAATCTGGTTGAATTTTAAAACTGTATAAATGAATTGAATACGTTATTTCTCAGCGCCATCCATTTGAATTTTCAGGTATTCTTTAGCATGGTTCATCATTGTAAAATCTAAAGACGGGGTACGCCCTTTTGATATAAGTACACCAAACAATTTATCCTCTCCCAGATAATACATAAAACC
>Ga0157370_10005861_pt1 | contig 13724 bp, 12 predicted proteins | sample C35metaG_FD_113463 | JGI IMG/M metagenome (GOLD analysis project Ga0157370, IMG submission 113463) | Corn rhizosphere microbial communities from Kellogg Biological Station, Michigan, USA - C3-5 metaG | ecosystem: Host-associated > Plants > Roots > Rhizosphere > Soil | place: USA: Michigan...
CAACGGCGTGGGCAAGACCACGCTGCTCGAAACGCTGATGGGCAACACCCGCGTGATGCAGGGCGCGATCCGCTGGCAGGGCGCGGACATCACGCGCTGGCCCTCGCACCAGCGCGTGCGCGCGGGCCTGGGCTGGGTGCCGCAGGAGCGCGAGGTGTTCCCCTCGCTCACCGTCGAAGAGAACCTCACGGTGATCGCGCGGCTCGGTGGCTGGAACCTGAAGCGCGTCTACGACTTCTTTCCGCGCCTGCGCGAGCGCCGCGGCAACTACGGCAACCAGCTCTCGGGCGGCGAGCAGCAGATGCTGGCCATCGGCCGCGCGCTGATGACCAACCCCAAGCTCCTGCTGCTCGACGAGCCGATGGAAGGCCTCGCGCCGATCATCGTGGAGGAACTGTCCGCGGCGATCCGGCGGTTGTGCGAATCGGAAGGCCTGGCGTCGATCGTGGTCGAGCAGCACCCGGTGCTCGCGCTGGAGATGACGCACCAGGCCATCGTGCTGGAGCGCGGCACCGTGGTGCACGCCGGCTCGAGCGCGGGGCTCGCTGCCGACAAGAATCTGCTCGAAGGGCTGCTCGGCGTGGGGATTGCCGAAGACGTGGCGGGCTGAACGAGCCGCCCGGCGTCAGGCCAGGGCTTCCTGCTTCAACCGCTTCGCGCAGACCGTGAACCGCCATGCGGCCAGGCACGCCGCCACGAAGCTCAAGGCCCACGAGATGCACAGGTACGCATACATGATGAAGGCCAGCCCGATCTGCAACACGGGCTTCCAGAACGAAGTGCTTTCGCCGAGGAGGTAGAACTCCGCGAGGGCGTGAACGCCCCACCACACGGCCAGCGGAAGCGCCGCCACGCACAGTCCATAGACAAGGCTGGCGGTCATCGGGCCCACGCGTCCTCGGGCGACGGCGCGATGGCCGACTTGATAGAGAACGACGCTCAGCACCACGGGGGCAGCCAGGCCGAAGGAAATGCAGAAGTCGAGGACCATGCGCGCACTGTAAGGTCGCGCCCCCCGGAAACAGGCCGGCGTCCCCGGAGTACCGATGGACGCTACCGCGCGCCACGGCACGCGGTACGAAGCCGGATCAGCTCAGCATCTGCCCGCGGCTGCCGATCACGGCCACGTCCACGAACTGGCCGCCTTCGCGGTTGGTGCGGCCGTAGTGCAGCTTCATGCCACCCAGGTCGAAGTTCTCGATGCTGGCCATGCCCGCCATCACCGAGGCGCGCGTGGGCGAACCACCGGCGCGGCGCAGGCCCTCGGCGAGCACGGCGGCGTTGATGTAGCCCTCCAGGCTCGTGAGCGAGAAATCCTTGGTGCCATTGGCCACCATGTCGGCCTGGTAGCGGCGCACGATCTCGAACTTGGTCGAGTACGGCGAGGGCACCACGATCACGAAGCCGAGACCCCGCGCGAGGTCGCCCATGGCGGACAGCGCGCTGGCGGTGATCGAGAGGCCGTAGGCCGAGCTGTTGCCACCGGCATCGCGCAGCGCCTTCATGAAGACCGGCGCCGTGCCGGCCAGGCCGATGATCACGACCTGCGGCTTGGCCTTGGCGATGGCTTCGGCCGCGGGGCCGACTTCCATGCTGGTGGTGTTGGGCGTGGTCGCGATGACGGCCGGCTCCAGCTTCGCCTTCGCGAGCGCCGCCTTGAACGCCGCCAGCACCGACTGGCCCAGCGGGTCGTTCGAATGCACGAGACCGATGCGGCTCTGGCCCAGGACGGCCGCCGTGGTCACCAGCTTCTCGACTTCCTGGTCGTAGTTCACGCGCACCCAGAAGGTGTTGGGCGCGGTCTTCTTGCGCAGCGCGACGGTGCCGGTGATCGGGCCGACCACGGCCATGCCGGGCACGGCGTCCATCACCTCCGAGGTCTGGCGGGTGCCCAGCGGGTGCAGCAGCGCGAGCACCGAGCTGTCCTTCTCGAAGGCCAGTGCGTTGGCCTTGGCCACCTCGGGCTTGAAGGTGTCGTCGGCCATGACCAGTTCGACCTTGGTGCCGTTGAGACCACCCGACTTGTTCAGCGCGTTGAAGAACGCACTCGAGCCCTGGAAGAGCCCCTGGCCGTTGGCCTTTTCGACGCTGCTGTTGTCGAAGGTGGTCCCGATGCGGATCGGCTTGCCCTGCGCGAAGGCCGGCATGCCCAGGCCCGCGGCGGCGGTTGCAGCCAGGCCGGTCAGCACACGGCGACGGCTGGTGGTGGGCGGCGCAAGGAACACGCGCTGCTCGGGAACGGTCATGGTCGAGGTCTCCCCAATTCGGTGACAAAAGTACACATTTCAATCAGAAATGTAACGCACGTCACCGTGCCGGAGATGACAGCCGGCTACAGCAGCTCTTCGCCCACGATGGGCAGCAGCAGCCAGTTCTTGAAGCGCAGCCAGAGGAATTCGCCGGGCTCGTCTTCGTGGACGATGTCGCCGCCGGCATCGTCGTATTCGAGCCACTGCACGCGCCGGCCGTTCGGGCCCAGGCGCAGCCGGTAGCCGAGGTTCACGCGCTCGCCCGTCATGAGCTGGTTGTAGTCGCGCACCAGCTCGGGGCTGTCGATGACCAGCCCGACCTCGGTGTTGACGGCGGCCGAGCGGTGGTCGAGATTCATCGAGCCGACGAAGAAGCGCTCGTTGTCGACGATCGCGAGCTTGGCGTGCAGCCGGCTGATCGACTTGCCGAAGTCGCCGAAGCGGCCCGAACGCCCGGTGAGCGTGGGCGCGATCTCGAAGATGGTCACGCCGATCTTCAGCATGTCCGCGCGGTAGCGCTCGTAGCCTGCGTAGGCCAGCGGCTCGTCGGTCGCGCCCAGCGAGTTCGTCACCACCGTGATGCGGCCACCCTTGGCGATGCAGGCGCGCATCTCCTCCATGCCCTTGGGCCCCGGAATGAAGTACGGCGAGGCGATCGTGACCTCGCGGCGCGCCGCATTGATCACGCTCAGCGCGCCTTCGGTCACGCTGCCCGCATAGGCCTCCTCGGCCTTGCGCGTGATCTTCTCGGGGTCGTCGATGAACAGCGTGCCCAGCGCCCAGTAGCGGTCGATCTTGCCGGTGATGAGCTGCTCGCCGACGGGCGACTTGTTCAGCACGTCGCGCGGGCGGATCGGTACGTCGGGCACGGCCGTGCGCACGATCTCGTCGAAGCGGCGCTGCGCGGCTTCGGGCGCCGTGCGCAGCGGCGCGATGCGCTCGATGGGCCAGGCGTGCGAGCTGTTCCAGTAGCGGTCGAACCCCTCGGACATCTGCCGCACGACCGGGCCGCTGGAGATCACGTCCATGTCGATGAAGTTCGCGGCCGTGCTGCGCATGAAGTACTCGTTGCCGATGTTGCGTCCGCCCGAGACCGCGAAACTGTTGTCCGCGATCAGCATCTTGTTGTGCATGCGGTGGTTGATGCGGCCGAAATCGGTGAGCGAAAACAGGAGCCGCGTGGTCAGCGAGTTGGCCCGCGACGGCAGCGGGTTGAAGAGCCGCACCTCCACATTCGGAAAGGCCGAGAAGGCGCTGAACACCTCGTCCTCGCCTGCCGTGTACAGGTCGTCCACCAGGAGGCGCACGCGCACGCCGCGCGCCGCGGCCTCGCGCAGCTCCTTCAGGAACAGCAGGCCGACGTCGTCCTTCTGGATCAGGTAGTACTGCACGTCGAGCGACTTCTCGGCATGGCGCGCCAGCGAGATGCGCGCATCGAACGCGAAGGCGGCCTCGGGCAACAGCCGGAAACCCGATAGCGCGGTGGAGTTGCCCGGCACGTCCTTGGCCGCGAGCTGGCCGAGTTCGGTGTTCGCCACATCGGTGAAGGCCACGACCGGCGAGCGCGGCTCGGGCGGCGGGAGGCTCGCGCAACCGGTCAACCACGCAGCCGCAAGCACCCCCAGGAGGGTGGCGAAACTGCGGACGAAGGAGGCGCGCATGGGCCGAACTGTAGCGCGCAGCGCGCATGCGCGGCACCCTATGATCGCGCCGACAAAAAGGAAAAAAGCGTGCTCAACGGCTTGTGGCTGGGTTTCTTCGGGATGGCGGCGGTCGCGGCGCTCGTGCGGTGGCTCGTCGGCGGCGATCCGGCCGTGTTCGCGGCGCTGGTCGAGAGCCTTTTCGCGATGGCGCGGCTCGCGGTCGAGGTGATGGTGCTGCTGTTCGGCACGCTCACGCTGTGGCTCGGGTTCCTGCGCATCGCCGAGGCGGCGGGGCTGGTCGGCTGGCTCGCGCGGCTGCTCGGTCCGCTGTTCCGGCGGCTCATGCCGGGCGTGCCCGCGGGGCACCCGGCGCTCGGGCTCATCACGATGAACTTCGCGGCCAACGCGCTCGGGCTGGACAACGCCGCCACGCCCATCGGCCTGAAGGCCATGCGCGAACTGCAGCGGCTGAACCCCGATCCGGTCACCGCCACCAACGCGCAGATTCTTTTTCTTGTACTTAACGCCTCATCGCTGACGCTGCTGCCCGTCACCATCTTCATGTACCGCGCGCAACAGGGCGCCCCCGACCCGACGATGGTGTTCCTGCCGATCCTTCTGGCGACCAGCGCATCGACACTGGTCGGACTGCTCACGGTGGCCATCGCGCAGCGCCTGCGGCTCTGGGACCCGGTGGTGCTGGCCTACCTGATCCCGGGCGCGCTGGTGCTGGGCGGCTTCATGGCGCTGCTGGGCACGCTGTCGGCGGCGGCGATCGCCTCGCTCTCCTCGCTGATGGGCAACCTGGCGCTCTTCGGCGTGATCATCGTGTTCCTGGCGGCCGGCGCGATCCGACGCATCAAGGTCTACGAGTGCTTCATCGAAGGCGCCAAGGAAGGCTTCGACATCGCGAAGAACCTGCTGCCTTACCTGGTCGCGATGCTGTGCGCGGTCGGCGTGCTGCGGGCCTCGGGCGCGCTCGACCTCATCCTCGACGGCCTGCGCTGGCTGGTGACCGCCGGTGGCTGGGATTCGCGCTTCGTCGATGCCATGCCCACCGCGCTGGTCAAGCCCTTCTCGGGCAGCGCGGCGCGCGCGATGCTGATCGAGACCATGAAGAGCCAGGGTGTCGACAGCTTCCCGGCGCTCGTGGCCGCCACCATCCAGGGCAGCACCGAAACCACCTTCTACGTGCTGGCCGTGTACTTCGGCGCGGTCGGCATCCAGCGCGCGCGGCACGCGGTGTCGTGCGCGCTGCTGGCCGAGCTGGCGGGCGTGGTCGCGGCGATTGCGGTGTGCTACTGGTTCTTCGGCTAGGTTTCCTGCGGGGCGACCGCCGCACGGTTTCCCGCCGCGCGCAGCGCCTGTCGATAGGCGGTGGGAGAACTGCCCGTGACGCGCTTGAATGCGTTGCTGAATGCGCTTTCGGAGGTGTAGCCCAGGCTCTGGGCCACGACCGCGACGGCCTTGTTGTCCTCGCCCAGGGCCCGCTCGGCCAGGCGCATTCGCCACTCGGTCAGGTACGTCAGCGGCGCCACGCCGGCCACCGCCTTGAAGTGCGAAGCGAACGTGGTTCGCGACATGGCACAGGCGCTGGCCAGATCCTCCAGGTGCCAGGCGCGCGCCGGCTCGTCGTGCATCAACCGGAGGGCCGGCGCAATGCGCGGCTCGCTCAGCGCCCGCAGCCACCCCGCGACGAGAGGCCCCGAAGTTCCCAGGTGTGCGCGCAGGATCTGGATGAACAGGAGCTGCGCGAGCTGTGCCGCGGCGAGCTGCGCCCCCGGTTGTTCCTGCGTGCGTTCCTGCACGAGGTGATCGAGCAACCAGCGGAAGACCGGCGCCTGCGGTGCCGAAGCGCGGACATGGATCCAGGGAGGGAGCGCATTCAACAGCAACGGCCCGCTGACGGGGTCGAGCAGCACGTGGCCGCCGATGTGCGCGAACGCGCTGCCATCCCCCAACTGCGCCGTTGAGCGGCCCGCGCCCGAGAAAAGGCCCATGGCATCGACCGGCTCGACGTCAGGGTCGCTGGACAGGATGGACCAGCGATGCGCCGACAGCAGCCCCACGTCACCGGTCTCGAAGCGCGCGGGCTCCGGCACGCCTTCGACGCGAACCCAGCAGTGGCCCTTCACGACGGCGAAGAACTTGATCTTGTCGGGCGCTGGAAAACGGATGGCCCAGGTTCCGCCGGCCGTGAAGCCACCGGTCACCAGGCTCTGCGCATGGGTCAGCTTGAGGATGTCGGAGAAGGGATCGGCACTCATCTTCGTACTATTGCGCAAGCAAAGCGTATTCCCACGCATTCACAGTCCGGCACTCTCGAAATATCGTTCCCCATCTCGAAAGACACCCGAACAAGGAACGGACATGGAACAGGCTTTGGTATTGGTCACCGGCGGCACCGGCTTCATCGCGCAGCACTGCATCCTCGCGCTGCTGGACCAAGGATTTCGCGTGCGCACGACAGTGCGGACGCTCTCGCGGGAAGCGGAGGTCCGCGAGCACCTCAAGACGGGCGGCGCCGAGCCGGGCGACCGGCTGTCCTTCGTGGTCGCGGACCTGAGCGCGGACGCGGGCTGGGCCGACGCCGCGAAGGGATGCACCTACGTGATCCACGGCGCATCGCCCACGCCGTCCGGCACCTACGCCACCGACGAAGACTGGGTCAGGCCGGCGGTCGACGGCAACCTGCGCGTCCTGCGCGCCGCGCGCGATGCCGGCGTCAAGCGCGTCGTCCTCACCTCGGCCTTCGGCGCGGTCGGCGTCGGCCATGGGCCGATGGACCGGCCCTTCAACGAGGAGGACTGGAGCAACCTCGCGGGCGATGTCGCGCCGTACCAGAAGTCGAAGACGCTGTCCGAACGGGCCGCGTGGGAGTTCGTCAGGAAGGAAGGCCGCGGCCTCGAGCTCGCGGCCGTCAATCCGACCGCGGTGCTCGGCCCGGCGCTCGGTGCCGACTTCTCGCACTCGATCCAGATCATCAAGGGAATGATGGACGGCCAGCCCGGATCGCCCAGGATCAACTCGGGCTTCATCGACGTGCGCGATGTCGCGGACCTGCACCTGCGGGCGATGACGCATCCGGCCGGCAACGGCGAGCGCTTCCTCGCGATTGCAGGCGAGAGCATGTGGCTCGCCGACGTGGCCAAGGTCCTGCGCGAGCGCATGGGCGCCGCGGCGGACAAGGTGTCGACGCGCGCCCTGCCGAACTGGCTGGTGCGGCTCGGCGCCAAGACCGATCGGCGCATGAAGGCCGTCGTGCCGATGCTCGGCGTCAACATGAACGCCACCAGCGAAAAGGCCCGGCGGCTGCTCGGATGGAACCCGCGATCGGCCGAGGAAGCGATCGTTGCGACGGCCGAGAGCCTGGTCAGGCTGAAGCTGCTGAAGGCGTGACCGCCGCGTCCTCTCCTATCGCGGCTCCACCACCGGGAACATCGGCTCGAAGGTATCGAGCATCGCCATCAGCTCGCCCAGCTTTGCGCGGTTGCCATCGATCTTCACCCTGCCCGACAGCACCGCCGCGGGAAAGCTCGTTTCCTTCAGCGTGATGGCATCGAGCGTGGCGCGGCTCAGCGTCACCGTGGCGTCGGCGCCGGGCTGCTGGCCGGCGATGTGGGTGAGCGCCGAGTTCTCCAGCGTCAGCACGAAGCGCTGGTTCGAATCGGTGAAGTTCCAGTTGATGACCATCGTCTTGCCCTCGGCCTTGGCCGCGTCGAGCCGCACGCCGAGGAAGTCGAAGAAGAGGTCGTTGCTCACCGCCTTGAGCGTGTCGGCGTTCGAGCTGCTGCCGCCCGGGATCTTCGGCACGCCGCCTCGCAACTCCATCGCGCCCACCAGGTAGGCGCTGCGCCAGGTGCCGGCCTCCGATTGGTAGCCCATCTGCTCGAGCGCGTCGGCGCCGAGTTCGCGGGCCGCGCGGTTCGCAGGGTCGGCATAGACCACCTGGCTCATCGCGCTCGCGACCCAGCGGTACTCGCCCTTGGCGAAATCGCCGCGGGCGCGCGCGATCACCGCCTCGGCGCCGCCCATGTATTCCACGGTCTTCTTCGCCTGCTCCACCGGTGGCAGCGGGTTCAGGTTCGCGGGATTCGCGTCGTACCAGCCGAGGTACTTCTGGTAGACCGCCTTCGCGTTGTGCCGCAGCGTGCCGTAGTAGCCGCGCGTGGACCATTCCTGCTCCAGGCTCGCGGGCATGCGCAGCGTCTCGGCGATCTCGGCCGCGGTGTAGCCCTGGTTGAGCAGGCGCAGCGACTGGTCGTTGATGAACTTGTACATGTCGCGCTGCTTCTTCAGCAGGTCGGCGATGCGCTCGCGGCCGGTGGTGGGCCAGTGGTGCTGGGCGATCAGCACATCGGTGCGGTCGCCGAAGGCCACGCGCGCCTGGTCGATGTACTTGGCCCACAGGTTGCCGTCGCGCACTTCGGCACCGCGGATCGTGTAGAGGTTGTGCATGTTGTGCGTCACGTCCTCGGCCATGTTGAGCACACGGAACTGCGGCAGGTACATGAGCATTTCCGACGGCGCCTCGGAGCCCGGCACCAGCTGGAACACGAACTGCACGCCGTCGATGGTGCGCTCCTCCGTCACCTTTGCGATGGTCGAGGTGGGCGCGATCAGCGAGATCGTGCCGCGCGCGAGCGCCTTGCCCAACCCCGTATCGACCTGCCCGCGCACGCCCGGCGGGAGCAGCGAGCCGAACTGGTACTGCGAGCGCCGGCTCATCGCGTTGCCCGCGAGGATGTTCTCGGCCACCGCGGTTTCCATGAAGCCCGACGGCGCGATCACCTGCACCTTGCCCGCGGTGACGTCTTCCTGGCTCACCACGCCCTTCACGCCGCCGAAATGGTCGGCATGGCCGTGCGTGTAGATCACGGTGCCGACCGGTTTCCTCGGGCGGTGCTGGTAATACAGCGCCAGCGCGGCGCGTGCCGTCTCCGCAGCAAGCAGCGGGTCGATGACGATCAGCGAGGTGTCGCCTTCGACGATGGTCATGTTCGCGATGTCGAAGCCGCGCACCTGGTAGACGCGGTCGGTCACCTGGAAAAGGCCGTGGATCGCGTTGAGCTGCGCCTGCCGCCAGAGGCTCGGGTTGACGGTGTCGGCCGGCTCGCTGGCCTTCAGGAAGTCGTAGGGCTTCATGCTCCAGACCGGGCGCGGGCCGCTGCCGGGCACCAGCGCATCGGGCACGGTGCCGATGAAACCGCGCATCGCGTCGTCGAAGTCCTGCCGGTTGGCGAAGGGCAGCGTCTTCGCCATGTCGGCGTTGGCTTTCAGCGTGGCGGCCTCGGGCGGCTTGGACGCGATCTGCGCCGGGGCCTGTGCGCTGCCGAGCGTGCAGGCCAGCGCGACCAGGGCCACGGAGAAGGTGGAGGAAGGAGTCATCGATGTCTCTTTGTCTTCGGTGAAGCAGGAGGAACGAGGCGCGATTTTCCGAACCGCCCGAAGCAATTACAAATGCAAAATATGCTGTTCCTTTTTACGGAAAACGCAAAATGCAGCTGCGCCAGCTCCAGCACCTCGTCGCACTTGCCGAGCAAGGCAGCTTCGGCCGCGCAGCGCAGGCCGTGCATCTGTCGCAACCCGCGCTCTCGCGCAGCATCGACACCCTCGAAGACAACCTGCAGGCCCGCCTGGTCGACCGGGCCTACGGCACCGTGCGCTTCACGCAGGCGGGCGAACTGGTGCTCACCCGCGCCCGCGAGCTCCTGGCCGATGCGCAGCAGATCCAGCGCGACGTGCTTCAGCTCGAAGGCCTGGCCATCGGCAGCCTCGCCGTGGGGCTCGGCCCCTTCGCGGCCAGCACGCTCGGGCGCATGGCTCTGTCACTGATGGCGCAACGCCACCCGCAACTCCTCATGCGCATGGAGGTGGCCGACACCGTCACGCTCGGCGAACGCCTGCACCGGCGGCAGCTGGACCTGTTCATCGCCGACACGCGCGACCTGAAGAAGCAGCCCGGCCTGAAGCTCGCGCGCCTGCCCGACCTGCCGGTGTCGTTCTTCGTGCAGCCGAAGCACCCGCTGCGCCGACTGAAGCAGGTGACGCTGGAAAAGGCCATGGCCTATCCCATGGCCGGCCCCAACCTGCCCGCCGAAGTGGCTGCGCATTTCGACCGCCAGGTCCCGCGCGACGACCGCGGCGTGTTCACCGTCACCTGCGACGATGCGGGCGCGCTGCGCCACCTTGCCCTCACCGCCGACGCGGTGATCCTCGCGCCGCATGCGCCCGCCCTGAACACCGACACCGAAGCCCTCGTGCCCCTGCCGATCGCCGGCTTCGCCCGCATGCAGACGCACTACAGCCTGGTGACGCTCGCGGGCCGCACGCCCTCGGCCGCCGCCACCGTCTATACCCGCCTCGTGACAGAGTTGATGGGACCGCTCAAGCGGTCCGCCGGGGGCTGAGCCAAAATGGTCTCCCAGTCGACCATCGCCCAGCCTCTTTCGTGACCACTCCCCGCCGGGCCCAGCCGCCCACCTTTTCGCCCGACGAGTTCCGGGAAGCGCTCGGCATGTTCGCCACGGGCGTGACCATCGTCACCGCGTGCGCAGCCGACGGCACGCTGGTCGGCCTTACGGCCAATTCCTTCAATTCGGTCTCGCTCACGCCGCCGCTGGTGTTGTGGAGCCTGGCCCGCGCGGCGGGGTCGATGCCCGCGCTCAGCACCGGCTCGCACTACGCCGTCAATATCCTGGCCGCGAGCCAGAAGCAGCTGGCCGAGCGCTTCGCCACCAAGAACATCGACCGCTGGGCGGATGTGGAATTCACCCGCGGCATCGGCGGCGCGCCGGTGCTGGTCGGCGCCGCGGCGAGCTTCGAGTGCTTCAACCGCAGCCGCTACGACGAAGGCGACCATGTGATCTTCGTCGGCGAGGTCGAGCGCTGCACCCACGACGCAGGCGCCTCGCCGCTCTTGTTCCACGGCGGGCGTTTCTACACGGAACATCCCTTGTGATGCGCGCCGCTGCGCTCGTGCCCGTGCTGCTGCTGACCGCGCAGGCCGCGGCAGCGCAGCAACCGGCACAGGACGCCGCAGCGGGAGCACTCAAGCAGAACTGGTTCGACGACCCGTTCTTCCAGGTGTCCAGCGGCCTTGCGGCCTGCGCCGTGCCCGAGGGCCCGTTCTATACCGCCGAGGAACGGCGCATCCAGACCCACTCGCGGCTGGAGCGCGGCACCAGCTGCTGGCTCGCCGGCAAGTGCACCGACAGCAACGCCTATCGCTACGACAAGCCCCTCGCGCCCAAGGTGCGCGCCGCGCTGCTGGCCGTGCCGGGCGTGCGCAGCGGCAGCGTGTGGGTGATGGTCCAGCGCCGCTGGGTCTACCTGCAAGGCTGCGTGCCGAGCGCGGCACTGGCCAAGCGGCTCGAACGCGCCGCGCGCGCGGTGCCCGATGTGGAGACTGTCGTGCCCGACCTGATGATCGGCACGCGAGGCAAGCCGCCCTACCCGGTGGCCGCGAAGTAAGCGCGGCACGGCGCCCTTCTTTCAGTCCCCCTGTGCCGACTCGTGCCAGTGCCGCAGGAGCAGCCGGCCGATCGCGCTCACCACCAGGAAGAACACGAAGCCCAGCAGCGTCGCCGCAATCACCTCCGCGAACAGCAGCGCGGTGTACATGCGGCCCTGCGCGAACACGATCTGCACGCCGAGCCCGCCCTCGGCATTGCCCGAGCCGATGATGAATTCGCCCACGATGGCGCCGATCACCGACAGCCCCGCCGAGATGCGCAGCCCCGCGAAGATGTGCGGCAGCGCGCCGGGCAAGCGCAGCTTCCAGAACGACACCAGCCCGCTCGCGCGGTGCAGCGCGAACAGCTCCGCAAGATTTCGCGAGGTCGAGCGCAGGCCCAGCATCGTGTTGTTGATGATGGGGAACAGCGACATGATGAAGCTCACGATCACCACCGACAGTTCGTTGTAGCCGAACCAGAGCACGATGAGCGGCGCGATCGCCACCACCGGAACGGTCTGCAGCAGCACCGCGTACGGATACAGGCTGCGCTCCAGCAGCCGCGACTGGGCCATCACCGCCGCGCCCACGATGCCGAGCACGATGGCCAGCGCGTAGCCGAGCAGCGCCTCCTTCAGCGTGGAAAGCGTCGCCCCCACGAGCACCGCGGCGTTCTCGGCCGTGGCCGCCGCCACGTCCTGCGGCGACGGCAGCAGATAGCCCTTGCCCTGGTAGACGGTGGCGCTCAGCAGCCACCAGAAGCCGATGGCGAGCAGCGCGACCACCAGCACGGGAACGGCGTTGCGCGCGAAAGCCATGGCCGAAGATGAAGAAAGAGAAGAAGAAGCAGATCGGGTCATCGCCTTCCCCTCAAGCCGAGGCCTCTGCGCGATGTTGCCCGCGCAGCACCGCCGTCACCTGTCCCGTGAGCGCGGCAAAGCCCGCGCTGGCGCGCAGCTCGGGCTGGCGCGGGAATTCGAAAGGCACCTCGATCACGTCGAGAACGCGCCCCGGACGCGGCGACATCACCACCACGCGGTTCGACAGGTACACCGCCTCGTGCACGTTGTGCGTCACCAGCACGCCGGTGAAGCCGGCCTGCCGCCACAGCGACGACAGCTCCTCCTGCAGCACGTCGCGCGTGAGTTCGTCGACCGCCGCCAACGGCTCGTCGAGCAGCAGCAACCCGGGCCGCAGCGCCAGCGCACGGGCCAGCGACAGCCGCATGCGCATGCCGCCCGAGAGCTGGTGCGGGTAGGACTTCTCGAAGCCCGCGAGCCCCACCAGCGCCAGTGCCTCGGCGGCGCGCGCGCGGTAATCCGCGGGGGCGTGGCCTTCGAGTTCCATCAGCAGTTGCGCATTGCGCTCCACGGTGCGCCAGGGCAACAGCGCCGCCTCCTGGAACACGAAGGCGGTCGCGATGCCATCCGGCCGCGTGCAGCGTCCGGTGCTCGGCGCGACGAGCCCCGCCATGATGCGCAGCAGCGTCGACTTGCCACAGCCCGAGGGCCCGACGATGGAGACGAACTCACCCGGGCGAAGCGCCAGGTCGACCGTGCCCAGCGCCTGCAGGCCTTCGTCCCTGCCCGCACCGAAGCGCTTGGAAACGCCCTCCAGCCCGATGGCCACGCCCTGCCCGCTCATGGGTTGCAGCCCGGCACCAGCGTGCGGTCGTAGCCCTGCTTCGCGTCGAAGCCCGCCGGCAGGAAGTTCACGCTGCGCAACTGGCCCGCGAGCTCGCTCCAGCGCGCATCGGTCATGCAGCCGATGCGCCCGAGGTCGTGCGAGATCAGCGTCTCGATCATTTCCTTGTTGGCCGCGTCGTAGATCTCTGGCGCGATCTGCTTGTTCATGCCGGTGATCAGCGGCTTGAGCCCCGAGGGGTTGCGCACGTAGTTGGCCCAGCCCTTCTGCACCGCCGCGATGGTGGCCTTCACCAGCGCGGGGTTCTTGCGGATCAGCTCGTCGGTGGTGAAGAGCACGTTGTACGGCCGGTAGCCCAGCGAGGCCAGCGTGACCTGCTGCACCTGCACGCCGGCCGCGGCCATGCGCGCAGGCAGGAAGAGCGAGTAGCCCTGCTGCACCATTTTCGGGTCGTTGCGAAACAGGCTCAGGTCGCCGCTCACCGGGATCTCGCGCGTGCCCGTGAGCTTGTATTGCTTCTTCGTCCACTCCCAGTAGGCGTTGCCGATGTTCACCGCGAAGGTGCGGCCCTGCAGGTCGGCGATGGACTTCACGGCCGGATCGGCGTGGTAGACCAGCGTGTAGGGCACGTAGTCGAGGTGCGCGAACACCGCGCGCACCGGCGCGCCGCGCAGGCGGGCCAGCAGCACGTCGTCGGCGTTGCCGATGCCGAACTCGGCCTGGCCCGAGGCC
>Ga0157370_10005865_pt1 | contig 13710 bp, 12 predicted proteins | sample C35metaG_FD_113463 | JGI IMG/M metagenome (GOLD analysis project Ga0157370, IMG submission 113463) | Corn rhizosphere microbial communities from Kellogg Biological Station, Michigan, USA - C3-5 metaG | ecosystem: Host-associated > Plants > Roots > Rhizosphere > Soil | place: USA: Michigan...
CAAGGGCGGCAGTTGATCGAGCTGCCGGCTGACGAGCGGGTCCTCGCGCCCATCGTGGTGGGCTATGCCAGCGAAGAACCCGCTGCCGTGGCGCGACCGGCGCCAAGAATCACTTGGATGGATGAAACCATTTTCACGGAAGGGGGAGAGCGATCGGAAGCCGCCTCCGTCCCCGGGATTTTCGGCGGTCTTGTGCGCTCAAATCAGGCGAATTGACGTACGCTACCCGCAAGCAGCGGAACCACGTCGATCATCGCCGCAGGATTGGGGATGCTGTTGGTGCTGACCAGCCGGGCTCCCTTCGCGACCAGTGCCCGACGCGTATCGTCACTGCACAGGGCATGGATGGCGATGGCGACGGCCGGCTCGGTATCGGCCGGCAATTGCCGGAGCGCCTCCAGGATAGTCGCGCCGCTTGAAATGATATCATCCAGGAGGACAGGAGTTCGCCCAGCCAGAGGCACGGAAAGCGGTGTCTCGCTGACAGACATATCGCCCGTGCGGGTCTTGGTCAGAACCGCCCAGGGGGCGCTGCAGGCCGCGGCCACTGCTTCAATCCACTGGCTGCTTTCGCTGTCTGGCCCGATCAGATAGGGCTTGGCGACATTCCGGATGATCCAGTCCGCAATGACAGGGCCAGCATGCAGCGCGAGGGTGGGAATGCTGTAGATCTCGTCCAGAGCGCGATAGCGGTGCAGATGAGGATCGATCGTGACCAGCCAGTCGAAGTGTCGGGAGATCAGGGCGGCGAAGCTGCGTGAGGTGACGGCCTCGCCCGGCCGGAAACGTTTGTCTTGGCGCATATAACAGAGATACGGCGCCGCCAAACCGACGCGCTTGGCCCCAAGGTCTCTGGCCGCGTCTGCCGCAAAAAGCAACCCTGCAATTTTGGCATCAGGCCGGTCCAGTGTGCACGCGATCACCACGCTCTGGCCATCAAGACCATCGGCAAAACGCACATAGGTTTCGCCGTCCGGGAAGTGCCGCGTCTCAAGTCGGCCCATGGTGCCGCCGGATGCTGCGGCAAGCCGCGAGGCCAGATCCTCGTTGCCGGGCAGGGGGAAGATCAAGAAGCTCATGCCGAAATGCCGAAAATGCCAGGATTGGTCTCGGCATAAGCCAAGGCATAGGCCAGCTCGCCTTCCGTCTCGGCATGCACGGTGCAAAGGGGCGTGCCGACCCGGATTCTGTCGCCGAGCCGCACATGCATCTCGACGCCGGCGGCTTTGTCTTCCGGCGCGCCGGCGAGCTTGGCCAGGCGTCCAATCCGCCTATTGTCGATCGCCGTCAGCACGCCATCCGCCACAGCGCCCAGCACGTGGCGATAGGGCGCGACCGGGATGGCTTTAAGGCCACCTTGCGCCGCGCAAATGCTTTGAAATTTGTCCCAGGCGCGGCCACTATCAAGTGTGGCGGTGGCCAGCGCCAAGCCGCTTCCCGCCGGGGCGCGGTCCGCCAGTTCCAGAAGCGCGCCTGCCAACTCCGACGCGCGATTACGCAGATCAAGCGGCGCCTGCCCCTCTCTTTTCAGAACGGCCACCACATCACGGGCTTCCAGCGCCGGGCCGATGCCGCGGCCGATCGGCTGGGTCCCATCGCCGGCAACGACGCGAACGCGGATGCCAAAATCTTCCGACACCGTGATGAGCCCCTGTTCAAGCTGGCGGGCGCCTTCGAGATCGCGGACCTTGGCGGTTGGCCCGACAGGCATATCTATGACCAGATGGGTGACGCCGGCGGCGATCTTCTTGGACAGAATAGAGGCGATCATCTGACCTTCACTGTCCAGGTCGAGCGCACGCTCGATGCGTATCAGAATGTCATCGGCAGGGCTCAACGCGACAGCGCCGCCCCAGGCAATGCAACCATTTTCCTGTTGAACCACGGCCCGCAGCGTCTTTTCATCCAACGTCACCGGAGCCAAGACTTCCATTGTATCCGCGGTGCCCGCCGGCGAAGTGATGGCCCGCGACGAAGTCTTGGGAATCGTGAGTCCGAGGGCGGCACAGATGGCCACAATGATGGGGGTGGTGCGGTTCCCGGGAAGTCCACCAACGGAATGCTTGTCGGCGATAACCGGCTGGTCCCAGTGCAAGCGGTCACCATTCGTGACCATGGCGCGGGTCAGAGACGCGACTTCCTCCGGCCTGAGCGGCCTGGCGGCACAGGCCGTCACGAATGCCGTGGTGTCTATGGTCGAATATCGACCCGCCACGATGTCTGCAATGATGGCATGGAGATCTTCGTCCCCCAGGGCCTGACCAAAGATGCGCCGCCGGACCAGCCCCATGGAGCTGACCAGCGGAGCATGGCCTATGCGCACGTCCTGATCTTGGCCGGGCGCCAGGACGCGCCAGGTCACCTCCGATAAGCCCGCCTCGTCCCGGGCGAGAAAACCGGGCCCCACCTGGTACAGGGTCGCGATGGCCTCCCGGTCGCCGCACGTCAGGCGAACGCGGTTATGGGAAGTCAGGCCCTCTGAGCGGCAGATGACGCTGTCGCGCCGCAGAAAGACCACGCTTTCAGAATGGGTCTCGATGCCCAACCGTCGAGGCTTGAGAAGGTGGAAGTCTCTGGTCATTCCAGGATCATTTCATCCTGGTGGTCGGGGACCTGGACCTCCCAGCCGAGTTCATCCTTTAATGTAAGCCGCAAGGTATCCGCGGCCTGCGGTTCGCCATGCACGATAAAGCTCCTGCGTGGAGCGGATGTGAATCCTCGCGCCCAACGCAGCAGTTCATCCCGGTCGGCATGCGCGGACAGCATGGAAAGGTTGTGCACCTGGGCGCCCACCGGCACCTGCCGGCCGAACATCTTTATGGTGGCGGCGCCTGCGATCATGGCGGCTCCGCGCGTTCCGCCCGCCTGAAAGCCGGCAAAGACGATGCTGTTCTTGGGCTCTGGGGCATAATGTTCAAGATGATGAAGCACACGGCCGCCGGTTGCCATGCCGCTGGCAGAAATGATGACCTTGGCGAAGGGACTCGCGGTCAGATCTTTGGAGTCCTGGGCATTGCGGACGTAGTGAATGCCTCCATCCAGCATCTTAAGGTCTGCCGGGCCCAGCCGATGATCAGCGCCGTGGCGAAGGAAGATGTCGGTTGCGTTGATCGCCATCGGACTGTCGAGAAACACGGGCAGGATCGCCGGCAGCGTGCCTGCCTGCTTGAGACGGGCGATGTGATAGATCAGGCTCTGCGCGCGGCCGACAGCAAAGGCGGGAATGATGACCGTGCCACCACGATGGATCGTGGCGTTGATGATTTCTCCCAACAGCGTCTCGGGATCGGTCTGGTCATGCCGGCGGTCGCCGTAGGTGGATTCCATGACCAGATAGTCCGTCTTCTCGGGCGTGATGGGGTCAGGCATCAAAGGATCGTTGTAGCGGCCAATGTCGCCGGAAAAGACGATGCGGCGCCCTTCCCATTCCACGACGGCCGTGGCCGCGCCAAGAATATGGCCAGCGCGCACAAAGCAGAGCCTTGCCCCGCCGGGCAGGGTCAGAGGCTGATCAAAAGAAACCGGCTTCAGCCGTGGCAGGGCACGCTCTGCATCCTCCTCGGTATAAAGCGGCAGCGCGGGATGATGCCGGGAAAAACTATGCCGGTTGGCGAATTCGGCATCCTGCTCCTGCAAGTGGCCACTGTCCGGAAGCAGAATCCGCGCCAGCGCGGCTGTCGCTTCCGTGCAGAAGGCGGGGCCCGCGAAACCCGTCTTGACCAGCAAGGGCAGGTAGCCGGTATGGTCCAGATGGGCATGGGTCAGCACCACGGCAGAAATGCTCGCCGGCCCCACCGGCAGCTTTCCCCAGTTGCGTAGGCGCAGCACCTTGTAGCCCTGGAAAAGTCCGCAATCGATCAGGATGCGGCTTCCCTTGTTTTCCAGAAGATATTTGGAACCGGTGACCGTGCCGGCTCCTCCCAGGAAGCGCAATTTCAACACGCAAAAATCCCCCGCAAAACTCAAACAGTTTGCCGTACAACGCGGCTCGGGTGTTTGACCAGGCGCAAGTTTCTTGCTCGTCCTTTCTTTCCGATTTTCAGATTGATCCGGCGCAAAGACAGATTTTCCGGTTTTGGCATCCTGCAACGAGATATCCAGCCGGAGAGAAATCATGAACGACATCGAACTGCGCCAGAATATTATCGACGAACTGGAGTTCGAGCCGGCCGTGGACGCCGCCAATATCGGCGTGGCGGTCGACAAGGGCGTTGTCTCGCTCAGCGGCCATGTCGGCAGCTATGCCGAGAAACTGGCCGCCGAAAAGGCGGTCAAGCGGGTCAAGGGGGTTCGGGCGATTGCAGAAGGCCTCAAGGTGCGCTTCGCCGATGACAAGAAGACCCATGACGACGAGATCGCGCGCCGGGCGCTGAACATCCTGGAATGGAGCGCCGTCGCGCCCAAGGGCCGCATCATAGTGAAGGTGCAGGACGGCTGGGTCACCCTGAGCGGAGAGGTGGACTGGCAGCATCAGCGCATCGGTGCCGAACAACTTGTCCGACGCCTCTCCGGCATTCAGGGCCTTCTCAATGCCATTACCCTCAAGCCCCATGTCGAGCCCAGAGACGTCAAGGACAGGATCGAAGGCGCGTTGCGCCGCAGCGCTCACATCCAGGCCGAGCAAATCCACGTCGTTGTCGAGGACGGCCGTGCTGTGACCTTGGAGGGCTCGGTGCATGACTGGCAGGAACGGGATGCGGTGGAACGCGCAGCCTGGTCGGTACCAGGCGTCAGCCGGGTCGTCGACCGCCTGAGCATCATGGGCTGATCCAGTTGAAAGCCAGGACAGCAGACGCGAAGGCTCGCGCGGTAAAAATTTTGGCCCTATCTGCGGCCGTCCTGGGTTTGGCGCTTACGCCGGCCGTTGCCCAAAGAGGGCCGGAACATGGCAGAGGGGCGGGGCATGGTTCGGTGTCGGCACGGCCGCGCGGAAATGCCGGTTGGGGGGCATTTCACCACGACACGGCGCCAGCGCGGATTGCGCCCCATCGCTTTGGAAGCACCAACCTGCCCAGACCCAATGGCTGGCGCGGCGACGTTCACCGCTTCGATGTGCCGAACTGGCAAAGAGGCGCGTGGCAGCATGTGGTCCATGGCGGCCGGCTCGGCTGGTGGTGGGTGGTCGGTCCTGACTGGTATTTTTTCAATGCGCCCGTCTATCCTTATCCGGACATCTATACGCCATACGACCGGCCGTTCGGCTGGTGGTACTGGTGCGATCCGTATCAGGAATATTACCCCTACGTGACCACCTGTCCCGTCCCGTGGGAAAGCGTAATGCCGCGGGATTGACGGCCTCAGAAACCCTTGATGCGTCGCGGTCCGGCTAGGCCATGGACCTTTGCAGACGTTTTGCCGCTTCCAGGAAGCCGATCGACAACAGCCCCGCAGAGAGAGCCGCAAGCAGAAGGCGCCAGTCCAGAGGGGCAAAACGGAAAACCGCCCGTGCGGGCGGCCAGTAGAGTGCGAGGCCCAACACAAGCAGGACGACCGCAATCAGAGACCAGAGTGCGGGATTGGGCCGCGCCACGTCCCGCAGGGAGGTGTGGAACGAGCGGTTGACCAGGATCAGTCCGAGGTTCAGCAGCACCAATACTGAAAAGACCAGGGCGCGCAGATTGTCCTCGGGCATCCGCAAGCCTGCGCCCAAAAACAGAACCGCCGCAACAATGACGAACGCGACCAGTCCTTGCAACATGGCCCAGAAAAACTGAGGCCGGGGCAACACCGGCATGTCAGGCGGCCGGGGCGGGCGCCGCATGACATCAACTTCCTCCGCTTCGGCCTCGAAGACGATCGAGCAGGCCGGATCGATCACCATCTCCAAGAGCGCGATCTGTATCGGCATCAGTATCAGCGGCAGGCCGAAGAGCAAGGGCAGCAGCGCCAGGCCCGCAATCGGTATGTGCACCGCCACGATATATTCGATGGCCTTGCGAAGATTGTCATAGATGCGCCGACCGAGCCGGATGGTGGCGACAATGGACGCGAAATCGTCTTTGAGGAGCACCAGCGCACTCGCTTCGCGCGCGACATCGGTGCCGCGCCCGCCCATGCTGATGCCGATATGAGCAGCCTTCATGGCAGGGGCGTCATTGACCCCATCGCCCGTCATGGCGACGATTTCCCCGTCGCGTTTCAGCGCCTCGACCAACCGCAGTTTCTGGCCGGGGCGGATGCGGGCGAAGACGCTGGTCTGGCGTATTGCCTCGGTGAGCGCCGCGTCGCTCATTGCTTCCAGCGCCTCACCGGAAATCACCGCGGCGGCGTCAATGCCGGCCTGGCCGGCGATGGCGCGTGCCGTGGCGGGGTAATCGCCGGTGATCATCACCACGCGGATGCCGGCGCGCCGGCATTCGGCCACCGCCGCCGGTACCGTTTCGCGCAAAGGATCGGCGAAACCGATCAGGCCCAGATAGCGGAATGGAATATCGCGCTGGCTCTTCGGCCTGGAGCCGCCATGCCACGCCAGATCCGCCTGCGCCACGGCCAGAAGCCGGATGCCTTCATGCGCGAAGCGGTCCATCTGATCCATCAGGCCTGCGCGGGCCTCCGGCGAAAGGCCGCAAAGCTCGGCGATGGTCTCCGGCGCCCCCTTGGCATAAGCGATGGCCGAACTTTCCTGCGGCCCGTTCCAGATATTGGTGGTGGCTGCAAGCTCGGGCACCAGGCCATAGCTTTGCAGCAGACTTTCAGACATGGCCAGTTCGGCGGCGAGCGCGGCCTCGTGAATGGCGCGGTCCATGGGATCGGTGGGTAGCGGGGCGCTGGCGCCCAGGGCGCCATGCAGCACGGCTTCGCATGTCTCGCTCAGCCTGTCGCCGGGCCGCCATTCCTGCCCACCAGCGGCCACGAGCACCACACGCATGCGGTTCTCGGTCAGGGTGCCGGTCTTGTCGGTGCAGAGCACGGTGGCAGAGCCCAGGGTCTCGATCGCGGCGGCATTGCGGGTCAACACGCCGGCGCGCGAGATGCGCCGGGCGCCCATGGCCATGAACACCGCCAACACCAGCGGAATCTCTTCCGGCAGCATCGACATGCCGACCGCGATGGCGCCCAAGCCGGCGGCAAGCCAGGAGCCGCGCGAAAGCCCCAGCAGCAAGAGAACCAGGCCGGCAACGATAAAGGCCCCGATGGCGAAATCGCGCACCAGCCAGTGGAGCTGCTGGCGCAGCCGCGGCTGCTCCAGGGTGATGGAGGCGAGCGCCTGACCGATCTTGCCCATCTCGGACTGAAGGCCGGTCGCGGTGATCGACGCGGTCCCGGTCCCTCGCACAACCAGTGTGCCGGCGAAGGCAAAGGGCAGATCTTCGCCGCCTGGCGGGGCATAGGCACGCCCTTCCGCCGCGATCTTCTTGCGCACCGGCACGGACTCACCTGTCAGCAGGGATTCATCGGCCATCAGGCCGTCTCCGCTTACGAGCACCGTATCGGCCGGTACACGGTCGCCTTCGGCCAGAACTATCAGATCGCCGGGAACGAGCTCACAGGCGGCGATGCGCTGCTGCTTGCCGTCACGCACCACCAGGGCGCGCGGGCTGGCCAGGCTGCGCAGGGATTCCAGCACTTTCTCGCTGCGGCTTTCCTGCACAATCCCGATTGAGATCGAAAGTGTGGCGAAAACCGCCAGGACGATGGCATCCACTGCCTCGCCCACCAGCAGATAGATTACGGCACCGCCCAAAAGCAGCGCAAACATGGGCTGGCGCACCAAGCCCCAGACAATCCGGCCCAGATTGCGCCGCTCGGCGCTCGGAAGCGCGTTGGGGCCGAACTGCTTTAGACGTCGGGCGGCCTCAAAACTGCTGAGGCCTGTCTGTATCTGCATTTTCAAATTCTAGTGGCGGGTGGGAGCAACTCTTTGAGATGCCTCAAAATAATCAAGAGGGTGATCCGGTTTGCGCCAGATCAAGGGGCGTCCCGGCGCGGTCTGGTTTCATTATAAGCGAGATAATGCGTGAGTTGTCATGCGCGCGACATCAGTCCTTGTGTTAATGGCGGTCCTCGCAGTGACCGGCCGCGCCCTGGCCGCCGAGCCGCTTCCGGACATCGCAAAATGCCAGGCCTGTCACGGAAAGGACGGCAACAGCCCGTCCAGGGAGATGCCCCGGCTGAACGGTCAGCCATGGCCATATCTTGCCAATCGGGTGCGCAGCTTCCGCGATCCCACGCGGCAGACACCGCATGCGACCTACTTCATGATGGATGTCAATTCGAGCGTGAGCGACACAGCGCTGGAGGCGCTTGCGCGGTATTTCGCGGCTCAGACCCCGACCGTGGCTATTCCCGTGGGCGCCTTGGCGGAGCAGGGGAGAAAGCTCTACCAGACAGCAGACGGCAATTTGCCGTCCTGTCAGAGCTGTCACGGCGCAATGGGCGCAGGGCACGATTCCATTCCCCGCCTGAACGGTCAACATGCCGTCTATCTCCGCAAGCAGCTCCAGAACTTCTCCATGCTTACGCGGGTAAGCGAAACCATGAATCCCCATATTCGCAACATGACGCCTGAACAGATCGCGGCACTGGTCGCGTTTCTGGCCAGGAATTGATTCCGGAAGGATCGACCGTGTCCATGGATCAACGGAGGCTATCCTGATGGGCCGCCTTTTCGCGTTCTGCAACCTGATCCTGCTGCTTGCCGGCGGGGCCGTCTTTGCCAAGCCGCAGGCGATTTCTCTTCCGCCGCATGCGGAGAAGCTGCCCGCTCCTCTTTTGCACAGACCCGACGCGCGAGCGGCGAATGCCGACTCGCTGACAATCATGTGCCTGGAATATTTTGCCCTGGGCAATCTGCACGTGGCGGAAGAGGCCTGCAGCGAGGCTCTAACCCTCGACCCCAAGCGCGTCGATGCTTTCAAGCTGCGCGGTTATGCCTATTTGATGGAACGAAGATATGAGGAGGCAGCATCCGATTTTCGGGCCGGGCTTCGCATACATCCGACCGATGATCAGTTTTTTGGCGGCCTTGGCCAAAGCTTCAGCAATATGGGCGACTATAAGGCCGCGGCAGGCCAGTTTCAAAAGGCCGTCGCTTTGGCGCCGAGAAAAGCGGCTTACTGGAATGGGCTTTGCTGGGCGCAAGCGGCATCAGGAGAAAAATTGGACAAAGCCCTGGAGGCATGTGACCGGGCGATACGTCTTGAGCCGGATGCCGCGGCGCCGTACAACAGTCGCGGCCTCGTCAAGCTGCGCATGCGGCGCTTCTTGGAAGCCGCTGCCGACTATACCCATGCGCTTCAGTTGAACCCGGAGCAGCCTGCCGTCCAGTTTGGACGGGGACTTGCCAGGCTGTGGACTGCGAACAAGGGGGGCGCAAGTGACATTCTTGCGGCAAGACAAATGGACCCTGGTATCGATGGACTGTTCATTGAGATAGGGATTCTGCCGGAGCGCTGCGAGAGCGGCGGCAAGATTTCATGCCCACCCGGCTTTCCACGGCGCGCGCTTCCAAAACGTGAGAACAATCCGGTCGCAAGTCTGCCCGATCCCAATACGCGCGAGTTGCTGCGCATGGGAGGCATATTCTTGTAGAGCTTGCGGTGGATCAAAGCATGGCCCGGCGCCACCATCCATAAGGCGTCATGGAGTTGCAAAAAAAACCGGCGCCGGAGCATACGCGATATGCGGCGTTGATGCATCGCTGTGCGGGCCTCAAGCCCGCCGTCACGGCCGTCGTTCACCCTTGTGATGCCCCCTCTCTGACCGCAGCTGTGGAGGCAGCGCGGGAAAAGCTCATCGTACCGGTTCTGGTCGGCCCGGAAGCGAAGATCCGTGGGGCAGCTGAAGCTGCGCGGCTGGACATATCCGCATTCCGTCTTCTCTCCACGCCGCACAGCCACGCGGCGGCAGAGCAGGCTGTCAGACTTGCAGCGGCCGGCGAAGTGGAAGCCCTTATGAAGGGCAGTCTCCATACCGATGAACTGATGCATGAGGTCGTGAGGCCTGCTTCCGGCCTTTCGATCGGACGGCGCATCAGTCACGTCTACCTGTTTGATGTGCCCGATTATCCACGGGCGCTTCTTATCACCGACGCCGCCATCAATATCGCGCCTGGTCTCGCGGAGAAGCGCGACATTTGCCAGAACGCCATAGACCTTGCCCACATTATCGGCATCGCGGAACCGAAGGTGGCAATCCTGTCCGCCGTCGAAACGGTTTCGGACAAACTGCCGTCCACGGTGGATGCGGCCGCTCTCAGCAAGATGGCCGAACGCGGCCAGATTACCGGCGCTCTGGTGGACGGGCCCTTGGCCTTCGACAATGCGGTCAGCATGGAGGCTGCGGCGATCAAGGGCATTCGCTCGCCGGTTGCCGGCCAGGCCGATATTCTGGTGGTGCCGGACCTTGAATCCGGCAACATGCTGGCGAAGCAGCTCACTTTCTTCGATCATGCGGACGGGGCAGGGATCGTGGTGGGCGCCCGGGTACCGATCATTCTGACCAGCCGCGCCGATCCGGAGCGCACCCGCCTGGCGTCCGCGGCGCTGGCCCTCTTGCTGGTCAACGAGAGACGCCGGACCAAATGACCTCGGATGCGGTTCTGACGCTGAACTGCGGCTCCTCAAGCATCAAATTCGCCCTGTTTGAGCGCGGCGGCGGTCGGCTGCTTCGCGGGCGCATTGAAAATCTCGGATCCGAACCGCATCTCCAGGCATGGAACGCAGATGGCGCCCTTCTCGTCGAAGAGAAATGCAAGGCCGGGACGCATGAGAGCTTTTTCCGACAAATTCTTTCTCTCGCCGATGATAATCTTGAGGGCCGGCATCTGGCGGCCGTGGGGCACAGGGTCGTGCACGGCGGTGACGAGTTTACAGCGCCGCGCCTGTTGACCGAGCCGGTGCGCAAGGCGTTAAAAAAACTGGACGAGCTGGCTCCCCTGCATCAGCCCCACAATCTTGCGGCGATTGATGCGGTATCCCGGGTTCGTCCCGGCCTGCCGCAAATTGCCTGTTTCGATACCGCCTTTCACCAGACCATGTCCGCCACCGCAAGGCGTTTTGGATTGCCCTTGATTCTGGAGCGCAGCGGCCTGCGCCGTTACGGGTTTCACGGCCTGTCGTATGAGTTTATTGCCGGCAGGCTGAGGGAGCTGGCACCCGAAGTCGCGAGCGGGCGCGTCCTGGTCGCCCATCTCGGTAGCGGGGCAAGCATGTGCGCCATGCACAATGGGCGGAGTGTCGATACCAGCATGGGCTTCTCCCCGCTGGATGGCCTGGTGATGGGCACCCGCTGTGGCGCGCTTGACCCCGGGGTGCTGCTCTATCTCCTCCGCCAGGGGCTCCACGCATCCACGCTGGAAAACATGCTCTATTCCCAGGCCGGACTGTTGGGCGTTTCCGGCATCAGCGCCGACATGCGGGTCCTGCTGGCCAGCAAGAGTGTGGAAGCCTCCGACGCGGTCGATCTCTTTGTCTTTCGTGCCGCCCGCGAGGCCGCCGCGCTGGTTTCCAGCATGGGCGGCCTGGATGGGATCGCGTTTACCGCCGGTATCGGCGAAAATTCTCCGGAGATCCGCCAGCGCATTGGCGAACGGCTTGCCTGGCTGGGGCTATCGCTTGAACCGGCAGCGAACCGGGAAAACCGCACGGAGATTCAGGCGCCTGCTAGCCGCGTGCGCGCCTGGGTGCTTCCCACGGACGAGGAGTTGGTGATCGCACGGCATACGTTTTCTCTGGCTGGTTGAGGCAGATCAATCAGGCTTTGCGCGCCTCTGGCAAGCTTGAAACATTGGAAGGAGGTTCCGATGACCTACAAGACAATCCTGGTGCATCTCGATTTGAATGGGGACAATGCCGGCGTCCTGAGCATAGCGGGGCAACTGGCGGAGCGATTTGATGCGCGCGTGATCGGCATCGCGGCCGCGCAGCCGGTTCAGCCGCTCTACGAAGAGGGCTACACGATGATGGATGTCGTGGCCGAGGACCGTTCTGAACTTGCCCGCGAATTGCTTGAATGCCGCGACCAGTTCAATGGTGCGCTGGAAAATCGTGTCAGGCAGACGGAGTGGCGCTCAGCCATCACCTTTCAGACCCTTTCTGAATACATCGCCGATGAGGCCAGGTGCGCCGACCTGATCATTACCGGCAAGGACATCGGCGCGTCGCTGTTCGACAATAACCGGCGGGTCAATATCGGCGATCTCGCGATCCGCGCCGGCCGGCCCGTCCTGATTGTACCGCAAGGCATAACCAAGCTGGCCATGCGCCATGTCTTCCTGGCCTGGAAGGATGCACGGGAAGCCCGCCGCGTCGCCGCCGATGCCCTGCCGCTGTTAGAGGCCGCCGGTCACGTCACTGTCCTGGAGGTTACGAATGAAGGCGCCACGGCTTTGGCCGACAAGCGGGTCGCGGATGTTGCCACATGGCTCAAAGAGCATAAAATCTCGTCAACCCCGCTGGTGGTGGGGACCTCCAGCCAGCATGCAGGTTATCTGCACGCCGAACTGCTGAACCACAAATGCGATCTTCTTGTTGCCGGCGCTTATGGCCATAACCGGCTGGGCGAATGGTTCTTCGGCGGGGTCACCCGGGACGTGTTGCTGGATCCGGACTTTTGCGTGCTTCTCAGCCACTAGGGGCGATGCGCGCCATGGTCCTGCGGCGGCCGGGACGGCCGCTGCAGGAGGAGATCTTGCCTCTGCCGCAGCCGGGGGCCGGCGAGGTGCGGCTTCGGGTGACGGCCTGCGGCGTCTGCCGCACGGATTTGCATGTGGTGGATGGAGAACTGCCGGAGCCGAAGTTTCCGATTACGCCAGGCCATGAAATTGTCGGCCGTGTTGATGTGATAGGCGAGGGCGTGAGGCATTTGCGGCTGGGCCAGCGCGTCGGTATCCCTTGGCTGGGCAGCACCTGCGGCACCTGTTTCTATTGCGCAAGTGGCCGCGAAAATCTCTGCGATCGCCCGCTTTTCACCGGCTATACGCGAGACGGCGGCTTCGCGACCGCGGTCCTTGCCGACGCCCGCTATGCCTTTGACCTGGGCGAGGAGGGGGAGGATGTTTCCCTCGCGCCTTTGCTTTGCGCTGGCCTGATCGGTTGGCGCTCCCTGGTTATGGCGGGCGAGGCGCCGGTACTCGGCCTTTATGGCTTTGGCGCCGCGGCCCACATCATTGCGCAGGTCGCGCTGGCCAGGGGACAGCGGGTCCTTGCCTTTACCCGACCAGGTGACACCAAAAGCCAGGCTTTTGCCCGCGGTCTCGGTGTGGAATGGGCCGGTGGCTCGGACGAAATCCCGCCGGTCGCGTTGGACGCGGCGATCCTCTATGCCCCGGATGGAAGGCTGGTGCCTCTGGCGCTCAAGGCTGTTCGCAAAGGCGGGCGCGTGGTCTGCGCCGGCATCCACATGAGCGATATTCCGTCATTTCCTTATGAGCTTCTATGGGAGGAACGCAGCCTGCTATCCGTGGCCAATCTCAGCCGCAAGGACGGGCACGATTTTCTGGCCTTGGCCAGGACGCTCAAGATTCAAACCCACACGACCGTCTACCCGTTGGCCAGCGCCAACCAGGCATTGGCGGACCTGCGCGGCGGCCTTATCGATGGAGCCGCGGTGCTGGTGCCCTGAACGTGCAGATCGGACGCGAGCCGATTTTACGCTATCTATTTGGAATAGATGGCTCCCCGGGCAAGATTCGAACTTGCGACCAACCGGTTAACAGGGGGCATCCCTTTCGGTCAGAAAGCCGATTGCCGCGACGCAGGGGCCGGGTGG
>Ga0157370_10005866_pt1 | contig 13710 bp, 13 predicted proteins | sample C35metaG_FD_113463 | JGI IMG/M metagenome (GOLD analysis project Ga0157370, IMG submission 113463) | Corn rhizosphere microbial communities from Kellogg Biological Station, Michigan, USA - C3-5 metaG | ecosystem: Host-associated > Plants > Roots > Rhizosphere > Soil | place: USA: Michigan...
CAAGGCGCTCGCGGTCGACCCGCAGATCCAGGCTGCGGCCGTATATGACCCGCATGGCGAGCTCTTCGCGAGCTATGCGCGAGCGGCCGATGTGGCACTTCCGGCAAAGATCAGCGATGCAGCGCCAACGATCACGGGCGAGCAGCTCGTCGTGACGACGCCCGTCAGGCAGGGCGTGGCGTCGCTTGGCACCGTGTATTTGCGGACAACGATCGATCCGATTGCGCGGCGTCTCGAACGCTACGCGGTGCTCGCGTTGCTGGTGACGATGGCGTCGCTGATCTTCGTGATGCTGGGCGTCGCGCAACGGCAGCTCGCGGCGGCCAACGAACGGCTGCGAAGGCAGGGCCACGATCTCGCCGATGCCAACGAGAAGCTCCGCGCCCAGATCGAGCAGCGCGAGAATGCGGAAGCCGCGCTGCGACAGGTGCAGAAGATGGAAGCGATGGGGCAGCTGACCGGCGGCATCGCGCACGACTTCAACAACCTGCTGCAGGTGATCATCGGCAGTCTCGAGGTGTTGCAGCGGCGTCACCAGGTCGTTGGCGACGATGCGAAGCGGACGATCGCGGCGGCGGTGCGCGGCGCGGAGCGTGCGGCGACGCTGACGCAGCGGCTTCTCGCCTTCGCGCGACGGCAGCCGCTCAATCCGAAGCCGATCGACGTGAACAAGCTCGTCACCGGGATGTCTGAGCTCCTGCATCGCACGCTCGGCGAATCGATCACGATCGAAACGGTGCTCGCCGGCGGCATCTGGCGCGTCAACGCGGATTCGAACCAGCTCGAGAACGCGCTCTTGAACCTTGCCGTCAATGCGCGAGACGCGATGCAGAAGGGTGGCAATCTCACCATCGAGACCGCGAACACGCACCTCGACGAGGCGTATGCGCATGGCAACGAGGTCGATCCGGGACAGTACGTGCTGATCGCCGTGAGCGACACCGGCGCGGGGATGCCAGGCGACGTTCTGTCGAAGGCGTTCGAGCCGTTCTTCACGACGAAGGACGTCGGCAAGGGCTCGGGCCTCGGCTTGTCGCAGGTCTACGGCTTCATCAAGCAGTCGGAAGGCCACGCGAAGATCTACAGCGAGCTCGGCGAGGGCACGACGATCAAGCTGTACCTGCCGCGATTCATCGCATCGACCGAAGCCACCGACTTGCCGCTCGAAGCGTCTGGGCTCCCCGCGGGCCAGAGCGACCGCCTCGTGCTCGTCGTCGAGGATGACGCCGACGTGCGTGCGCATGCGGTCGGCATCCTGGACGAGCTGGGCTATTCGGTGCTCGAAGCGGCCGACGGCGGCGCGGCGTTGCAGGTGCTCGATGCACACCCCGGCATCAAGCTGTTGTTCACCGACGTGGGGCTGCCGGGCGGACTCAACGGCCGCCAGCTTGCGGACGAGGCGCGGCGGCGGTATCCGAACCTGCTCGTGCTTTATACGACCGGCTATGCGCGAAACGCGATCGTGCATCAAGGGCGGCTCGATCCAGGCGTCGACCTCATCACGAAGCCGTTCACGTTCGCCGCGCTCGCGACGAAGATCAACGCGGTGTTCGATGGACGCGAACGGTCGCGTCGCGCATCTGCGCTGTGAAGCCCCGCGAGAACGTTGTCATGAACGATGCGAATTGCCTTGCCGTCGACGTCGTCTCGGACGTCGTGTGCCCGTGGTGCTTCATCGGCAAGCGCAAGCTCGACATCGCGCTCGCGGAACTGCGAAGCGCCGAACCGTCGCTCGATGTGGCGGTTCGCTGGCACCCGTTCGAGCTCAACCCCGATCTGCCGGGACAGGGCATTCCGCGCGCGGACTACCTCGAGCGCAAGTGGGGCAGTGTCGCGCGCGCCAATGAAAACTACGCCCGCGTGCGCGATGCCGGTGAGCGCGTCGGCATCGCGTTTCAGCTGGATCGAATAAGCGTGCAGCCGAACACGAACGATGCGCATCGCCTGATCGCCTGGGCACAGGCGCAGGGCGACGCGAATGCGCTCGTCGAGCGGCTTTTCGGTGCCTATTTCCTCGAAGGCCGGTTCGTCGGCGACCGCGGCGAACTCGCGCGGCTCGCGGCGGAAACCGGCCTGCCCGAAGATGGCGCACGCGCGATGCTCGACTCCGATGCGCTGCACGACGTCGTGGCGAACGAAAGCCGCGAGGCGCTCGACGTCGGCGTTCGCGGCGTGCCCTTCTTCATCTTCAACCGCAGGCTCGCCGTGTCCGGTGCGCAGGAGCCGGCGGCGCTTCTTTCGGCGATCGACGCTGCGCGGCGTGCTGCGCCCTCGACAGCATGATGGCTCGCATCTCGGGCCTCGATGCAGCGCGATCGATCGTGCGTTTTCTCCTTCGAATGCGCGCGCCGCCGATCTGCGTCTTCGCCCATTCGGCGATGTTCGGAATCGGCGCGAGCACGACGGCCGGCGCGTGATTCATCGGCGTCGTCGGCGACTGCAACAACCCTTGCGCCCGCGTCGGAGCGCCCCTCGACGGGGTTAAACTTCGTCGGGACCGTCGGGACAAGAGCACCATCCATGGCCGAATCAATCAACGGTGATCTTTCGATTCGCGTGGCGGTCGACACTGCGCGAATGCATTGGGCGCCAAGCCCAAGCCGATCCGTCTGGCGCAAGCGCGTCCACCTCGTCGGGCCGCCGGAGTGCGGCCAGGTCACGTCCGTCGTACGCTACGAGCCGCATTCCACGTTCCCGGCGCACGACCATCCGGGCGGCGAGGAGATATTCGTCCTCGACGGCGTATTCTCGGACGAGCACGGAAACTGGCCCGCCGGCACTTTTCTCCTCAACCCCGAAGGTTTTCGCCACACCCCGTTCTCGGAGCCTGGCTGCGTCATCTTCGTCAAGTTGCGACAGTTCGCGGGTCGCGAGCGCCAACACGTCGTCGTCGGCACGCACGAGTTGGATTGGATACGAAGCTCGACTCGGGGCGTTTCCGAAAAGCAACTGTACGAGCAGGTTGGGTTTTCGGACCATGTGTGTCTCGAGCGCTGGAGTCCCGAAGCAAACCTCGGGATACGCTCGTATTCGCGGGGCGCGGAGATGTTCGTGCTGGAGGGCGAGTTCGCGGACGAAGCCGGTCGATACGCAGCCGGATGCTGGTTGCGCTTTCCGGCCAGCTCAGCGCATCGGCCGCACACCACGCGGGGCTGCACGCTTTACGTCAAGAGGGCAGGCTTGCCTTATCTGATGTCGGCGAACGAGGTTGCGCACGACTCCGCCGTCGACAGGCAACGGTAGGTCTCGACTGCTGTTTCGCCAGCTACTGCGAAACGCGCAGCGCAGTCACCTCGATCTCGATCAACATCCGAGGATCCAGAAGGTTGGCGCAAATCATGGTGGCCGCCGGTCGAATCTCCCCGAAATAATTGCGCAGGATCGGCCAGCATTTGGAGAAGTCTTCTCCATTGGGCAGGATGTAGCGCACGCGCACGATATCGCGCAAAGAAGCTCCCGCCTTAGCAAGTGCCGCCTCGATGTTCTTCAGGCATCGCTCGCATTGCTCGTCGACCCGATCCGAGATGCTCATCGTCCCGTAATCGAATCCCGTGGTTCCGGAAACAAAGACCCAATCGCCTTGTACCACGGCTCGGGAATAGCCGATCTCACTCTCGAAGGGAGAACCCGAACTGATCAGTTTTCGCTGCATTCGATGCACCGTGATGGATATCGATGGGTTCTTGATGTTGCAGGTAGCCGGCGCGCCGCGCTGACGCGCGCGAACAAGAAGACGGGTGCGGCGCATCCGCTTGACCAAAGGTCGCGCGCCATCGCGGACAGATCAGAGCGATGGCATTGCATCGTATGCCAGCACCCGACGACATCGATGGCGCGGCTCCGAATGGATAGTAGAGGTGATATCGAATGCGGGCGAGATGAAGTCTGCTCACTCCTGATGCGGACGCATGCATGACGGGAGCGCCGATCAAAGGCTTCGCAAGCGGAAGCCCCGATGTGCCGTGATTGCGCGTTCTGGGGCCAGCAGCAAGCGGGCGCACTAACGTGCTGCTTTTATGGTCGGGGTGAGAGGATTCGAACCTCCGGCCTCTACGTCCCGAACGTAAATCAACAACGTAGCCGATCAACGACTTCGCTTATAGTTCAATAGCTTAACGCCTTGCAACGTTTTGCCAAGTGCGTGCTGCAAAATTCACTTATTTGCACTTACACCGTGCACTTACGCGGGGCGATGTATGAAACAAGAGCTGAGTGAGAGCGCGGTAGCGGCGTGATTCACGAAGCTGGGCCGAACGTGAAGTCGAGAACCGCGAATAGTGCCACATAACGCCCGCCGACGACCGCCCTTCGGCGGGCCGGAACTCCAGTGCGCAACGAACCATCGGCGGCGGCGAAACACCCGGAAGTGGCTTAACGGCCGCGCTTGTTGCGCTACACCAAACGATGTATTGACGGTTCTAGGAAACCATGACTACGGTGGTGCCCGCCCGCCAGCACGGGCCACTTTTCGCTATCTGTGTCGCATTTGCGAACCAAAGGGAGGGAAGGCCAATGAGCGTCACAGATGACGAACTCGACATGGCGGACCGTATCCGCGACACACTCGACTCGCCCGCGACCCAACGAATAAATTTCTTTGTCGGGACGCAGCACATCGACTCGCAGGGATTTCAGCAGGTATCCCGTGCAATCCTCAAGTGGCTGTGGGGCTTTCGGGAAGGGGTAGCAGTGGAAATCGGCGAGACCTCAAAATCAGCTGCCCCGGCACAGTACTTGTATAAAGACGATCGTTTTACGTTCGTCATTGCTACTTTTGGTCGAACGCCGGATCAGCGCGGGGCAATGGTCCATGAATGCGTGCATGCGATGATCGACATCCAGCGGGGCTCGCCGGGTTTTACGCAGCCTATGAACGAGGCAGCGGCTTACATAGCGGGCGCGCTCTATTTCATTTATGCGACGGGTAGGCCGATTGATCCTGCGACTCAACACAGGCTCGCGCAGCCAAGCTACGCCAAGGCGAATCAGATCGCACTCGCGATTAGCGATAAGCCGGGAGCCGCTGTGGCTGACGTAGACACGATACAGCTAGTCAACGCCGTCGTCCAAAATCCTACCTACAGCAATATCAGGCGATCGACGCCGGTTTGGGCGAACGGGATTTTTGATCCCACCTATCTGTTTCCAAGGTTCCGCCGCTGAGCCTGATAGAGAGACGCCCGCTCGGTACGTCCACGCGCGCGGGCCTAGTGGTCTTCGACACGGGCGACTTACCGGAGACGCGAGCACGCACAATCGTCGGTGACCCTAGCTGCTGGCCGGCAGGTAGACCGGGAACTACCGTCGCAGGGCCGACGACGACTTCTAACGGACCGTCGAAATCTTTAGACGTAATGGTCTTCCCGCCATCATTCGAGATTCGGGGTACAGACAGGACTGGTGTATGTACGGCAGTTCCATCGACGGTTATTTCAAGTCCCGGAAAGGAATCTTTCTCGGCAGGAGAAAGCGCGGACTGGGACAGATTTTCGATTGCGAGACTTGGGCCCGCCCGATCCCTAACCGCTACCCAAATAGTGATGGCCGTTCCCCAGTCCGAGTAACGGCAACACAATTGTCGTGATAGTTGCAACAATCTTCCGCCGCACCTTGCTCCCTCCCGCGCAGGCCATACACAATGACAATGGGCCGCATGCTACCCCAATTAGCCGAGCATCCTCCGTCCGTAGCGGCGCGCATTACCGCGCAAAACGCTGGGGTACAGCATGGCAAACAGCGGCTGGTCCTCGGGTAGGGGACAGGGGCCGCGCGCTGAAACGGGGCGCGTAGGGCGAGCGCGGACCGGGGCGCTTGCACTTAGGCTGCACTTAAGGAGTTTGCTACGGAGTGTGCGTCGGACAGTTATCGTCTTGTTTTTATTGGTCGGGGTGAGAGGATTCGAACCTCCGGCCTCTACGTCCCGAACGTAGCGCTCTACCAGGCTAAGCTACACCCCGTTTGCTGCTGCCGATTTGCTGTCGCGAGCGCTCGGGAATTTCAGTAACTGCGGCGCGCTGCGAAGGTCGACAATTGTAGCAGACTGGTCGCGGCTGGCGATGCCGGCAACACGGCGAGACACGCGGCTGCGGCCTGCGATTCGGCGATGGCGCGCTCGCGCGCGTACTCGAGCGCTCCGGTGCGGTGCAGCGCGGCGACGACCGGCGCAAAGTCGGTCAAGCCACCGCCCGCAACCGCATGCCGAATGACATCGGCCTCCGCCGCCGTGCCGAGCGCGAGCGCGCGAATGAGCGGCAGCGTCATCTTGCCTTCGGCGAGGTCGTCGCCGAGGTTCTTGCCGATCTCGGCGGCCTCGCCCGAATAGTCGAGCACGTCGTCCATGATCTGGAACGCGATGCCGAGGTGCTTGCCATAGCGCGCGAGCGCATCCTCGCCTTCGGGACTCGCATCGCCTAGCACCGCACCGAGACGCCCGGCCGCTTCGAAGAGCTTCGCGGTCTTGCGCTCGATCACCGCGAAATAGGCGTCCTCTTCGAGCGCCGCATCACCCGCGTGCATCAGTTGCAGCACCTCGCCTTCGGCAATCAGGTTCGTCGCGTCGGCGATGATCGACAGCACGCGCATCCGGTTCACCGCCACCATCATCTGGAATGTGCGCGAGTAGAGGAAGTCGCCGACGAGCACCGACGCGGGGTTGCCGAATTGCGCGTTCGCGGTCGCGTGCCCGCGCCGCAGTTGCGATTCGTCGACGACGTCGTCGTGCAGCAGCGTCGCTGTGTGGATCATCTCGATTGCGGCGGCGAGCGTATGGTGATCGCGCCCCTCGTAGCCGTGGGCGCGTGCGGCGAGCAGCAGAAGCGCCGGCCGCAGCCGCTTGCCGCCGCCGGCAATGATGTAGCTCGCGACCTCGCGGATCAGCACGACCTCGGAGCGCAGGCTGTCGCGGAGTACGCGATCGACGGCGGCCAGGTCGTCGCCGATGACGGGGTTCAGGAATTCGAGGCTCACGAAGGCGTGAACAGGAAGCGTTGCGAAAGATTCGATCGCGCGAGGGGCACGTCGCTCGCGCAACGCATGGCGGGGAGCCGGTCATTCTACCGGAGACCGGGCGCAAGTTCGCGTTCCAAGCGAAACGCGTTATAATCCGAGGCTTTTCCCATTCACGGGAGTAACACTCATGTACGCGGTCGTAAAAACCGGCGGCAAGCAATACAAGGTCGCCCCCGGCGAAAAACTCAAGGTCGAACAGATACCGGCGGACGTGGGCGCGGAAGTGGTCCTGGATCAGGTGCTGATGGTCGGCGAGGGCGACAACGTCCGCCTCGGCCAGCCGATCGTGCAGGGCGCGACGGTCAAGGCGACCGTCGTTGCGCAAGGGCGCGGCGAGAAGGTCCGGATCTTCAAGATGCGCCGGCGCAAGCACTATCAGAAGCATCAGGGGCATCGGCAGAACTACACCGAGCTTCAGATCGAGGCGATCGTCGGCTGAAGGAGAAGTTGATATGGCACACAAGAAGGCAGGCGGCAGCTCGCGCAACGGCCGCGATTCGCAAGCCAAGCGCCTGGGCGTCAAGGTCTACGGCGGCGAAGCGATTCGCGCCGGCGGCATCATCGTTCGCCAGCGCGGCACGCGCATCCATCCGGGCCGCAACGTCGGACTCGGCAAGGATCACACGCTGTACGCGCTCGTCGACGGCAAGGTGAGCTTCGGCGTGCGCGGCGAGCGGCAGCACAAGTACGCGAACGTCGAGGCGCAAGCCGACATCGCAACACGGCAGGCGGCGACGCCCGCGGCGTAAGGCCGTTCCTCGTCACCGTTGGGTCGTCGGGGTCGGCGTCATCCCGGGCGCCGGCCCCGAACTCTTTTCAGCGCCGCTCGATGACGTACAGCATCCCGAGCGCGATCGCGGTGAAGACGGCGAGCGGGAACACTGCCGAGAAGAGCGGCGGCCAGTCGTTCAGCACGCCGAGATTCGAGAACAGCCGTCCGATCAGGAAGAACGACAGCCCGATCATCGTGCCGGCGAAGATCCGGAAACCGAGGCCGCCCTGACGCCGCTGGAAATGCGCGAACGGCAGCGCCAGCACCATCATCACCAGCACGGCCGCCGGATAGAAGATCTTGTTCCAGAACGCAATCTCGAAGCGCGACGTCTTCTGCGCGTTGTGACCGAGCACGCGGATGTTGTCGTAGAGCGCGCCGAGTTCGAGCCGCTCGGGCGCGACCTGGTAGACGTTCAGTATCGACGGGCGCAGCACCGTCGTCCACATGTAGACCGGCGACGACGTCACGTGCGTCCGGTCGGGGCCGATCTCGGTCGAGCGCACGTTGGTGAGCTTCCACTGGCCATTGCCGACGAACGTGCCCGATTGGGCAACGCGTACGGTCTTCAGGCGCAGGTCATCGCCGAATTCGTACATGCGGATGCCGGCGAGCGACATGTCGGCGAGCACGGTGCGGATGTTGACGAACGTCAGATCCTGCTTGAACCAGAAACCCGATTCGAACTGCTGCGCGACGACGCGCGTCTCGTTGCCTGACGCGCGGACCGTCTGCGCGATGCGCTCGGCCGGCGGTGCGACGTATTCGCCGGCGAGAAACGTTGCCGCGGCGAGCGGGATTCCCACGCGCAGCACCGCCCACGCGACCTGCGCAAGCGACATTCCCGACGCCCGCATCACCGTGTACTCGGAATTGGCGACCAGCTGGGCGATCGCGAAGAGCGTCCCGATCAGTGCCGCGACCGGAAACAGCTCATAGAGACGCGACGGCAGGTTCAACGTCACGAACAAAAGCGCTCGGCTGATCGTGTAGTCGCCGCGCCCGACGTCCCCCAGCTCGTGGATCAGATCGAAGAACGCGAAGAGGCCGAGCAGCGCACCGAAGATCAGCAGCGTCGCGAGCAGGACGTCGCGGCCGATGTAGCGCGATAGCGTCTTCATCGTCGCGATCTCAGGCGGGCGCGGGCTCAGGACTGCCGCGCATGCGGGCGAAAAGCCCGGTCACCGACAGCTGATGCCGGAAGAGCAGCAGAACGACGACGAGCGCGATAATGTGCGGCAGCAGCAAGCCCGCCCACCACTCGAGCTTGCCCTGCGCGATCATGCTCTGCACGATGTTGAGACAGTTGCTGTAGAGCATGTAGAGAAAGGCGGCCGCCACGAGGTTGAACGAGCGGCCCATGCGCGGATTGACATACGCGAGCGGCACGGCGAGCAGCGTCAGTATTACCGCCTCGATCGGCACCGAGATGCGCCAGAAGAGCTCGGCGCGCTCGACGCGTCCGTTCGACAACAGTAGCGCCGGCGTCGACATTGCCTTCGACGATGTCGGCAGCGCGCGCACTTCCGACGGCTCGATGCGCCGTCCAAGCTTCTCGAACTCGACGACGCGATAGTCGGCCGTGCCCGGCGTCCCCTGGTAGCGGCGCCCATGCTCGAGGACGATGAAGCGGTCGCCATTCGGCATGTCCTCCAGCCGCCCGCGCTGCGCAACGGTCGTCGCCTCCTGATTGTCCTCGACCGAGTGCAGGAAGACGTTTCGCACCGTGTTGTCAATCGGGTTGATGCTCTCGACGAACACGACGAGATTCGCGCGCGGGAACTCGCGAAAGAGTCCCGGCGTGACGACGGACAGGTCGTCGCGCGCCGCGAGCTGCTGCTCGAACTCGATCTTGCGCTGCTCGGCCCACGGCGAAAGGTACAGCGACAGCACGACGATCCCAACGAGGAACGGCGCCGCAAACCACAGGATTGGCTTGAGACAGGCCGTGAGCGACTGTCCCGACGTGAACCAGACAATCATCTCGCTGTCCCGATACCACCGCGAAAGCGTCAAAAGCACGGTGAGGAACAGCGCGACCGACAGCAGGATGTCCAGGTAAAAGAGCGCGTTGAACCCGAGCAGCGCCAGGATGCCGTCGGGCGCGATCGAGCCGCCTGCCGCCCGCGCCAGCAGCCGCAGCATCAGGTTCGTGAAGAGGATCGCGAGCAGGACGAGGAACAGCCCGACCGCGGTCGCCGTCAGCTCGCGGACGAGGCTACGCCGGAAAATCATGACGGCGGGAAAATTTTGACTTTTTTAGCGCGTTTTGACGATAATGGGCGACTATTGGCCCTGATCGCACAAAAAGGCTGGAAGGACTAACCCGAGGGATCGGATGGAATTTACCATAAAAAGCGGCAGTGCCGAGAAGCAGCGCAGCGCGTGCGTCGTCGTGGGCGTCTTCGATAATCGCAAACTTTCGTTGTCCGCCGAGCTGATCGACCGTGCCTCGAATGGCTACATCAGCGAAATCATCCGCCGCGGCGACATGGAAGGGAAGCTCGGCTCGACGCTGCTGCTGCACAGCGTCCGCGGCACGCTCGCCGACCGCGTGCTGTTGATCGGCCTCGGCAAGGAGCGCGATTTCCGCGACAAGGAGTTTCGGCATGCGATCCGCAGCGCGGTCAAGCTCCTGAACGAAACCGGTTCGTACGAGGCGGTCCTGTACCTGACCGAGGAAAAGGTCAAGCGGCGCGAGGTTGCATGGCGCGTCGAGCACGCGGTCATCGTTGCGATGGACGCCGTCTATCGCTTCGAGCAGATGAAGAGCGAGCCGACCGAGGTGCGCCGGCCGCTGCGCAAGCTCACGTTGTCGGTGCCGCAGCGCTCCGACCTCGGCGCCGGCGAGACGGCCGCCGCACGCGGCCTCGCGATCGCCCACGGCATGGATTTCACCAAGGATCTCGGCAACCTGCCGGGGAACGTCTGCACGCCGCGCTATCTCGGCGAGCGCGCGCAGGAGCTCGGCCGCGAGTTTCCCGACATCAAGGTCACCGTGATGGAGCGCCCGCAGATCGAGGCGCTCGGCATGGGATCGTTCCTGTCGGTGACCAACGGCAGCGCCGAGCCGCCGCGCTTCATCGTGCTCGAGTACGAGCAGGCGCTGCGCAAGCAGAAGCCGATCGTGCTCGTCGGCAAGGGCATCACGTTCGACACCGGCGGCATTTCGATCAAGCCGGCCGCCGACATGGACCAGATGAAGTTCGACATGTGCGGCGCCGCTTCGGTGCTCGGCACGTTTCGCGCAATCGCCGAGCTCAAGTCGAAGCTGAACCTGGTCGGGCTGATCCCGACGTGCGAGAACATGCCGTCGGGGCATGCGACCAAGCCCGGCGACATCGTCAAGTCGATGTCCGGGCAAACGGTCGAGGTGCTCAATACCGACGCCGAAGGACGCCTGATCCTCGCCGACGCGCTTACGTATGCCGAGCGCTACGAGCCGCACGCGGTCGTCGACGTCGCAACGCTGACCGGTGCGATGGTGGTCGCGCTCGGTCACGTCGCGAGCGGCGTGTTCAGCAACAGCGACTCGCTCGCTCGCGCGCTTTTGTCCGCCGGCGAGGACGCGTACGATCGCGGCTGGCAGATGCCGTTGTGGGACGATTACCAGGAAGGTCTCGCGAGCAATTTCGCCGATTTCGCGAACGTCGGCAGCCGCGCGGGGGGCAGCATCACCGCGGCGTGCTTCCTGTCGCGCTTCGCGCGCAAATACGACTGGGCGCATCTCGACATCGCCGGTATCGCATGGAAGGAAGGCAAGGAGAAGGGCGCAACCGGTCGCCCGGTGCCGATGCTCGCGACGTGGCTCTTGTCGCAGGAAGCCGTGTCGTGAGCGGGTCGGCTCGATTGTTGCGGGAGAAGCGCGGAAAAGCCGCGAGCGCGTGACGACGATCGATTTCTTCACCAACGCGGCCGAGCCGCTCAAGCTCGCGGCGCGCATCATCGCGAAGGCCTACCGGCAGAATGGCAGCGTGCGTGTGCTGACGCCCGACGCGGCGACGACGAGCGCGCTCGATCGGCTGCTGTGGCTCGAGCCCGCGCAGGCGTTCCTGCCGCATTGCCGGATGGACAGCCCGATCGCGAACGAGACGCCGATCTGGATCGACGAGACGCTGACGCATGCCGGCCCCGCGGCGGTGCTCGTCAATCTGCATCCCGAGCCGCCGCCGTTTTTCAGCCGCTTCGAGCGTCTGGCCGAAGTGGTGGGCGCCGACGATGGGCAACTCGCGGCCGGCCGCGCGCGCTACCGCTTCTATCGCGAGCGCGGCTACGAGTTGAAGCAGCACGACTGGTCGCAGCGCGACTAGCTCGACGTCGATGCCGACCGCCCGCGAGCTTCTCGACCAGGCCGACGCGTTGATGCGCCGCAATCGAAAACGAGGAAAGGGACGTCTCGGCGACGTCCCGACGCTGACCGACGCACTCGAAACGTCGATCGCGCCGACAGTCGTGCTCCCCGTTGCCGAAGGCGCTGCCGACCCGATCGTGCTGGAACCCGAGGCGGGGACGGTCAAGGCCGCCGCCGAGGCCGACCCGATGTCACTCGACACGCTCGGTGATTTGCCGGTGCTGACCGATGCGGTGCTCGACTGGCCGGCGGACAACGACGCGTCTCTGAAACCGAGCGTCGTGCCACAGCTACGCGAACCAACTGCATCGGAAGTCGCTGCCGTAGAGGAAACTGCTGACCGGGCAACGGGCGACGCGTTTCCGGCATCGGCCGCTGAAGCCGAGGCGGCGGCCGCCGAGTTGCCGCCGCCGGCAGTGCTCGAGCGCGAGGCCGCGCCGGAAGCCGAATCGGCGCAGACCGCGGCCGAGTCGGCCGTGCCGCCAACGCCCGCGGCATCGGGTGCGCGCGTCCCGTTTCTCGACGACGATTTCATCCTCGAGATTCCGCCGCCCGACCAGAACGCACCACCGATTGCACGGTCCATTGCAGCGCCTGCGCCGGGCCCGATTGACGCGGTATCGCTGCTTGCGCCCGAAGACGGAGGGATTGCCGAGACATCGCGAGTTGAGCCCGAAAACCGCGATTGGGATGCGCTCGCCGAAGAAATCCGGATGCAGGTGCTGCAGCGGCTCGATCTCATCACCGACATGGGATTGCGCGAGCAACTCGGCGCGCGGCTCGCGCCGATCGTCGAGCGTGCGAGCGCGCAGCTGATCGAGACGATCAATCGCGAGCTCGGCGAGCTGGTGCGGAGTTACGTCGCCGAAGCGATCGAGCGCGAGATCGACAGCTGGCGCAAGCAGAATCCCGACCCTGCTTAGGTTCTTCGCGCGATCATGTCGATCTCGACGAGTGCGCCGCGCGCAAGTCCCGTCACGCCGATGCAGGTGCGCGCGGGCCGGCGATCCGCGGGAAAGTACGTCGCGTAAACGCCGTTCATTCGCGCGTAGTGATCGTCGAAATGGCGCAGGAAGATGCGCACCGCGGCGACATGCTCGAACCCCAGTCCGCAACCTTTCAGCACCGCAAGCAGGTTCTGCATCACCTGATGCGTCTGCGCTTCGATCGTGTCGGGATACTCGGATGTGTTCGACGTCCCGGTGAACGGCATCTGCCCGGTCAGGAACACCCAGCCGTCGGCCTCGACGGCGTGGCTGAACGGCGCGACCGGATCGGGTGCACCGCCGATCATGTGAAAGAGGAGCGCGGACATCGTCGCCTCGCGGTGAATAGGATGTGGCCATTCTGGTCCCAGCCGGCACCTTGGCCCAAGCGTTGGGGCGCACGCCCCTTGCGTCCGCCGTCTGTCCGCGTGCTAGACTGCAACACATGAGGACTGAACTCGTCCATTTCGCGTCGCGACCGCTGACCGGTGCCTGGTCGGGCTTCGTCTATTTTTACTTCGGACACGCCGAGGGCCGCACGCGACCGTAGCAAGCGACAGACAAAGGAATCAACGATCGGGCGGCTCCAAAAG
>Ga0157370_10005868_pt1 | contig 13703 bp, 10 predicted proteins | sample C35metaG_FD_113463 | JGI IMG/M metagenome (GOLD analysis project Ga0157370, IMG submission 113463) | Corn rhizosphere microbial communities from Kellogg Biological Station, Michigan, USA - C3-5 metaG | ecosystem: Host-associated > Plants > Roots > Rhizosphere > Soil | place: USA: Michigan...
AGGGAGGCACGTCCTCGCGCCTTTCTTTCAGCGGGCTGAGTTGCAGGGGCACGATCGACAATCGATGGAACAGGTCGGATCGGAACGTTCCCTGCTCGATCAGTTGCGCAACGTTCTGCGAACTCGCGGCGATGATCCTCACGTCGATCGGCACGGCGACTGTGCCGCCAACCCGATTGAACTTGTTCTCGACCAGCGTTCGCAGGAGTGCCGCCTGGGCCGGGGCGGGGAGCGCAGCGACCTCGCTCAGGTAGAGAGTTCCTCCGTGCGCCCGCTCCAGCGCGCCGACCTCGGTACGCAAGGTCCCGGTCTTCTCGCGGGTCTCCCGGCCGAACAGGACGACCTGCACCTCGTCCGGCGAATACAGTGAACAGTTGATCTCGACGAAGGGAGACTCTGCGCGCGGGCTGCGATGATGAACGAGCCTGGCGGCAAGCCCCTTACCCGACCCCGACGGCCCGGAAATAAAGATGCGCGAATTGGTCGGCGCCGACTTTTCGATGACCGCCCTCGCCTGTTGCAGCGACGGCGAGACGCCCACCATGTCGATCGACTGCGTACTGGCGCGGCCGCGGAGCTCCTCCACTTCGGATTTGAGCCGTGTCGCCTCCATGGCGCGCTGGGTGATGAGTAGCAGCCGGTCGATCTTGAACGGTTTCTCGATATAGTCGTAAGCGCCGCGCCGGATGGCCGAAACGGCCGTTTCGATATTGCCGTGGCCGGAGATCATCACCACCGGCATTTCCGGGTGCTGGCTCTGGAAGACGTCGAGCAACTGCAGCCCGTCGAGGCGCGACCCCTGCATCCAGATGTCGAGAAAGACGAGGCTGGGCCGACGACGGGCAATTTCGTTCAATCCCGAATCGGCGTCGTGTGCCTGTCGGGTTTCGTAGCCCTCGTCTTCAAGAATACCGGCGATGAGGTCACGAATATCGTCCTCGTCGTCGATGATGAGAATATCACGCGCCATGAATTATGTCTTTTCGACCGCCATGACCGGCGGCTCCTCTTGGCCCTCGGGAGCGGGTTTCTGGTCGGCCTGCTGTGACGCAGGTTGGGCTGATATAGGTTGAGTTGCCGCAATTTCAGCAGATGCTTCGGGAGCTATCGGGGCGGCATTCCCCATTGACTGGGCGTCATCATCTGCGTCCGGCGCGGTCAGCGGCAGGGTGAAGCTGAAGCAGGCGCCGACACGGCCGTTTTCGTCCGGCTCGGCGTCGATCAGGTCGACGGAACCGCCGTGCTGCTCAATGATGCGGGCAACGATCGCCAGGCCAAGGCCCGTGCCTTTCTCGCGCGTGGTCACATACGGTTCGAGCAGACGCTGCCGGTTTTCCTTCGGCCAGCCTTTGCCGTTGTCGGACACCGAAACCCGCGCTCGGCCGCCTTCCTCGCGAATCTGGACCGTGATCACCGGCCCTTTGATCGCCTCGAGCCCTGCTCCTTCGATCGCTTCCACGGCATTCTTGATGAGGTTGGTCAGAACCTGCGCAATCAGCCGCTGGTCGAAGAAGGCTATAAGCGGCTGCTCCGGAAGGTCCATCTTGATCGAGACGTCCGGCAATCGGACGCTCTCGAGAAACACCGCCGACCGCACCGCCTCGCTCAGATCGGCCTTGGCCGGTTTGGCCTCGGGCATGCGGGCAAAAGACGAAAACTCGTCCACCATTCGCCCGATGTCGCCCACCTGCCTGAGGATGGTGTTGATCGATTTGTCGAAGACTTCGAAATCATCTTCGAGTTTTTTGGCGTAGCGCCGGCGCAGCCGCTCGGCGGAAAGCTGGATGGGCGTGAGAGGGTTCTTGATTTCGTGCGCGATGCGGCGCGCCACGTCCGCCCAGGCGCCGGTGCGCTGCGCCGACAGCAGGTCCGTGATATCGTCAAGCGTTACCACATAGCCCTTGCTCTCCGCGATCGAGCCTTCTCGCGTCAGCTGGACCTGATACGTCCGGTAGTCTGGGCCCGACCCGATCTCGATCTGGTCCCGGATCTGCCCGCGACGTGAGGATTTGGCACGCTCGACGATCGGCCCCAGCGCCGGCACCACCTCGCCCACTTGCAGTCCGATGACCGAAATTTCATCGCGTCCGAGCATCTCGGCGGCACGGGCGTTGAACAGCGTAATCCCGCCGAAGGGATCAAGACCGATGATCCCGGCAGAGACCCCCTCCACCACGGCTTCGGTGAATTGCCGGCGCTTCTCGTTCGTCTCGTTGGCGCGCACCAGGGCGACCCGCTGGGTCTTGAGCTGTCGGGTCATGGTGTTGAAGCGATCCGAAAGATCGCGAAGATCGCCCCTGCCCGGCTGGACCGGCACCTGTACGTCGAGATCGCCATCGGAGACACGGCTCGACGCGATCATCAGATTTCGGATCGGGTCGACGAACCTGTTGGCAAGCGCGATGCCAACCCAGAGCGCCGCGAGCAGCAGCACCAGCGCAAGGCCCAGGTACATGATCGTGAACGTGATCTGGAAAACCAGCCGGTTCGACGCGTACTGGCGGTACTCAGTGACGTTGTCGTCCGTCAGTCGCATGAATTCGAGGACTTCCTGGTTCACAGGCCGCGCGACGAACAGGTAGGTGTTGTCGTACCCGCGCAGCTTGATCACCGCGCCAACGAGCTGTGTGTCACCCGGCGAGATCAGCGTCGGCACCCCTTCGACCACGTGCGGGATCAACCCATCCGGCAACTGAGGCGACACTCCCTGCGCCGCAATCTGGGCGCTCATCAAAGTGTCGCCGTTGCCCGAAATGAGTTCGGCAAACGGCAGCGAGCGGGTAACCGCGAGCGCGGTGAGGATGCGCTGGTACTGCTCGCGGTCGGTCTGGAAGGTGTCGTGCGCCTGCTCGAGTTCCCCAGCGACCCAGATGATGTCGTCCCGCAGAACCTGCGCGTGCTCGAGCATGTAAGAGCGTGCGACCTGCCGCGAGCTCTCGACCATGGTCTTGGTTCGCTCGGAGAACCACTGATCGAGGCCCTGATTGAGCGATATTGTTGCAACGATCGCGACAATGACCGCGGGCACAGCTGCGGCCAGTGCGAACATCGTCACCATCCGCAGTTGCAGGCCAGAGCCCGCCTGCCCGAGGAATCGCGACTGCACCAGCAACATCGCCTCGGTGACCACCAAGGCGATCACCAGGAGCACCAGAAGGCCGTTCGCCACCCAGATGAGCGTCCAGACCTCGGGCGTCGGCTCGATGCTGGTCGCACCTGTCATGATGAGGAACGACCCCGACGCGACGAGCACCGACAGGACGACCACGATGAGCCCGACCGCCCGCAAAGCCTGCCGTCCGCGCTGACTGAACAGCAAAGACGACGGGGTCTGCGCCGGGGGCGCATCCGGGATGCTACCGCTGGCCAGTGCTGTGTCGGTCATGTCACAGGCGCGTCCGGGATGCCGCTGGAAAGGGGGTAAACTGGCTTAAACCTGCCGACCCTTCAAGATAAATGTTGCCGAAATGTGACACCAGGCAGTTCCCCCACGAATGAACGTCCTCTCCACGTCGTGAGGATGAGGTCGGAACGAAAGCAGCCGGGGTGGGTTTGGAACATGCCCTACCAGCTAAAGAGCCGTGGTCAAATGGCCAGTTCATTCTTGCGAAGATCAGACGGCCCGATGTGGGCAGTCTCGCTGCTGTCGCTTCTCGCGTTCATAGTTTCCATTTTCAACTACGTGTGGACCGGCAACGGCATCCATGGCAGCGAAGGCGCGCTGCTCGTCGTGGTCTCGACATTTCTTCTGACCATCGCGGCAGGGATTGTCGCCGGTGACCGGATTTACGGCTGGGTCCGCGTCATCCTCGAAATCCTGATCGTTCTCGATTTCATCGGGACCGCCGCGGCCGCGTACCTGCTCGAAGCGTGGATATTGCTCGCTCTGGTCGTCCTCGCGGCCATCGCCTGGATCGTGCACATCGCCCGCCCGGCTCCTGCTCCCGTCTCCAACCTCGGTTGATCCAAATGCACTGGCGTCTGCTCGTCCTACCCGCCCTCGCTGCGGGACTTCTCTGTTCCCAGTCCGTTGCCGACGACCAGCCCGGCTCCACCGCAAGCGACGGAAGCCAGGCGTGGTACACCTTCACGGGTCAGCTGAACGCACAGAAATACGCCACGTCAGATCAGATCACCCCCGACAATGTCAGCAAGCTGGGTGTGGCTTGGCAGGTGCATACGGGAGACGTGTCGGATGGCAAGAATCCGAATGGACCCAAGGCATCCGACTGGGGCGCAACGCCGCTTTTCGTCAACGACACCCTATACGTGTCGACGGTATTCGACCGCATCTTTGCTCTCGAGCCGGACACGGGCAAAGTAAAATGGACCTTCGACACCAAGACCAAGCTCGTCGACCCCACGCAAGGCGAGCTCAAGAACCGCGGCCTGTCCTATTGGCAATCCGCAACGCCGACGGCCGGACAACCCTGTCAGAAGATCGTTTATCTGGGCACCATGGACGGGAAGATTTTCGCCGTCGACGCCGATAGCGGTCAGGCCTGTACAGGCTTTGGCCAGAACGGCGTTCTCGACATCAACCAGTGGAACACCGTCAACAACAAGTGGCCGCTTTCGATCCTGCAGCCGCCGACCGTGTACAAGAACCAGCTCTTCGTAGGTTGGTCGGGCCAGGACTGGACGCAGGCGGTGCAACCTCCGGGCTCGCTCTTCGCCATCGATGCCCAGACCGGCAAGCTCAACTGGAAGTTTGACTCCATTCCTCCCGACCTGGATCCGAAGACCGGCACCTCCAACATCTGGTCGAGCATGTCGGTGGACGAAAAGAACAACCTGCTGTTCATACCGATCAGTTCGCCGAGCCCGGACTACTATGGCGGCGATCGCCTCGCTCCGATGCCGCTTTCGACCTCGGTGACGGCGCTCAATCCCGACAATGGCCAGGTGGTCTGGAGTTACCAGATCGTGCACCACGACATCTGGGACTACGACACCAACTCCGCCCCCGTGCTGTTCGACTTGAAGCAGGCCGACGGCAGCGTGGTTCCGGCCTTGATCCAGTCGAGCAAGATGGGCTTTCTGTTCGTGCTGAATCGGCTGACTGGGAAACCGATCTTCCCGATCGACGAGAAACCGGTCCCGCCTTCTGATATCCAGGGCGAAAAAGCCAGTCCGACACAGCCTTGGCCGACGACACCGCAGGCCACCGTGCCCGACCAATTTCCAGGAGTTTCGTGGCTCGCTGACGCTTTGGGCGGCGGTTATTGCAGCCGCACTATGGCGAGCCTTCGATACGACGGCCGGTTTACCCCGCCGAGTCTCAAGGGCACGCTAGCGTTCCCCGCCACGGCAGGCGGCATCGAGTGGGGCGGCGGCGCCCTCGATCCCACGACGAACACCTATGTGGTCAACTCGTCTGAGGTCGCCCAAATTTACAAGCTCATTCCCCGTGCAGAGTACGACAAGATCAACGCCGGCGAGAGCGTCGGCCAGAAGAACAGCAACGGCTATTTCGCGCAGCTCGGTGCTCCCTACGGCTTCATGCTGCAAACGTTCCTCAATCCGCTGGGCATGCCGTGCTGGAACGGTCCCTATGGCACGATCTCATCCTACGACCTGAATACCGGCAAGCTGAATTGGCGGTTTCCCTTCGGTGAAGTCCAAAAGTGGGGGTTCTACATGCCGGAGAGTTGGGGGTCGGTGACGATCGGAAGCCCGGTGATCACCAAGACGGGCGTGATCTTCATCGGTGCGTCCATGGACAGCCGCGTCCGCGCCCTGGATCTCAAGTCTGGGAAAGTTCTTTGGCAATCCCTCGTCGAGGCGCCCGCCGTAGCGGAGCCGGCCGTCTACACCTATAAAGGCAAGGAATACGTGGTGTTCGCGGTCGGCGGAAACTCGATTCTCGAGCCCAAGGTGTCGGACCAGCTCATCGCCTACGCGCTACCGAGCAGCTGAGCCATGTCGCAGGCATTCGTAAGAGAGACCGGAGGGCGGCCGATTGTTCGATCCTCGCGCGAGAGCGCCGAGAGCACTGCGGCCGTCTATCGTAGCATTGAGCCCGACTTCGATTTCGTCGTCCAGCCCGGCCGGGGTGGATATGTCATTGCTCGCCTCAAAAAGGATGGGACATTCGAGTCCTGGGTCGAAGAGTAACTAGCCGTTCCGCCGGCTGTGCTTGACGATTTCGATCGAATGCGCTCGGATTTTCTTGCGCAGAGTATTTCGATTGAGGCCGAGCAGTTCGGCTGCCTTGATCTGGTTGCCACCGCAGGCATTGAGCACCATGGCAATCAGGGGCGCCTCTACTTTGTCCAGCACCCGCTGGTAGACGCCGGGTGGCGGAAGTTTCGGCTCATGGTCGCGAAGCAGTTGCGCCACGTGGGTTTCCACGGCCGCCGAAACGTCGATAGGACCAGAGGCCGCCGGGATCGACTGGCGATCGCCAATATTCAGCTCCGCCTGGACGATTTCCTTGGAAATACTCTCGTCGGCATAGAGCGCGGCAAGGCGGCGGACGAGGTTCTCGAGTTCGCGCACATTGCCCGGCCAACCATAGGCTTGCATTAGTCTTATGGCATCGGGCGATACGGTCTTCAACGGCTCGCCCTCCCGCTGGGCTGACCGCAGGAAATGGCTGACCAGATCGCCGATATCGTCGCTGCGCTCGCGTAGTGGCGGTAGGCGGATCGGAACGACGTTCAGGCGGTAATAGAGGTCCTCGCGAAACAGTCCCTGCCGGATCAGTTGGCTCAGGTCGCGGTGCGTTGCGGCAACGATTCTGGCATTGGACTTTATCGGCGTCCGGCCGCCGACCATCGTGTATTCGCCCTCCTGCAGCACACGCAACAGGCGAGTCTGCGCATCCATCGGCATGTCGCCGATCTCATCGAGAAACAGCGTTCCGCCCTCGGCCTGTTCGAACCGGCCGGACTGCCGCGCCGTCGCACCGGTGAACGCCCCCTTCTCGTGCCCGAACAGCTCCGCTTCGATCAGGTCCCGGGGGATGGCAGCCATATTTATCGCCACGAACGGCCCGTTCCGGCGCTTGCCGAAGTCGTGCAGCGCGCGCGCCACGAGCTCCTTGCCGGTGCCGCTCTCCCCCGTGATCATGACAGTCAGGTCGGTCTGCATCAGTCGGGCAAGAGCCCGATAGATGTCCTGCATCGCCGGTGATCGGCCGACGAGTGGCATCGCTTCTGCCGGCTCGTCTTCCCGCCGGGGCTTCCCTCCGACCTTCTTTGCGTCCGCCAGGGCCCGCGCGACCACGGACAGGACTTCGGTAATGTCGAACGGCTTTGGCAGATACTCGTAGGCGCCCACCTCATTGGCCCGGATGGCCGTCATAAAGGTGTTTTGCGCGCTCATCACCACGACGGGCAAATCTGCACGCAGCTTCTTGATCTTCGGCATGATGTCGAAGGCGTTGCCGTCCGGCAGCATCACATCGGTGATGAGGATATCCCCCTCGCCCCGACTGACCCAATTCCACATGGTCGATAAGTTGCCGGTCGGCCGAACGTCGTAGCCCGCGCGGCTTAGTGCCTGGTTGAGCACCATGCGGATCGCTGCATCGTCGTCTGCAAGCAGGACAGTCTGGCTCATTGCGCCGCAACCTCGATGGCCTCATCCGGCATCTTCACGCCCTTGGCCACGGGCAACAGCACTCTGAAACGGGTCCGGCCGGGGCGGCTGTCACTGTCGATGACTCCGCCGTGGTCCCCGACGAGCTTGGCGACCAGCGCAAGACCCAGTCCTGATCCACTGGCCTTGGTCGTCACGAACGGATCGAACAAGATCGGCAGCAGATCGGCGGAAATACCGGGGCCGTTGTCCTCGATGACAATCTCGAGCGGCAGCGAAATGCGCTGGCTGACGCCTTGCACAGCGATGCGGATTCCCGGCCGGAAAGCGGTCGAGATCTTGATTTCGCCTTTGGGTGTGCGGTCCAGGGCCTCGGCGGCGTTTTTTACGAGATTCAGGAAGACCTGGATGAGCTGGTCGCGGTTGCCGAAGACCGGTGGCAGCGAGGGATCGTAGTCTTCGGAGAAGGTGATGTTCCTGGCGATCCCGGATTTTGCCAGCAATTTCACGCGGTCGAGCACCACATGGATGTTGATCGCTTCGCGCTCGATCGGTCGCTCGTCACCGAAAACCTCAACGCGATCAATGAGGTCGACGATGCGGTCGACCTCCTCGCGTACCAGGCGGGCGAGCGGTAGTTCCTCAGGGGTGACCGACTGTTCCAGCAATTGCGCCGCGCCGCGAATGCCGGACAAGGGGTTCTTGATCTCGTGCGCCAGCATCGAGGCGAGGCCCGAAACCGAGCGCGCCGCCCCCCGGCTGACGAGCTGGCGGTCGATCTTGTCGGCCATCGTGCGTTCCTGGAAAAGCAAGGCGACACGGGCATCCAGGTCAGACAACGGGCTTGCAAAGACGTCCACGATGCGGTCGTCGGCGGCATCGCCGAAGCGGACGGAGCCGACGTGGACACGGTACTCGGCCATCGGCGCACCGCGCTCGCCGACGGCTTGGGCGAGCCCCACGATAGGCGACCCGAAGGCGATGATGTCGTCCAGCCGCTGCCGGCTGAGCACGCTCAGCGACGCGCCGAAGAACGCCTCGGCGGCATAATTCACGAACACAATCATGCGGTTATGGTCAACGACCAGAACCGGCTGCGGCAGCGCCTGCAGCACCGCGAGCGACAGGTTGGGCGTGATCTCGTTCATGCGGCCACCCTCACCCCATCGCTGAACAGATCCTCGATGAGCGCGATCACCTCGACGGGGTTCAGCGACTCCAGCAGCCGCTTCCGCGCGATTTTCTTGGCATCACACATATGCCCTTCCAGGTACCAATCGATGTGCTTTCGGGCCGCCCGCACGCCGACATCGATACCGTACTCGCTCAACACGCCCTCATAGTGCTCGACCACCACCGCAATGAGCTCCGAACCGACCGGCGCCTCAGGGATCGGCCCGCCCGCAAGACCGGCGGCGACCTGGCCGACGAGCCAAGGGCGCCCCTGCGCGCCCCGGCCGATCATCACGGCGGCGGCGCCGGATTGGTCGAGCGCCTCCTGCGCGCTGGCGAGACTGGCAATGTCGCCATTGACGACGACCGGCACCGGCACTGCTTCCACCACGTCGCGGACCGGACGCCACCGCGCCTCGCCCTTGTAGAACTGCTGCCGGGTCCGGCCGTGCACGGTGATCATCTGCGCGCCGGCGTCGACCGCGCGGCGGGCGATCTCGGGTGCATTGAGGCTGTCGTCGTCCCAGCCGAGCCGCATTTTCACCGTGACCGGCCTGGAGGTCGCCTTGACCACAGCCTCGACCAGCGACTGCGCCAGATCGGGCACCCGCATCAGCGCCGAGCCGGCGTAGCCGTTGGTGACGCGCTTGGCCGGACAGCCGAAATTGATGTCGATGACGTCGGCGCCGGCGTCCTCGGCGATCCGGGCCGCACGGTCCATCCATGCGGTTTCGCAGCCGGCAAGCTGCACCATGTGCGGCAGGCCGGGCGACGGCGCGAGCTTGCGCCGCATGTCGTCGTTGCCGACGCTGAGCGCGCCGCTGGCGATCATCTCCGAGACGACAAGACCGGCGCCGTAGCGCGCCGCCAACTGACGCATCGGCCGGTCGGTGATCCCGGCCATCGGGGCAAGGAAGGCCCGGTTGCGGAGAGCTGTGCCGCCAATGGTCAAGCTGCAGGCAGGGTCACGCAACGATTGCACCTTCTTTACGCAGTTCTTGAAAATGCGCGAACAATAGTCAAATCGAGCGGCCCCGCAACAGGTCATTGCGCCGCGTCTGCCGCCTTGTCGAGCTTAATTTCGGCCGCTAGAGCAACGACATCACGCGGAGCGCTCGAACTTGGCTGCACACAGAACCATTGCGGTCGTGATTGTCGCGGCCGGCACCGGCGAGCGGATCGGCGGCGTGCCCAAGCAATACCGGTCCCTTGCCGGCAAACCGGTGCTGGTCCGCACCATCGAGGCGTTCACCCACCGCAGGGATATCGGCTGGGTGCTGCCGGTCATCCATCGCGATCACGAGAGCCGGTATGCCGAGCTTGGCCTGCGCCACGCCAACCTGCTGCCTCCCGTCGCCGGGGCGGCAACGCGCCAGGGATCGGTGCTGCGCGGTCTGGAGGCGCTGGCGCCCTATGCGCCTGACCTCGTGCTGATCCAGGACGCGGCCCGGCCGCTGGTCGACGATGCCGTCATCGATGGCGTCGTCGCGGCCCTGGGCCGGGCCGCCCTGCCCGTGCTGCCGGTGACAGATACGATCAAGCGCTCGGGCGATGGCGTTGTCGTCAGCGCGACGGAGGACCGCCGGCAACTCTACGCCGCACAGACCCCGCAGGGATTCGACTACGCGACGATCCTCGAAGCCCACCGGCGCGCGGCGAGCGGGCCCGAGGAGTTCACAGACGACGCTGCGATTGCCGAATGGGCGGGTGTGGGGGTCGTGCTGACGCCCGGGTCGCCCCGCAACATCAAGTTGACGCGTCCGGAGGATTTCGAGCGGGCCGAACGCCTGCTGCTGGAGGGAAAGACCATGGAAACCCGGACGGGCAGCGGCTTCGACGTGCATCCATTCGAACCCGGCGACGCCGTCTGGCTCGGCGGCGTAAGCATTCCTCACACGGCCAGACTAAAAGGGCATTCCGATGCCGACGCGGCGCTCCATGCCCTCACCGATGCACTCTACGGCGCCCTGGGTGAAGGCGACATCGGAAGCTTCTTTCCACCGTCCGATCCCCAGTGGAAGGGTGTTTCGTCCTCGACGTTCCTCAGGCACGCAGCTAGCCTCGTGGCCGAACGCGGCGGCCGCATCGTCAATCTCGACCTGACGATCGTCTGCGAGGCCCCGCGCATCGGCCCGCATGTCCTCGAGATGAAGGCAGCGATCGCCGAGGCCTGCGGCATCGCGGCATCCCGCGTCGCAGTGAAGGCAACCACCAGTGAGAAGCTCGGCTTTACCGGCCGGGGCGAAGGCCTGATGGCAATGGCGACGGCCTCGATCGAGCTGCCGCGGGAGGACTGAGATGGAAATGCCGGCGGACATCGGCGCGCTTGCCAACGAGATCATCGCTGCGCTCAAGGAACGGGGCCTGACCATCGTCACGGCCGAGAGTTGCACGGGTGGCCTGGTCGCGAGCGCCCTCACCTCGGTCGCCGGGTCGTCCGACGCCTTCTATGGCGGCTTCGTCACCTATGCCAATGAGGCCAAGATCGCCATGGTCGGCGTGCCGTTCGGCCTGTCGCGCGAATTCGGGGCCGTGTCGAAAGAGGTCGCCACCGCCATGGCCGAGGGCGCCCTCGCCGCGGCCGGCACGCATGTCGCCGTCGCCGTCACCGGCATCGCCGGCCCCGGCGGCGGCAGCACGGAGAAGCCGGTGGGGCTCGTCCATTTCGCCGTCGCCACGACCGACGAAACGCGCAATCTCAAGAAGACCTTCGATCCCAACTGGAGCCGCGACCAGATCCGCCATGCCTCCGCGGTCGAGGCGCTGAAGCTGGTAAGGAAGGCGATCGGGTAACTTGTAGCCTAACCCGCGGCACGTCCGGCACGTCCGTAGGCCAGCGGGTGCGACGCGCCCACCCACCAACGCAGGTACGAGTTCGTCTCAGTTGGCAGCCTGAAATGCCCAGCAGCGCGAGGTGACAACGTTGATCAGTCGCGGCTATGCGCCTCGTCGCTGCCAACGCGCGGTTCAAACGGGCTTACCATCAAGGCCCCGTCGGTTATAGTCCAAGATCATGGGGCAGACCGCGACGACATTCGGCCGGTTTGTGTTGACGGAAGAAGGTCTCACTCGCGATGGCACCCCCATTGCGGTGGGACAGCGTGGCCTCGCTTTGCTCATCGCCATGGCAAGAGCTGACGGGCCAGTCAGCAAGTCGGACCTGATGGACGCGGGCTGGCCAGGAGTCACCGTCGAAGAAAGCAACCTCACGGTGCAGATTGCTGCATTGCGGAAGTCGCTCGGCCAGCGAGATGACGGGCAGGAGTGGATCGTCACCGTGCCGCGGGTAGGCTATCGACTGCTGCGAACCATCGCCGCAGCCCCCGACGCAGGCATTCCAACGCTTGCTGTACTGCCGTTCCAAAATCTGAGCGACGATCCGGAACAGCAGTATTTTGCTGACGGCGTCGTCGACGAGCTCATTACAGCACTGAGCCGCTTCCGCAGCTTTGCCGTCGTGGCCAGGAGTTCGTCCTTCTCCATGAAAGGGCGGCCGTATGCGGCAAAGGAGCTCGCCGAGGCTTTGGGTGTGCGCTATCTCGTCGAGGGAAGCGTCAGACGCGCCGGCGATCGCCTGCGGCTGGTGGCCCAACTGGTGGATAGCCGCAACGGCGCGAACCTGTGGGCGCAAACGTTCGAAGGAACAGTAGACGAAATCTTCACGTTCCAGGACAGCATTACAGGCAACGTTGCGGCAATGGTCGAGCCGCTCATCCAGCACGCGGAGATCGAGCGTTCCCGGCGCGAGAGACCGGAAAGCATGGCAGCCTATGACCTCTACCTGAGGGCCGTTGCCAACCTCTACAAGTTCGACCCCGAAGCAAATGCCGAGGCGATCAACCTGCTCGAAAGAGCGATGGCAATCGATCCCGGCAACGCCGTGTTTCTCTCATTTGCCGCCTGGGGCCTGGAACATCGTGCCTCGATCGGCTGGACACCACTTGGACCTGACGATCGTGACCGGGCGGTTGAATATGCCAATGCCGCACTCGAAGTCGGGGGCAACGACGCAACGGTGCTGGCCCATTGCGGTCTCACGCTGCAACTGGTCGGACAGCAAAACGAACGCGGACTGCTGATTGCGATGCGTGCAGTGGAGATAAACCCGAACGACATCGTGGCCTTGCTCACCGCCGGTGTCGCGCACATGATTGGGGGCGATCTGGAGGAAGCCCGCGTGCTTCTGCGGAAGGTCCTCGATATCGATGCCGGCAACCCGGAAGCACTGGGAACGCTTGCCCATGTCTACTTTTACCAGGGCCACATGGAAGAGGCGATCAACTCGGCGACACGCGCACTGGCGACCAGTGCCAGCTTCATCCCAAGCTATTGGGCACTCATTGCGGCGAACGCCGAACTGGGGCGCCTCGATGAGGCACACAGTTGGGTGGAGGCATTGCTGAAACGGGTTCCAGGCACGACCATGCGATGGGCCACCAACAGTCCCAAGCCCCAGGATCCAAAAAGAAGCGAGATGCTCTTTGCGGCGCTTCGCAAGGCAGGCATCCCCGAGGTCTAGTTTCGGACCATTTAGGAACTTTTCCGCCACCCCTACACGACCCGAACCGGTGGGTCGGCCGATGGTCTCTCGCAGCGCAATGGAGCGCCACCTCAAGGAGACCAAAATGGCGATTCTTTCCCTTCCCCTCGACCGGCCCTACGCATTCACGGCAACGCACATCTCCGGCTGCGCAAGTCGCCCGCGAGGAGTTGCTGAAGGTAGTTCCGTGCTCGGGCGCGCGGTCACTGTCGAACCTTTCGGTCGTAAGTGAGGAGATCATCATGGATCTTCTGCTTGCCATAGCTCTTGGCGGGATAATGACCGACCGCAGCAGTCGCAACCCGACCATCGCACATCTCAGTGAGCATATGCTTGAGGACATTGGGGTGTTTGATCAAGGCCGTTGGCCGGCCCCACCCAGGCCTCGTGGCTGGGGCGCCATTCTTTCATTTGCCGGCGTCCTCGCGCGCCTGCACCGCGATCG
>Ga0157370_10005869_pt1 | contig 13703 bp, 11 predicted proteins | sample C35metaG_FD_113463 | JGI IMG/M metagenome (GOLD analysis project Ga0157370, IMG submission 113463) | Corn rhizosphere microbial communities from Kellogg Biological Station, Michigan, USA - C3-5 metaG | ecosystem: Host-associated > Plants > Roots > Rhizosphere > Soil | place: USA: Michigan...
ATTCGCTTATTTATTTTAATTGGTATATCTTCTTTAATTGCGTTGAATAAAAAATTAAATAAAGTATTGTTATTCCATAAGTTTTTACCAACAAGGTTCGATGTTCTAATAATTAAATATCGGCTGAAGGTATTTTGAATAAACACTTCAGTTTTATACTTATGGTCAATGTATTGATTGCTAAATGAGCCTATTGAATTTACCATGCAAGTACTAAAGTAAACTAATGTTTTGTCATCATATGATTCAGCTAGAGCCTTTAACTCACGCTTTTCAAAGTTGTCTTCTTCAATAATTGTTATGGTGGAATTTGAAATTCCGTTTACATAAAAAATAAACTCTTCACTATCTAATGTTGAGAGCGAATTTGCTAATAACCCTCTACCTACGATCATATCAATAGAGCGTCTTTAGATATTCTTTAAAGTATTTAAACATCAATTCGTACTTTCTTGACCTTAGGTTTTTTTTCAAAAGAGACAGATGGCGATCCCTAATTTTTGCTATAACAGTCACTATTTCCTGCTTGTTAAGCCCTAAAGTAAAATTCGAAAATTCTTCTTGAATTGATATTCTATTTCTTAGAAGTTTGATTACAAAATAAAATACCGCTAAAGTTTCATTTTCAAATTCATCGGCTAGTAGATTAGTTTTAGTATTTGAATGCTCCCGATAAGATGCTCCACTATATGGTATTAATACTATGTTGCGCTGACCATGTTCTAGTAGGTACCTAACCCACAAAAAAAGGTCCATCACGAAGTGAAAGCGATTATCAATTCCACCAATTTTTTTGATAATTTCCAGCCTGTAAAAGCTACTAGGTTGAGCTATTAGAAAATCAACTATAGTATCTGAGATATCTTTAGCAAGTTTTTGCCTATAACTAGATATAATTTTGGAGTCGTCTGAGTTGACTATTGAAAGATCCATCAAGTAAACGTCTTTATCTGGCGTGTAAGATTTGCCTAAAAGAAATAAACATTCTTTTGCTAAGAAATCATCGCTGTTTATCCAGTTAAATAAGATTCCACTCGATTTAACTAATCCTTTATTTATCGCATCAGATTGCCCTTTGTCTGGTTCACTTATCCAATAGGATATCCATTTCGAATACTTCTTTATTATTTCTACTGTATTATCTGAACTTCCACCATCGACAATAATGTATTCTAGATTTGGATAATTCTGGAGTAGGACCGATCTAATTGTTTGCTCAATGAAAATCCCTTGGTTGAAGCTTGGGGTAACAATAGTTATTTTTGGCCATTGAATTTTAGCTGAGTATATGTCTGGTGATGTCTCAATATTCCAAGGCCAGCCTTCAGCATCTGAAACTAGTGGTAATTGATCAATCAAGCCCATTCAAATGCTTTGCTATAGATTTTCAGATATTGATCGCTAATTGTCGAGGGTAAATGATAGGTCAATACATGTTCATTGGCACTTTTTCCCAGTTGGGTAATTTTCTCTGGAGTAATGTTAATGCTTTTTTGAATAATATTTTTGAGGGCCAATAGGTTATTAGACTCAAACAGATAGCCTGTTTTATCATTAATTACCATCTCAGGAATTCCGCCAATATTTGAACCTAATACAGGAGTTTGGCATAACATCGCTTCCAGAGATGTGAGTCCAAAGGCTTCAGCGATGGAAGGAATGATGAAGAAATCCATGGCTGAATAAGCTATAGATTGAATTTTTGAATTGTTAATAGGACCTAATTGTATAACTTCAAGTCCGTCTATATTAGTAATAGTATGATTCTCCTGTCCGAAGGTTAAACAGCATATTTTAGCTCGATCTTTTTTGTTGAGGAGAGATAATGCGTCGATGAGTAATTTAAATCCCTTTCTAGGGTTTTTTAAATCTTCACATGCAAAGCCGAGAATTAATTTGTTTAATGGCAGGTTAAAAGATGTCTTGGCTACAGATTTATTAATAATTGAAAAGTCCTCTGGCTTAAGTGGGTAGTATACTGCATTTATAGAGATGGCCTTATCAAATTGTTTACTCTTTTTAACTTCGGAAGCAAGCCAATTACTATTACAAATTATCGTGTGATTCTTGTTTTTAAATATCTCTTTCTTTATTTTCTTATATCGATTTTCCAAATCCCTAAAGTGTTGGTTATTATAAAGATCAATATCGTAATGAAATCCACCTAGCAAAGGATTCATATCATGAAATGTCCAAACTACAGGTTTGTTTATCGCTTTTACAAACGATGGTAAATCTACAAATCCTGCTATCCAATGTAAATTTATGATATCTGCATCTCTGACTAAGGGGTGATTGTGTAGATCAACCTCATTGCTGTATGGAGAAGAAAACAGCTCAAAGCTTCCTCCTTCACTAAAGGGCTTGCCTAAGCTGTTGATTTCTTTGTTCGCAATTTCAAATTGCGTTAAGTTTAATCCTATTTTTTTTAGAATTCTTTGCTTAAAGTTTGGGTACTTGATTTTTATACTCTCACTATTTGGGATGGTGACTGTAATCTGTCTTTGAAAAAGGATTTTAGATTCTATTCCATTTTCCAAAAGTGATTTATGCAGCCTAATGGCTCCTATCGCGGCTCCACCTAAATCAGATGTATTAATATGAAGAACTTTCATTTTTCATAGTTTTATGGAATCATTAGAAACGCAGTTGAACTCATTGATGAAATTTTTATTATTGTTATGGGGATTTGCGTAGATCCAATTCATAGAGGTCGGTCTTCCTTCATTTAAAAGTGAAAGTTTATCGTTAAAGCTAAGTTGACTCATCTCGGTCGGAATAAAATTTAGTTTTGTGCTTTCAGATACTGTCTGTATAATTTCTATTTGATGAGTTAGGGTTAGCGCTTTAGCGAGTCGTTCAGTTATGTTAGGTATAATAAAATCGTGACATTCAATTAGTAAAATACAATTATTGAAGGCAGATGAAAGGTCATCTTTAAAGATCTCATCTTCATATCCTTCGCAATCACAAATAATCAGTACGCGGTCATTTATTCCAGTAGGTATAAGATTAATGTTAAATGCTTTATATAGTGAAATCCTTGACAGATCAATCTGGTTCTCTATTAACATTTGTTTAGTTTGGCTTAATGCCATTTCTGATATATCAACTCCTATCATCTTTAAACTGGCTTTTTTTTTAGCAAAGCCTACAAGATAATAGCCCTCAGCACATCCTATGTCAATAATTGTCGTCAGCGGTTCAGAGAAAAATTGCTCAAAAACTTTTGTGAGTTCGCATTCATAAGAGCCTAAAAGTTTAGGATAAATGGCGCTTCCAGAGGAAATCAGTTTTGGATACTTGATTCCTTTAAAAATGCCATCTTTTATGAGGAGATCTTTAAAATGGAAGTCAATAACTTTTTGTTTTTTTTCTTTGATAACCTGCTCTCTTAAAAAGGATGTATAAGGGATTCTTTTTAAGAATATTGATAGTAATCGCCAAGAAAAGTCGTTTAAAAATAGGTCTTTAATCAGGGTTCTTATTTTCGTTTTTATAGGCATAAATTTTATTTATCCTGGTGCCACGTCCAAACTTTTTGGTCAATCCGGGAGATTGTCCTGATAATTTTAGCAGGTGAGCCGGCTACAACTGAATTTGATGGAATGTTTTTTGTGACTAAGCTGCATGCTCCTATTATTACATCGTGACCTATTTCCACTCCTGCTAAAATAGTTACATTAGTTCCACACCATACTCTATCACCAATTATTATTTTTTTATCGAAAGGAGTCAAATCGCTGATATGATGCCCTCCACTATTAATCGTTAACCCTGGAGCAGATAAAAAGTAATCTCCAATAATGATGCGTCCGTGGGCATGTAGCATCGACCTTTCGCCAATAGAAGCGTATTTGCCAATACTAATTTGATTGCCATTATAAATGACAATTCCTCGGGAAAAGTAGCATTTTGTTCCAAAATTTACTTTAATTAGTTTCAAGTAAAAATATCTAAATGGAGTATAATTCCCAGGTCTTTGTATCTCTGCTTCTATTTCTGAAAATAAATAGATAATAGCAGCAAATATTCTGATTGTCTTTGTTAAAATGACGTTTCCCAAAACATAATGGTTTACAAAGAATGAGATTTTTTTTATTCCCATCGAATGATTTTCGGCGAACTCTTGCCTTGCCAATGAGTTGCTGTTGTCAAATTAAGTGAAAATGAGTTATCACATACTTCAATGTAAATCTGGTCTATAACCTGATCCGTAAACATTTTGTTCCGTATTGCTAGTGTGAAATCAAGCTTATATCTACCAATGTTCAAAATATACGGTGGGATATTACAATGAATAACATTTTTATTGGCCGACATTACTTCTTGCTTGGCAAATTCAGTTGACGAATGTATAATTGTCACTTCAGTTTCGTCAACTATATGTAAACCTAGTGTTAGGTTTTCAATATAGTTTTCCAATTTAACATCTATTCTTATAGCAGCGTTCAAATCAAAACGATTTTCTTCAGCGTTAGGATATACAACTATTTTGCTAATCTTACCTTCTTTCAAAGTGGCTAGTTCATTGGAATAAATATTTGATAAGGTAGTAGCACTTCCAATTTTTTGATAGCATTTAACTAGAGTTGCTATATCAGATTGAAGACTAATCTGTCCATTCTGCAAAAAGATACCATTGTTGCACAATTGTTTTACTGCATCCATATTATGACTCACAAACAACACCGTCCGTCCTTCGCCTTTACTCACTTCGCCCATTTTACCTAAACACTTTTTCTGAAATTCTGCATCGCCTACGGCTAATACTTCATCAACAATTAAGATTTCGGATTCTAAATGTGCGGCAACTGCGAAGGCCAGGCGAACATACATACCTGATGAATATCGTTTTACAGGTGTGTCCAGGTAGCGTTCTATTCCGGCGAAGTCTACTATTTCTTCGAGTTTACGCTGGATTTCCTTTTTACGCATGCCTAAAATGGCACCGTTTAAAAAGATGTTTTCTCTTCCACTTAATTCCGGATGGAAACCCGTTCCCACTTCCAACAGACTCGCGATTCTCCCTTTTCCAGATATTTTACCGGCAGTAGGCGCAGTAACCTTGCTTAAGATTTTAAGGAGCGTACTTTTTCCTGCACCGTTCCGGCCAATAATGCCTACTGCATCACCCTGTTCGATCTCAAAATTGATGTCTTTTAAACTCCAAACCACATCACTTGCACTCCTCGTATTTTGATTATTACTCTCTCCAATCCGCAAGAATGGATCTTCTTTACCCCGCATCCGCGCATACCAACGTTCGAGATCCCGACTGATTGTTCCGGTTCCAATTTGACCAAGCTGGTAGGCTTTACTGAGGTTTTCTACTTTAATGGCAGTGTTTGACAAAGGGGGGGAGGGGTTAGGGTGGGTTAGAGAAGAGGTTAGGATGGGTTAGGGGTTAGTGCTTTAAATAGCCTTTTAACTCTTACTGTTGAGTTGAGAATTTCTTAGATTAGTGAGTTTAGCGGTTATAATTTCTATTTGATTTCGACATGAAATGTAATCTTCCTGATTAATGTAATCTAAATCTATTGCAGCAATTAGGTGATTTAAGGTTTCAAGTGTGGTGGAATAGGCCAGGTTGGTGTAATGCGCCTTATCTTTAAAAGTAATCTTTCCAGATCCCTCTGCTAAACATGCTCCAATGCTACTGACTGATCTTCTTATCTGACTGGTTAATCCAAATGTTTCGTCTTTAGGGAATTTTTTGGCCAAATGGTAAATGTCTCTTCTAAATGACATTGATAATTTCCAAACTTCTAGCTTTTCGAATGAATAAGTATGCATAATCTTTACTTAGTTAAATGAATTAATAAATAAAGGATGATTTGCTGTATAAATATATTGTTTTAATACGCTTTGATTCTAACCTCTAACCACTTCTATAACCTCTAACCCTTCCCTCATACCGTATCCACAAAATTCCGTTCCACTTTATTAAAAATAACGACTCCAAAGATCAGCATAGCTAAGGTTACACCAACTGCATATCCTAAACTTCCCCAACTAAAGCTTCCCTCACCCAGGAATCCGTATCTGAAAGTTTCAATGATGGGCGTCATGGGGTTGTATTTGATGATCCAGGTATAGGCAGGGTATTTTTTTATGGCTTCTGATAACGGATAAATTACCGTGGTAGCATACATTAACAGTTGCACTCCGAATGAAACCAGAAAAGCAAGGTCCCGGTATTTGGTAGTCATTGCGGAAATGATCATTCCAGCGCCTAAGCCCAGCAAGGCCATTAATATCACGATAATTGGGAAGAGTGCAATGGCCCAGGTAATGTGGAATGAAGCATTTGTAAAATAGTAATAAGCCATCATTAACAAGAATAACAGCATTTGCACACCGAAGCGCACCAGGTTACTCGCCACAATACTAAGTGGCATAATTAGCCTGGGAAAATATACTTTTCCGAAAATACCGGCATTGTCTTTAAATACGGTTGATGTTTTGGTTAAGCAGTCTGCAAAGTAATTCCATGCGGTGATCCCTGCCATGTAAAATAATGGTTTAGGCAAACCATCAGTAGAAATACCCGCCAGATTTCCGAAAATAAAAGTGAAGATGATGGTGGTAAAAAGCGGCTGGATGAAAAACCAGAGTGGTCCTAAAATGGTCTGCTTGTAGAAGGAAACAAAATCCCGACGTACAAGGAGCCATAACAAATCCCGATAGGCCCAGATTTCTTTCAGTTTTAAATCGAATAGTGAAGCTTTTGCTTCGATCGTCCAGTTATATTCTTCTTTATGCTCCATGAACTGGTGAAAAACTGACTGTTGTTTTTAGTGAAGAGGTGCGCGGTAGCGTTTCTTTTTGGTCAGGCATATCTTGCAGCAGGCAATTCATCTAATTCGATAATAGATTGAGAAAGTTAATTTTATATTGTTCAAAACTGAAAGCATTTAAACATAGATTTTGAAGGTGTAGGGCATCGGCGGCTGACTTCGGAAGCGATAAGTGTTTGGCAATTGTTCCGGAAAGTTCTTCAACATTGTTTGGGTCGACAAAATCGCCCAGTTTTCCATTCAAAAGGGCATCCCGGCTTCCATCGGCATGGCCTGCGATGGAAGCAAGGCCACATGCTGCGGCTTCGATAAAGGAAATGCCAAAACCTTCTCCTTTACTCGGCATCACAAATAAATCAGCTAAAAGAAAGTGAGGTTGGATTTCATCTTCGGCCAAAAAACCCGTAAGTATAACCCGATGCGCCAGGTTCTGCGCTGCTATCAGACTTAATACTCTTGCTTCTTCTTTTTCATCAGCCTTGCCAGCCAGGATGTAAATTACTTCTTCTGGGAGGCTTTTTAAAGCCAATATCACCTGATCGTAACCTTTATACTGTTCCTGAGATGACAGGCGGGTTAAGGTAAACAGGACTTTTGTACTGCCTGAAAGCTGATATCGTTGCGAAAGCCTCTCAGGTTTCGCAAAATTGGCTGGAATGGCAAAAAATGGATCTAAACTGTTGTTCAGGATTTTAATTTTTGCCGGGACCAAGTGATGCGTTTTTTTGATTTGATCTGCTGTGTGGTTGCTTACGGCCCAGACTTCTGTATTTTTCTGTAAGAATTTGGTTTTCCACTTTGGAAGTTTGACCCATATTTCGATGCCGTGGGCGAGCAGAATAATGCGTTTTTTCGGTTGAATTTTATTTAAGATCCAAGCCAATAATAACAGGTTGATATGGCTTAAAATAAGAACTTCCGTGTTTAGTCCCGCCTTAATTGCGTTAAAAAGGAAAGCGGTTTTATTTCCCCGAAAACCGCTGAAATGAGGTTTTTCAATGTATTCCTCGTCTGGCTGATCATCGTAAAGACTCAGTAACTGGTGATTGCTTTTTGATGATGCATTTAAATCAGAAAGGATTTTACTCACGCACCTACATACTTTTTCTATGCCGCCTGTTAAGCTGAAGCTGTGTAAAGTGAGGAATAAAATCTTTTCGGTTTTCAATTTGATTGGTGTTGCGTTTTTCGTCTATCGTTTTTCGTCTACCGCTAGTCGTCTATCGTTTTTCGTTCTAGTGTCTAATATCTATTATCTATCGTCTTTTGTCTAGCGTTTCCCGTTAGGTTTTTCTAAATACCTGATATAGTGCAAAGGCTTTTGACCAATGCATTTTGCCCGCTTTGAACTTTTGAATCTGCTGTTTGGCAAATGCGTTTTCTGCATACAGTTGCTCATTTGAAATCTGATCTCCTTTGATGAACCATTGCTGAAGTGGGAAACTGAATCCCATTTTTGGCCGGTTCCAAACAGCTTCGGGAAGTATGTTTTTAAAGGCCTCAATTAATAACCCTTTTTTCCTGGCCGGAAATCTTTGTCGGGGTGCAATGCCATCAATTGTTTCCAGGAAGTTTTGATCCAGAAAGGGAACGCGAACTTCTATTCCATGACTCATGCTCATAAAGTCGGTATCTTTTAGCAATTGGTTTTGCATGAAAATATGGGTTTCAAACCAGCAGGCTCTTTCGGCTCCGCTTAGCTGAATCACTTCTTCATCAATAGAGAAATCTTCAAACAGTTGATCAATTTCTTTCTTGCTGATGTTTAAAATTTGAGCAATGGCTTCCGGAATATAAAAGCCACGAAGGAAAAGATATTCTCCAATTGGGTTCCGGTAACTGAGGTAGTAGATCCTTTTTAGCTTTTCTGACGGTAGCTTTCCGCAAAAGCGCAATATAAAAGGTGGCAGCATTTTAAGTGCCTTGATTATTCCCATTCTGTTGAATGATGGGTATCCGCCGAAAAGTTCATCTGCGCCAATTCCGGATAAAACAGCTTTTAAACCACTTTCTTTGGCATATTTATTTACAAACCACGAATTAATACCATCATTAGTGGGTTGATCCATCGCCTGCATAATCGTGTCAAAGCTGGTATTTAAATCTTGTTCTTCTACCAAATAAGACTGGTGCACTCCGCTGGTTTTGGCCGTAATGAGTTGTTGATATTTTTCTTCTGAAAATGCTTTTTCCCCGAAATTTATAGATAAACTATTAAGGTTTTGCCGGGTTTTTTTATCCGCTAATAACGTAATGATGCTGGAATCTATTCCTCCACTTAAAAATACGCCGATTGGTGCATCTGCAATTAAATGACGATTAACGGCATGTTCTAGCTGATAATTAACCCGATCTGCGGCTTCTATTGTAGACGTAATTGTTTTTCCTGGCCGTGCTTTTTCAAATGATGTGATTTCATAAGTTTGCTGTTGGTGATTCCAGGTCAGAAAGTTTCCCGGTTTCAACGAAAATATGGCCTCAAGTGTAGTGAAGGGCTGGGGGATATGTCCGAAAGCCAGGAAATAAATCTTCCACTTTGGTTCTTCCCTGTATGGATAACTGGTTTTCTCAAAAGCTTTTACTTCAGAGGAAAATACCAGTCGGTTTTGTTGGGCAGAATAATATAAAGGCTTGATTCCTGATGGATCGCGAACGAGATAAGTGAGTTGTTTAGTTTGGTCGTGGATTGCAAAAGCAAACATTCCATTAAGTTTCTTGAAACTGCTAATTCCCCAGATCTGGAAGGCAGCAAGGATCACTTCGGTATCGCTTCCACTGTGAAATTGGCAGCCCAATGCTGATAATTCTGCTTTTATTTCGCGAAAGTTATAAATTTCGCCATTAAAGGTAACGATGAACGCTTTTCCTGAAGTTTGCATGGGCTGATGCCCACGAGAAGAGAGGTCGATCAGGGCTAACCTGCGGTGTCCAAACCTAAGGCCAATAGAATCGTCGGCATAAAAGCCTTCATCATCCGGACCTCCGTGTTGCATGGAATCGCACATCAGTTTAATGTCTTTCTCCAGTTGATCTGGTTTAGCGTTTTGATCTATAATTCCTGCTATTCTACACATTGAATTATTCCGTTTGGGAATTCATAGTGGTTGAGTTTCTCTGGTAGATTGATCTATTTCTAATTGGCCGGACACAGCTTCGCCCCTTCAGTCACATTTTCATTTTAAAAATGAACTGATTAATTTTCTAAATAGGTGAGCGCTGTTAACAAAACTAACCTATCTTATTTGTTAACAAGCCTGAATAGTTTTAGTTAGCTATTCAACTTGTGCATTTTAGTAGTATACGTTACTCAAAGGTGTTTTTTGCTTCAAGTCATTCTTTTATATCTTATCTCCAGCTATCCGCTACCTTAAATCGGTTCTACAAAAGCGACCGATGTATTTATTTCAATAGAATAGCCAATATTATCTAATCGCAATATGATGCGCTGTTTGTTTTGTACCGATACCATTTCCGCTATCATATCTTTAAAAGGGCCTGCTTTTACGAGCACTTTTTGTCCGGGTTTAATATCATGATCAAAAACCGTTAGTTCATGTTCGGTTGCTAACAATAACTTGAGGTGTTCAATTTGTTGCTCAGGCATTGGCGCTATTTTTCCAGAAAAATATAAAAATCTGGCGATGCCGTTCGTCATGAGTACTTCTGCATATTCTTTGTTTGAAATATACACAAAGAGATATGATTTAAGGAGTGGTTCTTCAACAAATTTCTTTCGGTCGCTCCATTGCTTGAGTGTTTTATGAAGAGGAAGGTAAGTGCTGATGCCTTTTCTGTTCAGTTCATTAAAGGCCTTCTTCTCCGCCCGCGAACGGGTATAAACCGGATACCAACGATAATTGTTATCGATCATATTTTCAAATTAATCTCGCTAAAGTTGATTTAGGTAATACATCATTTACTTATTCATCTTTTTACTAATATAATAGGTGTGGCTTTTAGCTGGATTCATCTTTATAATTTAGTTAGCATCTAGGGTACAGGTAAAAATACTCATTAACCGTGTTGTAATTTGTTTATTAAGGTTTTTTGTCGATAGTTAAATACTTATCCGCCCGTTGGCGTCTTTGCCATTGAAAGGAGCGGGCTTGTGATCAGGTTTTTTATGGCGAAGAGATTAAAGGGTGAATTTTCTTTTAAAGCATGGATAAAGCGAAACATCATTTTAAAATTGTTTTGACTAAAGACTAAAGACTAAAGACTAAAGACTAAAGACTATCAACTATTTCTTTTTCCAGAACATCCACCATTTCCTATTTTCATCGTCGTAATATCCAGATCCGGAGTAACCACTATAGTCTGAATAATAATAAGTGCTATTGCCTCCTCCGCGGGAATAATCGGTGGTGTAATAGTTCGAATGCAGGGCATCATCGCCAAAGGCATTTAAAATAATAGCCAGATTGCTCAAGCCGTATTCTCTCGATAAACGTTCGGGAATGTTGGCTGCGCGTTGCTGAGATACGCCCGATCGGATGACAAATAAGTTAATATCTGCCGATCTGATGAGCGGAATTGCATCTGAAACCAAGCCTACAGGTGCCGTATCAATCAAAACATAATCATACTGCTGCTGAAGTTTGGATAACAGATCTTTCATTGCTTCGGTGTGCAGTAATTCTGAGGGATTTGGCGGTACCGGACCTGATGGGATAAAATCAATGTGGTGCACATCATCATGAATCATTACCTGCTCCAGTGTCGCCTGTCCGGATAGTAATGAACTAAGGCCTTTTTTATTGTCGCTGCCAAATGCCTTGTGTAATTTCGATTTTCTTAGATCTGCAGCTATTAATATTATTTTCTTTTCGATTAATGCAAGGGTACTGGCCAGGTTAATGGTAACGAATGATTTTCCTTCTCCTGATACCTCTGAAGTTATACAGATGACTCTACTTTCTTTATGACTGGCAAGGAAACTCAGGTTCGTTCTCACCGATCGGACAGATTCTGCAAATACAGATTTGGGTTTCGATAGTGATAGTGCTTGTCTGCTATCCTGGTCAATGTAATCAGGGAATTTCCGGATCACACCGATGATAGGCGTATGGGTTAAACCTTCAACAGTTTCCTTATCGTATATGTACGGATTCAGGAAGCGAACGAGTAAAATTAAGCCAAAGCCGGATGCTAAACCCAACATCAAAGCAGTGCTGTAGGTCTTGCTTCCATTTGGAGAAATTGCATAATAAGATGGATAGGCCGGGTTAACGATCGAAGCACCTGGCACAATTCCCGCCGCATTCATTTCTGCTTCTAGTTTTTTCTCCGACAGGTAAGACCGAACCTTATTATTTACTTCAAAATTGGTTTGTAACTTCACGAAGTTTTGTTCCTTTTGTGGAATGGAACTCATGCTTTGTGTAACGCCTGAAATTTGGCTATCTATATAGCGGATGGTTTGCTCGTTTTGTCTAAGCATACCAGCAACAGCGTTTCTGATGCTCGCCTTGATATTAGCAATTTGCTGTTCAATTTGTTTAATGGGTTGGGAATCGCTGTTAAACTGGCTAAGCTTCGCTTCTCTGTTTGCCAGCAGGGAGTTTAGTTGGGCAACCAGGGTGCCCGTTCCGGAGTTGACGTCTCCTTCCAGGTCCAGGCCAATTTCTACCTTCGCCTTGTTGCTGTTTACTTGCTCCTGAAGCTGCTTTATGCCCAATTGTTTCAGGTTAAGCTCCGTTTTTTGTTTCTCGAAATCGGCTAATTTTCCAATGGTCATGGAGGTAGATGAACTCATGTCTACCATGTTGTTCCGGGTTTTGTAATTGGCCAGTGTACTGCCTGATTTTCCGGCCTCGGTATCAATAAATCCCAATTGGTTATTAATAAAATCTACCGTTTGATTGGCGGATCTTCGGCGCTGAATAATGTCGTACTTTACATATTCTTTCATAATGGCATTGAGAATGTCAGCCGCAAAAACTGCATTTCCATCCGTTTGACTAAGTCCCATTACGTTAGTAAACCTTGCGGCTTCGCCAATGTTTAAGCCACCCAAGGCTCTGCCGATAAAATCGTCCTGACTGTTAAATTTAAACTGGTAGGTGCTATTTGCCGGAATTTTATCTTTAATCCGGAACAACATGTTGCCTTTGTTAATCACTTGTCCGTATTGGTAAGCGACTTTCTGATTTTCATTATCCGCAGTGGCGAGTTCAAAATGTTGATCATCCTTCCCTATTGCCGAATAGAGCGAACGGTCAAAGTTAACACTGTCTTGTTTAATAATTTCGATTACAAACGGCACATTCGGATAAAGCTCTGTTGTGCGGACACGGCCTTTTAAATAGTAGCTAATTTTGTAGTTTAGTGTTTTGACGGCATTGGCAATTACTTCATTACTGCGAATGGTAAAACTTTCGGCCTGAATTTTATCGGTGTAGTCGTAGTTTTGCATGGCCATTTGGCCGCCGCCAGTTCCGATAGTGGGGTTGCTTTCTTCTAATTTTAGTGAAGCGCCTGTTTGATAAATAGGAGGGGTGTACCACAGGTAAAGCCATGCGCCACAAAGTGAAATTGCAACCGTTGCCGCCACCCAATACCACCGGCTTAAAAATACCCGGAATATTTTATAAAAATCGATACTCTGGCTAACAGCCTTTTTCTCTTGCACTAATTGTGTCAATGTGTTTCGTTTTTGAAGTTTGGGAACAATCAATTATTTATAAAGATAAAATCAATTTATCAAAAGGAAATATATTATTACAAGTGATTTATACTTAGTAAGGTTTGTAATTAAAAAAAGACGTTGGTTGAGGTCCTGTTCGCTTGTAGCACCTTCCCCAGAGGTGAAATTTTCTAAAGGAAAAATTGAAACAGTCATTCTAAAATTGTTTTCACCAACGACCAACGACCAACGACCAACGACCAACGACCAACGACCAA
>Ga0157370_10005871_pt1 | contig 13703 bp, 5 predicted proteins | sample C35metaG_FD_113463 | JGI IMG/M metagenome (GOLD analysis project Ga0157370, IMG submission 113463) | Corn rhizosphere microbial communities from Kellogg Biological Station, Michigan, USA - C3-5 metaG | ecosystem: Host-associated > Plants > Roots > Rhizosphere > Soil | place: USA: Michigan...
ACGCGCGCGTCGAACGCCGAGCACGCCAGCGTCCGCACCACCGGCAGCACCGACGCGTTGCCGGTCGCGCCCGCGCTCGGCGCATCGCTGGACGCCGCCAGCATGCCGCGCGAATCGACGCTGGTGTCCCGGCGCGTGGTGTTGATCAGCGGGATGGCGATCGTGCTGGGCGCCGTGGCGGCAGGCGTCGCGCAGATCCTGTTGCTTTTGATCAACCTGTTCACCGACATCTTTTTCTACGGCCGCGTGTCGGACGTGATCGGGCCGCTCGCGCCCAGGCACACCGGCGTGCTGTCGCCCGCGCACAATCACCTCGGCTTGTGGGTCATCGTGATTCCCGCGATCGGCGGCCTGCTCGCCGGCGTCATGGCGCGCTGGGGTTCGCGCGCGATCCAGGGCCATGGCATTCCGGAAGCGATGGAACGCATCCTGGAACACGAGTCCAACATTCCTGCGCGTGTCACCTGGCTGAAACCGTTGTCATCCGCGTTCGCGATCGGCACCGGCGGCCCGTTCGGCGCCGAGGGTCCGATCATCTCGACCGGCGGCGCGCTGGGTTCACTGATCGGCCAGTTCCTCTCCGTCACCGCGCAGGAACGCAAGGTATTGCTGGCGGCGGGCGCCGCGGCCGGCATGGCGGCGGTGTTCGGCGCGCCGGTGGCGTCGGTGGTGATGGCGGTCGAATTGCTGCTGTTCGAATTGCGTTCGAGTTCGCTGATCCCGGTGGCGCTGGCCTGCGTCACCGCAACCGGTGTCCGCTACGCGACGTTCGGACCCGACGCGGTGTTCGCGATGCCATTGGTCGCCGAGCCCGACGGCTGGGCGCTCGCGAGCTACATCGTGCTGGGCGCAGCGGTCGGCTACGCCAGCGTGTGGGTCACCAAGGCCGTGTATGGGGTCGAAGATCTGTTCGAAAAAATCCCGGTGCACTGGATGTGGTGGCCGGCAATAGGCGGCCTCGCCGCGGGCCTGGTCGGCTACTTCGCACCGCACACGCTGGGCGTCGGCTACGACAACATCGACGGGCTGGTATCGGGCAGTTTTGGCCTGAAAGTTCTGCTGTCGCTGTGCATCCTGAAATTCATCTCGTGGGTGATCGCGCTGGGCAGCGGCACCTCGGGTGGCACGCTGGCACCGTTGTTCATGATCGGGGGCGCGCTGGGCGCGCTGATCGGGCTCGGCTTCGGGCACGCGTGGCCGGGGCTCGGCATCGACCTGCGCATCGCCGCGCTGGTCGGCATGGCCGCGATGTTCGCGGGTTCCTCGCGCGCGCTGCTCACCTCGATCGTGTTCGCGTTCGAAACCACCCGCCAGCCCGCAGGCCTGCTGCCGCTCTTGGGCGGTTGCACCGCTGCGTACCTGATCTCGGCGCTGACGATGCGCAACACCATCATGACCGAGAAGATCGCGCGCCGCGGCATCAAGGTGCCCAGCGAATACTCCGCAGATTTCCTGGAGCAGGTGCAGGTGGGAAAGGCCTGTACCCGTGACGTGCGTTCGCTGAAAACCTCGGACGAACTGGGCGAAGTGCGGAAGTGGATGAACTCCGGCCGCGTGCGCGCGCAGCACCAGGGTTACCCCGTGATCGACGACGCCGGCCGCGTGCGCGGCGTGATCACACGCCGTGACCTGCTCGATCCGGACAAGCCCGGTTTGACCCGCATCGGCGACATGCTTAAGCGCGGGCCGATCGTCGTATTCGAGGACCACACACTGCGCGACGCTACCGACCTGATGGTTGCCGAAAATGTCGGCCGCCTGATCGTGGTCGAACGCGACAATCCCACCCGCATGGTCGGCATCATCACCCGCAGCGACGTGATGGCGGCCAACAGCCGGCGCATCCACGAGATGCGCGATGCGACCCGGCAGATCCGGTTCCGGCAAACGTTGCGGCGCTTCGGCGCGCGCGTGCAAGGCGCCGACAAGGCCAAGGCGTCGTAGGTTGGGCTGAACCGGCGCTTTTTGCCGGTGAAGCCCAACATCTGTGCAACGGAACGGGGTTGGGCTTCCGCCGATGAAGCCGGTGTCAGCCCAACCTACGAAGCCGTATGCGTTTCGGCGCGCACTGCGCGACAATGCGCGGATGATCAACGCCGTCCGCTACCCCCTGCTTGCGCGAATCGACTCGCCGGCCGACCTGAAACGCGTTTCCGAAGAGGAATTGCCACGCGTCGCCGACGAACTGCGCGCTTACCTGATCGAATCGGTCGCCAGCGTGGGGGGCCATTTCGGCGCGGGCCTCGGCGTGGTCGAGCTGACGATCGCACTGCATTACCTTTACGACACGCCGCGCGACCGCATCGTGTGGGACGTCGGCCACCAGGGCTATCCACACAAGATACTGACGGGCCGCCGTGACGCGATCACCACGATCAAGAAAAAAAACGGGCTTGCGCCGTTCCTGCGCCGCGCCGAAAGCGAGTACGACACCTTCGGCGTCGGCCACGCGTCGACATCCATCTCCGCCGCGCTGGGCATGGCCATCGCGCTGCAGCGCCGCGGCGACCATCGCAAGGTCGTCGCGGTGATCGGCGACGGCGCGATCACCGGCGGCATGGCCTACGAAGCGTTGAACCACGCGGGCGGTGTCGCGCCCGACATGCTGGTGGTGCTGAACGACAACGGCATGTCGATCAGCGAAAACGTCGGTGGTCTCGACCGCACGCTGGCGCGTTTGCGCGCGGGCGAAGCCGGCGAATCGGGACCGCACCCCGAAGCGTTGTTCGAGGAATTGGGCTTCGCGTACTCGGGGCCGGTGAACGGCCATGACTTGCCGCAATTGCTGTCGGCGTTGCGCGCGGTGAAAGACAGGCGCGGCCCGCAACTGCTGCACGTCGTCACCACCAAGGGCAAGGGCTACGCGCCGGCTGAACTCGCGCAAATTGAATACCACGCAGTCGGCAAGTTCGATCCCGCGCACGGCGTCGCGCAGGCTTCGGCAAAGGCCGCGACCTACAGCGAGGTGTTCGGCGACTGGCTGTGCGCCATGGCTGCGGCGAATCAGCGACTCGTGGCGATCACGCCGGCGATGCGCGAAGGTTCCGGCTTGGTGCGTTTCTCGCAGGAATTCCCCGACCGCTATTTCGACGTCGCGATCGCCGAACAGCATGCGGTCACATTGGCTGCGGGGCTTGCGTGCGAAGGCATGAAACCGGTCGTCGCGATCTATTCGACCTTCCTGCAACGCGCCTACGACCAATTGATCCACGACGTCGCGTTGCAGAACCTCGACGTCACCTTCGCGATCGACCGTGCCGGCGTCGTCGGTCCCGACGGCCCGACGCACGCGGGCAGTTTCGATCTTTCGTACTTGCGTTGCATTCCCAACATGATCGTGATGGCGCCCGCGGACGAAGACGAATGCCGGCAGTTGCTCACGACGGGTTTCCGTCACGACGGTCCTGCCGCGATCCGTTATCCGCGCGGCGGCGGCCCAGGCGTCAGGATCGACTCTGCATTGACAGTCTTGCCGATCGGCAAGGCCGAAGTGCGGCGACACGGGCACGGCATTGTCCTGCTCGCCTTCGGCTGCACGCTTGCACCTGCCGAAATCGTCGGCGCCGAACTCGACGCCAGCGTCGTCAACATGCGCTTCGTCAAACCGCTGGACGAAGCGCTGGTGCTGGAACTTGCGCGCACGCACGACGTGCTTGTCACGCTCGAAGACAACACTGTCGCCGGCGGCGCAGGTTCGGCCGTGGCTGAACTGCTCGCGGCAAATGGCATCGAAATCCCGCTGCTGCAACTTGGCCTGCCCGACGTGTTCCTGGAACATGCCACGCGCGAGGAACTTCTCGCCGAGGCGGGACTGGATGCCGACGGCATCCGGCGCGCGATCCTCAGGCGGTTCCCGCGATTCGCCTCGACGCTACGCAATGCGGTTTGAATAGAGCAGCAGGTAGGGCGGGAGTAGCGCAGCGAATCCCGCCAATCGGGGATGCCGAAGGCGGGTTGTCACCCGCCCTACCCAAGCAGGCCATGGAGCGATTTTCCCGGCGGGAAAGGTAAGGCCGAGTTCCGGCGTGGTTAGATGGGCAGTCCGGATCACCTGGTGCCGTCCGCCTCTGCCGCGTGCAGGTCGGATACCGCCGCGGTCGGCGCGTCCGGGCCCGTCCACTTCTTCAGCCAATCGATCACCGTCGCGTGCCACTGGACGCTGTTCTGCGGCTTCAGGACCAGGTGATCCTCGTCCGGGAAGTTGAGGTATTCACTCGGAATACCGCGCCGCTGCAGGGCAGTGAACGCGCCGAGACCCTGGGAGATCGGAATGCGGTAATCGCGGCTGTCGTGGACCACCAGCATCGGCACACGCCAGTCCTTGACGTGGTCGAGCGGATTGAACTTTTCGTAGTTCTCCGGGTGTTCGAATTGCGTGCCGCCGTTCTCGTGCTCCTCGAACCACAACTCGTCGGTCGCGTAATACATCATGCGCGCATCGAACACGCCGTCGTGGTCGACCATGCACTTCCACGGCTGGTTCCAAACGCCCGCCATCCAGTAAACCATGTAACCACCGTAGCTCGCACCCAGCGCACAGGCATCGTTGCCGTCGAGATACGGGAACCGCTTCAGTGCCGCGGCCCAGCCCTTCTGCAAGTCTTCAAGCGGACGGTCGCCCCAATGCTGGGAAATCGCGTCGGTGAACGCCTGCCCGTAGCCGACCGAACCATGGAAGTTGATCGCAACCACCGCGAAGCCGGCGCCCGCGTAGGTCTGCGGATTCCAGCGATAGTGGAATTCGTCCGGCCACGCGCCCTGCGGGCCGCCATGGACCAGGAACGCGACCGGATATTTCTGGCCGGGCTTGGCGCCCACCGGCGGCATCACGTAGCCGTGCACAGTGTCGCCGTTCCAACCCTTGAACGAAAACCAGTGCGCGCTGGAAAACTCGATGTTGGCGAGGCGCGCCGCGTTGAAATGCGTGACCTGGTTGAGAGCGCTGCCGCGCGGTGTCAGCGTGTACAAATCGGTCGGATACGTGAAATCCTGGCGTGCGGCGACGATCCTGTCGCCGGCCGCGTCGAAGCCCATCACGCTGCCGTCGCTGAGCAACCGGGTCGGCTTGCCGTTGGCGATGTCGATCGCATACAACGCGACGTTGCCCTCATCGGCGACCGTGGTGTAGAGCGTCTTGCCGTCCGCCGAGAGCTCAAGCGGACCCGCCGAACGATCCCATTGCGGATCGATTTCGCGCGTGGCGCCGGTCCCGAGGTCCAGCGCCATGATGCCGAAGCGATCGGATTCGAAACCCGGCACCTTCATCGCGAGGTAGTAGAGCGTCTTGCCATCGTGCGATGGCAGTGGGAACGCGTCCCAGGCCTCGTTGGCCGTGGTCAGGTTTTTCGGTGCCGCGGAGCCATCGGCCGGCACCGAATACACGTCGAAATTGGTGGACCAGGGTTCGGTCTTTCCCGCGATCCGCACGTCGAAATACACCGTCTTGCCGTCCGGGGAGAACGCGTATTCGGCATTGCCGCCATCCGGTTTCGATGGCACGTCGCCATCGGTGCCCTTCGTCAGCAGGACGGGTTTGGCCGAACCATCCAGCGGCATCACGAACAACTGGCCGCGACGATGGTCGGACCATTCATCCCAGTGCCGCACGAACAGGCGGTGGTACAGGCGCCCGGTGGCCTTGACCTTCTTCTGCGCGTCGAGCTTCCCGTGCGTGCATTCGAGCGTCGTACAGTCCTCGGACATCTGAGCGGAGAACAGTAGTGCCTTGCCATCCGGCGACAGCCTAAAGTTGTCGACGTCGAGCGGCAGGTGCGTCACCTGCATGGGCGCGCCGCCCGCGACCGGTTCCGACCACAGTTGCGTCGAATCCTTCTCGGTCGCGAGGAAATACAGCGTTTTGCCGTCCGGCGAAAATGCCGGGCTGTTGGCATTCAATCCCGGATCCGTGACCCGCCGCGGCTTCGCACCCTTGTGCGAAAGATCCAGCAGCCAAATGCTGTTGACGCCCTTGTTGGCCTTCCAGTCGGTGCTGCGCACCGCGAAGGCGACCGTGCTGCCGTTGGGCGAAAGATGCGGATCCGATACCCGATCCATCATCGCAAGGTCGTGCGCACTGAACGGATGTTGCGCAGCCATGGCGGTTCCCGATGCGGCGGCCAGCGCAAGCGCGCACGCGGCAAGGCGAATGTTCATCGTAGCTCCCCGGCAGGCATGGAGGACCCACGTTAGCGCGGCCGCACGCGGCGCTCAAGCACGCAAACACCAGCCACCGGTCCGGCTGGCGACGCCCGCTCGGCACACGACAATCGGCAGAGCAATCAATATGCGGTCTGCGAGTACGGCTGGTTGGCGGCCCGCGTGGCCCAGGTCTTGTTCGGCTGCGCCTGCATCGTGAAGTGCAGCGTGCCGCCGCGCGCGATCTCCTCGTAAGTCAGGTAATCGCGTGCCAGCGGCTTGCCGTCGAGCGCGACCGAGCCAACGTAGGGGTGATCCTTGCCGAGCCCGTCGACGGTGATGGTGAAAGTCTTGCCGTTGGGCAGGTGCATCACCGCGCGGCGCACGAATGGACGGCCGATCACGTATTGGTTGCTGGCGGGTGCCACCGGATAGAACCCCAACGCGGTGAAGATATACCACGCCGACATCTGGCCCAGGTCGTCGTTGCCTGCCAGGCCCGTCGGCGTCGGCGCGTATTGCGTGTGCATGATCTCGGCCAACCGCTGCTGCGTCTTCCATGGTCGGCCCGCGTAGTCGTAAAGATACGCGATGTGATGGCTGGGTTCGTTGCCGTGCGCGTACCAGCCGATCAGGCCGGTGACGTCCTCGATCCCCGCGAAGGCCTTGGGGTCGATCTTCGCATCGAATACTTCGTCCAGTTTCTTCACCAGTCCCGCATCGCCGCCGAGCCCGTGGATGAGGCCGCCGACATCCTGCGGTTCGTACCACGAGTATTGCCACGAATTGCCTTCGGTGAAACCACTACCCTGCCCCGCGGTCGCCGGACTGAACGGCTCGCGGAATTGGCCGTTCGCGAGGCGCGGCTGTGCGAAGCCGGTCTCGGGATTGAACACGTTGCGCCAATTTTCGGCGCGTTTGGAAAACTTCGCCGCGATGTCCTTGCGGCCCATCGCTTCGGCCATGCGCGCGATCGTCCAGTCGTCGAAGGCGTATTCCAGCGTCTTGGAGACCGATTCGGGTTCGTGGTCGCTCGGCACGTAACCGAGTTTCATGTAGTCGGCGAGGTCACCGTACGGCGCATAGGTTGCGCTGGCGACCATCGCCTTCAGCGCGGCATCGGCGTCGAAGCCGCGAAAACCCTGCATGTAGAAGTTCGCGATCACCGGCACCGCGTGGTAACCGATCATGCACCAGGTTTCGAGGCCCTGGTAGGACCACACCGGCAGGATGCCGAAGGGACTTTCCTGCTGCGCTACGATCAGCGAGTTCACGAAATCGTTGACGCGTTGCGGCCGCTGGATGAACGCCATCAACGGCATTTCCGCGCGATAGACGTCCCACAACGACCAGCTCGAATAGAAGGTGGAATCCTTCGCGGTGTGCACCGCATGGTCCGGACCGCGGTACTCGCCGTTCACGTCCATCGCGAGGTTCGGCGCGATCAACGCGTGGTACATCGCGGTATAGAAACCCTTCTGCACGTCGGACGGTGCGTCGATGTCGATCGCGGAAAGTGCCTTCGCCCAAGCATCACGCGCCTCCGCGCGACGCGCATCGAAATCCCAACCCTTGCCATCCGCGTCGAGATTTGCGATCGCGTTGTCGGCGCTCACGGTGGAAATCGCCACCTTCACCAACAGCGGCTTCGTGAGCTTGCCGAACTGGAACGCACCTTCCAGTTGCTTGCCCGCGATTGCGTCGTTGCCGGTCGGATTCGCGGCCGGGCCCTGGAAACCCTTGTACGGAACGTCGGTTTCGCGATTGACCAGTTGGTGCGAGGTCATCGGCTGCGAAAACCGGATCGCGAAATAGAGCTGTCGTCCCGGCGCCCAGCCGCGCGTTTCGCGATAGCCGGTAATGGTGCCGTCCGCATGTACGCGCAGCCGCGCCCACAGCACCTTGCCGGGGTAGTCGTAGATGCTGGGACGCAGGTCCAGCAACACGTGTGCGTCCTGATCTTTCGGGAACGTGTAGCGATGCCAACCGACGCGCTTGCCCGCGGTCAGCTCCACGCGCACGCCGGGGGTCGCGAGTGTTACGGCGTAGTAACCCGGCTGCGCGATTTCAGTCTTGTGGCTGAAGCCGGAACGATAACCGCTGCCCGGCTTGTCGGGATCGCCAGCGTCCCATTGCACCCTGCCGACGCCCGGCATCAGCAGCACGTCACCAAGATCGGAATGGCCGCTGCCCGAGAAATGTGTTTCGGAAAACCCGAGGATGCTGTGGTCACCGTACTGATAGCCCGCCGCCCACGGGTACGCGTGCTTGAAATCCGGCATCGCGGTGTCGGGACTCAACTGGATCATCCCGAACGGCACCGTGGCGCCGGGAAAGGTGTGGCCGTTGCCGCCGGTGCCGATCATGGGATCCACCTGCGCCAAGGCGTCGTTGTTGGCTGCTGCGCCCGGCAGTGCCAACAGCGCGGCCAAGGCGACAGAAACGATCGACGACACTCGGGCAACATGCATGTTGGCGGCCTCGATGACGGAATGGGAACGGAATATCACGCCGATCGTATCGCGCCCGCACCCGGGTTGCCCGTGCCGATCGGCACGCCGCGCCGGGGCTTGAGCATCACGGCGAGTCAGGCTGTGCCGCCGAGTGTGTTCGCGCTGGCGATCGCAGCCGGCACAGTTCGATGCAAATCCAGCAGCCGTATTTCGTTGTCGCCGCGCTGCCAGAACGAAGCCGGACAAAACAGGCGCTGCTGCGGACCGATGTGCCAGTAGCGGCCGAGCAGGCGCCCGTTGACCCACAGGTAGCCCTTGTCCCACCCGGCCATGTCGAGGTAACAGTCGCCGACTTGTTCCAGCCGCAACGTCGCCTTGAAGAACATGCACGGGCGTGCGGGCGCGTCGCGCAACGGACGCAACGACGTCAGCCATTCAGCATCCAGCGGCAGACTGATTACCTCCCAATTTCGCAATGCTTCGCCATCGAGCCGCACGTCGCCCACGATGCCCTTGCGGTCGGCCATCGCGTGGCCGTAACCGACATGGCCAAAGCTGTCGACGAGGATTTCCAGCGAAGCTTCCTCGCCGCCATGGGGCAGCGCGACGCGACGGCCCGAATGCAGCATGGGATGCTCGACCCGCGACACGCAGTCCACATAGCGCCCATTGCGGAAAACCAGCGCGTAATCGCGCGCGCCGTCGATCTCCAGCTCGCCCCCTCCGCGGATGGAACGGCGATACAAAATTATGCCCTGGTTTTGCCCGAACAACAACTCGTTTCCGTGCGGACGATCCACGTGCTTCGGCTGCGGCAGGTTGTCCCACAGCGAAGCAAACGGCTCCGGCGTGACCGGCGCGAAGGCGATGGTGGGCGGCGGCTTCGGCACGTCGGGCAGCGATTGCTTCGCGTGTGCCACGAGCATCGCCCGGAACGTGTGGTAATCGGGCGTCGCGACCCCGCGCTCGTCGATTGGCGCGCCATAGTCGTAGCTGGTGATGACCGGCTGGAAATGCGAGTAGTCGTCGTGCGCGTTGGCGCCCGCGCCGAAGCCGAAATTGGTGCCGCCGTGCACCACGTACATGTTGAACGAGCGGTTTTCGTCGAGCAGCTTGCGCAGCGTCGCTGTGAAATCGCCGCGCGCTAAACCCTTGTCGCCCCAATGGGTGAGCCAGCCGGGATAGCCTTCTCCCATCCATACCGGCATCTCGCCCGCGATGTCCTGCGTCGCCGCGAAATCGATGTCGCCATCGAGCCCGAGTGCCGAGCGCGGAAGATAGGTGCTCGCCTTGCGCACTTGGTCGAGTCCATCAGAAATGGAGAACGGCCCATGCACACTGTGCCCTTCCCACAACGCGCGCAATTCCTCGAGGTAGGCGAGATCGCGACCGAACGAGGCGTATTCGTTTTCAATCTGCAACATCAGGACCGGGCCGCCATTCGCCACCAGCAGAGGTGCGACCACCGGTGCGATGGTACTGATGTAACGGCGCACGGCGGCCATGTAATCCGGATCGTCCTTGTCGCGCACACTGATGTGCGGATGCCGCAGCAAGTACGACGGCAATCCGCCGAAATCCCATTCGCCACAGATGTACGGCCCGGGTCGCAGGTATACCCACATGCCTTCGTCCGCGCAGATGCGGATGAAACGCGCGAAATCGCGGCGACCGCTGACGAGGTCGAACACGCTGGGTTCGGATTCCAGCGCGTTCCACATCAGGTACAACGCGATGGTGTTGAGACCCATCGCCTTGGCCATCCGGATGCGATGCCGCCAGTACTCGCGCGGAATCCGGATGGGATGCATTTCACCGCTGCGAATCGTGAACGGCTCGCCATCGAGCAGGAATTGCTGCCTGGAAAGCTCGAACCGGTGCGGCTGGCCATCGGGCACTGGCTCGACGCGCGCGCGCTGCGCCGCCAGAGCCGCGTCGAGATGAGTCGTAAACGCCGCCAGCGGCGCCAGTACGCTCAGACGCAGGAAATCCCGACGCCGCATGCCGTCATGTGCGGACGACTTCGCACTGGCATCATGCTTGTCGTCACCCATGCCGCTTCGTCTTCCCGGGGTTCACTATGCCGTTACACCTATTTTCGTATATGGATATACAATTTACGGGTAAAACACACGGGATGGAAGCACCGCTCATGATGGGATATCCGAGATGACGAGGCCGCAAGCATTGCTGAAAAACGCTGCCGGCGATGCAGCGATCGTGCTCGCGGCCGACGTGGGCGGCACGCATGCGCGCATCGGTTTGCTGCAGGCCAACCCGCGGGCGCAGCCGCCGCTCGCCATGCTTGCCCGGCACGTGTACGAATGTTCGAAGTGGCCGGGGCTCGGCGAAATCCTGGAGGATTTCCTTGCGCGGCACGCCAACCATCGAGGCGGCATCGCGCGTTGCGCGCTGGCGATGGCCGGTTACCTGCGCGGCGACGAAGTGGTGTCCGAAAACCTGCGGTGGCCTGTGCGGATTTCCGAGCTGCGCGCGCGTCTCGAGCTGGACCGCCTCGACATCGTCAACGACTTCGAGGCGCTGGCTTGCGGCACCCGATTTCTTTCCAGGTCCGACAGCATCGCGGTGATCGATGCGCAGGGCACGTCCGGCCCGACCGTGGTGGTCGGGCCCGGCACCGGCCTCGGTTGCGCGGTGCTGTTGCCGAATGGCGGTGGCTCCATCGTGATGCCGAGCGAAGCCGGCCATGTCGCGCTTGCACCTGGCAACGAACGCGAAATCGAGGTGCTGCGCCGGCTCGGCCGCGACCGTGCCTACGTGCACACCGGCCACCTTCTGTCCGGGCCCGGGTTGGTGAACCTGTATCGCGCGCTGGCGGACATCGACGGCATCGAGACCCTGCATGCGGAACCGGCGGCGGTCAGCGCGGCCGCCGTGCAACGTGACGATCCACTCGCGCGCGAAGCCTTGTCGATGTTCTGCGCAATGCTGGGCAGCTTCGCGGGCGATCTCGCGGTGATCTTCAAGGCCGGCGGTGGCGTATATCTCGCAGGCGGCATCCTGCCGTACATCCGCGATTTCCTGCTGGCCAGCGACTTCCGCGCGCGTTTCCTCAACAAGGGTGTGATGCGGCCGTTCCTTGCCAACGTGCCGGTGCGGCTGATCGAACACGGCCAGCTTGGCGTGTTCGGTGCGGCGGCGATGGAGATCGAGGCGACCGGCTGATCCTCGTTCCATCGCCTGCGGTCACGCTGCCTTGGGCGCAGGCTCGCCAAAGGACGGCGGTCTGTCTTCCGCCGCAGCACCGAATTGCTTGTTCGGTTTGTCGCCCATCTCGAATTCCAGCGTGCCGCCCTTGGCCAACTCGGCGTGCGCAATCCAGCTTTTGGTCCACGGCTTGCCGTTCCAGGTGACTGACTGGATGTACGGCCGCCCCTTGCCGTTGCCGCGCGCTTCCACGATCAACTTCCGGCCGCCGCCGACATCGACTTCGGCGCGATCGATCAGCGGACTGCCGAACACCCAGTTCGCGCTGACCGGATCGACCGCGTACAAACCCAGCGCGCCCAACAGGTACCACGCGCTCATCTGCCCGCAATCCTCGTTGCCGGCAAGACCGTCCGGCGCGGGACGGTACATGGTTTCCAGCAGCATGCGTACGCGCGCCTGGGTCTTCCAGTGCGAACCGGAATATGCGTACAGGTATGCGATGTGGTGGCTGGGCTCGTTGCCATGCGCGTATTGGCCGACCATGCCGGCGATGTCGGGCGGCGCATTCGGCGGCAATGTCGGAGCGGTGGTGAACAACTCGTCCAGCTTGCGTTCGAATGCCGCTTCGCCACCGAACATCGCCATGTAGTGATACAGGTCGTGCTGGTTGAGGAACGTCGCGACCCAGGGATTGGACTCGGTGTAGTCGCGCCACTTGTCCGAGTGCCCCATCTCGATCGGACTGAACGGCTCCAGCCACTTCCCATCGGCGCCGCGCGAACGCATGAAGGTGAGCTTGCGGTCGAACACGTTGCGGTAGTTGCGCGAACGTTCGCGCAGCGCTTGCGCATCCGCATGTTTGCCGACGCCTTCGGCAAGATGCGCCATCGCCCAGTCGTCGTAGGCGTATTCCAGCGTCTTGCTGACCGCCTCGCCTTCCTTGTCGCTTGGGATGTAGCCCAGCTTGCGGTACCACTTGAGGCCGCGATAATCACCGCTCATCGCGCGCTTGCGATAGACCGGCCATGCTTGCGCGTAATCGATGCCGGTAAAGCCCTTGGCATGCGCCTCGGCGATCACGGCGATCGAGTGATAGCCGATCATGGTGCCCGTTTCGATCCCTTGCAGCGGCCACACCGTGGGCCCTTCTGGACTCTCGTTGGCCTTGCGCACCAGGCCCTGCACGAGATCCGGCACCTTGTCGGGCTGGAACAATGTGTACAGCGGGTGCAGGGCGCGATACGTGTCCCACAGCGAATAGGTGCTGTAGTTGTGCTGCCCATTCGGCAACGTGTGCACCTTGAGGTCCATGCCGCGGTAGCGGCCATCGACGTCGCTGAACAGGGTCGGCGCCAGCATCGCGTGATAAAGCCCGCTGTAGAACGTCTTCAGCACGTCTTCGGATTTGCTTTCGATCTTCATGCGCGAGAGTTCGCGCTCCCATGCGGCCGCGGCATCGAGTTGCACGCGTTCGAAATCCCAGTGCGGCAGTTCCGTCTCGAGGTTGCGCAACGCACCGTCGATGTCTACCGCCGAAATGCCGACCTTGACCAGCAGTGGGCCCTTCGAGGCGTCATCGAAATTCAGCGAGGCCTTGAGGTGATTCCCCGTTGCGCCGGTTTCGGTAGCGAGCGGTTTGTCATCCGAATACAGTTCCGCACGTGCGAATGGCCGCGACAATTTCATCGCGAAGAAAATGTGGCGTCCGTCCGCCCACTGGTGCACGCGCCGGCTACCGACCAGCGTGTCGGCGCCGATTACTTTCAGGTTGGCATCGGACACCTTGCATGGCACCTTGGCTTCGTCGTGATAGCCGTGGGTGAGGTCGACCAGAAGATGTGCCGGGCCTTTCCTGTTGAACGTGTAGCGATGCAGCCCGACGCGCGCGGTCGCCGTGAGCTCCGCAAGGATGTCGTGGTCGGTGAGATGCACCTTGTAATAACC
>Ga0157370_10005873_pt1 | contig 13699 bp, 14 predicted proteins | sample C35metaG_FD_113463 | JGI IMG/M metagenome (GOLD analysis project Ga0157370, IMG submission 113463) | Corn rhizosphere microbial communities from Kellogg Biological Station, Michigan, USA - C3-5 metaG | ecosystem: Host-associated > Plants > Roots > Rhizosphere > Soil | place: USA: Michigan...
CGGTGCAGGTCCTCCGCCGTGATGTCCGGCAGGCGCGTGCGCATCGCGATCCCTGCGTTGTTCACAAGGCCGTCCACGTGCCCGTGACGGTCCTTCACGTACGCGCCGAGCTTGGCCCACGCCTCGCCGTCGGTCACATCGAGCACGCGCCCCTCGATGCCGGCGCCCAGATCCGGCTTCCTGATGTCGGTGGCAATCACGGTCGCACCCTCGCTGGCCAGGGCCTGCGCCTCCACGGCGCCCTGGCCGCCGGCCGCACCGGTCACCACCACGATCTTGCCGTTCACGCGGCCCATTGGTCTACGAGTCCTCCCGCCGTATCGGATCCGTGCCGTCCCAGCCCACCGACGCGAGCTGGATCTGCGAGTACAGCCGTTCCTGCCCTTCCGTGTGCTCGACGAGCTCGATCATCCCGGGCAGGTCGCGCCGCGCATCCATGTAGACCACGCGCGAGCCGGACGGCAGCCTGTCGAAGAAGGCCTCGTCGTAGCCGAGCGTGCTGTAGCGCTGCACGTCCTCGTCGAAGGTCGTGGTCATGATCGCCCAGTGGTGGAAGCCGTACCGGCGCGGCCCGCCGTTCTCGTGGAAGACGGACGGCGAGTCGTCGTGCTGCTGGATCAGCTCGAGCATCGCGTGACCGCTGAACGCACGCGCGACGCTGAACACGGCATCGGTCTGCCGGCCGCGGTAGCGCGCGGCCGGCGGCTGGAACGGCCCGCGGACGAACCATGGGCCCACGCCGAGCCGCTCCACGAAGTCGCTCATCCCGGCTTCGATGTCCTCGACCACGTAGGCGAACTGGCACAGCGCGCCCGCCGGCTGCCCGAACCCGAGCCGCATCATGCGCGCGACTCCCTCGCCAGCTCGCCGCGCCTTCGCGCGCGTTCCACCATCTCGTCCGGGTAGATCGCGAAGTGCTCGAGGCTGCCCAGCACGCGCTCGCGCGCCACCGCGAAGTCGAGCACCGCCGGCACGCCGCGTTCGTTCGCCTCGAGCGCGCGGGACACCGCCGCATCCACACCGTCGGGATCCTCCACGCGCTCGCCGTGGCAGCCGCAGGCATGTGCGACCTGGGCGAAGTCGGGCTGCACCTGGAAGTCCGTGGCGAAGATGCGGTTCCCGAGCGCGTGCTCCTGGATGTCGCGGATCGATCCGAGCGCGCCGTCGTTGAGCACGCACCAGGTCACGCCCAGGCCGTACTCGGCCGCGGTGGGCAGCACGTTCATCACCATCTGGAACGAGCCGTCGCCCACGAAGCAGACCGCCGCGCGGTCCGGGTGCACGACCTTCGCGGCGGGCAGCGCGGCGGCCACGAAGCCCATGCCGTAGAAGCTCGACGGCACGATCGCCGAGCGCGGTTCGTACACCTTGAAGTAGGGCTGGGCGCCGGCCATGTGCTGGGCCAGGCAGCCGACGTCGAAGCCCACGATGGCGTCGCGCGGGAACGCCTCGCGGATGGCGCGGATCGGCCTCAGCGGGTGCATCGGCTGCTCATCACTCGCGGCGTCGAGCGCGATGTCGGCCTCGAGATGCGACAGCTCGCTCGCGATCGCACACGTGCGCGGATGGTGCTCGAAGTCCTCGACGCCCTTGCCGGCCAGCGCGTGGAGCAGCTGCTCGCACACCGCTCGCACGTCGCCCACGATGCCGATTTGCGCGGGCACGCTCCGGCCGATCTCGCCGGGCTCGATGTCCACCTGGATGTAGGTGGCGTCCGGCGCCGGAATGGTGCCGGGCTTCCAGTTCGTCTCCATCTCCTCGAAGCGGCAGCCCAGGCTCAGCACCACGTCCGCCTCGGCCAGCAGGCGCCCGGACAGCGCGGTGCGATGCGCGCCCAGGCCGCCGGCGCTCAGCGGGTGGTCGTCCGGGATCGAGCCGCGCCCGGCCAGGGTGGTCAGCACCGGAATGGCGAGCAGCTCGGCAAGCGCCACCAGTTGCTCTGAGGCCTCGGACATCAACGTGCCGCCGCCGGCGGCGATCACGGGCCGTTCGGCCCGCGTCAGCGCCTCCGCAACGGCGGCGACACGCTGCTTGTCACCGGCCGGGCGCGCCTGGCGCTCCGCCGGCAAGTATTCGCGCGCGGGAAGGCCGGCGCTCAGGAGGTCGCGCGGAATATCCACGAGCACGGGCCCCGGCCGGCCGCCGCGCGCGACCGCGAATGCCTGCCCCAGCACGTCCACGATCAGGTCGGCGCGGTCCACGCGCACGGACCACTTGGTCACCGGGGCGAAGATGCGGTCGGTCGGCACCTCCTGCGAAGCGCCGCGCTGCGCGGTCGCCGTCGCGCCGCGTCCGGCCAGGATCACGATCGGCAGGCAGCCCATGTACGCCTCCGCGATGCCGCTCAGCAGGTTGGTGCAACCGGGCCCCGCGGTGACCAGGCACACGCCCGGTTCGCCGGTGAGCTGCGCGCTGGCCGCGGCCATGCTCGCCGCGTGCTGCTCGTGTCGCACCAGGATGTGGCGGATCTGAGGGGTGGCGTAGAGGGCGTCGTAGATCCCGATCACGTGCCCGCCGGGCAGGCCGAAGACCTGCCTCACGCCCTCGGCGCGAAGCACGTCGACGATCGCCTGGCCAGCTGTTCTCGTCTCCACCGCCGACTCCCCCGCCGCGCAGTGTACGGGACTTGAATCCGGTTTCAAGTTCGACGGCTCTTCAGCGCGTTCGTCCACAACAGGCTGAGTGTGTCCACCAGGCCGTCGATTACCTCCGGCCCTTCCTCCTCGAGCACGAACGTGATGTAGGCGGTGCGGCTGACCATGCTGGAGAGCGCCCGTACCGCCGCGACCGGCTCGAGCGTGCGATCGACGAGCCCGTGCTTCTGCAGCTCGACGATCGTGTCGCGGCTCGCCTTCAGCGCTGGCTGCGCCAGACGGGTGCGGCGCCGCCGGAAGTCGTCGTTGATGTTCGTGACCTCCTCCACCACCCTCATGAGCCGGGCGTTGCGCTGGTAGGCCTCGAGGTAGTGACGCTGGTAGGCGGCGATGTCCTCGCTGCCGAGGAATTCCAGGGACACGACGTTCAGTCCCTCCTCGCCCAGCTCGTCCCAGACGGCGTCGAAGATCTCCTCCTTGCTCTCGAAGTACGTGTAGAAGGAGCCGAGCGCGGTGCCGGCCGCCTTGGTGATGTCGGCGATGCGCGCTCCGAGGAAGCCGTCGCGCTCGAACACCATGCGGGCACCCCGGACGAGCGCGGCCTGCGTGGCCTGCCCCCGGGCTGTCTTGGCAGCCGTCTTGGCCATAAGACCGGACTTGAATCGTAATTCAGGTCCGTGACCTGGTCGCTCGCGAGGTTAAATGAGAACAGTTCTCATTCTTGTTACCCTTCCCCTCGTGCGCTGGTTGTTGCTCATGGCGGTGTCCCTGGCCCTCGCCGGCTGCGGGGCCGTGAGCAACGCCGGCGACGGCCGGCTGCGGGTGGTGGCGGCCGAGAACTTCTGGGGCAGCATCGCGGCCCAGCTCGGCGGCGACCGCGTGAGCGTGGAGAGCGTGATCCACAACCCCGCCACCGATCCCCACGACTACGAGCCCACGGCGGCCGACGCGCGCGACCTGGCCGAGGCACAGCTCGTGGTGGTGAACGGCATCGGCTACGACCCGTGGGCGGACAAGCTGCTGGCCGCCAACCCTGTCGATGGCCGCGACGAGATCGACGTGGGCGACGTCCTCGGGCGGGACAAGGGCGACAACCCGCACCGCTGGTACTCGCCGCCCGACGTGCGGCGGGTGGCTGACGCGATCACGGCGAGCTACAAGAAGCTCGATCCGGCGCACGCCGCCTACTTCGAGGCCCGCCGCGTCGGAGCGCTGGACGGTTACAACAGCCTGATCGCGCGGATCCGCGAGCGCTACGCGGGCGTTCCGGTGGGAGCGTCCGAGAGCATCGTCGAGCCGCTTGCCCAGAGCCTGGGCCTCAGGCTCATCACCCCCAGCGGTTTTATGAACGCGGTGAGCGAGGGCGGCGAGCCGAGCGCCTCCGACAAAGCCGAGGCGGACCGCCAGATCGCCGGCCACCAGGTGAAGGTGTGGGTCTACAACAGCCAGAACGCCACGCCGGACGTGAAGCGCCTAACGAGCGAGGCGCGGGCGGCCGGGATCCCCGTGGTGGGCGTGACCGAGACGCTCGCGCCGGAATCCGCCACGTTCGAGCAATGGCAGTCGCGCCAGCTGCGGGCTCTCGAGGAGGCGCTCGGATGAGCGCGGTGCGCTTCGACCAGGCTCAGGTGCGCCTGGGTGGACGGCCTGTGTGGAGCGATGTGAGCCTGTCTCTCGACGAGGGCAGGTTCGCCGCCGTGCTGGGCTCAAACGGCGCGGGCAAGTCGACGCTGCTTAGGGCGATCCTCGGCCTGCTTCCACTCAGTGCGGGCGCGGCGCAGGTGCTCGGCGCCCCGCCCGGCGTGCGCAACGCGGACATCGGCTACCTGCCGCAGCGCCACAGCTTTGACGCGGCCGCGCGCATCCGGGGGGTCGACCTCGTGCGACTGGGCCTCGACGGGTCGCGCTGGGGGGTGCCGCTGCCGGGCAAGGCGAACGCATCTACGCGCGCGCGTGTGCGCGAGGCGATCGAGCTGGTGGGCGCGAGCGCGTACGCGGAACGCCCGATCGGCCGCCTATCCGGCGGCGAGCAGCAACGGCTGCTGATCGCCCAGGCGCTGGTCCGGCGCCCGCGACTGCTGCTTCTCGACGAGCCGCTCGACAGCCTCGATCTGCCGAACCAGGTGGCGGTGGCGTCGCTCGTGCAGCGCATCTGCAGCCATGAGGGCGTGGCCGTGATGCTCGTGGCCCACGACGTCAATCCGATCCTCCCCTACCTCGATCGCGTCGTGTACTTCGCGGGTGGAACGGCGATCGAAGGCGCGCCGGGCGACGTGATCACCAGCGAGACGCTGAGCGCCCTGTATGCGGCGCCCATCGAGGTGCTCGAGACCTCCGACGGCCGGCTCGTGGTTGTCGGCACCCCGGAGCCGCCCGCCATCCACGGAGACCGCCACGCGCACGGGCACAGCCATGCACATTGACGAGCTCTTCCAGTTCCACTTCATGACGAACGCGCTAGAGGCGGGCACGCTCGTGGCGGTGATGGCGTCCGCGATCGGCTGGTTCATGGTCGTGCGCAAGCAGACGTTCGCCGGGCACACGCTCTCGCTGATCGCGTTCCCTGGAGCGGCGGCCGCGGCGCTGGCGGGCGCGCCGGTGTTCGTGGGCTACTTCGCGGCGTGCGCGGCGGGCGCTCTGGCGCTCGCGGCGGTGTCGGGCGGCGGGGTCGAGGGGCGCAGCCTCGGCCACGAGTCGGCGGCCATCGGCTCGGTGCAGGCGTTCGGCCTCGGCCTCGGGTTCCTGTTCGTGAGCCTCTACCACGGGCTGCTCACCAGCCTCAACTCGATGCTGTTCGGCACCTTCCTCGGCATCACCGACGTCCAGGTGCTCGTGCTGCTCGGCGTGGCGCTGGCCGTGCTCGCCGTGCTTGCCGCGATCGCGCGGCCGCTGCTGTTCGCGTCCGTGGACGCCGACGTTGCCCGCGCGAGGGGCGTGCCGGTGGCCGCGCTGTCGGTGGGCTTCCTCCTGCTGCTGGGCCTGGCGGTGGCCGCCACGAGCCAGATCACGGGCGCGCTGCTCGTGTTCGCGCTGCTGGTCACGCCGGCCGCCACGGCGCAGCACATCACGTCGCGCCCCGCGGTGGGCCTGGCGCTCACGCTGGCGATCGCTCTGCTGGTCACCTGGGTCGGGCTCGCGATCGCCTACTACACCGTCTATCCGGTGGGCTTCTACGTCACGTCGTTGTCGTTCGGCCTCTACGTGCTCGCGCGACTGGTGGTGCGCCGCTGATGCTCGGCCACGAGTTCATGCGCAACGCGTTCCTGGCCGGCACTTTCGTGGCGCTGGCATGCGGAGTGGTCGGCTACTTCGTGGTGCTGCGCGCGCAGGTGTTCGCGGGCGATGCGCTCAGCCACGTGGCCCTCACCGGAGCGCTGGCGGCGGCCGCCGCCGGAATCGACCTGCGCATCGGCCTGTTCGCCATCACGATCCTGGTCGCGCTCGGGATGGGAGCCGCCGGCGACCGCGCCCGCGCCGACGACGCCGTGATCGGCTCGTTCTTCGCCTGGGTGCTCGGCCTCGGCGCGCTGTTTCTGTCGATCTTCACCACCTCGGCCAGCGGCAACGGCGACGGGACCGCCGGCGTGCGCGTGCTGTTCGGATCGATCCTCGGACTGTCGGTATCGCAGGCGCGGCTGGGCGCGCTGCTCGGCGCGCTCGCCGTCGTGATCGTGATCGCGATCGCCCGGCCGCTGCTCTTCTCCTCCGTCGATCCCGACGTGGCGCAGGCGAACGGGCTGCCGGTGAAGGCGCTCGGGCTCGTGTTCCTCGGCGTGCTGGGGCTCGTGGCCGCCGAGGCCACGCAGGCGGTGGGCGCGCTGCTTCTCCTCGGCCTGCTGTCGGCACCGGCCGGGGCCGCGCACAGACTCACGTCGAACCCATACACCGGCATCGGCTTGGCTGCGGCGCTGGCGCTCGCCGCCACCTGGGGCGGGCTCGTGATCAGCTACCTCGTGCCCGACCTCCCGCCCAGCTCGATGATCATCTCACTGGCCGCCGGCACCTACCTGGTCGCCTCCCTGGCCACGCGGACCCCAAAGTTAGAATCGATCTCATGACCGCGGCGGGGCGCGACACCAGTTGGGCAGACCACGCGGCCGCCGAGCTCAGCGCCGCGGGCTACAAGCGCGGCGCAGCGCGCGAGGCCGTCCTTGGCCTGCTGGATCGCCAGCAGTGCGCGCTCTCGGCGTTCGACATCGAGGACGCGCTGCGTTCCGGCGACCGGGCGGTCGCGCGGGCGAGCGTGTACCGGATCCTCGACCAGCTCGAGAGCCTCGGGTTGGTGCAACGCGTGGAAACCGGCAAGTCGAGCGTGTTCTACGAACCCGTCCGCCACGACCACGATCACCACCATCACCTCGTCTGCGACAACTGCGGCAAGCTAGTGCCGTTCGAGGACGAGGAGCTCGAGAAGACGATCGGCAAGCTCAGCCGCCGCGTGCCGTTCGAGGTCTCGGACCACGAGGTCGTCCTGCATGGCGCCTGCGACGCCTGCGTGAAGTAGCGCTCGTTCACGTTCTGGATACCGCGTCCGGGGTACGGTCAGTCGCGATGCCTTCTGGCTCGAGCGAGTACCTGTACGACACCGTTGTCCATCTCCCGGATGGGACCGAGAAGCGGTTTGGCGACCTGACCAAGCAGGAGGAGCACGAGTTCATGGACTTCGTGGACAGCGGCGACCCGCAGGCCGTGTTCGACGCGTCGCTGCTCAGGCTGCGCGCGTACGCGGTGTCGGTCGGAGCGGTGCCGGGGAAGGACAAACCGCCCGGTTAACGCAGCACGCTGCGCACCGCCGAGTACACGTCATCCGCGTTCGGGATGTAGTCGTCCTCGAGCGGCGGGCTGAGCGGGATCGGCGCGAACGGCGCGCCCACGCGCTCGATCGGCGCGTCCAGGTGGTCGAACGCCACGGCCTGAACCTCGGCCAGGATCTCGGCGCCGAAGCCGCCGTGCTCCACCGCCTCATGCGCGATCACCAGGCGGTTCGTCTTCTCCACCGAGCCCACGATCGTCTCGAGGTCGAGCGGGACCAGTGTGCGCGGGTCGATCACCTCGGCCCCGACGCCCTCGGCCGCCAAGCGCTCGGCGGCGGACAAGGCGTCCCCCACCAGCCGCGACAGCGCCACGATCGTCACGTCGCCGCCCTCCCTTGCCACGCGCGCGCGGCCAAGCGGCACCGGCTCGATCTCGTCCTCCACCTGCTCGCGCCGGAAGTAGAGCGTCTTGTTCTCGATGAACACGACCGGGTTGGGATCCTCGATCGCGCTGGCGAGCAGGCCACCGGCGTCGGCGGCGGTTGACGGCATCACGATCTTCAGCCCGGGGATGTGGGTGAGCCACGCCTCGAGCGACTGCGAGTGCTGAGCTCCGCCGCGCGTGCCCGCCCCGCCCTGCGTGCGCAGCACCATCGGCACGCTCAGCTGCCCGCCGGACATGAAGTGCGCCTTGGCCGCCTGGTTCACCACCTGGTCGAGCGCGAGGGTGATGAAGTCGATGAACATGATCTCGAGCAGCGGGCGCATGCCCGACTGCGCCGCGCCCACAGCCACGCCGGCGATCGCGCTCTCCGAGATCGGCGTGTTGATCACGCGCTCTACGCCGAACTCCTCTGCCAGCCCCGCGGTGGTCGTGTAGGGGCCGCCCTCGGCCACGTCCTCGCCCAGGACGAACACGCGCTCGTCCTCGCGCATGGCCTTGGCCATCGCCGCGTTCACAGCCTTCACGTAGGTCGTCTCAGGCATACACGAGCTCGGCGATCAGCCGCTGATCGGGGAACGGGCTCTCGCGCGCGAACTGCTCCGCCTTCTCGATCTCGGCGAGCGACTCGCGCTCGACCGCCGCGACGTCGTCCTCCGAGAACCAGCCCTCGGAGACGCCGTGCCGCTGCAGCCGCAGGATCGGATCCTTCTCCTGCCAGTCCGCCTTGGCAATCGCCTCGCGGTACTTGCCGGGGTCGCCCTCGTAGTGGCCGCGCAGCCGGTGGGTCAGGCACTCGAGCAGGAATGGGCCGCTGCCCTTGCGAGCCTCGGCCAGGAAGCGGCCGAACGCCTCCCACACGGCCAGCACGTCGTTGCCGTCCACGGTCTCGCGCTCCACCTCATACGGCGCCACCACATCCGACACCCGCTCCACATTCGTGTGCGCCGAGCGCGGCGTGAACTCCGCGAAGCCGTTGTTCTCGCACACGAGGATCAGCGGCAGTCCCCAGAGCGTGGCCAGGTTGATCGACTCGTTGAAGTGCCCGGCCTGCACCGCGCCGTCGCCGAAGAACACCACGGCCACCTGGTCGCCGCCGCGCAGCCGGCCGGCCAGAGCGGACCCCAGAGCCATCGGGATGTTGCCGCCCACCACGCCGGTCGCGCCCATGAAGCCGTGCTCCACGTCCACCAGGTGCATCGAGCCGCCGAGGCCGCGGCACAGTCCGCCGTCGCGTCCCATCAGCTCCGCCAGAATGCGCTCGAGCGGGGCGCCCTTCGCGATGCAATGCCCGTGCGCGCGGTGGCCGCTGTACACCGGGTCGTCGTCGCGCAGCTGGGTGCACACCGAGGCCGACACCCCCTCCTGGCCCACACTGAGGTGAATCAGGCCGTGGACCTGGTCGGCGCGCTTGAGCACGCCAACCTGCTCCTCGAAGTGGCGGATCCGCCACATGACGCGGAGGAGCGCGAGCGCGCCCTCCGCGTCGAGCGTTTCTGATTTACGCGGTGACAGGGGCCTGTCCCAGCACCTGCTGCACCGCGCCCACGATCTTGTCCACGTCCGGGAGGAGGTACTCCTCCATCGGCTGCGAGTAGGGGATCGTGGCGTCGAGCGCCGTCACCTGCTTGATCGGCGCCTTCAGCGACGAGAAACCCTCGTCCGCAACGTCGGCCGCGATCACCGCGGACGCCGAGCCGTGGCGCGTGGCCTGGTCGACCAGCACGAGGTGACCGGTCTTTTCCACCGACTCGAGGATCGTCTTCAGGTCGAGCGGGTTGAGCGTGCGCGGGTCGATCACCTCGGCCTCGATGCCCTCGCTCGCAAGCCGGTCCGCGGCCTCCAGAGCGAGCCCCACCATGTAGCCGAGCGCGACGATCGTCACGTCGCCGCCCTCGCGCCGCACCGCGGCCTCGCCGAACGGCACGAGGTGCTCGCCATCCGGCACCTCGCCGGGGATGAGCGTGAGCAGGTAGTGGTGGAAGTAGGCGACCGGGTTGTCGTCGCGGATCGCGGTGGCCATCAGGCCCTTCGCGTCAGCGGCGGTGGACGGGATCGCAACGCGCAGGCCCGGCACGCCCATGAACATCCCGTAGATCGTGCCGGTGTGCTGACCGGCCCAGCCGGCCGTGAAGCCGTAGCCCGCCTTGAGCACGAGCGGCACCGTCACCTGGCCGCCGGTCATGTAGCGGAAGCGCGGCGCCTCGTTCACCACCTGGTCCATCGCCACGAGCATGAACTCGGCCATGTACAGCTCCACCACCGGGCGGTAGCCCGCCAGCGCGGCGCCCACGGCCATGCCGATCTCAGCGGTCTCGGAGATCGGGGTCACGCGCACGCGGTCCGGTCCGAAGGCCTGCAGGAACTTGTCGTTCTCGGTCGTCGCGATGTTCTGGCCGAAGTAGAGGACGCTGTCGTCGCGCTCCATCTCGCCGTGGATGGCCATCTCGATCGCGGCTATGTAGGGAATCTCAGCCATTGGTGGCCTCCTATGCGTAGACGAACTTGGTCGCGTCTTCCGGAGCCGGGAGCTCGCTCTCGATCCCGAAGTCCACGGCCGCCTGCATCTCGTCCTTGGCGGATTGCATGATCTCGTCGGCCTGCTCGGCGGACAGCACGCCGTCCTGCACGAGCTTGGCGCGGTAGCGCGGCACCGGGTCGCCCTTCTTGGCCGCCTCGTACTCGGCGGCGTTGCCGAACACCTCGATCGCCTCGTGCTCCGGGAAGTGCAGCGGGATGCCCGGCGGCACGATGATGTTGCCGTGCGCCGACAGGCGGTAGACCTTCGACTCGACGAGCGTCGGGCCGTCGCCGCCTCGCGCCCGGTCGACCGCCTCGCCCACCGTCGCGTACACCGCCTCGGGGTCGCCGCCGTCAACCGTCACGCCCGGCATCGAGAACGCCTTGGCCTTCACGGCCAGCGGCTCGCCGGCCGCCGCGTTCGCGTCCTCCTGATCTGAGCGCGTGACCACGTTGTAGTTGTTGTTCTCCATCACGTACACGATGGGCAGCTTCCACAGCGAGGCGAGGTTGAGCGACTCGCTGAACGCGCCCTGCTTGGACGCGCCGTCGCCGAAGAAGCACAGCACCACCTGGTCCTGCTTGCGGATCTGCGCGGCGTAGGCCGCGCCCGTGGCCTGCGGGATGCCCTGGGCCACGATGCCGCTCGTGCCGAGGAAGCCGCGCTCCACGTCGGTCAGGTGCATCGAGCCGCCGTAGCCACCGCAGAGGCCGGTCTTCTTGCCGTAGATCTCGGCCATCATCGCCCCCGCGTCCGTGCCCAGCACGATCGGGTAGCCGTGGCAGCGGTAGGTCGTCATCAGCTGGTCGGTCGGCTCGAGGGTGGCGAGCGACCCGACGATCGATGCCTCGGCGCCGTCCGCCAGATGCGTGTGCCCGCGGATCACGCCGGGGTGCTCCTCGAACGTGCCCTTCACCCGCTCCTCGAACTCGCGGATCCGCGCCATCTGGTTGAAGATCCAGACCCGCCTGTCGTTGTCGAGCTGCTTCATCCGCTCCTCCTCTGAATCACGCCACGCCGGCGCGGAACTGCGCGGCGGTGGTCTCGTACGCTCGCTTGAACTCCTCCTCGATGGGGAGGTTCCTCAACTCTTCCGACAGGACCTCGACGCCCCACGGCTCGTCGTAGCCCGCCTCGATGCAGGCGTCCACGTAAGCCGCGATGTTGAACTCGCCCTCGCCGGGCAGCTTGCGGTGGTTGATCACCTCGTCGATCGGGTCCTCCATGTCCTCGTACTGGCCGTCCGAGAGCTCGACCCAGCTCAGGTACTCGGGCGGGATCCGCTTCATGTCCTCGGGCGGGATGCCGAGCTTGGCCATGTGCCACGTGTCGATCGCCAAACCGCCGTTGCGCTGGCCCGCGCCGGTGGCCACGGCCAGCGCCTTGTCGAGCGAGTTCACGTTCACGTCGAACGGCATGAACTCGTAGACGACCTTGGCGTTGGTGTGACCCGCCGCGTCCTGGCAGAGCTCGCCGAAGCCCTCGGTCACTTGGTCGAGCGAGGCCGGCGTGCCCGGGATGTTGCCCACCTTGATGTGGTGGGCGTCGAACGTGGCGGCGGCCTCGAACAGCAGCTTGCGGCGCGCGTCCGAGTCGGCCCGCAGCGGGTCGCCGGCGGGCATGAAGAAGTCCTGTAGGAACTCGAGCTGGATGTACTCGAGGCCCGAGTCGTCGAACACCTTCTTCATCTCGTCGAGCGTCGTGGACTCGAGCTGGTGCTCGATGTCGGCGTGCCAGAGGCCGATGCCCTTGAAGCCGGCCTTCACCGCCTCGGCGCAGCGGTCGGCCCAGCTGAACGTGCTCCACTCGCGGCCGAAGTGCACCTCGACCGGCCCGGACACGGTCCAGTAGAGAGCCACCAGATCGACTTCGCCCATCGTCACTCCTCCTCGGTTCGAGGGCCTCGTGGCGACGGTACATCCGGGGCACGGGCACGTCCAGCCTCCCAGCGCAGGCCTTCTTGCCTCTGAGCGCGCTGGGGTTTTGCGTTGGCGAGCGGCCCGGTGTACCGTCGGCCGGACGTGAGCGCGACGGTTCCGGACACGTCCGCCCTGAACGAGTTCGAGCACGCCCTCGGCGCCGACAGGGTTATCACCTCGGAGGACGACCTTCGCGAGTGGCGCGACCCGTTCCAGTTCGACAGCTGGGACGAGTACACGGCCTCGGCGGTCGTCATGCCGGAGAGCGTGGAAGAGGTGCAGGAGGTAGTCCGGATCGCGGGCCGTCATGGCGTACCGCTGTGGACACACAGCCAGGGGCGCAACAACGGCTATGGCGGCCCGGCGCCGCGCGTGAGCGGGTCGGTGATCGTGTCGCTGCGCCGGATGAACCGCGTGCTCGAGATCAATGAGGAGTGCGCGTACGCGGTGGTCGAGCCGGGCGTGCGCTGGTTCGACCTCTACGAGGCTCTTCAGGCCGGCGGGCACAAGCTGATGCTGTCGATCGCCGATCTCGGCTGGGGAAGCGTGATCGGCAACACGCTCGACCACGGCATCACCTACCTGCCCTACGGCCAGGACCAGCAGATGCAATGCGGCATGGAGGTCGTGCTCGCCGACGGCTCGGTGATGCGCACCGGCATGGGCGCGCTGCCGGGCGGCAAGGCGTGGAACGTCTACAAGCGCGGCCTCGGCCCGACGGTGGATCAGCTCTTCATGCAGTCCAACTACGGGATCGTCACGAAGATGGGCGTCTGGCTGATGCCCGAGCCAGAGTGCTACCACCCAGTGTGGGTGCGCGCTTCGAGGGACTCGGATATCGAGCCGCTCGTGGACACGCTGCGCAGGCTGATGCTCGACGGCACGATCCGCGGCGTGCCTCAGATCATCAACACGGTGCTGTTCGGCTCGATGATGAGCTCGCGCGACCAGTGGTGGACGGGCGCCGGCCCGATCCCGGACGACGAGATCACCCGCATGGGGCGCGAGCTCGACATCGGCCGCTGGATGCTGCGCTGCGCGCTGTACGGGGACGAGGCTGTGGTGGACCACCAGTTCGAGAAGGTGAGCGCCGCGTTCGGGGCGATCGACGGCGTGGACGTATGGGGCTCGAAGCACGCGCCCGCGGACATCCCGTCACTTGAGAACCCCCACGAGCGCGTGATGGGCGGCGTGCCCAACCTGGACCTCAACCAGATGACCGGCTGGTACGGCGGCGAGGAGGGCGGCCACATCGGCTTCTCGCCGATTGCTCCCCTGACCGGGCGCGACGCCTCCGAGCTGCGCGACCTCATGCGCGGCATGCTGGCCGAGGCGGGGCTCGACTACATGGCGTCGCTCCTCCCGGTCAGCGCGCGCTCCTTCGCCCACATCACGATGGTCATCTACGACACGAAGAACGAGCAGCAGGTGCGCTCGGCGTTCGACGTGTCCAAGCGCCTCGTCGAGCA
>Ga0157370_10005874_pt1 | contig 13696 bp, 8 predicted proteins | sample C35metaG_FD_113463 | JGI IMG/M metagenome (GOLD analysis project Ga0157370, IMG submission 113463) | Corn rhizosphere microbial communities from Kellogg Biological Station, Michigan, USA - C3-5 metaG | ecosystem: Host-associated > Plants > Roots > Rhizosphere > Soil | place: USA: Michigan...
GCCTGGCACGCGGGTGTCGCTGCTGATCGAGCGTCCCGGTGTCAGCGGGCGGCTGCCGTTCACCGTGATGCGCTCCGACATTCACATCCGCTCGGTGCGGCACGCCATGATGCTCGCGGATCACGTGGGCTACGTGCAGCTCAACATCTTCAGCGATTCGAGCGAGGATGAGTTGCGCGACGCGATCGGATCGCTGGTTCGCGACGGGATGACGACGCTCATCTTCGACCTGCGCGACAATCCCGGCGGCCTGCTCGAACAAGGTGTGGACATCGCCGGCATGTTCCTGGGCAAGGGGCAGTCCATCGTGTCCATGCGTGGACGCACGCCGGAATCCGCGCACGATTTCGTGAATCCGAGCGGCCAGCTCTGGCCCAAACTGGATCTGATCACACTGGTCAACGACCATTCGGCCAGCGCGGCGGAAATCGTCGCGGGTGCGCTGCAGGATCACGATCGCTCGCTCATCCTGGGCGGCACATCGTACGGAAAGGGAAGTGCGCAGTCCCTCTTCCCGCTGGGGAGCGGGGAGGGCGCGCTCAAGCTGACCACCGCGCGCTGGTACACGCCGTCGGGGCGCAGCATTCAGAAGGCGCGCGCGGACAGCGCGGGCGATGACCGTGGCGACGGGAGTGACAGCAATGCTGCTCCGGAGCGGCCGCTCTCGCAGCGACGCGAATACCACACCGACGCAGGGCGCATCGTCTATGGTGGCGGCGGCATTACGCCGGATCTGATCCTCGCGTCCGCCGATTCGGGGAACGGCATGCTCTCGTTCTGGCGCATGCTCGATACGGACATTCCGCGCTTCCGCGATGCGCTCACCGACTACGCACTGAGTGTCAAGGCGTCGAAAGCGGTGTCCTCGCCCGATTTCGCCGTGACGCCGGCCATGCGCGACGAATTCTGGCGCCGGCTGCAGGCCACGGGCGTACACCAGCTCTCTCGCGCGCAGTACGATTCGGCGACCGCTCAGGTCAATCAGCTGCTCGGTGCCGAGATCGCGCGCTTCATCTTCGGCCTCGACGCATCGTTTCACCGGCAGTTGCGCGGCGATCGCGTGGTCGGCACGGCACTGCAACTGGCCACGCAGGCCACCGATCAGCGCGCGCTGCTCTCGCGCGCGGCCCAGATGCGGGCCGCGCACGAAGAGGACGTGAAACCCCGCCCGTGAACGAGCGCGTGTTCATCCTGGGCGCGGGTCGTGCCGGCACCGGTCTGACCCGCGCCCTTCGCATGTCGGGCGTGGCCGTCGTGGGACTGCACGGCCGCCACGTCCATGAAGGACGTGATCCCGTCACCGCCGGAACCATTCCCGGAACCATTGCGACGGCCACCGTTGTCCTCATCACGGTGCGCGATGCGCAGATTGATGACGCACTGCGCGAGGTGCTCGAGGCGCCGCTGGCTCCGGATGCAGTCGTGCTTCACGCGAGTGGCAGCGCCGAGCCCGGGATGCTGGAGCAGGTGCGCGCGCGCGGTCATGCCGCCGGCACGTTTCATCCGCTCGTGCCCATGGCCGATCCCGTTCGCGCGCCGCAACAGCTCTGTGGCGCGTGGGTCGGCATCGACGGTGACGAGCGGGCGAAATCCGTGAGCCGTGATCTTGCCGCGGCGCTGGGCTGCCGCGTGTTCGACATTCCGCCGGGTCAGAAGGCGCGCTATCATGCCGCGGCGGTCATCGTCTCGAACTTTCCCGCGGTGCTGCTCGCCGTGGGAGACCGCGTCCTCGCCGAGACGGGCATTCCGGCTGACACGGCGGAGCAGGCGCTGCGCGCGCTCTGTTTCGCCGCCATTGCGAATCTGCGTCGCGCGCATGGCGCCGCATCGCTCACGGGTCCCATTATCCGCGGTGACGTGGACACCATTCGGCGCCACCTTGGCGCGCTGGCGGACGATCCGGTGGCGCTGGAGGTATATCGGTCGCTCTCGCGTGCCCTGGTTGATCTGGCGAGTGAGACAGGCACGGACCCCGATCGCCTGCGAGCCATTCGAGCGTTGCTGGACTGAACTCCCGGCGCGCGGGTTTACGAATGACCCGGCGTGCTGCATCGTGTTGGGTGCGCGTCGCACGCGATCTTCCCCACGAGGAGCACATGCCCGCTACCATCCTTCAGCCCGCGCCGGGAACCGCGCCGCCGCGCGTCACGCGCGCCGCCACTATCGGAAGCCTGTTCCGTGATCGCGTCGCGCGATCGGCCAGTGTGGAGGCGTTTCGCTATCCCCGCGGGACCGCCTGGGAGAGCAGCACCTGGAGCGAGGTCGCCGGCCGCGTGGACGCCCTTGCCGCGGGCCTGATCGCTCTTGGCGTGGAGGCCGAGCAACGTGTGGGCATCGCCAGCTCCACGCGGTACGAATGGGTGCTCGCCGATCTCGCTGTGATGTGCGCGGGCGCCGCCACGACCACCATCTATCCGAGTACGATCGCATCGGAGGTGGCCTACATCGCGGCCGATTCCGGCAGTTGCATCGTCTTTGCCGAAGACGATGGACAGATCGCGAAGCTGCGCGAGCATCGCGCCGAGATCCCCAACGTGGCGAAGGTCGTCACGATGGACGGCACACCCGACGGCGACTGGATCATCTCCTTCGCCGAGCTCGAAGCGCTGGGCCGGACTCGACTCGAGCGTGAGCCCGAGGTCGTGACGGCGCGCATCGCGGCCACGGGCCCCGAGACTCTGGCGACACTCGTGTACACCTCGGGCACGACCGGCCGCCCCAAGGGCGTGCGGCTGCCCCACGATGCGTGGACCTACCTCGCCGCCGCGGTCGAGCAGCTCGGCATCCTGCACGCGAACGACCTGCAGTTTCTCTGGTTGCCGCTCGCGCATGTCTTCGGCAAGGTGCTGCTGCTTCTCCCGCTCCAGATCGGATTCCCGACCGCCGTCGATGGGACGATTGACAGGATCGTGGACAATCTAGCGACGATTCGTCCCACGTTCATGGGCGCTGCCCCGCGCATCTTCGAAAAAGCCTACGCCCGCGTCACCACCACCGTAAGCGGTGAATCGCCGTTCCGGCAGCGGCTCTTCCATTGGGCCGAGCACGTGGGACGGCAGTTCGCGGCGGTCCGGCGCGACGGTGGACGACCGGGTCCCGGGCTGACCCTGCGTCACGCGCTCGCGGATCGCCTCGTGCTGCGCCGGATACGACAGCGATTTGGCGGCCGGATCCGATTCTTCATTTCCGGCTCCGCACCGCTCAACCGGGACATCGCCGAGTGGTTCGACGCCATGGGGCTGCGCATTCTCGAGGGATACGGCATGACCGAGAGCAGCGCGGCGTCGTTCGTCAACCGCCTCGATGCCTGCCGCCTGGGCACGGTGGGACTCGTGCTGCCCGGCACGGAGGCGCGCATCGCGGCCGACGGAGAGATCCTGTTACGCGGCCCCGGCGTGATGGCCGGCTATCATCACCTGCCGGACGCTACCGCCGAGGCCATCGACGCGGATGGCTGGTTGCACACGGGAGACATCGGCAACCTCGATGCGGAGGGTTTCCTGCGCATCACCGATCGCAAGAAGGATTTGTTCAAGACGTCCGGAGGGAAGTACATCGCACCGTCGAACATCGAGTCGATGTTCAAGAGCATCTGCCCGTATGTCAGCCAGCTCATGGTATACGGCGAGGGGCGCAACTTCGTCTCGGCCCTCGTCACGCTCGCTCCCGATGCGGTCGCGGCCTGGGCGAAGCAGAAGGGACTCGGCGACCGGTCGTACGCCGAGATCGTGACTTCGGATGCGGCTCGGGCGATGGTGAAGCGCTACATCGACGAGCTCAACGCCCGGCTGAGCCACTGGGAGACCATCAAGCGGTTCGCCATCCTGGACCACGACCTGACGGTGGAAAATGGCGAGCTGACGCCGAGCCTCAAACTGCGCCGCAAGGCCGTGACGGAGCGGTACCGGGCGGAACTGGAGGAACTGTACCGGGCGTAGCGTGGCGTTCGCAGGCGATGTGTTGGCTGCACCGGGCAGCGTGCTCCACCACTGCCAATGACTGGACAGGATTTACGGGTAGCACGATTCATCCGCGCTTGCGAGCGGTGTGCTGCGCTCCCGCAAACGGCGGGACAGGATTTAACGGATTGACGGGATTTTCAGGATTCTCACGGTGCCGTTCCAAAAGTATTTGCCGTCATTCGGCGAACGGACTGAAACCTTGGGACTCGGCTCCGAACAATCCTGTAACTCCTGTAAATCCTGTAAATCCTGTCCCCGCTGTAAATCCTGTCTTCAGCCCCGCTGATCGAACACCTTCACTCCCGCCGGTACGTGAAACACGAACGCGTCCGGGTCCGGCTTCGCGTTGGGCTGGAGGTTCGTGATCTCGACATGGCGCATCAGGCCGTTCGGATCCACGATCTCGAACTGTCGGATCAGGCCATCATCATCATCCACCCATACCGTTGCCCTGGAAAAGGGGATGGTGGAGTCGCGCGGCACCAGCACGACCGCATGCGTGGCGTGCCCCTGTACCGTGGCAGTGCCGGCCGCAGACATCGTGTAGCGCTCCCGGGGTGACTTGAGAAACAGTGCGGCCACGTCGGGCACGCCCGCCGCGTTGTCGCCGAGGGGCATTCGGATCACCTGGCCCGGGGTCGTACTGGGCAGATAGACCCAGACCGCCTTGCCGTCGGCCACGATCCGGTCACCCCTGGGCTCCGTGAAGCGCACCGACAGATAGCCCGGCCCGCGCTGCTGCAGCTCCCCGCGCGAGGCGTCGTCGTGCCCGGTGAGCGGATTGGTGATCTGTTGCGTGAACGTTGCGCGCAGCGACTTCACGCTGGCATACGCGTGCACCGCGTGGTCCACGGTTGTCTCCGGCGACTGGGCGCCGAGTGACACGGCGGTCATGGCGCCCAGTGCGACGGCGGCGAGTGTCTGAAAACGAGGCATGGGAATTGGCGGTTGGCTCCTGAGCTGTCACATGACAGTGTCCAATTCTACCCCCGCGCTGCCGCCACGGTCCCTGGTGCGGGACAGAGCGATCGCCCAATTGCCGTGGCGATGGCGCGCAGTTCGATGACGAGCTGCGCGAACTGTTCCGGGTAGAGCGACTGTGCGCCATCGGACAGTGCGCGCTCCGGATTGGGATGCACCTCCACCAGGATGCCGTGCGCGCCGGCCGCGACGGCCGCGCGCGCCATGGGAATCACCTTGTCGCGAATGCCCGTCCCATGGCTCGGATCCGCCACGATGGGCAGGTGCGAGAGTCCCTGCACGATGGGAATGGCCGTGAGATCGAGCATGTTGCGGGTGGCCGTGTCGAAGGTGCGGACGCCGCGCTCGCACAGGATCACATTCGGATTTCCGGCGGCCAGCACGTATTCGGCGCTGAGGAGCAGATCGTTGATCGTGGCCGCGAGGCCGCGCTTGAGGAGCACGGGCTTGCCCAGGTGACCCACGAAGCGGAGCAGGGAATAGTTCTGCATGTTGCGCGCGCCGATCTGGATGCAGTCGCCGAGTTCGGCGACGAGCTCCGCGCCTTCCTCGTCCATGGCTTCCGTCACGATGGCGAGACCCGTTTCCCGCTTTGCGACGGCAAGCATTTCGAGTCCGCGCTTGCCCAGTCCCTGAAATGAGTACGGTGAGCTGCGCGGCTTGAACGCGCCGCCCCGGAGTACCGCGGCGCCCGCCGCGCGCACCTGGCGCGCCGCCGTCACGATCTGTTCTTCCGATTCCACGGAGCACGGACCGGCCATGATCACGACTTCATCGCCGCCCACATGCACGCCCGGCGCGAGCGTGACGATGGTGTCCTCCGGCTGCCACTCGCGCGACACCTGCTTGTAGGGCTGGGTGACGTGAATCACCTGCGCCACGCCCGAGAGCGCCTCGATGCGAGACGCATCCACGCGCCCATCGTTGCCAACCAGTCCGACAGCGGTACGCTGCGCCCCCGGCATCGGGCGCGCCTCGTATCCCATTTCCTCGATTACGTGCACGACCGCGTCCACTTCCTGCTGCGACGCGCCGTGCTTCATTACCACCAGCATCAGAGGTCCTCGATCTCGGTCGTCCATCCATCGGTCGTGAGCACGACCGCGCCGCCAAAGCGACTCGCGACGATCGCGCGCACGTCCACCTGCTCGACGGGTGGACAGAAGTGTGTCAGCGCCAGACATTTCGGCTGCGCGGCTTCGGCCAGCACCGCGCAGCGTTCCGGCGAGAGGTGTGTCGGAATGGCCAGCGCGTCGGGGAGCGAACATTCGGCGAGCAGGACATCGCAGTGTCGCGCCCAGCCGCCCAGCTCGTCGTCCACGCCCGTATCGCCCGTATATACCAGGCACGCCGGCCCACGCCGTACACAATATGCCATGCTTTCATCGGTGTGGGGAACCTTGCGCGCCTCGATGGTCATTCCCGAGCCGAGGGCCAGCGTCTCTCCGGGGCGGATCTCGCGGATCGTGATGGGGAACGTCGACGCGCGTACCGTGTCGCCGAAGATGGCGGCGAAGCGCTCCAGCAGTGTGATCACGCCGACCGGCCCGATGATCTGCAGGGGTTCGGACCGGGGTGGCAGCACCGCATAGCGCCACGCCACCAGCAGCGTCGGCAGGTCCAGCACGTGGTCCGCGTGAAAGTGCGTGAGCGCCACGTGCGTCACGCCGAGCCAGTCCAGCCCCAGCGCGCTCATGCGATGTGCCACGCCGCTGCCGCAGTCGAGCAGCAGGCGGATGTCGCCCGCTTCGACCAGATGCCCCGCGTTGACGCGTGCGGGCGACGGGAAGGTGCCCGTGCCTATGGTGGTGAGTCGCATGTGCGCGCGGGCGCCGCGCGTCAGGCAGCCGGGTGCGACAGGGGAGCGCCCGTCGGGGCATCCGCGTTCCAGCCGTCGGCGGGCGCCTCGTGATTCCCATCGGCATCGCGTGCGGCGTCGTCCCAGAGCGCCACCGGTACTGCTCCATCCTCAGGCTGGAGTACGCCCTGCAGTCGCACGCTCACGAACGACGAGACGCCGGGCTCCTGCATCGTCACGCCGTACACGGCGTCCGCGGCTTCGGTGGTCGTGCGCGGATTGTGCGTGATGACGATGAACTGCGTCTTGTGCTTGAATTCGTTCAGCATGCGCACGAAGCGCCCGACGTTCGCGTCATCCAGCGGCGCGTCCACCTCATCGAGCAGACAGAAAGGGCTGGGCTTGGCCAGGAAGATGCCGAAGAGCAGGGAGAGCGCCACCAGCGCCCGTTCACCGCTCGACAGCAGGTGAATGCGCTGCGTGCGCTTGCCGCGCGGCGACGCGTGAATCTCGATGTCGCAGTCGAGCGGCGTCTCCGGCGACTCGAGGCGCAGATCACATTCACCGCCGCCGAACAACGTCATGAAGATCTCGCGGAAGTGTCCGCGTACGCGCGCGAACGTCTCGAGGAACATGGCGCGCGCCGTCACGTCGATTTCCCGAATCGCCTGTTGCAGCGCATTGCGTGCGTTCTGCAGATCCGTGCGCTGGGCATTGAGGAACTCGGCGCGCTTCAGCTCTTCGGCATGTTCCTCGATCGCGAGCGGATTCACGGGTCCGATCGCTTCGAGCTCCGAGCGCAGCGCGGCGACCTCGCTGCGCAGCGTGTCATCGTCGCTGTCCGACGGCGTCAGCGCGGCGAACATCTCCTCCAGCGGCCGGCGCCATTCCGCCTCCAGTCGTTCGCGGATGGCGGTGCGCCGCCCCGCCAGCTCGGTGAATCGCAATTCCGAGTGGTGCAGGGAGTCGGCGCCCTGCGCGGCGGTGCGGCGACTCGCATCGAGCGCATGCTCCGCGTCTTCCAGACGGCGATCCGCGCTGGCCACATCGAACTCCGCGCGCTCGAATTCCGTCTGCGCGTCCTCGAGCGCGAGCTGGCGGGTTTCCCGTTCCGCGCGCCACTCGGTCATGCGGGCGGCCAGTGCACTGTCTGCCGCTTCGAGCTCGCTCAGCTCCGCGAGCAATGCGCCGAGCCGGGTATTCGCGACGGAGACCTCTTCCTGCAGCCGATGCTCGCGATCCGTGCTCACCTGCGCGCGCGCGCGCAGGTGAGCTTCCTCCACCTGGCAGCGCGTGCGTGCTTCGCGCGCCGCCTCGTGATGCTGCTCGAGTTCCGCGAGCTGGGTGGCACTCGCCGTCCGGCGCTGGACTCGCTCCGCATGCTCGGCCTCGAGCTGCCCATGGCGCTCCGCCAGGTCGGCCACCGCTCGCACCAGTTCCTCGCGCCGGGACGCGAGCTGCCGCGCCAACGCGGTCACGCTGTCGTGCTCGCGTCCGGCCCGCTCGTGCTGGCGGTGGGCCGCGTCGTGTCCGTCCCGTGCCTGGCGCAACGCGCGTTGCGCCACGGCGTGCTCCTCCACCGCGCGGGCAGCGGCCTGCTCGGCGGCAGCGAGCTGTTTCCCGGCGCTGGCGGCCGTCGTGCCGGCGCTGGTCCGCGCCACGACGGCAGCCGCCAGCGCGTCGGCGAGACCGCGCAACTCGGCGCGGCGCCGCAGCGGGCCGGGACCTACGCCCGTGCCGGGCAGCCAGATTGCGCCGTGCGCGTCCACGAATCCGCTTGCTTCTTCCAGCGCCCGCACCCGGCCCAGCAGCGCGCGCACCCACTGTTCGGCCGGCTGCGCGGCCTCCACCAGATCCGACAGGGAGCCGGGCTGATGATCGGCCGGGCTGGTCGCATCGAGAGGCAGCAGCAGCAGCGGACCCGGATTCGACTCGGCGTGCCAACTGCGCACCGCGGCCGCGACCTCACGGTCGCGCACCAGCACCGCGTGCACGGTGGCGCCAAGGAAGCGTTCGACGGTTGCCGCGCCGGACGTCCCGGCTGTCACGAAATCGGAGAGCGGCCCCAGGATGGCTCCATCACCGAAGCGGTCCCGCTCGTGCAGCAGGCGCGCCGCCGCGGGCGCGAGTCCCACCCGTTCACGCTCGAGTGCCTCGAGCGCGTGCATCTTTCCTTCGAGCGACACCACCTGCTCGTCAGCGATGCGCAGGTCGCCGCGTGCCGCCGCCTCGGCCGTGCGCGCTTCGTCGGCAGCCTGACGCGCCGCCAGCGACGCCAGCGCGGCCTGCTCCACCGCGCGTGTGTGCTCGTCCACCAGTCGCGCCGCGTGTTCCGCCTCGGCCTGCGCCAGCTCCACCGTGTCGGCGAGCTGCGCGGTCTCGTGTTCGAGCGCGTCCGCGCGGCGCGACAGCTCCTCCTGCTCGCGTTCCGCGCTCTCGCGATCGAGCGTGGCGCGCCGCATGCCGTCCTGGGCATTGGCGATGAGCCGCTCGATCTCCTCATGCGCGCGCCGCGCATCGGCGAGCGCCGTTCTCGCGGACTCCTCCATCGCGCTCCGCCGCGCCAGTTCCTCGAGGGCCGCGGCGAGCTCCGTCTCCACGCGCGCCCGCTCACCACGTGCGGAGGCATGGTCTTCCGTGAGTCTGCTCCCGAGCTGCTCGCCGGAGCGACGCTCTTCCTCCGCGCGCTGCCGGCGCAGGACGGCATTCCCGTGACGCTCCTCCGCCACGCGCAGCTCGCTCTCCAACCGCATGACGTCCTGCTGTCGGGCACTCACGATGCGTCCCAGTTCCGCGCGGCGTGCTTCACCAGCCGCGCGGGTGGCGTGCGCCGTTTCGCGCGCTGTTTCCGCTTCGGCCACGGCCAGCTCCAACTTCGGCAGCGCGTCTCGCAGCGACCGCACGCTCTCCTCGAGTTGGTCCAGTTCCGTGCGCCACGCCTGCATCTCGCGCGATGCCAGCGTGAGTTCCGCGGTGAAGCGACGCGCGGTGAGTTCCGTGTGGCGCTCCGCGCGCTTGCGCTGGCGCGCCAGCGACCGCACCTGGCTTTGCACCTCGGAAATCAGATCATCCAGCCGCGCCAGATCCGCCGTCGTCTCCTCCAGGCGCCGCTCCGTGGTACGGCGGCGGTCGCGATAGAGACCCACACCCGCCGCCTCCTCGAACAGCTCGCGTCGTTCGTCGGGCCGATCGGACAGCAGCGCCTCGAGCATGCGCGCCTCGATGACGACACCGGCATCGGCACCCAGCCCGGTACCGCGCACCATGTCGTGGATGTCGCGCAGGCGACAGGGCGCTCCATTGAGCAGGTACTCGCTCTCGCCGGAGCGCGACAGCCGCCGCGTAATCACCACCTCGCGAAACGGGACGGCGAGCACGCCCTCGCTGTTGTCGAAATGCAGCGACACTTCGGCGATGTTCACGGGCCGGCGGGCGGTCGAACCCTGAAAAATGACCTCTTCCATGCGCGTGCCACGCAGCGCACGTGCGCGCTGCTCGCCGAGCACCCAGCGCACGGCGTCCGACACATTGGACTTGCCGCATCCGTTCGGGCCGACGATGGCGGTGACGCCCGGCTCGAACAGCAGCTCGGTGGAATCCGCGAACGACTTGAATCCGTTGAGTTGAAGCCTGGTGAGCCGCACTAGCGGACACTCCCGATTCGGTAGACGACGCGCGGCTGATCGCCGCCGCGGCGGAGCGCCGCGAGCATGCGTTGCGCGGACTGCGCGGTGGGATAGGCGCCCACATACAGCGAGACACTTCCGTCCGGCTGATAGAGCGAATAGAGCGGGATACCCTTGCTGCGATAGCCACGAATGGTGTAGCCCGCCTGGTCCGCGGGAATGTCGCCAAAGAGCATGAGCGCCACCGGCGCGTTCTCGATGTGGCCCTGGCCCGGCTTGAGCACTCCCGAGCGGCGCAGCGAGCGGAGCAGCGAGTCCGCATCGGCCCGCGAGATGAACGCACCGGTCAGCACGAGGTACGCCGTGCGCGGCCCGTCCGGCTTGTCCGTGTACGTCGTGGCGGGCAGGTCCTTCACCTTATCGCGTTCGAGCCAGGCGTTGGCGTCGGTGATGCTGTAGACCTGCGCCATCGCGACAGTGTAGCGCGCCGCCTGATTCTCATCGCCCGGATTCGCGATCTCGCCCGCCGCAACCGCGGCCGTGGTTCCGGAACCCGCGGGAGTCGCCGGTGCCGCGGTTGCAGCGGCTGGCGCGGACGCGGCACTGTCCTGCGCGACGCCGGGCACCGGCGTGCGGTTGCGCTGGATGGCCCACGTGAGGATCGCGATGCCCGCGATCACGGCCGCGGCAATCGCCACCCAGACGGGCTTGATACGGGGAATGCGGCCCGCGAGCGAGGAGACCTCGTCGGCATCCACGGCGTCCTCCGACGTCTCCGCGTCACCGAGATGGTCGCCCAGGACGTCCGCGTCCGGCTCGGCGGTGGCATCGTCGTCGGACAAGCGGCTGCGCAGCAGATGTCGCAGGGCCGTGGATGCTGCCATGGCGGTGATGTCGGACGGGGCGGCCGCCGCGGCCGGCACCGCTTCACCGCTCGCTGCTTCCACGCGCGGCGGCTCCAGTGGCGCCGGCGCTGCCGAAGCGACCTCCGGCTCGACGTGCGATGCACTCTCGGCGTGCAACACAGGCTCGGCGTGCGTCGCGGCGTCGGCGGATGCGGCGGATGCGGCCGGAGTGACCGCCGTGTGATCAGCCGGCGCAAGCATCACGGGCGCCGGGGCCAGCCGGTCGGCGACAGGTCCACTCGATTCCGCTGCGCCGGACCGGATGTGCGCCAGCACGTGCGTCCCCGCCGGAGGATCCGCGTCGGCCAGCAGCACGGCGCCATCCACGAGCGGTGTCAGCGCGACCACCGACTCCTCACCGGCCGGCACGATCACGAGCAGCAGCGCCCCTGCCTCGCGGAATCCGGCAATGAGTGACGACCACCGGTCGCTGCGCAGAATGGCTTCGTGATCAATGGGCCCGACGCCGCTCGGCAGGATGAACAGATTGCGCGCGGGATCGACGGGGTGCGCGATCTTGGCGATGGAGACGCCGTAGAGGAACGAATCCATCATGCCATATGGCGATTCCGACGGGAGCAGCGATTCAATGGGCGCCAGCTCCCCAACTGCGTCGCCCACCGCGACGCGCCGCCGGCGTGCCTGGACGCGCGCGATGCCCAGTGCCGCCTCAGCGGATGCTACCGCGTCCGGGCCGAGGACGAGCGCGCAGGCGCAGGAGTCGAGATCGGAAGCCACGAGCTCTCCCTCATGCTCCCAGTCGGAGAAGTGTGTGCGATCGAGTGGCGAGCCCACTTATGGTTCTCCCGCGTAGATCCAGAATGACCGATCCGAGGTCTTCGCCACGCGCTCCGCATCTGCGCGCGTGGTGAACGGTCCCGCGACGACCCGGTAGATCGTGACGCCGGCGCGCTGTGTGGTGACGACGCGCGCGGTGGACCCATTCAGCTTGATGTTCGCGGCAACGGCCTGGGCGGCATTCGCGGAGCGCAGTGCCGCAAACTGAATGGTGAAGCCGGCGGCCGCGGCCGCTCCATTGTCTGATCGCGGTGCCAATGTACCGGCGCGCATGACCTGCGTATCGGGCGGCGCAGGTGCGACGCCGCGGGTCGGGGGCGCCGGAGTCGCGGGCGGCTTGCTGCTGGCCGCTGTGGAGACGGCCGTATCCGTCACCGAAGCGCTGTCGGCGGGCGCCGCATTGACGCCCGGAAAGCTCACGGGTTGGTCGAGCGCCGCGGAGCGGGGCCGGAATCCGTTCCAGGCGATGAACATCCAGCTGTCATCGGCGCCCCTGGCAATCGTGTCCTGGTCTCTGAGCGTCGTGCCGTCGACGAACTTCACGTCCTTGCCATCGAGCAGCGCGATCCAGCCATTGGGCGTGACGGCCGGCAGGTCAGCGCGCCACGCGGTCGGCACACTGCCCACCACCTTGTCGGTGCCGATGGCGATGACCCAGGCCGAGTCTCCGTGTTGCGCACGGGCGAGCACGAAGCGGCCGGTCGGATCCATGCGCAGATCCGACGGTGCACCGGGCAGCGCCACCCGCGCCACGATCTTGTGGTTGTAGCGGTCCACCACCAGCACCTCGTGGGTGGAGTCCGTCGCAATGTACAACCGGTCGCCGCTTGGTGTCGTGGTGAGTGCCCGCACCTCGTGGTCCAGATGCACGGGAGGCACGGGCTCGAGTCCGCGGCTGCGCAGGCCGATCAGCCCCGAGTCCACAGTGAAATAGATCCGGTCGCCCACCACCGTCGTCGTGGCACTGGCGAATCGCGGGAGGCGCGCGGTATCGGTGATGACGGAATCGGGTGGGTGCAGCTGCCAGATCGTCGTTCCTCCGGCACGGTCGGCCAGAACCAGCAGCGATCCGTCCGGCTCGGGGAACAGGTTGCGCGCGGGCGCGGGCGGCATGAACGACCAGCTGCCCGTGGGAGTGAGCCGCGTCACGCCGCCTTTCGTTGTGATCCCATAGATCGTGGAGCCATCGTCCGTGGAGAGATGCGTCAGCTTGACCTTGCGGTCACGCGTGATGTCGTCGAGACGCAGGTCCACGCGAACGGGCGCACCCTTGTCGTCCACCGCCGCGACCGTGCCCAGGTCCGGGTCGAAGCCCAGAATGCGCGCGATCGCCGGCGCTCTCGTCCCGGACGTCCAGATCGCGGAATCGAGTCGTGGGAAGGCGTACGCGCGCACGTGGCCAGTCGTGCACGGAAAGCGCAGCACGATCTGGTCAGGCCCGGAGGCGGGCGTGGCAGCAGGCGTGGCGGCGGCCGTGGCGGCGGGCGTTGCGGCTGGCGTACCGGGGCGCTCGGAGCCCCCGCACGCCGTCAGTGCGAGCCCAAGCGCGAAAGCCACAGGGATGGATACGGTTCGCACCGCAGAAAACTACCGGGCGGAGGAAGGGCGTTCAAGAGGACGGCGTCC
>Ga0157370_10005881_pt1 | contig 13675 bp, 9 predicted proteins | sample C35metaG_FD_113463 | JGI IMG/M metagenome (GOLD analysis project Ga0157370, IMG submission 113463) | Corn rhizosphere microbial communities from Kellogg Biological Station, Michigan, USA - C3-5 metaG | ecosystem: Host-associated > Plants > Roots > Rhizosphere > Soil | place: USA: Michigan...
CGTCCCACGTTCGCGTCCCATGGTTGCGAGCGAGCAGGCTCTCGGCTCTGGCGTAGGAGATGTCGGACCCGCGCATGCGCGACCCATCCTTCACCGTGTACGTCGGATACCACCAGTCCGAGTACGACGGAATGCCGAGCGAGATCTTCGATGGCGGCACGCCGAGCGAGAGCACGTACTCGAGTCCTTGCTCCATCCAGGTGTAGCCGGCCACGGGTCCGGGTGTCGTGCCGCCGGTGTGCTGCGCATACGTCATGAACGAGATGAAATCGAGCGCGTCGGCGAGCGCCTTGTAGTCGTACGCGCCGCGCCAGTTCTCGAAGATCCATCGATGATAGCTCGTCGGGCCAGGGTAGTCGCTCGTCCGCGGCACGACGGCCGCCGAAACCGTGCACCCGGCGCGATGCAATCCCGCCGCCGACTCGCGCATGAAGCTCGTGAGCGCATCCTTGTCGGCGACGTTGACGTTCTCGATGTCGAATTGCAGGCCATCGAAGTGATTGTCGCGGCAGAGGGCGACGAGGTTCGCGATCGCCCGCTGCCGCGCGTCGGCCACGGTGAGGATGCGATGGATGGTCGGCTGGTCGAACCCGGGGTTCATCACGAGCGGCACGAGCTTGACGCCCTTGGCATGCGCCGTGGCGACGATGCGTGGATCGACGCTCCCCCAGATGACGCCGAGGCTGTCGATCGAGAACACCTGCGGCGAGACGATGGAGATGCGGTCGGCGTGGGCGAGAAAGCTCTGCGTGCTCTCCTCGCGGTCGACCGAGTACCACAGGGCCTCGACCTTCTGCGCGGGAGCGGCACGCCCGAGCAGCCAGCACGCGACGGCGGCGACCTGTGGGGCCAGTGAGCGAATGCGCATCGTCATCCTGTGGTATGGGAACTGTTCGGGTTGTTGTATGGATTGTGATCACGCCGGGCGTCGTATGGAGCCCCAGGAGAATCGCGATTGACAGCGTCGCCCGGCAATCCCAGCTTGAGCGGGTCACTCGGCGCACACCCCTGTGTCCAGTCCCGTCCCGGTGCTCGCCCCGTCGTTCTTTCCTTCCCAACCGGTCCCCAAGTTCATGCGCCCGTTCACTCTCATCGTGTCCGCGGCGGCGTTCTGCTGTGCCTCCGCCGGCTTCGCGCCCGCCCGCGCCCAAATCGACGCTCGAATGCTGCGCCAGCCCACCGTGTCGGCAACGCAGATCGCGTTCGTCTACGCGGGCGATATCTGGATCATGCCCAAGACAGGCGGCACGGCGCAACGGCTCACGACGGCGCGCGGCGAGGAAAGCTTTCCGCGGTTCTCGCCCGACGGCTCGACGATCGCCTTCACGGCCAACTACGACGGAAACGACGAGGTCTATACCATCCCGGCGACCGGAGGCGAGGCCGAGCGCCTGACCTATCATCCGGCGTCGGACCGCGTCGTCGCCTGGTACCCGGACGGCCAGTCGCTCCTGGTCGCGTCCAGCCGCGCGAGCGAGACGAACCGATACAACAAGCTGTTCAAGATCTCGAAATCCGGGGGACTGCCTTCGGTGCTCCCGGTACCGTACGGCGAGTTCGCCTCCTTCTCGCCCGACGCCAAGACCATCGCCTACCTCCCCGAGGCGGTGGACGCGCGAACGTGGAAGCGCTACCGCGGCGGCTGGGCGCCCGACATCTGGACCTTCGACCTCGCGACGCACGCCTCCAAGAACATCACGAACGACAACGCCAACGACGCGCAACCGATGTGGCACGGCGCCACGCTGTACTTCCTGTCCGATCGCGGCCGGAACGAGCGCGGCAACATCTGGGCGTACGACACCAAGACGGAAAAATTTCGGCAGATCACCGAGTTCGGCGACTACGACGTGAAGTACCCGTCGCTGGGGCCGTCGGACATCGTCTTCCAGGCGGGCGACCGGATGTACCTGCTCGACCTCGCTACCGAGAAGCCGCACGAGGTGCCAGTGAAGGTGGTGACCGATCGCGCGTCGCTACGGCCATTCGTCCAGGAGGTGGGCACGCAGATCGCGGCGGCGGCACTCTCGCCCACCGGCAAGCGGGCGCTGTTCGAGGCGCATGGCGACGTGTTCTCCGTGCCGGCGGAAAACGGGGCCGTACGCGATCTGACGCAGACGTCCAGCGCCGCCGAGCGCACCCCTGCCTGGTCGCCCGACGGGAAGTCGGTGGCTTACTGGAGCGACAAAACCGGCGATTACGAGCTCACGGTGCGCAACGCCGACGGTTCCGGCGAGGAGAAAACGCTCACCAAGCTTGGACCGGGGTTCCGCTATCAGCCGTTCTGGTCGCCGGACAGCAAGAAGATCGCGTTCATCGATCAGGCGATGCGCATCCACGTCGCCGACGTGACGACCGGCCAGGTCGCGAACGTCGACAAGGCGCTCAACTGGCTCCACGGCGCCCTCGCGTCCTTCCGGGTGAGCTGGTCGCGCGACAGCCGGTGGATGGCGTACTCGCGCGACCTGCCGAACGGCCAGGGCGCGATCTTCATCTACGACGCACGCACCGGCGGCGCGCCGCACCAGGTGACGAGCGGCTACTACGACGATGGGCTGCCGGTGTTCGACCCCGACGGCAAGTATCTGTTCTTCTTGTCGGGACGCTCATTCAGCCCTTCATACAGCGATCTCGATAACACCTGGGCCTACGTGAACAGCACGAACGTCGTGGTGGCGACGTTGCGGGCGGACGTACCGTCGCCGCTCGCGCCGCGGAGCGACGAGGAGGGAGGCGCCGTCGAGCCGCCGCCGGCGCCGACACCCCCGGCCGGGGCGCCGGCGGCACCCACCGCCGCGCGCGAGGCGCCGCGGGACGTCGCGATCGACTTCGCCGACTTCGAACGGCGCGTCGAGGTGCTGCCGGTGCCATCGGGGAACTACTCGCAGCTCGCCGCGCTCTCCGGCCGTGTCGTCTACCGGCGTGCCAGGCGGAGCGGCGTGCCAACCGGACCGACGCCGATCGTGGCGTTCGACCTCGCCGAGCGCGACGAGAAGACCATCGTCGACAACGCGACGTCGTTCGTCCCCTCGGTCGACGGCAAGAAGTTGCTCGTGCGCAACCTGCAGGACTGGTACATCGTCGACGTCAAGCCGGCGCAGAAGCTCGAGAAGAAGCTCGCCGTGGCGTCGATGTCGATGACCGTCGATCCGCGGGCCGAGTGGCACCAGATGTTCAACGACGCGTGGCGGATCGAGCGAGACTACTTCTACGATCCGGGCATGCATGGCGTCGACTGGAACGAGATGCGCACGCATTACGGCAAACTGATCGACGACGCCGTCTCGCGCTGGGACGTGACCTTCGTCCTCGGCGAGCTGCTTGGCGAGCTGAATTCGTCGCATACTTACGTTCAGGGCGGCCAGTTCGAGACCGGGCCGCGGCACACCATCGGGCTGCTCGGGGCCGACTACGCGCTCGAGAACGGCCGGTTCTGCATCACCAGGATCTACGACGGCGGCGAGTGGGACAGCGAAGTGCGGTCGCCGCTTGCGCGGCCAGGCATCAAAGTGAGCGAGGGCGACTACTTGCTCGCCGTGAACGGCAAGCCGGTCGACACGTCGAAGGACGTCGGCGCGGCGTTCGAAGGGCTGGCCAACGAGGTCGTGTCGATCACCGTGAACGACAAGCCGACGATGGCCGGCGCGCGCACGGTGCTCGTCAAGCCGCTGGCCGACGAGTCGCGACTGCGCAATCTGGCGTGGATCGAAGCCAACCGAAAGCGCGTCGACGTGGCGTCGCACGGGCGTGTGGGCTACGTGTATGTGCCGAACACGGGCATCGACGGTCAGACGGAGCTGGTGCGTCAATACCGCGCGCAGACCGACAAGGAGGGGATGATCATCGACGAGCGGTTCAACAGCGGCGGACAGATTCCCGACCGGTTCGTCGAGCTGCTCGACCGTCCGATCCTGAGCTACTGGAAGACGCGCGACGGCGCGGTGCAGCAGACCCCGCCGGTTTCGAATCCGGGGCCGAAGGCGATGCTGATCAACGGCTGGAGCGGCTCGGGCGGCGACGCATTCCCGTTCTACTTCAAGGAAGCTGGTTTGGGTCCTCTGATCGGCCGCCGGACATGGGGCGGATTGATCGGCATCAGTGGTACGCCGTCGCTGGTCGACGGCGGCGCCGTGACCGCGCCGAGCTTCGCGGTGTTCGGCACGGACGGCAAGTGGGTGGTGGAGAGCCACGGTGTCGATCCGGACATCGACGTAGTGGACGACCCGACGCAGCTCGCCAAGGGCGTGGACCCGCAGCTCGAGCGGGCGATCAGCGAAGTGGTGACGCAGGTAGAGAAGCACCCACGCAAGGTGGTACCGCCGGCGTACACCAAGCGAATCGCGCCCTGACGCCGGTCTACATCGGTGACGGCGCGGACGGCTTGGCCTGCACGTAGAAGTTCCGGTCGACTGTCAGCGCCGCGCCGGCGGCCACCGGCGCGGGCATGGTCTTCCACGCCTCCGTGGGCTTGATCCAGGTGAAGTTGGCGGTGTCGCCCACCGCCGCCTTCACGGGCATGGCGAAGCCCGGAACGACGTTCGTCCAGTGGTACGCGAGGTGCCCGTTCTCGACCTTATACTCGAGAATTGGCACCTTGGGCGTCGTCAGGTACTGCGCGAACACCTTGGTGAGATCGATCCCCGCGTGCGCGTTGATGTATGCCTGCACCTGCGCGCCCGTCACGGTCTGGTGCCGGAAGGTGGACTGGAGCCCGCGCAAGATGCCACGCCATTTCTCGTCGTCGTCGACGAGCTGGCGGATCATGTGCAGCATGCTTCCGCCCTTGTAGTAAACGTCTCCCGAGCCCTCGGAGTTCACGCCGTACGTGCCGATGATCGGGCTGTCGTTCTTGATGTTGCGGCGGCTGCCGATGATGTAGTCCGCGCCCGCCCGCTTTCCGTCCCGACACTCGGCGTAGAGACCTTCGGCGTAGTTCGCGAAGCTTTCGTGGATCCACATGTCCGCGGCGTCCTTCGTGGTGAGGCTGTTACCCCACCATTCGTGCGCGCTCTCGTGGACGATGATGAAATCCCACTTCAATCCCCAACCGGTGCCCGACAGGTCGCGGCCGCTGTAGCCGTTCTTGAAATGATTGCCGTATGCCACGCCGCTTTGATGCTCCATCCCCAGGTGCGGCGCCTCGATCAGCTTGTAGCCGTCCTTGTACCACGGGTACGGCCCGAACCAATGCTCGAAGCACTCGAGCATCGGCTTCGCCTGCTGGAACTGAACCTTGGCCGTGTCGACGTGGTACGCGAGCGGCCAGAAGTCGAGCGTCAGCGGGCCCTGCTCGCCGTGAAAGACGTCGGAGAAGTGCGCGTACCTTCCCGCGTTCACCTCGACGTCGTAGTTGTTGATCGGCTCGGACACGAACCAGTCGAACGTGGTCGTGCCGTCGGCGTTGTGGGTGGTCGTGCGCAGCCGTCCGTTCGACACGTCGGTCATCGAATCGGGGACGGTGATGGCGATGCGCTGGCTGTCCGGCTCGTCGGCGAGGTAATCCTTGTTCGGCCACCAGACGCTGGCGCCGAGTCCTTCGTTCGCCGTCGCGATCCACCGGTTGCCGAGCGAGTCGTGCTGCCAGATGAAGCCGCCGTCCCACGGCGGCCGTGTCGCCGCGCGCGGCTTGCCATGGTAATGAATCGTCACCGTCTTCCGCGCACCGGCGGTCTGCGGCGCCACGAGCGCGACGAAGAATGCGTTGCTGTCGCGACGAAACTCGAGCCGGCGGTGGTCCTGCACGACGCTGTCGATCTCGAGCGGCACCTGAAGGTCGATCTGCATCTCCTTGGCCGGCCGCAGCACGCGATAGGTGATCGCGTTGTAGCCGCGGATGCTGCTGTCCGCCGGACTGACCGCAACGTGCAGGTCGTAGAACGACGCATCCCACCACGCGCGTCCGGGGCCATTGCTCCCCCGGAGCGTGTCCGCGTGCGTGAAGCCCTTCGCCGCCCGCTGCGCCGCGAGCGTGAGTGGTGCGACGAAGAGAAGAAGGCCGGCGACGAATCGGCTGAGCGGTCGCATGAACACAGGCATCCTGGGCATGAACAAATCTGCATTGGCTGCAGACACGAAAACAGCTTTGCCATGAAATCCGTGTAATTATGGAAACGGCTTTGCCGCGGAATCCACGGAATCGACGGAAACTGCACGGAATGACTCCGTGGACATGGAGGGTTCCAATCGCCACGAGCCGGGCTTTTTTTCACGGCCCCTCGGGACGCTTCGTGTGACCTCCCGAGCGGCCGTGTCAAATGAGCATCGTCCGGGCTCGTGGCGATCGGAGCCTTCGCCGCACAAGGAGCCACTCCGTGCTGTTTCCGTGGACTCCGTGGATTCCGTGGCACAGCTGTTCCCGCCCCGCGCGAATTGCGAGATTTCCGAATATGTTGGAAGAGCTCCCACACTCCATTCCCGGAATCATCATGTTCGGCTTGCTCGAGACGCGCCTCGCGAGACTCTCTGTGGCGGCAGCGGTTGGCGTGTTGGCCGTGCCGGCCGCCGCGGCAGCACAGGCGGCCGCGGCTCCCAAACCGCTCGCGCCGCTCAAGGTGATCGACACGTCCTACATGAATCGCGGCGCCAAGGCGTGCGTCGATTTCTTCGCCTTCGCCAATGGGGCGTGGCTCGCCCATGACACCATTCCCGCGGCGTATTCGTCGTCAGGCGTCGGACGCGACATGAGCGATCGCAACGAGCTCGTCGTCCGCTCCGTGCTCGACGACGCGCTGGCTCGGCGCAAGGCGTTGCCGAAGGACAACACCACTCGCAAGCTCGGCACCTTCTACGCGACGTGCATGGACTCGACCGCCGCCGATCAGATGGGCGCGGGACCGCTCCGGAATACGCTCAGCGCGATCGACGCAGTCAACTCCCGTGGCGCATTGCTCTCCGTGATCGCGCGACTCCAGATGAGCGGCTCGAACGTCGGCTTCGGCTACAGCCCAGACCCCGATCCGCACGACGCCGCCCACTACCTCGGCGGCTTCGGCCAGGGCGGGCTCGGGCTCCCCGACCGCGACTACTACACCAAGAGCGATCCGTCGTCCGACTCGCTGCGCAAGGCGTACGTCGAGCACATCGCGAAGTACCTCACGCTCACCGGCAACGACGCGGCCGGCGCGCACGCGCGCGCGGCCCGCGTGCTCGCGCTCGAGACGGAATTGGCGAAGGCGTCGATGACGCGCGTCGCGATGCGCGACCCGTCGGCGCTCGACCATCCGATGACGCTCGACCAATTCCACGCCATCACGCCCAACATCGACTGGGCGGCGTATTTCCACGACGCCGGCGCCGCGGTTCCCGCCAAGAAGCTCAACGTCGGCCAACCCGAGTTCTTCAAGCGCCTCGACGCACTCTTCGCCTCGACGCCGATGGACGATTGGCGCGCTTACCTCCGGTACCACGCGATCGCGTCGTCGGCGCCGTGGCTCAGTACGCCATTCGTGAATGAAGACTTCGCCTTCTCGTCGCGCTTCACCGGCGCCAAGCAATTGCTTCCGCGATGGAAGCGCTGCCTTCGCGTTGCCGACAACACGATTGGCGAGGCGCTCGGGCAGGCGTACGTCGCCAAGACGTTTTCGCCCGCGGCGCGCGCCCGCGCCAAGTCGGTGATCGACGACATTCGCGCGTCGTTCGGGCAGCGCGTGCAGAAGCTCGACTGGATGTCGGACGCCACGAAGAAGCAGGCGCTGCACAAGCTGGCGCTCATGGGCGAGAAGGTCGGCTATCCCGACACGTGGCGCGACTACTCGAAGCTGCAGACGGTCGAGGGGCCGTTCATCCTGAATCTCGATCGCGCCAACGCGTTCGAGTGGAAGCGGACGATCGACCGTCCTGGCTCGCCGGTGGACACGTCCGAGTGGGGCATCACGGTGCCGACCGTCAACGCCTATTACGATCCGACCAAGAACGAGATGGTCTTTCCCGCCGGCGCGCTCGCCCCGCAGACCTTCGACCCCAAGGCCGACGACGCGGCGAACTACGGCGCGCTGGGCGGCAGTTGGGCGGGGCACGAGCTGACGCACGGCTTCGACGACGAAGGCCGCCACTTCGACGCCAAGGGCAACCTCCGCGACTGGTGGACGCCGAGCGATTCCGCGCATTTCGCGAAAGAAGCGCAGAAGGTCGTCGACCAGTTCGATGCGTACATCCAGGTGGACACGTTCCACGTCAACGGTAAGCTCACCCTCGGCGAGAACATCGCCGACTACGGCGGCCTGCTGACGGCCTACGACGCGCTCGAGCGCGGGTTGAAGCGAAACGGCCGGCCCGGCAACATCGAGGGCTTTACGCCGGAGCAGCGCTTCTTCCTGGGCTACGCGCAGAGCTGGCGCGTCCACTCGCGCCCGGAGACGATGAAGAATCGCGTCACCGTCGACCCGCACGCGCCCGAACGCTGGCGCGTCGATGGCCCGCTGTCGAACATCGCGGCGTTCGCGTCGGCATTCGGCTGCAAGCCGGGCGATCCGATGGTCCGTCAGCAAAGCCTTGTTCCGCGTATCTGGTGACGTCCGGTCGCGATGGCGCCGGATTCGCATTATGTATTCGATGTCTTTGCGGACGCGAGGGGCGAGTCGAGCGTGATCGACATGATCGAGCTGAAGAGCATGGCCGTGACCGACGCGCTGGTGATCCACAGACGTCCCGCCGGCATCGCGGCGCTCTGTTAATCGAGCGGAGCGGACCGTCGCCGGCTCATCAGTATCGTTGGAGGGCCCGTGCACCTCGGAATGGGACTGATCCCCATCGTCCCGATTTTATTGTTGCCGTTCATCCTCGTCTTCTTCGTCATCGTCTTCCCCATCTGGGGCCTGGCACTCGGCGTACTCGGCTTTTTTCTCCTGGTTGTTCGCGGCATCAACGCGCTGGCGAACGCGGTCGGCGTCCATGCGCTCGACGGGGCGACGCAGGGGATGCAGCGCGCCTTTCACTGGGTGCTGACGTTCGGAGGGTTCGCCGAGCGCAAGAATCCGAAATGAGGCGTGGGGCCGTGGCCTCGGCATTCTCACGACGCTACGAGGGCGCGGCGTTGGATGCGCTGCTGCCGCATCGCTACCCCTTTCTCCTCGTCGATCGCATCGATGTGATCGAGCCCGGCAAGCATGTCGTCGGCTTCAAGCAACTGTCGGGCTCGGAGTGGTGGAACGACGAGCGCGCGCCGAGCATGATGCCGTTCACACTCGTGCTCGAGGCGCTCGCGCAGACGAGCGGCGCGCTCATCCCCGAGTTGGTCGGGGTGAGCGCGTTTACGACGGCGTACTTCATGGGAGCGGACCGAGTCAGGTTTCGTGAGCCGGCGACGGCCGGGCAGCGGCTCCGGCTCGATGTGACGCTCAGGCAGTGGCGGCGAGGAATTTGCCGGACGCACGGGATGGCGACGATCAACGAGGCCGTGGTGTTGACCGCGACACTCACTATAGTGGTGCGGACGGATCAGCTCTGAGACGCCAGTCGTCAGCGCTCTATCCGTTCGCCCCTAAATGGGGTCAGACTCCATTTCGCCCTCCCTCCAACATCCAACACGTCTAGAACTCCGGCGCTCTGAACACGTAGCTCGCCTTGATGAAGAATGCGTCGCTCGTGCGTCGGAGTTGTTGGAACGCGAGGGGGTCGGGTTCGCTCATGCTGCCGCCGTAGCCGAGGAAGAACACCGTGCCCGGGGCAGGGCGGTAGGAGATGAGCCAGTCGGTGCGGAGTACGTTCGTCTCGGCCGCAGACGACGGCGTTGTCGTGCCGCCGCTGGAGACCAGCAGGATGCTGCCCGACGCCGGGTCGCGAAGCGGCTCGCGGTGCGTCGCGGTGTATTGTGACACGACGCGTACGAACAGTGGGCGTGCGAGCTGGTATTCGATCTTTATCCGCGGGATGTGCGTGAACGCGGAGCGGTCGTCGTCGCGTCGTCGCGTGAACATGCTGCTCACGTACGTCGCGCTCACGCGAAGGCGGTCGCTCGGGCGCAGGTCCAGCGACGCATTGTAGTCGGTGCGGAAGACACGCGACGTCTCGAGAAAATCGACGTCGTTGCCGAGCGTCGTGCCGACAGTCGCGGCGAAGGCGCGATACTGCGGCGTCGAGACGCTGAAGCCGCTCACCAGCGTCTCGATCCGGTGCGACGGAACGAACGCCACCGGCGGCGCGCCGGAGACGCCCGGCACGAACAGGTTGGCGTAATCGGCCTCGTCGAAGGCGTAGGTCGAGATCTTCGGCGTCAGGCCGATGCTCCAGCCGCCGCGAACGGTGAGCTGCATCATCGCCGACGCGTGGTCCTCCGCCAGGTTTCTGCCGTCGATGAAATCGTCGTAGACCCAAAAGCCGTTGAGCGTCGTGAAGACGTTGAATCGCTCGAGCGCGCCGCCCGGCTTGCCATACCAGGTATACCGGTTCGCGACGTTCGGCTCGATGAATCCTGTGCGCGGAACGAAGCCGTTGTCGGCGCGAAAGTTCTCGTGGATGCCGAGGACGTTGTAGTGAAAGCCGAAGCTGCGCCCGGTCCGGTCGACGACCGCTTCCCACAGTGGTCCGGACACGGTGATGCCGTTCGCGCGCGTCATGCTTTGAGCGAATTGGAACTGCGCGAAATACTTTCCGCCGAACACGATGTGGGTATCGCCTCCGAACACTCTGTTCTCCCGGCCCGCGCCGGTGCGATCGCTGTACAGCAGGCCGGCGAGCGACTGCTCGCCGAAGTTCTGCCGCAGGCGGATGATGTCGACCAGCGGGCTCCGTCCGCTTCCCGTCAGGTTCTGATCGAGCGCCGAAAGGGCCGCGACGTCGGTTCGTCCGAGCTTCCCGGTGATCTTGGCCGCGCCATCCGGCTGCACGATCGTGCGCGTGTAGACGAGCGTGTTCGGTACGTTGAACTGATCGGCTCCCTCGACGAAGAACGGCCGCTTCTCGGGATAGAACAGCGCGAACCGCTCGTCGGCGGCGACCTGCGTCGCATCGGCCTCGACCTGTGAGAAATCCGGCTTCACGGTGCCGTTGACCACGAAGTTGCTGCCGCGCGCCCATCGCACGTTGCCGCCGAGCTGCGGGTTGCCGTCGTAGCGCCAGTCGCGCATCGCGGGGGAGCAGCAGGGCGTGCCCTTCACGGTGTTCGTCAGCTCCGGGTTGAGCTCGACGATCTCGCCATGATGCATCCCGGTCAGCCCAGTCAGCGTTCCGGCCTGTGAGATGAACGATGCCGACGCGCGTTTGGCGGGCGTCCACGTTTCCTCATAGCCGCTGTGTTGCACGTGCCGGTCGATCTGAATGCCCCAGCGTTGCACGCTCGTCGTCGGATAGCGCATGCTGCTGAACGGGATCCGAATCTCCACCTCGTAGCCGCCTTCGATCAGACGACCCTTGGACTCCCAGACGTAGTCGGCGCTCAGGTCGACCTGCCCCGGCATCACGTTGGAGCCCGGAATGAAGCCGCCCGTCTCGTTCTTTGTGCCGTCGGCCTGTACGCCGAGCGGGTTGACGATGAACACGAGCGCGCGATTGCGCTCATCGAAGGTGTCGAGATGGATCTCGACGTTGTCGTCGCTGCTGACGCGGTCGCGGTCGGCCTCGGTGGCGGCCACCGGTCCGTGCGGCTCGAAGGCGCGAATACCGAAGTAGATCGCCGTCGGGGAGTACCAGACGCGGACCTCGGTCGAGTCGGGTGACGGGCGGCCGTCGGCTGGCTGATAGAGCGAGAATCCGGTCAGCAGCGCCGCCTCGCGCCACACGGGCTCGTCGAGACGGCCGTCGACGGTCACGTCTGACTGCGTGCGGGGAATGGCGACTGTGAGCTGACCATCGCGCCCGTTGTACACTTGCGGCGTCGCGGCGGCGAGTTGAAAGCTCGCGAGGAGAGGGAGCAGCATGCGCGCTCAATATAGACCATGGCGCTCCGCTGTCCTACGCCGCGTCGCCTGGCGTCGGCCCGCCGCGGCGGGCGACGCGGCGGCCGCCGCGTCACGCTCGCGGGGCGCACTGGCCTCCGCGGACCAGTGCAATATTGCCGATACGGCCGGCAATATTGCCTCGGCTCCGCTCCGGCCAGCGCGCCCCACTCGCTCCGTTCGTGTGAATGGCCTCGGCGTAACGGGTGATGGACACGCCAGTCGCGGCGTGTGCACGCCGATCGTGCGCCAACATCGCGCACCGACCGGCACACGGTTGATCGTTGGCGCATACCGCCTGGCAGTTTCGGCCCGTCGCGCGGCGTGGACGTGCTCAGTCACGAAGTCCATCCGGAGCCCCTCGTCGGCGCGCGCGCCACGGCGAGCGCCGAGGTCGCGGCGACGATCCACCGCCAAGGCTACCAGGGGCGGATCGTCGTCGGAAGCGACCTGGAGCGCTTTTAGCGTTCCCTCACACTACGCCGCCAACTCGGACGTGCACTGTGGGCAGCGCGTGGCCGCCTTGGGGATCGGCATCGTGCACCGCGGACAGGCCTTCGTGTTCTCGGTGATCGGCGCCGGCTTGGCATACAGCCGGCTCACCATTCGCACGATGACGAAGACCGCGAGCGCGATGATGAGGAACGCGATGATGGCGTTGACGAACGCACCGTAGTTGAGCGTCACCGCGCCGGCGGCATGTGCGTCGGCCAGGGACGCGTACGGCGGAGGCGCCTTCGGGCCCTCCTTGAGCAGCACGAAGAGATTGCTGAAGTCCACGTGACCGAGCGCCAGTCCGATTGGCGGCATGATCACATCGTCGACCAGCGACTTGACGATCGCCCCGAATGCGGCGCCCAGCACGACCGCGACAGCGAGATCCATCACGTTGCCCCGCATGATGAACGCCTTGAAGTCTTTCCACATCAGAGCCTCCTGGTCGGCGGTGAGTACACGCGGTTCAATCTCCCGCGCCTTGTCGGGTTTGTCGAGGTGAGCCAGATCCGCCATCCGTTCATCCCGCGTTCAATGCTCTTCCAAGCTTACTGACGCGCGTCGCCAGGCTGGCGCCTGACCTGTCCCCACGTCACCTTTGAGGCTCGGCAACACTCCCTTGCCCGGGCCCACGCGGCCCGCACCCTCCGTATCGCGACGAGGTCGTACCATGCGGCGTTCCCCCGCACACACGTTCGGATTTGTCACGCTCACTCTCGCGCTCCTCGCGACGTCCCAATCGGCGCGAGCGCAGCAGGATCCCACCAAGCCCGGCCGCAATCCGAATCAGCCGCTGGACGAGGCGTACACCAAGAAGATCAAGGAGTACACGACCGAGCCGTTCTTTCTCTCGCCGCTCGTCGACTACCTGCCCGCCAAGGCCGGCGTCCCGACGCCAACCGCCGTACTCGGCGACATCGCCGGCGCGCCGGGAAAGCTGCCGTATTCCAAGGAAGTGTACGACTACATGCGCCGCCTCGAGAAAGCGCTGCCGGGACGCGTCAAGGTCTACTCCATCGGCAAGACAGAGGAGGGCAGGGAGCACATCGCCGTCGCCATCGCCAGCGATGAGCTGATGAAGAACTACGACGCCAATCGCGCTCGTCTCGCCAAGCTCGCCGATCCGCGCACGATCAACATGGACGACAAGCAGGCCGCCGCGCTCGTCGCCCAGTCGACGCCCGTCTACTACATCACCGGTACGATCCACTCGACCGAGGCCGGCGCACCCACGGCGCTCATGGAGCTCGCCTACAGACTGGCCGTGGACGACGCGCCGTACGTCAAGTACATCCGCGACCACGTCATCA
>Ga0157370_10005883_pt1 | contig 13674 bp, 15 predicted proteins | sample C35metaG_FD_113463 | JGI IMG/M metagenome (GOLD analysis project Ga0157370, IMG submission 113463) | Corn rhizosphere microbial communities from Kellogg Biological Station, Michigan, USA - C3-5 metaG | ecosystem: Host-associated > Plants > Roots > Rhizosphere > Soil | place: USA: Michigan...
CGCGCAATGTCAGTGACGCGCGATTACAGCGCGTTGATCTTCTCGAGGGCGCCCTTCGGCCAATCCTGGCCGTACTTGTCGACGTACTTCTTCTGCGCGTGCGCGCGAAACGCCGCGATGTCGGGCGTGTAGACCTTCTTGCCCTGAGCCTTGAAGAACTCGATGACGTCCTTCTCCTGGCCGTTGAACTTCACGGTGTAGTCGTCGATCGCCTTCTCCGCGGCCGCCTGGAATCTCGCCTGCTCGGCTTGAGGCATCGCGTCCCACGCCTTGTTCGACACGGTCATCAGGTCGTAGCCCACGACGTGGCTCGTGAGCACGAACTGCGACGTCACCTCGTAGAACTTCATGAGCTTCGACAGCAGCAGCGGGTTGTCCTGGCCGTCGATCGCGCCGGTCTGCAGCGCCGTGTACACCTCTGCGAACGCGACCGGCGTCGGATTGACCCCGATCGACTCACCGAGGAATTGCCAGAACTCCCCGGGCGGCATGCGGAGCTTGATACCTGCGAGGTCGGCCGGCGTGCGGATCGTCTTGTCGGGCTTCAGGTTGACGTGGCGCGAGCCGAAGTACACCGGCGTGACGATCTGGATGCCGAGTTCGTCGCGCGCCAGCTTGATGAACTGCTTGCCGACGTCGCTGCGGAACGTCTTGCGCATGTGGTCGGGGTCGCGGAAGAGGTACGCGGACGTCATCAGCGACCACGCGGGAAGCTGCTTCGCGATGTCCTGCGGCGCGAGGTTGACGATCTCCACGTTGCCGCGCTGCAGCGCCACGAGCTCGGTGCCCTGCTTGAACAGCGTGTTGTTCCAGAACGGCTCGAACTCGAAGTCGTTCTTCATCGCGGCGGCGAAGTTCTTGTATGCCTCGGCGCGCAGGTCCTGCTCGGTGAACGCCGCCGAGAACCGCATCTTCGGCTTGCCCTGCGCGCGGGCGTGCGGAAGTGCCCCTGCGGCGAGCAGGCCGCCGGTCGCAGCGAGGAACGTGCGGCGATCGAACTTCGAGTGCATGGTCACCTCCTGTCAGGTCGTGCAGCGCCTCTCCACGGGCGCCGACCGCGAAGGATTGACACAATTATCAATAATGTCAAGGGGAATTGACAGAACTGTCGATTAAGCCGGTGGTATCGTGCGGGCACGGGAGGTTCGCCGAGATGGCCAGGACGAGCGCGGGCAATGCCGCGATGCGCAAGCCGAGAAATCCGGACGCGAGCCGCGCCGACATCCTGCGCGCCGCCACCGACGAGTTCGCCGCGCGCGGCCTCGACGGCGCGCGCATCGACGCGGTGGCGCGGCGAACGCGCACGACGCGCGCGATGATCTACTACTACTTCAAGAGCAAGGAAGGGCTCTACCGCGCCGTGCTCGAGGAGGCGTATCGCGGCATTCGCGAGGCCGAAAAGGGCCTCGATCTCGCGCATTTGCCGGCGAAGGAAGCGGTCGCCGAGCTCGTGTCGTTCACGTTCGACTACTACCAGGCGCACCCGGAGTTCGTCGCGCTCGTGGTGGCCGAAAACCAGTCGGGTGGGCGCCACATCCGGAAGATGCAGCGCATTCGGCGGCTCAATGCGTCGATCGTCGATACGATCGCGCAAGTGCTCGAGCGTGGCCGCGCCGATGGAACGCTACGGGGCGACATCGATGCGATCGACATGCACATGACGATCGCCGCGCTCGGATGGTTCGAGATCGCGAATCGCCATACGTTCGGATACCTCTTCAAGCGCGACTTCGGGGCGCTCGCGACAGTCGAGCGCGATCGGGCGCGCATCATCGACGTCGTCTGGCAGTTCGTCCGCGCGCCGAATGCGTTCCCGATGGAGTCCGCGCGCAAGGCGCCAACGACGCGCGGCCCGCTACGCGCGCAGCTGCGGTGACTCGCGCGAATGGTTTCCGTTCGCGATTGGATCGGTTGATCTTCGCCGAGTCGATCCAGACCTGGCTGAAATCCTGCGGTCCGGCGCCGCGGCGCGCAGATCGGAAGTGCCTCGCCGCCCGTGGATCGCGAGCGCGAGATCGAGGGGCCGCGCGAGCTTCGAGACGAACGAATCGAAACCGGCCTCCGTCACCTGGTTTATGACTGCCGCGCGTGCAAAGGCCGTGTGCGCGACAAGCCGTATGCCTCGTCCCCACCTTTCGCGAATCGTTCGCGCCAATTCGAATCCATCGAGGACGGGCATGTTCAGGTCCAGGAGCACGACGTCGGGAAGGCAAAGGCCGATTTCGTGGAGGGCCTGCGCTCCGTCGTGGGCGATCCGAACGGTGTCGCCAAACAAGGTCACGACTTCTGCGAACGACTCCGCTACGTCGGGCATGTCATCGACGACGAGGACATTGGCCATGGTTGCGATGTTGCGCGCGCGCTCAACCGAGACGCAAGCCGCGTCTCGCCGGTTCCTTTGTAGGATGAGGTGAAGCGCGCGCCTTGGCGGATGGGGTGGGATTCGAACCCACGAAGGGCTTGCACCCTTGCCGGATTTCAAGTCCGGTGCATTCAACCGCTCTGCCACCCATCCTCCGCGGGCCTTGATTCCGCGCGGCGGCGGGGTCATCTTAGCATCGCCGAATTCGGGCGCCGTAAGGGTTCCCCGGACGGCCCCGCCGGCCGATTTCTGCTACGCTGCCCGTCGCAAAGGCGTCATTTTCGGGCCCGAAGGCCCATTTTGGAGGATTCATGGATCCCAGGATGCAATCGGTTTTCACCCGCGGTTCGACGGCGACGATCGCCTCGGCCGAGAGCCAGAACCGGGTGCTTCGCAATACCTACTGGCTGCTCGCGCTGTCGATGCTGCCCACGATGGCCGGTGCGTGGGTGGGCATGCAACTCAACTTCTTCGCGCTCTTCGCCGGCTCGCCGATCATGGCGCCGCTGCTCATGTTCGGCGTGATGATCGGCGCGCTTTTCGGCGTCACCGCGCTGCGCAACAGCGCGTGGGGGGTGCCCGCACTCTTCGGCTTCACGTTCATCGCGGGCCTGATGCTGGCGCCGATCCTCACGGTGGCGCTCGGCTTCCGCAACGGCGGCCAGCTCGTGGGGCTCGCCGGTGGCATGACCGCGGCGATCTTCTTCGCGATGGCGGGCATCGCCACCGTGTCGAAGCGCGACTTCTCGTTCCTCGGCAAGTTCCTGTTCGTCGGCCTCGTCATTCTGATCGTCGCGTCGCTCGGCAACCTGTTCTTTCAGGTGCCCGCGCTGTCGCTCACGATCTCGGCGGTCGCCGTGCTGATCTTCTCGATGTACCTGCTCTACGACGTGAGCAACATCGTGCGCGGCGGCGAGACGAACTACATCACGGCCACGCTCAATCTGTTCCTCGACCTCTTCAACATCTTCATCAGCCTGCTGAACATCCTGCTCGCCTTTGCCGGCCAGCGCGACTGATCGCAGCGCAGGTGGACCACGAACGGGGCGGGCGACCGCCCCGTTATCATTGCGGCCGGTCGAACACTGCGATCGACTCGACGTGGGCGGTGTGCGGAAACATGTTCACGACGCCGGCGGCCGCGAGCCGATAGCCGCGATCGTGCACGAGCACGGCCGCGTCGCGCGCGAGCGTTCCCGGGTTGCACGACACGTAGACGATGCGCGCGAGCGCGTGCGCATCGTCGGCCGGCGGCAGCGCCTTCGCGAGTTCGACGGCGCCTTCGCGCGGCGGGTCGATCAGCGCGCGCGCGAATCGGCCATGCCCCGCGAGGGTCGCCGGGGTGACGGTGAAGAGATTCGCGCAGACGAAGCTCGCTTTCGTCTCGAGCCCGTTGCGCGTCGCGTTCGCTGCCGCGCGTGCGACCAGCGCCTTGCTGCCCTCGAAGCCGACGACCGATCCGGCGCGGCGTGCGATCGGGAGCGTGAAATTGCCCAGCCCGCAGAAAAAATCGGCGATGCGCTCGTTGGGCGCGGGCTCGAGCAGGCCCACCGCACGGCGGACGAGCACGCGATTGATCGCGAAATTCACCTGCGTGAAGTCGGTCGGCACGAAGGGCAGGGCGACGTCGAACTCGGGCAGCGTGTACGCGAGCGTCGCGTTCGCGGGGTGGAACGGCGTGACCGTTTCCGGCCCGCCGGGCTGCAGCCAGAATTCCACGCCGTGCGCGTCGGCGAACGCGACGAGTTTCGCCTCGTCGGCGCGCGTCAGGGGCGCGAGGATGCGCAGCACCAGCGCGTAGACGAGCCGCGCCTCGGAGGCAGGGTCAGACCCCCGCTTCGGGACGAAATTTGCGTCGGATGGCGTATCGCCGAAAATCGAGTCCGGCCCTGACCTCGTGAGCCGCTCACCCACCGCGAGTTCGATCTGCGGCAGCCGCGTGCGGATCGACAGCGACTCGACGAGGTGCCGCAACGCCGGCAGCAGCGCGGAGATCTTCGGCGGCAGCACCGCGCATTCGCGCATGTCGGCGACGTAGCTCGATCGCCGTTCGTGGAAGCCGACGAGAATGCCCCCCTTCTTCGGGACGTCGCGCACCGACAGCCGCGCTCGGTACCGATAGCCCCACGCGGGGCCGTCGATCGCGGGCATCAACACGTCCGGATGCACGCGCCCGATGCGTGCGAGCGAATCTTCGAGTGCGCGCTGTTTCGCCGCGAGCTGCAACGCGGGGTCGGCGTGCTGCAGCATGCAACCCCCGCATTGCCCGAAATGCGGGCATGCGGGCGCCACGCGCGAAGCGCTCGCGCGCTCGACGCGCGTCGCGCGCGCGATCGCGTAGCTGGGCTTGCGCCTGACGGTTTCGATGGCGACGCGCTCGCCCGGCAGCGCGCCTTCGACGAACGTCGCCTTGCCGTCGACGTGCGCGACGCCGCGGCCTTCCTGATCGAGCGACTCGATCGAAACGGTTCGAGCGGCGCCGTTCGTCGTCGCAGGTGACGTCATGACAAAAGGCGCCGATTGTACGCGGCGCCGGTCGCGGAAGCGGATCGGTAGAATTCGGTCATGCAAATCCTCGCGCTCGACACGTCGACGCAATGGATGTCCGTCGCGCTCTACGACGGCACGCGCGCGATCGCGGTTCGCGAGCACGTCGGCAATGCGTCGTCGGAGCGCCTGCTGCCCGCGATCCGCGAGCTGCTCGATCGAGCCTGCATCGCGCTCGAGCGCCTCGACGGGATCGCGTTCGGGGCCGGACCGGGGGCGTTCACCGGCGTGCGCATCGCGTGCGCGGTCGCGCAGGGTCTCGCGTTCGGTGCCGACCTTTCCGTCTTCGGCGTGTCGACGCTCGATGCACTGGCGCAAGCTGCCTGGCGCGAGCACCGCTGGCCCCGCGTGATCGCCTGCCTCGACGCGCGCATGCGCGAGGTGTATGTGGCGGCGAGCGAGCGCCGGGACAATGGCATGGCGAGCGTGTGCGCGCCGAGCGTCGTCAAGCCCGACGAGGTCGCGCGCCCCGACGATGGTGAATGGTGGGGCGCCGGCGACGGCTTCGCCGCGTATCCCGGACTCGCACCGCGCCTCGGCCTCGCGGCGAGCGACGCTGCGCTCATACCGGACGCGCAGTCGATCGCGGAATGCGCATGGCCGCGCGTGGTCGCCGGCGAAGGCGTGCCGGCCGAGCACGCGGAGCCACTCTACGTTCGCCATCGCGTCGCGCTCACGTCGGCCGAGCGCGCGGCCGGGCTTCGCCTCTGAGGTCGCTCGCATGGCCTCGTTGCCCAGCTCCCCATTCGCCGAAATCCGCTGGCGTCCCCTCGCCGCGCACGACCTGCCGGTCGTCGCCGCTCTTGAAACGCGTATCCATGCAGCGCCGTGGAGCGAGCGCAACTTCCGCGACGCGCTGTCCGCCGGCTATTCGGCGCGCGTCGGCGTGCGCGGCGATCGGATCATCGCGTACGGCGTGCTGATGCTTGCACCGGGCGAGGCACAGCTACTCAACCTGTCCGTGGTTCCCGAAGCGCGGCGGCAGGGACTCGGCCGCGCGCTGTTGCGGCAATTCATCGACGACGCGCGTGCACTCAACGCCGAGCAGTTGTTCCTCGAAGTGCGCGTCGGCAACGTCGGCGCGATCGCGCTCTACGAACGCGAAGCGTTCATCTGCGTGGCACGCCGCGTCGCGTACTACCCTGCCGATCGGCGTACCGGGGTGCGCGAGGATGCGCTCGTCATGCGCCGGGAGCTGCACGCCCTGCCGCGGATCGTGGGACGCTGATGGCGGCGCGCGACGACGTCCTGCGCGAGCTCGGCCTCGCGCCGCGGTGGCGGCTGCGGACACGCGATGACCCGGCTGCGCCCGACTCCGTCGAAATCGACGGTGGCCGCGTCGAATCGCCACGCCTCGTGCGCGACGAGGACGTGTCCGCGCGCGCCGAGCGCATCGCCCGCCTGCCGTTCGAGGGACTCGCCGACGACATCGCGTGCTGCCGCGCCTGCCCGCTCGGTGCATGGCGCACGTGCGCGGTCCCCGGTGTCGGCACGCTCGGCGCGACGTGGATGTTCGTTGGCGAGGCGCCGGGCGCGGAGGAGGACGCGCGCGGCGAGCCGTTCGTCGGCGCCGCGGGGAGGCTTCTCGACAACATGCTGGCCGCGCTCGGGCTTTCGCGCGAGAACGACGTGTTCATCGCGAACGTGCTGAAGTGCCGGCCTCCCGGCAATCGCGCGCCGATGCCGGCCGAAGTCGACGCGTGCCGGCCCTATCTCGATCGGCAGATCGAGCTCGTGTCGCCGTCGCTCATCGTCGCGCTGGGGAAGAGCGCCGCGTGCACGCTGCTCGGCGTCGACGCACCGGTGAGCAGCCTTCGCCGACGCGTGCATCGCTATCGGGAACGTGCGCTCGTCGTCACCTATCATCCCGCCTATCTGCTGCGCACGCCCGCCGACAAGGCCAAGGCCTGGGAAGACCTGCTGTTCGCGCGGAAGACGTTGCGCGAGGCACGTGTCGCGATGCCCTGACCAGGAAGCGGCGCAGGAGACGCCGCGTGGGGACTTTCGTGCGTGCGCCGCTTGCGTCGGGCAGCGGCAACCTGCATATTCCGGGCGCCGGCAGTCTCGACCCACGCTTCCATCGGAGGAGGAACATGTTGCGCAAGCTTTGCGTCGTGCTCGCGGTCCTGATGACGCTGTCGCTTTCCGGCTGCGGCTACAACGAGCTGCAGCGCCAGGACGAGGGCGTGAAGGCGGCGTGGTCGGAAGTGCTGAATCAGTACCAGCGGCGCGCGGACCTCGTGCCCAATCTCGTCAACACGGTCAAGGGCTACGCGCAGCAGGAGCAGCAGGTGCTGACCGAGGTGACGAACGCGCGGGCGCGCGTCGGCTCGATCCAGGCGACCCCGGAGCTCATCAACGACCCGGAGGCGTTCCAGAAATTCGTGCAGGCGCAAAACCAGCTGCAAAGCGCGCTCTCGCGGCTGATCGCGGTGTCGGAGAACTATCCGCAGCTCAAGTCCGATGCGCTCTTTCGCGATCTGCTGTCGCAGCTCGAGGGAACGGAGAACCGCATCGCGGTCTCGCGCAATCGCTACATCAAGTCGGTGCAGGAGTTCAACAGCACGGTGCGGCAGTTCCCGACGAATCTGACGGCGATGATCTTCAAGATGAACGTGAAGCCGAACTTCAGCGTCGCTGACGAAAGCACGATCACGACGCCGCCGAAAGTCGATTTCGGCAAGGGTCCGGCGTTCCCGCCGGCGCCGAGCGGTGCCGCGCCACCCGCGCCGAGCGGCAACGCGCCGGTACCCGCGCCCGGCACGACCCCCGCACCCCCGCCCGCGCCCGGCACGACCCCCGCACCCGCGGGGTCGAAGGGCTGACGCGACGTCCCTGCGCGCTTCGTCGCCGATCTCCTCGGACGATGGTGCGGCCGTGATCGCCACGCTCGTCCTGCCGTCGCGTCGCTGGCGTGCCGCGCTTTCCGCGCTGACGCTGTTCTTCGTCGCGTGCATTGCGTTCGCGCAGGACCGGCCGTGGCAGGCGAAGAGCGACGATCTCGCGGCGATTCCCGCGCTCACGGCGCGGGTCACCGATCGCACCAACACGCTGTCGGCGAGCGAGCGGCAGGCGCTCGAAACGAAGCTCGCCGACTGGGAGGCGAAAACCGGCAATCAACTCGTCGTGCTGATCGTGCCGACGACGAAGCCCGAGCCGATCGAGTCGTACTCGATCCGCGTCGCGGAGGCGTGGAAGATCGGCCGCAAGGGACAGGACAACGGCGCGATCTTCGTCGTCGCCAAGGACGATCACCGGATGCGCATCGAAGTCGGCTACGGACTCGAAGGCGTGCTGACCGACGTCACGTCGCATCGCATCCTCGACGAAACGGTGGCGCCGCTGTTCAAGCAGAACCGCTTCGCCGAGGGTATCGAAGCCGGCGTCGATCGCATCATTTCGGTTGTCGGCAGCGGCCAGCCGCTGCCCGCGCCCGCGAAGTCGCAGTCGCGCGCGTCGCCCGGTCACGGCTTCGATTTCGGCGAACTCCTGATTTTCCTCTTCGTCGCGGTGCCGATCATCGGCAGCATCCTGTCGCGCATCTTCGGGCGCGTGCTCGGTTCGGGCGTCGGCGGCGGCGTGCTCGGCGCGGCCGCGTGGCTGCTCGCCGGCTCGGTCGCGATCGGCGTCGGCGTCGCCATCCTCGTGTTCCTGTTTCTGCTGCTCTTTACGGCCGGCGCCGGGCTCGTGGCGCCGGGCGGCATCGGGTCGGGGTCGCGCCGCGGTGGCGTCTGGTTTCCTGGCGGTGGGGGGTTCGGCGGCGGTGGCTTCGGCGGCGGTGGCGGTGGCGGATTCTCGGGCGGCGGGGGCAGCTTCGGCGGCGGCGGTTCGTCGGGGAGCTGGTGATGCAACGCGCGCATCGCGTGCTGCGCCATGCGGTCCTCGACCATCTCGCCGTGGGCCGCGCCTTTCCGGCGCAGGCGCTCGCCCATATCGAGCAGGCGATCGCGGCGGGCGAGCGCACGCATCGCGGCCAGGTGTGCTTCGCCGTGGAGGCGGCGCTGCCGCCTTTACGCGTGCTGCGCGGCCTCGCCCCGCGCGAGCGCGCGCTCGAAGTATTCGGTCTGCTCCGCGTATGGGATACCGAGGAGAACGCGGGCGTGCTGATCTATCTGCTGCTCGCCGACCGCGACGTGGAGATCGTCGCCGATCGCGGCATCGATCGGCGCGTCGATCCTGCCGCGTGGCGCGACATCTGCGCGCGCATGGAGACGGCCTTCGCCGAGCGCCGTTTCGAAGCCGGCGTGGCGCACGGAATCCAGGAAGTTTCGGCACTCCTCGCCGCGCATTTTCCCAGCATCCCGGGCACGCGAAACGAGTTGCCGGACAAGCCGGTCGTTCTCTAGGTTTTGTCGATCCCGATCAGGTGCATCGAGTCGAACTCGCGCTGATTGGCGCGGTGTCGCCACATCACGAGCACCATCACCGCCGCTACCGAGAGGCCGAACAGGATGATCGCCGTGCTCACCGACATCCCGGAGCGCACCATCAGCGCGTAGAGACCGACCATCATGAGAACGCCCATGTTCTCGTTGAAGTTCTGCACGGCGATCGAGTGGCCCGCGCCCATCAGCACGTGGCCGCGATGCTGCAGGAGCGCGTTCATCGGGACGACGAAGAAGCCCGCGCACGCGCCGATCGCGACCATCAGCACCATCGCGACCCAGAGGTTGTGCACGAGCACCATCAGCATCACGACGACCCCCATTGCCGCGCCGATCGGCAGCACGCCGACGGACGCGCGCAGCGAGACGAAACGCGCGGCGAGCACGGCCCCGAGCGCGATGCCGACGGCCACGACGCCCTGCAGCATCGACGCCTGCGAAAGGTTGAGCGACAGCGCATGCGCGGCCCAGTCGATGACGATGAACTGCAGCGTCGCGCCCGCGCCCCAGAAGAGCGTCGTCGTCGCGAGCGAGATCTGGCCGAGACGGTCGCGCCACAGCAGCCTCACGCAGTGCGAGAACTCGCGGATCAGGAACAGCGGGTTCGTGCTCGGCACGCGATGATCGACGCCGGTGTCCGGTATGAACCAGTTGATGATCGCGGCGATCAGGTAGACCGCCATGATGACCGCGATCGCGGCGTCGGGCGGCGTGTCGATCGGCCAGTCGATGAACGGGAAGTCGACGCCGAGCAGCGTCGCCGAGATGCGCGGCGTGATCAGCGCGCCGCCGAGCAGGAAGCCGAGGATGATCGACAAGACTGTCGCGCCTTCCATCCAGCCGTTCGCGATGACGAGCTGGGTAGGCGGCAGCAGCTCGGTCAGGATGCCGTATTTCGCCGGGGAGTAGGCCGCCGCGCCGAATCCGACCATCGCGTACGCGAGCAGCGGATGCACGTCGGCGAGCATCATCGCGCAGCCGACGATCTTCACCGCGTTGGTGATGAGCATCACGCGGCCCTTCGGCATCGAGTCGGCGAAGGCGCCGACGAGCGGCGCGAGCACCACGTACGAGACGACGAAGCTCTGCTTGAGTGCAGGCGTCATCCACGCGGGATCGCGCAGCTCGCGCAGCAGCGCGATCGCGGCGATCAGCAGTGCGTTGTCGGCGAGCGACGAGAAGAACTGCGCCGCGATGATCGTATAGAAGCCGGGTTTCATCGAGCCTTGGAGTTGCCGCGGCCTTGCCGGCGTCTCGCGTTCACCGCCCCGTGTGATTGTTATAATGCGAGCATGCGGCGCGCGCTTTATACCATGATCGCCTACGCCTTCGGAACGCCGCCGCGCCGGACGGCCGCACCGCGCGCGGCGTAACCCGCCGCTTCGTCGCAATTCCCCTTCCGTGCCCCGGCCGCTCGTCGCGCAACTCGACCTCGACGCGCTCGCCGGCAACGTGGCTCGCGCCCGTGATAGCGCCGCGGGTGCGCGCATGCTCGCCGTCGTCAAGGCCAACGCGTACGGGCATGGGCTCGTGCGCGTCCTCCCTGCGCTCGGCGCGGCCGACGGCCTCGCCTTGATCGAGCTCGATGCCGCGGTTCGGCTGCGCGAGCACGGCGAAGCGCGCGAAATCCTTCTCCTCGAAGGGTTCTTCGACGCAGTCGAGCTGCGAACCTTCGCCGAGCATCGCCTGTCGACGGTCGTGCACAGCGCCGAGCAAGTCGCGATGCTCGAGCAAGCACGCCTCGCGCGTCCGCTCGACGTGTGGCTCAAGGTCAACACCGGCATGAACCGGCTCGGCGTCGCACCTTCCGAAGTCCGCGGCCTGGCGGCTCGGCTCGGCCGATCGTCCAACGTCGCATCGCTCGGACTCGCGATGCACTTCGCGCGCGCCGAAGAGGACGACGGGCTGGCCGAGGCGCTCCAACGCTTCGAGGCGGCGTGCGCGGGCTTGCCCTATTCACGCAGCCTCGCGAATTCCGCGGGCGTCGTGCGCTATTCCGAAATCGGCGGCGCCGTCGTTCGTCCGGGCATCATGCTCTACGGCGCAACGCCGTTCCCCGATCGCACCGCCGCGTCGCTCGGGCTCGCGCCGGTCATGACGCTCCGCGCGAAGCTCATCGCCGTGCAGACGCTCGGCGCCGGTGAGCGCGTCGGTTATGGCGGCACGTTTACGGCCAGGGCACCGACGCGCATCGGCGTCGTTGCCTGCGGCTACGCCGACGGTTATCCGCGTCACGCACCCAACGGAACGCCGGTGCTCGTCGACGGCGTGCGTTGCGCGATGGCGGGTCGCGCGTCGATGGACATGCTGACCGTCGACCTCGCCCCCGTTCCGCACGCCGGGGTCGGCAGCGACGTCGTGCTGTGGGGGCAGGGCCTTCCGGTCGACGAAGTGGCGACCGCGGCGGGGTCCGTCGGCTACGAATTGCTGTGCGCGGTCACGCAGCGCGTGCCGTTCGCGATCTGCGCGGCGCACGACGCGCGTGCGCCGGCGGTGGCGACGTAGGGGTCGGGCGTGTACATCGTCGTCACCGGCGCGGCCGGCTTCATCGGAGCGAATCTCGTCAAGGCGCTGAACGCGCGCGGCGAGCGCGACGTCATCGCCGTCGACAATCTCGCGCGGGGCGACAAATTCGCGAACCTCGCGGATTGCGCGATCGCCGACTACCTCGACCAGGACGAATTCCTCGGCCGCATCGCCGACGGCGATTTCGACGACGACGTCGAGGCGATCTTCCACGAGGGCGCCTGCTCCGATACGACGGCGACCGACGGCCGTTTCGTGATGCGCAACAACTATCGCTACTCGGTCACGCTGCTCGAGCATTGCCAGGACAACGACATTCCGTTCCTGTACGCGTCGAGCGCCGCCGTGTACGGAGCGGGGCCGCAATTTCGCGAAGCGCCCGAGCACGAGGTGCCGCTCAACGTCTACGGCTACTCGAAGGCGCTCTTCGACGCGTACGTGCGGCGCGTGCTGCCCGAGCGCACCGCGCAGATCGCCGGGTTTCGCTATTTCAACGTCTACGGTCCGCGCGAGGCGCACAAGGGCCGGATGGCCTCGGTCGCGCATCACTTCCACGAGCAGTATCGGCGCAGCGGATGCGTGCGCCTGTTCGAAGGCTCGGGCGGCTTCGACGCCGGCGAGCAGCGCCGCGATTTCATCCACGTCGACGACGTCGTCGCCGTCAATCTCGATTTCTACGAGCATCGCGGCCGCTCGGGCATCTTCAACGTCGGCACGGGCAACGCTGCAACGTTCAACTCGGTCGCGCGCGAGACGATCAACGCGTGCCGGCAGGCGGCGGGCAGCGCGCCGCTATCGACGGAGCAGTTGGTCGCCGAGGGGGCGATCACCTACGTGCCGATGCCTGCCGAGCTCGCCGGCCGCTACCAGAGCTTCACGCAGGCCGATCTCACGCGCTTGCGCGACGCCGGCTACGCGAGGCCGATGATGCCCGTCGAAGCCGGCGTTCCACGCTACGTCGAAAGTCTTATTTCGCGGCCAGCCTCCCGTTCGTAAGCTCGGACCCGATCACGCGAGCGTGCAATGGCCGCATCGCGGATCGCATCCTCGACCCTCACGAAAGGAGTCCCCGATGAAAGCCTGGTTGCTCGCACTCGTCATCGCGCTCGTCGCGCCGCTCGCGCACGCCGCGCTCGACCTCAACACCGCCACCAAGGAGCAGCTCGTCGCGCTGTCGGGCATCGGCCCCGCCAAGGCGCAGGCGATCCTCGACTACCGCGCGCAGCACGGTGGCTTCAAGTCGGTCGACGAACTGAAGGACGTCAAGGGCATCGGCGCGCGACGCTTCGAGAAGCTCAAGTCGGAGCTGACCGTGGGCGCACCGTCGGTGAAGACCGCGGCGCGCGAAGCGAAGCCGGCTGCAGCCGCGAAGGGCGACGCGAAGACGCCCAAGTAGCGCGCGCCCGGCGACCGGGTGTCACGCGCCCGGTCGTCGGGGCGGACGCGGCGGCGTTGCATGTCGTGCGCGTACAATCAGGCGATGGCGTACCACAGCCTCGCCGACGCTGTCGGCAACACGCCGCTCGTTCGCCTCGCGCGCCTGCCCGGCGATACGTCCAACGTCGTCCTTGCGAAGCTCGAAGGCACGAATCCGGCGGGATCCGTCAAGGATCGGCCGGCGCTCTCGATGATCGTCGAGGCGGAGAAGCGGGGCACGATCAAGCCCGGCGACACGCTGATCGAGGCGACGTCGGGCAATACCGGCATCGCGCTTGCGATGGTGGCCGCGATGCGCGGCTACACGATGGTCCTCGTGATGCCGGAAAACCAGACGGCAGAGCGCATCCAGACGATGCGCGCCTACGGCGCCGAGCTGGTGCTGACGCCGAAGGCGGGCGGCATGGAAGGCGCGCG
>Ga0157370_10005884_pt1 | contig 13673 bp, 10 predicted proteins | sample C35metaG_FD_113463 | JGI IMG/M metagenome (GOLD analysis project Ga0157370, IMG submission 113463) | Corn rhizosphere microbial communities from Kellogg Biological Station, Michigan, USA - C3-5 metaG | ecosystem: Host-associated > Plants > Roots > Rhizosphere > Soil | place: USA: Michigan...
CCAGTCCTTTTCTCAAAAAGTTTCTTTTTTCCTGGAAAAACTGATTCAGGTGGGCATAATGATCTTCGTTTTTCATGTATTCTGCCAAAGCAAGCTGAATAGGTGTATTTACACAGAAAACATTGAACTGATGTACTTTCCTGAATTCATCCGTTAAGCTTTTAGGTGCCGCACAATATCCTACTTTCCAGCCGGTAACATGGAAGAGCTTTCCGAAAGAGGCAACAAGCAGACTTCTTTCTTTCAGTTCCGGATATTTGCAGATGCTTAAATGCTGTTTTCCATCAAAAACAATATTCTCATACACTTCATCACTTAAAATAAGAATGGAAGTTCCTTTTACCAGTTGAATAAGCTCTTGTATGTCATTTTCTTTCAGGATTTTTCCTGATGGGTTGTTGGGATTATTAAGAATGATCATTCTGGTCTTGTCACTTACCAGGCTTTTTACAGCTGTCCAGTCGATTTCATAATCCGGAGTTTTCATTTCAAAACGTTTTACAATCCCTCCGAAAAGTTCTACAGTAGGCTCATAACAGTCATACGCCGGTTCAAAAATAATCACTTCATCATCTTTCTTGATAAAAGAAGCGATAGCGGTGAAAATAGCCTGAGTTCCGCCTGCTGTAATAGTTATTTCAGTATCCGGATGATAAACTGCCTGATGGCTGTTTTCGATTTTTCGTGCAATTTCTTCCTTCAGACCGATCATTCCTCCCAGTGGAGCATATTGGTTAAATCCTTTTTTGATAAAATGATCTACATGGCTCAATAGTTCAGGATCAGGCATAAAGTCCGGAAAGCCCTGAGATAGATTGATCGCTTCATTTTCATTGGCAAGTTGGGTCATCTGACTGAAAATAGTAGTTCCAACATTGGAAAGTTTGGACAAAGGAAGTTGTATCATAAAAAAGTTTTGTTGATCGAATTTAATGAAATATTTGAAGCGGTTTGAATTTGAAAGAACAAAAATTATATAAAGTGTAAGTTTACATCTGATGTTAAGATATTTCCAAATAAAACATGACTTTAAACATATGTTTGATTTTATCCTTTGAATCTACAGAAAGATAGCTAAATTTGTTAGGCAGATAACCTATTAAAACAAATAACAATGAAAATTAAAAAGACAGAGTTTCCTGAAGAATCTATATTATCCAAAGGGAAAAAAGATTTTGATTATATTGATAGTTTTGAAGGAGAACTGACGAACAGAGGGAATATTGATATTACAGAAGTTGGAAAAACTTTCTTTACAAGCGTGCCGAAATGGGGAAAGAAAATGTTTGTTTTCAGGAATAATGTAGTCAGATTATTCGGGTTGAAAACCGGTGCTGAGACAGAGAATAAGTTGACGAAGAATGATTTTAAATATGAAGTGGGAGAGCATATAGGACTTTTCAAAGTATTTGATAAAACGAATAATGAAATTATTCTGGGAGAAGATGACAAACATTTGGATTTCAGAGTTTCCCTTTTATTTGACAAAAATAAAGATGATCAGGAAGAAAATTCCCTTACGATATCCACTGCGGTAAAATTTCATAACTGGCTGGGGGTGTTATATTTTTTGCCTGTTCGCCCTTTTCATAAGCTTATTGTTCCTGCTATGCTCAAAAATATTATAGGTAAGCTAGAAAGTACAAGATAAAATGCTTATTGATAAGTATAAAACAAAATTTTTATTATATATGATATATTAACGAAAATTTTAGGATTTAGAATGAGCTTTGATTGCTTTTGTGCTGTGACAAATTTAAATGTCTTAAAATTCTATTACTATTCTCATAGCTGAAGGATGAAGTTAGAAAAAAATGATTTTTAAAATTCGGATAATTTTGGACAATTTTGTATTTTTGTATGTTTGCTGAAATCATATATGTCACAAGAAATAAATCCAACCTACTCCGAAGATAATATCAGAACCCTAGATTGGCAGGAACACATCCGTTTGCGCCCCGGTATGTACATCGGGAAGCTCGGTGATGGTTCTTCTGCTGATGATGGTATTTATATCCTGCTTAAAGAAATTCTTGACAACTCTATTGATGAGTTCAGAATGCGCTCAGGGAAAAGAATTGAAATAAAGCTGGACGACGGTAAAGTTACCATACGTGACTTTGGACGTGGAATCCCGCTGGGAAAAGTCGTAGATGCCGTATCCAAGATGAACACAGGTGGTAAGTACGACAGTAAGGCGTTTAAAAAATCTGTAGGATTGAACGGTGTCGGTACGAAAGCGGTGAACGCCCTTTCAGATTACTTTCGTGTACGATCTTTCCGGGACGGAAAAATGAAAGTTGCAGAGTTCTCCCGCGGTATGATCAAAGAAAACTTTGAGGAAAAAGAAACTTCGGATAGAAATGGTACTGAAATTTCCTTTATTCCAGATGGAGAGATATTCCTGCACTTCAAATACAGAAAAGAGTATATCGAAAGAATGCTCCGCAATTATGCTTATCTGAACCCGGGATTAAAAATTCTTTTCAACGGAGAAACGTATTTTTCTGAAAATGGTCTTAAAGACTTATTGGAAGAAGAACTGGAAAGTGATATTCTTTATCCAATCGTTCATTTGAAAGATGAGGATATTGAACTTGCTATTACCCATTCTGACAAATCACAGACAGAAACCTATTTCTCATTTGTTAACGGACAGAACACTACTCAGGGAGGAACGCACCTTAATGCATTTCGTGAAGCGTATGTAAAGACCGTTCGTGAATTTTTTAATAAAAGTTTTGATGCTTCTGACATCAGAAAGTCAATCATAGCAGCAATTTCAATCAATGTAGAAGAACCGGTTTTCGAATCTCAGACCAAAACAAAGTTAGGGTCAAATGATATGGGACCTAACGGACCTACTGTAAGAACATTCATTATTGATTTCCTGAAAAGCAAACTTGACAACTTCTTACACAAGAATCCGGAAATTGCAGAAGCGATCCAAAGAAAAATATTAATTTCTGAACGAGAAAGAAAAGAACTTTCCGGAATCCAGAAACTGGCAAGAGAAAGAGCTAAAAAAGTTTCTCTTCACAATAAAAAACTTCGTGACTGCAGACAGCATTATAACGATCAGAAAGCCGAAAGAAAAGGAGATACACAGATCTTTATTACCGAGGGAGATTCTGCATCAGGATCTATTACAAAGTCAAGAGATGTAGAAACTCAGGCAGTATTTTCACTGAAAGGTAAACCGCTGAACTGCTATGGTCTTACCAAGAAAGTAGTATATGAAAATGAAGAGTTTAATCTTCTTCAGGCTGCTTTGAATATTGAAGAAAGCTTGGAAGATCTGAGATATAATCAGGTGATCATTGCTACCGATGCCGATGTGGATGGTATGCACATCCGATTGCTAATGATTACTTTCTTCCTGCAATTCTTCCCGGATCTGATTAAAAACGGACACCTTTATATTCTTCAAACCCCTTTATTCAGGGTGAGAAATAAAAAGGAAACCAGATATTGTTATTCAGAAGCCGAAAGAGTAAAAGCATTAAATGATTTGGGGAAAAATCCTGAGATCACACGATTTAAGGGATTAGGAGAGATTTCTCCAGACGAATTTAAACATTTCATTGGTAAAGATATCCGTTTAGAACCTGTAGTAATAGGAAAAGACCAGACGATTGATCAGCTTCTGGAATTCTACATGGGGAAAAATACTCCGGACAGACAGACTTTTATTCTTGAAAATCTTGTAGTAGAAGATGATACGGATATTGATAAAAAAGTAATTCATGATGAAATAGAAAATTAGAAAAATAAAAACTTAAAAAACTGCCCACAAAAAACGATGCGAGAACTGAAAAAAAACACAATTTTGGATGAAGTAGGAAATTATAAAACTTACACAACCCAAAAATTAAAATGAGACTAAGTAACCGTAATAAAATATCAATTTATAACTCTTTAAGCACACTGCTTTTAATGATAGCAATGTTTGGTATAATCGCATTCGCAGCTAATGAATACAGATTTAATGCACTGGGTAAAGAAAGTTATTTATTTATTATTGTTCCCCTGTTGCTGCTGATTATCTTTTATGTCAGCGGAAGGCAGATTTTTGAATATGACAGTGATGGAGAAGCTTTGAATTTTAAAAACAGGAATATTATTCCATTTTTAGACAAACCTCTTCATGATGAATTTCCAAAATACAAGCTTATAAAATATGATATAGTAAGTATTCTCTTTTTCAAAAGATTATACATTACCGTTTCCAGTAAGAATAATGGTTCTACAATGCTGAAGTACCAGATTTCTTATCTGACTAAAAAAGAAGTAAACGATTTAAAACTCTCTCTGAATAAAGTGGTGAAAGCTAATAAAGAGAAAAAAGATTAAAAAAATAAATGACGACAGAAGAACATTCGCATGAGGGTGAAAGCTTAAAGAAAGTTTCCGGTCTATACAAAGACTGGTTTCTGGATTATGCTTCCTATGTAATTTTGGATAGAGCTATCCCTTCGGTGTATGACGGTTTGAAACCCGTTCAGCGAAGAATTATGCATTCTATGCGGGAGCTGGAAGATGGCCGTTACAATAAAGTGGCCAATATCGTGGGAAATACCATGAAATACCACCCCCACGGAGATGCTTCTATTACAGATGCCATGGTGCAGATCGGGCAGAAAGAGTTGTTGATAGATACTCAGGGAAACTGGGGGAATATCTATACAGGAGATTCTGCTGCGGCAGCAAGATATATTGAAGCAAGGCTGACTCCTTTTGCACTGGAAGTCGTATTTAATCCTAAAACCACAGAATGGACTAAGTCTTATGATGGAAGAAATAATGAGCCTGTTGATTTACCGGTAAAATTTCCTTTGCTTTTGGCACAAGGAGTAGAAGGTATTGGGGTAGGGCTTTCTACAAAAATACTTCCGCATAATTTCAATGAGCTTATCAATGCATCCGTAGCCTATTTAAAAGGCAAAAAATTTGAATTGTATCCGGACTTTTTAACAGCCGGATTTTTGGATGTTTCTGAATATAATGACGGTCACAGAGGAGGAAAAGTAAGAGCAAGAGCAAGAATTACCCAGACGGATAAACATACATTGGTGATTTCCGAACTTCCTTATTCTAAAAATACAACCGATCTTATTGATTCTATCCTAAAAGCCAATGAGAAAGGGAAAATCAAAATCAAAAAAATTGAGGATAATACTTCCGATAAAGTAGAAATCCTTATTCATATTCATAATGATGTTTCTCCTGATAAGACGATAGATGCCCTGTATGCATTCACAGACTGTCAGGTGACCATTTCTCCTAATGCCTGTGTCATCGTAGGAGATAAGCCTATGTTTATGAATGTTTCTGATATTCTGAAAATGAATACGGATCATACCGTTTCATTACTGAAGAAAGAACTTGAAATTGAACTTCATGAGCTTCAGGAAAGCTGGCATTTCTCTTCACTGGAAAGAATTTTCATCGAGAACAGGATCTATCATGATATCGAAGAGGTAAAAACGTGGGAAGATGTAATAAAAACCATTGATGCCGGGTTAAAACCTCATACAAAACATCTTTTAAGAGCTGTAACTGAAGAGGATATTCTAAAACTGACCGAGATCAGAATCAAGAGAATTTCAAGATTCGATTTAGATAAATTTAAAGAAAATATTGCATCACTTGAAGGTAAAATAGAACAGGTAAAATACCATCTTGCCAACCTGATTGCGTATGCTATTGACTATTATTTGAATATTCAGAAAAAATACGGTAAAGACAAGCAGAGAAAAACAGAACTTAGAATCTTTGATACCATTGATGCTACAAAAGTAGCGGTAGCCAACGAAAAATTCTATGCCAATTTTGAAGAAGGTTTTATTGGAACATCTTTGAGGAAAGACCAATATCTGTTCGATTGTTCTGATATTGATGATATCATTATTTTCAGAAAAGACGGAAGTATGAAAGTGGTAAAAGTAGAAGCTAAAACATTCGTTGGAAAAGATATTCTGCATGTTGCTATCTGGAAGAAAAACGATAAGAGAACAGTATACAATATGATCTATCGTGAAGGCAGAGAAGGACCATATTACATGAAACGATTCTCTGTAACCGGAGTTACCAGAAATACAGATTATCCGCTGGCTTCAGATAAAAAAGGCTCAGAAACGCTTTATTTTTCAGCAAATCCTAATGGGGAAGCAGAAACAGTAACGGTATTGTTAAAGCCAAATCCAAGAATCAGAAAGAACAAAATGGAGATCAATTTCTCCGATCTCGCCATCAAAGGGCGTGATTCCAAAGGAAACCTGGTGACAAAATATTCGGTAAAGAAAGTAGATATGAAGGAAGAAGGAGTTTCTACTCTGGCACCTAGAAAAATCTGGTTTGATGATACTGTAAGGAGACTGAATGCAGATGTAAGAGGAACATTACTCGGAAGTTTCAAAGGAGATGACAAAATTCTGACAATCAATACCAATGGTGAAGTAAAACTGGTTTCTTTTGACCTTGGTAACCGTTTTGATGATGAATATCTGGTCTTGGAAAAATGGAGACCTGCACAGCCGATTACCTGTATCTATTATGATGGAGAAAAAGACATTTACTTTATCAAGAGATTCTTATTGGAAAATACGGTGAATGTACAGACTTTCATGCCTTCTGAACACCCGAAATCATTCATTGAAAATGTAATCGTTGCCAATGATGTAACTGCAGAAATTATTTTTGCAAAAGATAAAGGAAAAGAACGTGAAGCCGAGACAATAAACATTGATGAATTTATTGCAGTAAAAGGAATAAAAGCAATCGGTAACCAGTTCACAAAGTTCAAAGTAAAAGCAATCAATATTACCATTCCTGAACCGGTAGAAGAAGAACCCGAAGTGTACGAAGATCCTGAACCTACAGGAGATACGGATGAAGACGGAGGTATCATCGGAGACCTGTTTCAAGGTGATGAATCTGAAAATTAAAAAGAAATGAACATTTTAATATTATTTATTGCAATTACAGCTATTATAAGCTTCATCGCTTTTAATAATCCGGCTATTACAGAAAAATATAAATTCAGTGTAGGTGCTATTCTCCATAAAAAAGAATATATACGGTTGCTTTCATCAGGATTTTTACATGCTGATATTATGCATCTTGTATTCAATATGCTTACATTATATTTCTTTGCACCTATTGTTATTCAGGGGTTTGGAAATATAGGATTTATCATTGTATATCTGGGTGCGATATTACTGGGAAACTTTCTTTCATTATACATTTATCAAAAGCAGCCCTGGTACTCAGCGGTAGGAGCGAGTGGTGGCGTTTCAGGAATTCTTTTTGCTTCCATAGCACTGATTCCTGATCTCAAAATATATCTTTTATTTATTCCGATTGGTATTCCCGGATATATTTTTGGGTTAGTCTATTTCGGGTATTCTGTATATATGATGCTGAATCCCAGAGCACATGATAATATCGGACATGCTGCTCATTTAGGAGGAGCTTTTCTGGGATTATTATATGATGTGATAAATGCACCGGAACATGCCATGCAAAATGGAATTTATATAGGAATCATGTCACTTCCGTTAATTTATTTAGGATATGAAATTTTTATAAGGAAACGAATAGGATAAAAAGACTATTTTTAATCAAAATATCAAAACCAATGAACACATCAGAGTTAAACAGTTTCATCGTGATACTTATCTATGGTTCATTGGTTTTGCTTTCTCTGCTGAAACTGGCCAATCCTTTACAAGTAAATCATAAAGCTAATTTCTGGTTCGGGATATTTCTGTTTCTGTGGTCTACTTTTTGGCTGGATGAAGTTCTGTTTCTTATTACGGGTTCCACCATAGAGTTTCATTCTCTGTTTTGGGTAAGGTTCATTCAGTTTTTTACGCCCATTGTTTTTTACTTCAGTGTATTGTTCTATACCAACCCTTCTTTTACCTTTAAAAACACTGATCTCAAATTTTTAATACTTCCGGCAGCTTTTCTTTCTTGCCTTATAGTGATCAAACTGGGATATACCGCACCGTTTGACTATCTGAGTGTTATTCTGATCCTGATTCAGGCTCTTTTCTATACCGGACTTTCTTATATTACGATCAGAAAGCACCAGCGGAAGATTCAACAGTTTTCCTCCAATACGGAAGGAATTAATCTGAACTGGCTGGAGTATATCATTCTGGTACTTCTTATGGTGAATATTACCTATGTGATTTATAACTTGTTTTATGATCCAAAATCATTGAATTTCTTTATCAATGCCGTCTTTTTATCCGTTATTTATTGGGTGGGATATTATTCTTTGAAACAAAAGGAAATTTACCCTTTAGAAGAAAAACAAAGACAGGAACTAATCTCTATTGATGAAGATTCCGATCCGGAAGAAGTAAAAAGAAAACTGATTTCCGATGAAGAATTAGTAAAGATTAAAACCTCACTGGAAGGCATCATGGAGGTAAAAAAGCCTTATCTTGACAGTGAGCTTAATTTAATCAGGCTGGCTGAAATGTTATCCGTTTCTACTCATCATCTTTCTTATGTCATCAATACAGGCTTTGGAAAGAATTTCTTTCAATATGTGAATGAATTCAGAGTAGATTATGCCAAAAAACTTCTGAAAGAACCCAACAGTAAATTATCCATTTTGGGAATTGCTTATGAATCGGGATTCAATTCTAAGACTTCTTTTAATACTACCTTTAAAAAAGTGACCGGACAAACGCCTTCTGAGTTCAAAAAATAAGTTCCGATTTATAAAGTTTTACTTTTTTTTAATTTTAAATAATTGATTTAAAAGTATTTGTGATTTACTTGTCTTTTGTTTAAAAATCAGTTCGTTCAGATAATCCGGAACATTTAAGCCTGCTTTTCAAGATAGCTTTGTACCATAAAATGTAAACTTATGGATACCAAAGAATCATATGCAGTAGTTACGGGAGCAAGCCAGGGACTTGGGAAATCATTCGCTGAAAATCTGGCCAGAAAAAAGATCAATGTCATTCTTGTAAGCCTTCCGGATCAGAATCTCAAAGAATTTTCTCAGGAGCTTGAAGAGCTCTATGAGGTAAAAGTTCATTATTATGAAACAGATCTTTCGGTTCATGAAAATGTGATGAAGCTTACTGAATGGCTCAACCGTTCTTTTGATATTCATATTTTGATTAATAATGCAGGATTGGGCGGAACTAAAAAATTCACAGAAGCCTCTTCGGATTATATCAATACCATTTTGCAGGTGAATGTAGCGGCCACTTCACTGATTACCCATCAGCTGCTTCCTAACCTTTTAAAACAGCCTAAAGCCTATATTCTGAATGTCTCAAGCATGGCAGCCTTTTCTCCTATAGGTTTTAAAACGGTATATCCTGCCTCTAAAAGTTTTATCCACTCATTTTCAAGAGGACTTCATGAAGAACTGAAAGATACCAATGTATTTGTCAGTGTTGTAAATCCTGGAGCGATGAAAACCAATAAGGATGTATCTGAAAGAATAGAAAAGCAAGGTTTTATGGGGAGATTAACGCTTTTAAATCCTGATAAAGTAGCTTCATACTGCATCCGTCAATTGTTTAAAAAAGATTCCGTAATTATGGTGAATCCAATCAGCTGGCTGGTGATGAAAATTTTACCTATATGGATAAAGCTTCCATTGATGACTCAGGCTATAAAAAGAGAGATCGAAGCATGAAAAAAATTTGTGTAACCGGAGCAACAGGGCTTCTGGGAACTAATGTTATCATTAAATTATTACAAAATGGTTATTCTGTTACTGCTCTGGTGCGCAAGAAAAGCAGCTGGCTGGGCGAAGAAAACGAAAATCTGAAACTGGTGGAGGCGGATCTTTCATCCGATATCTCGGCACAGCTTACTAATATCGACTGTATCATCCATATTGCAGCTGAAACACGCCAAAATCTCATTAATTATGATGAATACAGGAAAGTAAATTATGAGACTGTAGTGAATCTGTTTACTCATGCAGAACTGATGGGTGTAAAAAAGTTTTTGTTTGTGAGTACAGCAAATACCCTGGGATTTGGAAACACGGCGTTCTGGGGAAGTGAAAAAGCACCACAAATTTATCCTTTTACCCATTCATTCTATGCCCAAAGTAAACTGGCAGCTGAAGATTATCTTTTAAAAAACCATAAAAATACAGACGTTATCATCGTTAATCCAACTTTTATGATCGGAGCGCATGACAGCAAACCGAGTTCCGGGAAAATCATCTTTTGGATCTGGAAAAAGAAGCTGGTTTTTTATCCAAAAGGAGGAAAGAATTTCGTACATGTGGAAGATGCCGCAAATGGGATATTAAAAGCTATCGAAAATGGTAGAACTGGTGAAAAATACCTCTTAGCTAATGAAAACCTGAGCTACAGAGAATTTTTTAAGAAAGTAAACCGGGTTTCCGATCAAAATCCTATCATGATAGCCATTCCAAACAGAGTTTTGAGTTTCCTCGGATTAATAGGTGACGGACTGATACAATTAAACATAAAAACAAATCTCAGTACCTCCAATATGAAAGCTCTGCAGATCTATAATTATTATTCTAACCGGAAATCAGTAGAGGAGTTGGGTATTCAATATCAATCCGTTGATAAAGCAATCGAAGATGCTGTTCAGTATTTTATTAAAAATTCTGTTAATCATAAAAAAACCAGCTCTTAAAAGCTGGTTTTTATGAAATTATCTTATGATTTTCTGGGTTACATTTTTGTTGGAAACAACGCAGGCCTTACTGCAGTTATTTGCACTTGAAATATTAACCTGTATCAATGCTGGCAATGATCTGTATTCTTCACTATTGTAAGGAGCTTCAGTACCATTGCTTCCACCGCCTTTAATATCATATTGTATCTGGGCAACTCCTGTGAATCCAGCCGCAGGCCTGAAGGAAAGCGCTCCGGTAGTGGGGTAATAGGTCCACGTTCCCTGGCTGTTGGTATAAACACCACCCGTAATATTTGGAATCACCGCTCCGTTGTTATCTAAAAAACGGAATGAATTAAAATCAAGGTTATTATAGGAAAGCGTTGGCGGATTTTGACCGCTTGCTGAAGAATAAGCTGCATCATTAAGCAAAGGATAATAGGTCGATTTTATCCCCGGGCATCCTGCAAACAGATCATCTGTTACTTCCGCAGCATAAGGTCTTGTAACTCCTAAGTTTCTCAATAAATGGATGTTTTTAGCAGCTCCAGTAGAAGCAGCAAACCCAATTCTGAAAGTAGAAGGAGCTGAAGTATCCAGAGTTCTTACCGTACTGTTGGATATCGTAGTCTCGGTATATTTCAGAGAAGTCGGATAATAATAATTATCAATCACTTTTTCTTTTACAGTTCCGTGCTGTATTTCCAGGGTTATATTGTAACCACCGGCAGGATTGGGCACTAATGTGACATATGCTTTACGGAATCTTGCATCATTTTCATTAAGAGGAAAGGTTGTTCCACCACTTTCAATGCTGAATTGCTGAAGAGTTGTGTTTTTAATACCTACATATTTACCGGTTGCAGTATCCAGATAAGCAGATCTGTTGTTGCTGGAAGGGGAGGCATTCGTAGCTGTGCTGTAAAGCAATGGGTAACCATTGTATCCCGCAGGCTCAGCTGACGACAGAGATTGATTTCCGCGTTTAGCCCTTAAAGAGACATTGCTTCTTCCATCGGCTAATCCTACACCAAAAATTCCATTTCTAACCCTTTCTCCTTGATTAAAACTTGTTTTAAAATTTCCGTATTCATCAAGACCGATCCCTAGATAGGCTCCTCTAAGTCCTTCTGTAGATTCACCACCACGTACAAAACTATATCCTAATCCTCCACCAAAGTATCCGAGATTAAGCTGGGTTTTAGGGATAGATCCGTCTACTAAGAATATAGAGATACCATCTCCTCCGTTTGTATTTCCGCCATAAATGGCAAATTCAAATTCGAACTTGATTCCCTGATCACTTTTGAATATTTTATCAGCAAGGATTACCCCTCCTGAAATATTATTCACACTTCGGGTTAGTCTTAATCCGTCTGTAGTGAAAGTAGCATCATTCTGAACACCACTTGTAGCAACTTTATAAGCTTCCTGAGGCTGTAACCCCTGCGTAAAGTTGACAAAATACGGATATCCGGTTCCTTGTTCATTCTGCGCCTGAATAGTTTGGGAGAAAATGAACAATGAAAAAGTGAGCAAAAATCTTTTATATCGTACAATTGAGGTACTTTTTATCATAACTCAATTATTTGACAACAAAAACAATATTAATAAAAGAACAGTCTGTAGCCGCTGCTTTTACATCATACTTCATTACACCATCATCAGTAATAGTAATATTACTGAATACGTTAGTATCAGCATCAGTTACATAATAGTAAAGGTCTTTGCTGGAGGGGAAAAAAGGAATGGATGCAGGAGCACTTGTACTTTTTGCTCTTGGAGATCCGAATTGAGTTTTATATAATGTATATAAATCTTTAGTCCTACCAATTGCGGTAGTAGAAGTATCAAAAGAAACACTAGGCATGTAAAACATTTTTACTGCATTATTGCTGATACATAGCCAATCAGGGCTGGTAGGTGTACCTACATTCTGGCTTAAACATTTCTTATCAGTATCATAGATAAGAAGGGAGTTAGCCGGATTGACAATAGCATTTCTTTGTGCTGTAGTAAGCCTTGGCATCAGCATTCCTTTACTTTGACTGTAAATATCAAGAGCTGCGCTGGCATCTGGTGTGGGTGTATTAACCCCAATTTGTGCATACGAAAATGAACTTACTAAAACGATTGGTAGAAATAATTTTTTAATCATGATGTTCTTAATAATTTTTAATCTGTGTATGTTTTTTTATGTTTTTTTTTGAGGGCATTTTTTCAGCCAGGCCGATTCCATAAAAGGAATAAAGTATCATAAACCGTTCATTTGAATAATGAATTGTGTTCATAGAATGCCATGAGGAGATCTTTGGATTCCTACAAGCCAATAACAGATATAGCATGATGTCTCATAGAGGACATTCTATGTCTTATCTGAAATAGTCGAAAAAGTAAAATGAGTTATGTAGCCGTATAAGCTCTTAAATAAGTAAGATTCATATTCCCTCGTGTTTTTTTGCAAATATACAAAGAAATATCCAGCCGTTTATATTTATAGAATTAATTCTAAACTTTGCTCAATAATTAACATATTTTGGTTTAAATTTTTACATAATTTGTAAATCAATGTGATTGATTTTAATATGCAAATCTTTGTAATCTATTAAGAAATCTTAAAAAGCAGAAGATATTGAGGTGCTGATATTCGAAAATGAAGAAAAAATTCACCTTTTTTAATATAAATAATTGAAAAAGAGTCTATTTTGGAAAATTATTCAACGCATCTTCCAGAGTGCTTACAAAATTAATATGTTTTGTTTTATTACTTTCAAAAATGAAATCTTTCATACTTTTACTTTCATATTTACTGAAGTCACCCACAATAGCAAGACCAATACGGTAGTTGGAGAACTTTTGGAGAATTTCTCCTGCAATTTTTGTTTTCAGGTCGAAGAATTCAGGAGTAATATTTTTTTCGTAAAGAATCACTTTATCAAACCCTTGATAATAAATATTTCCCATAAGATCCAGCCCGTCCTGAACAGATTGGATGATCATGTCATTGGAAATAACTTCCGCAATTTTTATAG
>Ga0157370_10005886_pt1 | contig 13672 bp, 12 predicted proteins | sample C35metaG_FD_113463 | JGI IMG/M metagenome (GOLD analysis project Ga0157370, IMG submission 113463) | Corn rhizosphere microbial communities from Kellogg Biological Station, Michigan, USA - C3-5 metaG | ecosystem: Host-associated > Plants > Roots > Rhizosphere > Soil | place: USA: Michigan...
AAGTAGCCTCCGCAGGTATCTGCTTCATCAACCGGTGCGCCTGCAGCAAATGCCGCTCATTATGGGCCACCAGGTAGCGGAGCATGTCGCCCAGCTGCAGCCGTACAAACCTTGATAAAGTAAAAGGGATCCGGATATGCTGCAGATCTTTGGTGGATACATGATGAAGTATATCATCGAGCGCATCACACTGCTGGAGAAAACGCTGCAGCTCATCATGTCCGTCCAGCCCCTCCTTTCTGGCATGCAGACGCCTGGGAGATGGTATCCTGAAAACGCTGCCGTCGGACCTGGGCATGATCCTGTTATACAGCCAGTCGCCCAGCCAGCCGCTGCGATAGCTTTCCATCTTTACATCAGGAGCCAGGGTCACACGGGACAACATGCCCCGGATATACCCATCGTGCGCAATATTCAAATGACCGAATACCTCTGCAATAGACCATTTATTGGGAGCAGGGCTGAAATTCAATTGTTGATCTGTCAGGCGGAGAAAGGGCTGGGTGCTGGCTTTTATAAGCTCTATCCTATCCAAAAGCTCCGTTATTAGACCTTGCTTGCTAAAAACTGCCATGAAAAGTACTTAAAAGCATATCGTTGTTTCAAAAATATGTCCGGAAAACAGATCCCCGGAAAATCTAATCTGTTTTCCGGAAAAACCTAAAGTCTGTCCCACGGACAACGAACCTTCAGTTGGTTCTTAAGAGGTCCCTGGGTAAGCAAGAATGTGACTAATAATCATGGGGCCTTAGCCGGCAATCAATGTCCAGCGAGATGAGGACGGTCAAAGATACATGAAGGTGTCTGGCGCTAAAAATATAACCTAAAAATACCCAGAAACCATTAATGGGACTGCCCGGTGTGTTACCACACACCGGGCAGGGTGCTATCGATGCTGTAAAGAGTCTTATTTAGCGCGCTCCAGACGCCTTGTGCGGGGCTTTCTCTCCAATACCTCGACGCCGGCCTCTTCCAGTACGGCTTCTCTTTCGAGGAATACTACTGGCTCCGCTTTCCTGAACTGGACAGCCATCCATACATGGTCCAGCGCCACCTGGCGGAAGGTCTCATAGCCCGCGCCCGTGACACATTCCCAGCTGCACTCCCTGTTCAGGGTAGTAGCGATCTTGGATCCTACCTTGGGATAGGCGACCCAAAATTTAGCGCCTTTCTGCAATGCAGGCAGCACTTCGCAGACGATGCCACGCAGCTGCAGCTCATTCACTGCAAACACGAGAGCAAAATCTATCTTTTTGCTTTTTAAAAGGGGAGTGAGATTCTTGGCAAAAGCCAGTTTTGCAAACTGCTTTTCAATGGCGGACGGCAGCCCCTGTATCAACAGGTTTTTCTCGTCCTTTAACTGCAATTTTTCCAGTAAAGTTGGGAGCATCTCCTGAATTTTTGGTTTTCAGATTGAACAATTATGTCTGTCCTTCTGACAACAGGCCACGGCCTGTTCTGGTAACGTCTGTCATTTCGGGACAACGGACCCCCCAGGTCCGTTTGAGGTCTCCTGTAAAATACAGGACGGCGAAATTACGAATAAATGTCCGGAAAACGCAATTGAAAACATTAATCATTAGCCTTCGAGCCGTGTCTGCGCTGACGACGGCGGTCCCGGTACTTAAAGATGGGTACTTTGTTCTCACTGCCTCTCAGCAGACGGGTAATGTTCTTTTGATGGGTCAGAACGACCATCAGGGCCACCGCAATGGCGAAACCCCGGTACAATGTCTCTTTTGCGTCAAAAATATAGAGGATGAATACGGCAAAGGCCACACTGGCCAATATAGAGCTCAGCGAAACAAAACGGGTCAGATACAGCACCAGGAGAAATACGGCAACACAACATACGGCCGCCAGCGGCTGAATAGCGAGGATCATTCCAAAAAGGGTAGCTACCCCCTTCCCGCCCCTGAAATCGGCCCAGATAGGAAAAATGTGGCCTACAACAGCGGCCAGACCCAGACCCACCATAAAATTGGTCCTTTCCGTCTCGTCATGAAGATAATAAGGCACCAGGATGTACAGGCTGGTGGCAATGACCCCCTTTATAACGTCGACAGACATTACAAAGCTACCCCACCTCGAACCCAGGACCCGGAACGTATTCGTCGCCCCGGCGTTCCCGCTTCCATATTCACGGATATCGATCCCGAAAAAAGACTTGCTAACCCAGACTGCGGTAGGAATGGAGCCAATAAGGTAAGCCAGAAGTATAAGTAGAACTTCCTTCATCGAGTAGTTGAGTTGGATGCACCGGGACTGGTTCTTCCCAAATATGCCCATCCCCGGTGCACCGGCTTATGATGGGCCTATCGGCCAGCGGACGGTTGTCCGCTAAGGTTGGATAACAAATATACTTAAAAAAAGACTCCAATACTTCACGCTCCCGGTCAGCAATTGTATTACTTCCCAAGCTTTAAACATATCCAGCTGCCTTCACTCAACCTTTCGGATATTGGGAGTTCATTTTTAAGCGCCTCATTTTCAATATCTTGCGTATCATCATACAGGAGGCCGCTCAATAATATAACGCCTCCTGCCTTTAATTGTTGTTTCATCCGGGAGAGCTCCTTTAGTATCACATGCTTGTTGATATTCGCTAATATGATGTCAAACAAGATGTTATCAGGAATGCTATCCATCTGCTCCACCCTTACCCGCCGGATGTGATTCTCCTTTACATTCTCCCGCGCATTGTCGATGCTCCATGGATCAAGGTCGATGGCCAGCACCTCCCCCGCTCCCAGCCTTTCAGCCAATATCGCCAGGACACCCGTGCCTGTGCCGAAATCCAGGACGCTTTTTCCCTTCATATCCAGATGCTGCATGGCTTTTATCATCATATAGGTGGTGGCGTGATGCCCGGTGCCAAAGCTCATTTTGGGAGTGATCACAAGCTCGTGCGCCACATTGGTAACAGGCGCATGAAAAGATGCCCGCACAGCACAGAAGTCGCCAATGATCACAGGCTGGAAATTTTTCTCCCACTCCTCATTCCAGTTCTTTTCAGGAACACTCTGTTTGGTGTAGCCCAGCTGCCACCGGGATAGCAGCTCCTCCAGCCCGGCCGCATTGAATTTTTCTTCCTGCACATAGGCATCCAGGTGACTGCTTTCCTGCTGAAAACCATCGTATCCGAGATCCTCCAGCCGGGCGATCAGTATCTCCTGGACAGAAATATCAGCGGCAGGTATGGTAATATGAAGATGCATAAATAAACAGGTCTGCAGCTTTTGGCTGCAGACCTTAAAATAAAAGATAATAAATTATTGCTGGGTGCCTTGAGGAGCTTGCGGACCGCTGGCTGGCTTGCCGGCACCGGCAGGAGCGTCGGGCTTCGGGATAAGCACTTTACGGCTCAGCTTGAACTTACCTGTCTTCTGGTCCAGGCCGATGAGCTTCACCTTCACGGTGTCGCCTTCTTTCAGCACACCATCCAGTGTTTCAAGCCGCTTGTGGCTGACTTCGCTGATATGCAGCAGCCCCTGCTTGCCGGGCAGAAATTCCACAAAAGCGCCGTATGGCATGACGGACTTCACCTTGGCCTCGTATACAGAGCCAACTTCCGGCTGCGCAACGATGCCCTTGATCCAGGCCACGGCTTTGTCCAGACCTTCCTTGGCAGGGCTGAAAATGCTGACCTCGCCAAAATTGCCAACCTCTTCCAGGTTGATGGTAGTACCTGTCTCCCTTTGGATCTCCTGGATGATCTTCCCTTGTGGTCCGATGACGGCGCCGATGAATTCCTTGTCGATGAAGATCTTCACCATCCTCGGAGCATGCGGTTTCACATCGGGACGCGCCGCGGGCATGCACTCATACATGGCATCGAGAATGTGCAGACGGCCTTTACGCGCCTGCTCCAGCGCTGCCCGCATGGTATCCATGCTCAAACCGTCGACTTTTATATCCATTTGTACGCCACAGATGCCCTCGCGGGTACCGGTGACTTTGAAGTCCATATCGCCTAAGTGATCTTCATCACCCAGGATATCTGTCAGGATAGCATATTTCCCATCGGACGGACGGGTGATAAGCCCCATTGCCACACCGCTGACATGCTTGGGGAAAGGCACGCCCGCATCCATCAGGGCGAGGCTGCCTGCGCAAACGGTGGCCATGGAGGACGATCCATTGGATTCCAGGATATCACTCACTACACGCACGGTGTAAGGATAATCGCTGCCCGGCATCATCTGCATCAGGCTGCGCATAGCCAGGTTGCCATGTCCCACTTCCCGGCGGCTCTGACCTCTCATCATCTTTACTTCGCCGGTGCTGAAGGGAGGGAAATTATAGTGAAGGAAGAATTTCGAGTCGAATGATTTGGCGGCGCTCTCTACCAGCAGCTCATCCAGGGGCGTACCCAGGGTCACCGTGGTAAGGGACTGAGTCTCTCCGCGTGTGAATAGGGCAGAGCCATGGGGCGTTGGCAGGGGATCGACTTCCATAGCCAGGGGACGGACCTGGTCCAGCTGACGGCCATCCAGGCGGATACGATCGTCCAGGATCATGTTCCGGACCACCTCCCATTGCAGATCCGCATAATATTTTTTAGCCAGCTTCTTGTCCTCGTCGGAGGCTTCTTCACCCAGGCTGGCGATCAGCTCTTCCTTCAGCAGGTCATAGGCATCGCTGCGCTCATGCTTGCTGCTGCCGGCGCGGGATATCTGATAGATACGGTCTTTGGCAAAAGCAATTACCTTCTGCTGCAGCTCCTCCTTGACAACGGGTTTGGTATAATCCCTCTTCCCGGTGACACCGGCCTTCGCACGCAATTGTTCCTGGGCCTTGATCTGTATACGGATGGCGTCATGAGCCAGCTCCAGCGCCTTGACGAGGTCTTCCTCGCTGCACTCGGAAGATTCTCCTTCCACCATCATCAGGTTCTTATCCGTAGCGGCAATGATAAATTCCATATCGGCCTTCTCCAGCTCTGTACGGCTGGGATTGACCACCAGCTTGCCATCCACACGGCCGATTCGCACTTCGCTGATGATCTCCTTGATGGGAATGTCGGAAACGGCCAGCGCCGCAGAGGCGGCCAGACAGGCCAGGGCGTCCGGCATGACTTCCACATCGCTGGATACAAGGCTGAGCAGCACCTGTACATCACAGAAATAATCTTCCGGAAACAAAGGACGCAGTGCGCGGTCGATCAGACGGCTGGTCAGGATCTCATAATCGTTCAGTCTGGCCTCGCGCTTGAAAAAGCTACCGGGAATTCTGCCGGCAGAAGCAAATTTCTCCTGATAATCTACGGAAAGAGGGAAAAAATCCTGTCCTTCCCTGGGCTCCTTATTGGCAACAACCGTTGCAAGAATAATACAATTGCCCTGACGTACGGTAACTGCACCATCGGCCTGGCGGGCAAGCTTGCCGGTCTCGATGGAGACCATCCGGCCACCACCTATATCAAATGTTACACTGATGGGTTGTGAAAGCATATAGCTGTTCGTCTTTATGGGATCGGGGCTCGCCGGGCGGGACAAATAGCAAGGCCGCGATCCTTATGTTAAAAAATGAATGAAAATGTATGTAAATCCTTTCACGTATAAAAAAACTATTCCCAACCGTGGGGTCAGTTGGGAATAGAGGTCATATACATAATGAGATTATTTTCTGAGTCCGAGTTTTTCGATCAGTTGACGGTAACCCTGGAGGTTGTGTTTGCTCAGATAGGTCAGCAAACGCTTTCTTTTACCTACCAGCTGCATCAGACCGCGATGGGTGGAAAAATCTTTTTTATTGGCTTGCAAATGCTCAGAGATACGGTTGATCCGCTCTGTCAACAACGCAATCTGTCCCTCGATGGAACCGGTATTGGCGGCTTTCCCACCAAAATCTGTAAAGAAACTCGCTTTCTTTTCTTGAGTCAAATAAGGCATCTCTATTTATTTATTAAACTGTCCAAATGAATAATTTGGCCTGCGAAGGTACTGATTATTTTGAGATTTCTGAAAAATTATTGTGTCCAACCGGACTTTCGCTAAAAATAAATAACAAATCTATGCCTAAATGGTTAATTTGGCGGCCCCAGAACCGCTAAGCGGTTCGTCCGAAGGACAGACATAAGCGTTTTATGCCTCGGGGGCTCCCAAACGGACCAGGGTCCGTCGGCCGACACACATTATGCCAAAGACGATTTATTGCGCCGTAACCAATGATCTGACCTATGATCAGCGAATGATCAGGATCTGCACCTCCCTGTCCCAGGCGGGCTACGACGTGGTATTGGTGGGCCGGAAGGAGTCCTCCTCCCTCCCCCTGCAGCGACAGCTTTTCCGGCAGCACCGGCTTCGCCTGCTGTTCCATAAGGGAAAGCTCTTTTACCTGGAATATAACCTCCGGCTGCTGTTCTACCTGCTGATCAGACGGATGGACTGCATCTGCGCCATCGACCTGGACACCATCATCCCCTGCTGCTGGGCCGCCAGGCTCAAACGCATTCCCCGGGTCTACGACGCCCATGAGCTCTTCTGCGAAATGAAGGAAGTGGTCTCCCGGCCGGCCATTTATAAGGTGTGGAAATGGGTGGAGCGGTCCTTTGTCCCTTCCTTCCGGCATGGCTACACCGTGAACGAGCCTATTGCGGCTGCGTTCAAAGAGATGTATGGCGTCCGCTATGAGGTCATCCGCAATACTCCCCTGCTGCGACCCGCTCCCGCTTCAGCCGTCACCCATCACCGGTTCATCCTCTACCAGGGGGCCGTCAATGAGGGGAGATGCTTCGAGACGCTGATCCCGGCCATGCAGCAGGTAGACGCCCGGCTGGTCATCTGTGGCAAAGGTAATTTTTTGGAACAGGCCCGGCAGCTGGTCCGGGAGCATGCCCTGGATGAAAAAGTGGTCTTTAAAGGTCCCCTCCCGCCGGAAGAGCTGCGCCAGCTGACCCAAACCGCCTGGTGCGGCATAACCCTTTTTGAAAACAAGGGCATGAGCAACTACTTTTCCCTGGCCAACCGGTTCTTCGACTACATGCACGCCGGCATCCCTCAGCTGGCCATGGATTATCCCGCCTACAGGGAAATAAACAATCTCTACCCTATTGCTGTTCTAATAGACAACCCGGACACCCGGAGCATAGTGGGGGCCCTCAATAGCCTGCTAAACAATATGGATTTATATAACACGTTACAAGACAATTGCAGAAAGGCAGCCGGGCATTTTAACTGGCAGGAAGAAGAAAAAAAATTGATCGGTCTGTACCAAAAGATCCTTAACTGATCCAGTGGACAAGCATCTACATATAGTGTGTATGGATGTGCCTTACCCGGCAGATTACGGGGGGGTGGTCGATCCTTTTCATAAGATACGTTGTCTTCATGCAGCAGAGGTAAAGATACATTTGCATTGCTTTGAATATGGCAGAGGCGCGAGGGCTGAGCTGGATGCCTACTGTACGGAAGTAAAATATTATGCGCGAAAGGAAGGCCATAAAGGGTTTTCCCACAAGCTGCCCTATATCGTCTGTTCCCGGAGCAGCAGCGAGCTGCTGGAAAATCTTTTGCGCGACGACTATCCCATCCTGCTGGAAGGCATTCATTGCAGCTACCTTCTGAATGATCCGCGCTTCAGCCAGCGACGTGTGTTCTTACGTCTTCACAATGTGGAATATCAATACTATCGTCAGCTGTATTACTGCGAGCGCTCGCTGCTGAAGAAAATGTATTACCTGCACGAGAGCAATCTCCTCCGGGCGTACGAAAAAAAGATCGCGGACAAAGCAATGATCCTGGCCATGGTGGAAAAGGATTGCCAGCAATACCGCCAGGAGTTCGGTGCGGAAAATATAAAGCTGCTGCCTGTGTTCCTTCCTTTTGGGGAGGTAGCGAGCAGGGAAGGCACCGGCTGCTTTTGCCTGTACCACGGCAATCTGTCCGTAGCCGAAAACGAACAGGCGGTAGCCTGGCTGCTCAAACGGGTGTTCCAATGCCTCGATCTGCCCCTGATCATTTCCGGCAAGAACCCTTCTCCCCGCCTGACCCGGATGGTGGAGCAGCATCCACACGCCTGTCTTATCCCCAACCCCTCGGATCAGGAGATCCAGGACCTCATCACTAAGGCGCAGGTCAACATCCTCCCCTCCTTTAATTGCACGGGCATAAAAATGAAATTGCTCAACGCCCTGTTCAACGGGCGCTACTCGGTGGTCAACCGCGATGCAGTGGAAGGCACCGGTCTGGAATGTTCTTGTCACATCGCGGACAATACGGAAGAAATGATAGATCTTATCACCCGGCTGTACACCCGTCCCTTTACAAAAGAAGATATTTCAGAAAGAAAAGCGCGGCTGGCGGGGCGCTATAACAACGAGAAGAATACACGGCAGCTGATGCAGCTCATCTGGGAGACGTCGCCGCAGGAGGTCTGATCAATCCATGGAAATAGTGGCATTGTCGCTGACCATTCCCCGCTCGGTCCGCAGCATGCGGGCAGGAAATTTATTGATGACCCTGTAGTCATGGGACGCCATCATGATGGTCGTGCCATAATCCCGTGATATTTGGAAAAGTAATTGCATGATCTCGTCGGCCGTCTCGGGGTCGAGATTGCCCGTGGGCTCATCGGCCAATATCAGCTTGGGAGAATTAAGCAGGGCCCTTGCGATATCCACGCGCTGCTGCTCCCCGCCGCTCATCTCAAAAGGCATTTTAAAACCTTTCGACTTCAGCCCCACCTTGTCCAGCACATCGGATATCTTTTCATTCATTAGCTTCACGTCCTTCCAGCCTGTCGCCTCCAGCACAAATTTGAGATTATCATTGACATTCCTGTCCGTGAGGAGCTGAAAGTCCTGGAATACGACACCCAGGCTCCTGCGCAGATAAGGCACCTTCTTCCAATCCATATCCTTCAGCGTAAAGCCCGCCACCGTCCCCTCGCCTTCTTTCAAAGGCAGGTCTCCATACAAGGTCTTCAGCAGGCTGGACTTACCGGTACCCGTCTTCCCTACCAGGTATACAAACTCTCCTTTATTCACCACGATGTTCACATCCTGGAGGATAAGATTGCTGCCCTGGTATATATTAGCGTGCTTTAATTCGACAATGATTTCGGCCATGGTAACGTGCATTCGCAACGGGGATGGGTTTTCCGAAATTTACCCCACCTCCCGTTGCTTGTCTAAAGATGGGCCTTCGGCCAGCGGGCCCTGGCCCGCTCTGCGGACAAATATATGGAAAAATACCTCGTCTGGCCCTTGCCGGGTGGAAGCCCCGCCAATCTACCCCTGTGTGTCGGCCTTGAGCATCAGCCTCAGCGTAGAGTCATTGGCAAAATAGCTCATCATCCAGTTGAGGAAAATAAAGAGCCTGTTCTTGACACTGAGTATAAGCATCAGGTGAACGAACATCCAGGTGAGCCATGCAAACAATCCCTGGAAGCTGAACCCAGGAAGGTCTACCACCGCCTTGCGCTTACCCACGGTGGCCATAGTGCCTTTATTGTGGTATTCGAATTCCTCCCGGGGTTTGTCTTTCAGCTCCCTTTTGAAATTACGCGCCAGGATGCCGGCATGGGAAATGGCTACATTCGCCAGCTGGGGATGCCCATGAGGATATTTCGGGGTTTCCATATAAGCGATGTCGCCGATGGCATATACGCCGGAAAGTCCTTGTACTTCAAAATAACGGTTGGTTATAAGCCGGCCCCCGCGCGTGATGCTGGCAGCCGGGATCCCCTGCAGCGTATTGGCCGTTACACCTGCTGCCCAGATAAGGTTTCGGGCGGTGATGGTCTCACCTCCTCTCAGCTTCACGATAGTGCCGTCATAATCTTCTACCACCGTGCCGGTCTTTACGATGACACCCAGCGACTCCAGGAATTGCCGGGACTTTGTTTTGGATGCTTCGCTCATGGCATTCAGCGTGTGTGGCGAACCCTCCAGCAGGTAGATGGTGAACCTGGAAAAGTCCACACCGGGATAGTCCTTTGGAAGAATGTACTTTTTCATCTCCGCCATGGCGCCTGCCAGTTCGACCCCTGTCGGGCCTCCACCTACAATGACAAAATTGAGAAGGGATTGCAGCTCATCCGGTCCCGCCACGATGGTGTCCTCGAAGGTCTTGAGGATCCTGTTGCGAAGCGCCATCGCCTGTGGAACGGACTTCATGGGAAAAGAATTGGATTGTATACGGGTATTGCCGAAGTAATTGGTGGTGCATCCCATGGCAATGACCAGCTTATCATACGCTATGTCCCCGATAGGAGTATATACGATGCGCGCGTCGGTGTCGATCCTGCTCACTTCCGTGATGCGGATATTGACATTTTTTGAATGTTGAAAAACCTTTCTCAATGGAAAGGAAATGCTGGATGGTTCCAGGCGCGCCGTAGCCACCTGGTACATGAGGGGCTGGAATTGATGATAGTTGTGCTTGTCGATGAGAAAAACTTCGTATTTCGTACCATTGAGCGCCCTTGCCAGCCTGAGGCCGGCAAATCCGGCGCCGAGGATGACGATCCTTTGCCTGTTATTAGTTCCTGCTGCCATAGTTTCCGCATTTTTTCTATCTGCAAAGTTACGGCTGACTTTATTACTTTTACAACGCCCTTCAGCTCTTTTTAAGATTATATCTTACCGCCATGTCCATTGGAAAAAGTAAAAACCTCTCATATCGATAAAAATTCGATACAGTATACCGATTAGAAAATGTCAGTATGATTGTAAGGTTTTCGAGTGGCAAAACACTCGTTTTTATTCCAAGATAGACAAAAGAAAGCCCAGCGTTACACCGGGCGATATCATCAAGGTAAATGATAGTTAAATTGGCAATCTCCATTCTTCATTCACTGAAGTAAGGAGCAGGGACCGGGATAGCAGCCCCGGTTTCCTTGTTACTAATGAAGGTACATAATAAATATCAGGTACAAACTAAAAATTTAAACGAATTGATTACTAATAGGTTATTCATTTAGACTTAAATAGCTCCCCGGGCTGATATTATTTTTTCGGTTTCCCGCATACGGACAGTTAATATATTTAACGGACAAAACAGACCTTATCTGATGAAGAAAAATGCTGCCGAAGACCCCCAATTCGACCCTATCCAGCGTCTTAACGAGGTGGACAGCGTGATAAAGATACCAGCGGACATCGAATTGCACATACGCCGCATCCTCCGGCGGAACTTCGTGAGAAAAGGAGCGCTCCTGCTGGAGATGGGGGCCATCTCCGATCGTATATGGTTTATCGAAAGTGGTTTGTTCCGCTGCTACAAAAAGGTAAAAGGCAGGGAAGAGAATACCTGGTTCATGAAAGAGAATGACCTGATGACGGACGCGAAAAGCTTTCACAGCGGCGAACCGAGCAAACACAGTATCCAGGCGATGGAATATAGTGTCGTGTATTCCATCTCCCGCCAACAGATAAATGAGCTCTGCTTAAAGTCCCACGCCTTCGAACATATATGCCATTTGCTCACCTGGGAATACTACACGAAATTCATGGATTACTGGGATGAGCTGACATCAGGCACGATCAGACAACGCTACAATCGTTACCTGATTCACTTCCCCTACCTGAACGATCGTATATCCGTTGACCATATTGCTTCCCTGCTTAAATGTTCCGGCAGGAGCATCCGCAGAGTGAAGGAAGGCTGATCTGGACATTTGTCCGCTATTTTGAATAGACATAGGCAATTTTCCAATTTTTGTCACGACGCCGGCCAACTTTCCAGTTTTTGGTTCTTTTTTGTCCTCTTTTTTTCCTAACGGCAATCTAGCTTTGAAGTGCTCATTATGCGGCCGCGTGAAGAGCCTCTGTAATCACATTCATTCATCTTTAAATTTTATTCAATGAAACTATCCTTCATTATTCCCGCCGTATTGCTGTCCCTTCATCCTTCGGCTTCCCACGCCCGTTTCGGAATGACACCCATACCACGGCGCACGCAGGCAGCTATCGTGAAACGCACAAACGGCATCAGTGAAAAAGAGCTCCAGATCTGTTGTTCCAGATTGCAAAAAGACCACCGGAGGATATACTACCTTATCAGCCGCGGGTCGCGCATGGACCTTCAGCTAAAGGGCATCTATTCCCGGGAGAAGCTCTTATTCTTTCGCCTGTCATTGGGCAACCATTCCCACCTGGACTATGACGTGGACAGTGTCCGTTTCCTGATGCGGGACCGCAGGGCTACCAAGACCAGTATTTCGACGGTCCGCTCCCTCCCGGCCCTGTACACCTATGGAAATGCAAGTTCGATAAGAGGGAAAAGCAGGGAGGAAAGCGTGATCGTGCTGCCGCAGTTCACGCTGCCGGATGGCAAACGCCTGGTCATCGAGGTGACAGAAAAGAATGGAGGCCGCAAATTGCAGCTCTTCGTCGACAACTTCACCTTATTGAGGTCCAGACCTGTCTGAACAATGTCCGGACAACGGGCCTCCGGCCCGTTCCGGATGGAAACAGTATTTTTTAAAATTCAAAAAAACATTTGTATGAACAACGATAATTTAAGCTTTATCCGTCAGAGCATCCGATATCTGGGGTTCGGAGAGGCCATGACACATAATGAGCAGCTGGAGCTGGAAATGCAAAAAGGGGTCAAAGAGTTCCAATTGAAGACAGCCGCCTGCTTTGATGAATGGAGCACGATACAGGCGACCCTCTATTTTCGAAGGGCGGACAATTACGACATGTATTATTTCAATAAGTACGACGCGTTCCTGATGTATGAAGGCGACCCCAAACGCAACAGAATGCAAACCTTTTATATCAGCAAAGGCAAGGGGGTCACCTTAAAAGAAGCCTTCAATCTGCTGCAAGGGAGGGCAGTGTATAAGAACCTTATAGACCCCGATGGGCTGGAATACAATGCCTGGCTGCAGCTGTCTTTTAGTGAGAGGACGCCGAACAACACGAATTATAAGATCCGTCATTTCGGGGAAAGATACGGATATGACCTGGAGAAGGCTTTGGCCAACTATCCCATCAGGGAGCTGGAGGACGATCACATGAAGCAAAATCTTCTCTATAGTCTTAGAAAAGGCAATATACATCCCGTGACCTTTACCAAGTCCAACAAGGTAGAGAAGATGTATATAGAAGCCTGCCCCGAGTACAAAATGATCACCATTCATTCCGAGCTGACGAGGATGATTCAGCAAGCATCCTCTCCAAAGAATGATCCCATAAAACCAGCCCCTACCCCACCTCCTGACGATCCGGAAAATCCTGCCGGCAATGGAGGAATAGAAGAGGAAGAAAAGAACGACGAAAAAGAGCCCTATGACAGGACAAGGCTCAACGGATCCCCGGTTAGAAAAAGGAGCCGGGCCTCGGATAGTTTATGATTCATGCAGGAGGGCGCCTTACAGGCGCCCTCTTTTCAAAATATTTTTTCTATTTCTTGCTGATTTTGATTATTTGCGTTAATTTTCTTTATCAACTCTCCTGAACAAATCTTCAATCCGTCAGTCTTGAAAATTATTCCTGGTTAACTACGCTGATTTTTAGCTACCGGATCCACCGACTTTATCAAAGCATTGAGATTAACAGTATTATCTTATTACTCATCATAATACTACTTTATGATCTTTCCCGCTATGGATGTCATCCGGCAGGAATTAAATGCCGGTGGCGTGGTTGCCGAGCTGGGCAATATCAGCGAGCTTGCCTCACCTGCCGGTAATATCACCGGTAGTGACGCGGATATCATCA
>Ga0157370_10005887_pt1 | contig 13669 bp, 11 predicted proteins | sample C35metaG_FD_113463 | JGI IMG/M metagenome (GOLD analysis project Ga0157370, IMG submission 113463) | Corn rhizosphere microbial communities from Kellogg Biological Station, Michigan, USA - C3-5 metaG | ecosystem: Host-associated > Plants > Roots > Rhizosphere > Soil | place: USA: Michigan...
CGACATCGAGATGCTGCTGACCGTGCTGCATCGGCTGCGCGACCACGGCAACACCGTCGTCGTGATCGAGCACAACCTCGACGTGATCAAGACGGCCGACTGGATCATCGACCTCGGCCCCGAGGGCGGCGCCGGCGGCGGGCAGGTCATCGCGCAGGGAACGCCGGAAGCGATCGCCGGCGTCGAGGCGAGCTATACGGGGCGCTATCTGAAGCCGGTGCTTTCGATCGCCGCGCCACGAAACGGGAGCGCGCGCGGCGAGCGGCGGGCGAACGCGCGCGGCCACAAGATCTCGAACGACCTGCTGGGTTGACGCCGACGCCGGAGTCGGGACGGCAAGCCCGACTTCGCCGCCCCGGCGCGGCACGCACGCGTGCCATGCAAATGTAAACGCCTGCTTGCAGATGCAAGGCGGACGCATTAAGCTACAGCGCGCCGCGGAAACCGGGGCACGGGGCCGGCGCGGGTTGCCCGAGGCGCCGAGCTGCGTTCGACACGCGAGTCCCGATGATCGACGACAAGCACACCGAGGTCCGCGCCGCCTGGCTGTATTTCATGGAGGGGCTGACGCAGGCCGAGATCGCGCGCCGGCTCGGCACGACCCGGCTTCGCATCAATCGCATCCTCGTCGATGCCCGGCGCAACGGTCTGGTCGGCATCACGCTCAATGCCGAGCTCGCGAGCTGCGTCGAGCTCGAGCAGCAGATGATTCGCGACTTCGGGCTGAAGGGCGCGGTCATCGTGCCCACGCCCGAGGACGACGAGCAGATCCCGGTCATCGTCGGCCGCGCCGCCGCGGGCTTCGTCTCGCACTATCTCGAAAACAACCGCGTCCGCGGCCTTGGCATCGGCTGGGGCCTTACGCTGCGCGAAATGATCCGGCATATGCGCGCCGGCCGTTATCCCGACCTGTGCGTCGCCTCGATGATGGGCGGCCTCACGCACGGGCTCGAATTCAACCCGTTCGACCTCGCCGGCGAGCTCGCCCGGCGCCTGCACTCGCAGTGCCGGTATCTCGTCGCGCCGATCTACGCCGGCAGTCCGAAATCGCGCGACACGATCATGGCGCAGGACGTGTTCCGCGACACGCTGCGCTGCATCGAGACCAGCGACATCGCCGTGCTCAGCATCGGCGACGTGACGCGGCGCTCGATGCTCGTGCGCTACGCGCTGCCCGACGACGTCGGCACCAAGGAGTTGCGCGGCGCGGGCGCGGTCTGCGACGTCATCGCGCAGTTCATCGACGATCGCGGCCACCCGATCGACCATCCAATCAACCGGCGTGCCATCGCGTTGCCGTTGCGCGACCTTGCGCGCATCCCCACCGTCGTCTTCGCCGCCGGCGGCCGCCACAAGGTGAATGCGATCGCATCGACGCTGCGCGCGGGGCTCGGCTCGGTCTTCGTTTGCGACGAAGCGACGGCGCGCGCCGCCTGCGCGCTGGCTCGCAGCGCGGCCTGACGCCGGGTTGCGAAAATACATTTGTCACGCCCGGAAAGCATCTATACAATCCGCCGGAAATCGGACGGAAAGCGTCGAATGGCCCGGGTCCTGCAGATCTCCGATACGCATCTCAGTCCTGCGAAGCGCCAGTTCGCCGCGAATTGGGCGCCGCTGCGCGACTGGGCATTGCAGCAGCACGCGGCGCTCGTCATCCATACCGGCGATCTCACGGTCGACGGCGCCGACAGCGAGGAAGACATGCGCGAGGGTGCGCAGCTGATGCGCTCGCTTGGCGCACCGGTCCTCGCTGTGCCCGGCAATCACGACGTCGGCGAGGCCGGCAATCCGCATCAACCGGTCAACGCAACGCGCCTCGGTCGCTGGCGCCGCCATTTCGAAGCCGATTACTGGTCGCACGACGTGGATGGCTGGCGCCTGATCGGCATCGACTCGATGCTGTTCGGCGACGGCGGCGACGAGGAAGCGCAGCAGTTCGACTGGCTCGTGCAGGCGATGGCCACGGCGGAAGGCCGGCGCATCGCATGGTTCACGCATCGGCCGCTCTTCATCGACGCGCCCGACGAAGGCGACACCGGCTACTGGTCGATCAAGCCCGCGCCGCGCGCGCGCCTGCTCGAGCTCGTCGGTCGCTACGGCGTGGCGCTGGTCGCCACCGGGCATCTGCACAAGTGGCGCGACGTGGAAGTCGCGGGCTGCCGCTATGTCTGGTGTGCGTCGTCCGGCTTTCTGGTCGGACCCGACAACCAGCCCGACATGCCCGGCGAGAAGCGCCTCGGCGCGGCCGTCTACGAGTTCACGACGTCGGGCGTCACCGTTGCACGCGCCGACATCCCGGGTCTTTCCACACTGTGGATCGACGACGTGCTGCACGAGGTCTATCCGCCGAAGCGCGCCGCCTGACGGGGCACGTGCGGCCGCCGCCTGTGACACGATGGCCAAGGTCGAACTGAGATCGGTCGGCAAGTCGTTCGGCGACGTGCCCGTGCTCGCCGGCATCGATCTCGACATCGCCGACGGCGAGTTCCTCACGCTGGTCGGTGCGTCGGGCTGCGGCAAATCGACGCTGCTGCGGATCATCGCGGGGCTCGAGGTGCAGTCGTCGGGCAGCGTGCTGATCGACGGTGCGCCGGTCGATCACCTGCGGCCGCACGAGCGGCGCGTCGCGATGGTCTTCCAGAGCTACGCGCTATATCCGCACATGCGCGTGTTCGGCAACATTGCATTGCCGCTCGTCATGTCGCGTCTCGGACTGTTCGACCGCCTGCCGCTCTTGCGTGCGCTGTCGCTGCGAAGGCGGCGCGTCATGCCCGAGATCGCGCGCGAAGTTCATGCGGTCGCCGCGCAGTTGCAGATCGACGCGCTGCTCGAGCGGCGCCCATCGCAGCTTTCGGGCGGCCAGCGCCAGCGCGTTGCACTCGGACGGGCGATGGTGCGCCAGCCCGCCGCATTCCTGATGGACGAGCCGCTGTCCAATCTCGATGCGAAGCTGCGCGTGCACATGCGCACCGAGCTCGCCGATCTGCACGCGCGGCTCGGCGCGACGTTCATCTACGTGACGCACGATCAGATCGAGGCGATGACGATGTCGAATCGCGTCGCGATGATGGACAACGGCGCGATCCTGCAGCTCGGCCGGCCGGGCGATCTCTATGCGCGCCCGGCAAGCGTCAAGGTCGCGCAGTTCATCGGCACGCCGGCCATCAATCTGTTGCCGGCGCGCGTGAGCGCGCAGCACTCGGTCGAGCTCTTCGGCGCCGAACTCCCGATCCGGGTGCCGCGGCCGGTCGGCGCGGCGTTGACGCTCGGGATCCGGCCCGAGGCGATCACACCGGCGCCGCTCGGTGCGCCGGCCGCGGGCCGGCACGTCCTCGTCGGGCGCCTGCATCGCAGCGAAAATCTCGGTGCCGAATATATCGTGCACGTCGACCTCGCGCAGCCGGCGAGCGGGGTGGTGATCTGCAAGATCGCCGCCGACCCCGAGTCGCTCGTCGACGGTGCGCGCGATCTGGCGCTGGTGTTCTCGCCGGCGGCGTGCCACGTGTTCGACGCCGAAGGGCATCGCATCGCCGATGCCGAAGTGCCGAATGTTGCGAGCGGCGTGGGTGCGGTGTCGATGAGCGCCGTTCATCCATGAGCGGGGTACGCGCTCGATGACCGCGGCTGCTGCCGTTGCGACGTCCGCCACGCTGCCGCCCCGCAACCGGCAGCAATTGATCGAGCGCCTGGCCGGCTGCGGATTCGCCTTTCCCGCGTTCGCGCTGCTGTTGCTGATTGACATCATCCCCCTCGCAGTCCTTCTCTACCTGAGCTTCACGGATTACCAGCTCGGCGCACTGGACACGCACTTTCTCGGCCTCGACAACTTCGCCAAGGCGCTCGCCGATCCGGTCTTTCGTCGCTCGATCACCAACACGTTCGTCTACGTCGCGATCGTGCTGCCGCTCGCGGTCGGGCTGGGCCTGCTGATCGCGGTGCTGCTGCACGGGCGCAAACGCACGCGCTCGTTCTACGAGGTCGTGTATTTCCTGCCGGTGACTTCGACACTGATCGCGATGGCGACGGTGTGGCAATTCCTGCTGCACCCGAGCCTCGGGCCGATCAACGGCATGCTGCGCACGGTCGGCGTGCACGAAATCGCTTTCCTGAGCGAGCCGGCGTACGTGCTGCCCACGCTCGCCGCGATCGGCATCTGGCATCTCGTCGGCTTCAACATGGTCCTCTTCCTCGCGGGCCTGTCGGCGATTCCGCGCGATTTGTACGAAGCAGCGGAGATCGACGGCTGTCGCGGCGGCATCGACCGCTTCCTGACGATCACGTGGCCGCTGCTCGGACCCACGACGATGTTCGTGATCGTCACCACGTCGATCACCGCGTTCAAGGTGTTCGACACGGTCGCCGTCATGACGCGCGGCGGGCCGATGGGCTCGTCGGAAGTGCTGCTGTACGCGATCTACCTCGAGGGCTACCAGTATTTCCACATGGGGTACGCGGCCGCACTGACGCTGGTGTTCCTCGTGTTCGTGCTGCTGTTCTCGATCCTGCAGACGTTCGTCCTCGACCGGCGGGTGCACTACTGATGGCGACATCGCTGCCTTTGCCAGGCCAGGCGCATCGCGTGCGCCCGGTCACGCCGGCATCGGCGCTCGCGCGACGGATGCTGACGCTGCTGATCGTGCACGGCGTGCTGATCGCCGGCGCGATGTTCATCCTGCTGCCGTTCGTCTGGATGGTGGTCACGTCGATCAAGTCGCCGCCGGAGATCTTCGCCGTCGATTTCAGCCTGTGGCCGAAGCACTTCAACGGGGTCGAGAATTACGGCAACGCGCTCGGCAAGGTGCCGCTGCTGCGCTTTGCGCTGAACGGCGTCATCGTCTGCGGCGTGATCCTGGTCGTGCAGGTGCTGGTCGCGGTTCCCTGTGCGTACGCGCTCGCGAAGCTGCGCTTTCCCGGCCGCACGACGATGTTCGCCCTGGTGCTGCTCGGGCTTTGCATCCCCATCCAGGTGCCGGCGCTGCCGTTGTACATGGGTCTCGCCAGGCTCGGCCTGCTCAACACGTACTTCGCGATCATGATGCCGTTCTTCCTGTCGGTGTTCGCGATCTTCCTGTTCCGGCAGTTCTTCAGGAGCTATCCCGACGAGATCATTCATGCCGCCCGCCTCGACGGCATGAGCGAATTCGAGATCGTCTGGCGCATCGTCGTGCCGAGCGCATGGCCGGCGATCGCGGCGTTCTCGGTGTTCTCGCTCGTCGCGCACTGGAACGACCTGTACTGGCCGCTGATCGTGATCTCCGACACCCATCTCGCGACGCCGCCGCTCGGCATGATGTTCTTCGCCGACGCTGAATCGGGCTCGAACTACGGCGCGCTGACGGCGGCCGCGACGGTGCTGACCGCGCCGCTGGTGATCGCGTTCCTGATCGCACGCCGGCGCTTCATTCAGGGCATCACGATGACCGGCATCAAGTGACAAGCGCATTTGGTCCCCACCGAAAGGAGACAGCGATGAAGAGAATGGCTACCGCCCTGGGTTCGATCCTGCTGGCGGCGATCGTGATGGCGACGGGTGCGCGCGCCGAGGTGGTGACGCTCGACGTGCTCTACGCGTTTCCGGCATTCGCGAAGTTCCACGAGCCGATCGCGCAGGAATTCATGAAGCGCCATCCGGATATCAGGATCCAGTACCGCGCACCCGCGCCGACGTACGACGACGGCCACCAGACGATGATGCGCGAGGCCGTCACGAACCAGCTTCCCGACGTCTATTACTCCGGCTTCCACCTGCTGACCGAGTTGACCCACACGCTCGAGAAGCGCAAGCAGATCGTCGATCTCGGCCCGCTGCTGGCTGCCGAGGGTGCCGAGTTCCGGAAGGCGAACTACTCCGACCGGATCCTCGCGCTCGGCAAGGTCGACGGCAAGCTCTACGGGCTGCCGTTCAATGCGTCGACGCCGATCATGATGTACAACGCGGACCTCGTGAAGAAGGCGGGCGGCGACCCCGACCACATGCCCGACACGTGGGACGGCATCATGGCACTCGCGAAGAAGATCAAGGCGAGCGGCGGTGCGGATGTCGCCGGCATTGCGTACAACGTCAACGACTGGCCCGACGTTTGGCTCTATCACGCGATGATCTTGCAGGCCGGCGGCACGGTCGTCGACGGCAAGAGCGTTCCGCTCGGCGGTCCCGATCTCGGCGTCAAGGTGCTCGACCGTTTCCGTAACTTCGTCAGCGAAGCCGGCATGCCGCTGCTCAACTGGGATCAGTCGCGCCAGCAGTTCATCGCAGGCAGGATCGGCATCTTCTTCGACACGCCGGCACGGCTGCGCCAGGTGACCGACCTCATCGGCGACAAGTTCACGCTGCGCTCGGCGACGTTTCCGATCGACAACAAGACGAAGGGCGGGCTCCCGACCGGCGGCAACGCGGCGCTCATCACCACGCACGACGCGAAGAAGCAGAAGGCAGCCTGGGAGTTCATCAAGTTCGAGACGGGGCCCGAAGCGCAGAAGATCGTCGTCGAGACCACCGGCTATCTTCCGACCAATCTGCGCGCGCCCGGATCCGAATTCCTCGGTCCGTTCTACGACAAGAACCCGAACTTCCGCACGGTGGCGCTGCAGATGGAACGCTCCGTGCCATGGCAAGGCTATCCGGGCGGCAACTCCGTGCGCATCTGGCGCGCCCAGCGCGAGATCATCACCAGCGTCATGCGCGGCGACATCGCCCCCAAGGCCGGCTACGATCGGCTGATGAAGGAAACGGCCACGCTGATGCACTGAGCGCGCGAGCGGCGCCGTTCGCAGCCGCCTCTCGCCCCTCTCCGCTTTCGACATGATCATCGCGCAAATCACCGATCTTCACGCCCGCCCGCCGGGCGTGCGCGCGTACGCGGGCATCGATACCAACGCAATGATGCGCAGCGCGATCGCTGCGATCGCCGCCCTCGATCCGCTGCCCGATTGCATCATCGCCACCGGCGACCTCACCGATTGCGGTTTGGCCGAGGAATATCGGCAGGTGGGCGACGCGCTGGCGGAACTGCCGGTTCCCGCGTTCCTGATTCCCGGCAATCACGATCGGCGCGATGTCATGCGCGCGTGCCTTGCCGATCGGCATCGCTACCTGACGCAGGACGCCGACTTCCTGCACTACGTCATCGATGATTTTCCCGTACGGCTGATCGGGCTCGACACCGTCGTGGGCGGCGACCATGGCGGCGAGATCTGTCCGGCGCGCGAAGCATGGCTCGAGGGGACGCTCGCGCAGGGCCACGGAAAACCGACGCTGATCTTCATGCATCACCCGCCGTTTCGCACGGGCCTGCCGGCAATGGACTCGATGATGTGCCGCAGCGCGCCCACGTTCGGTGCACTGATCGCGCGCCATCCGGAGATCGAGCGCGTCGTCGCCGGCCACTGCCACCGCCCGATCGTCGTGCGCTGGGCCGGCACGGTGGGCTTCGTCGCGCCGAGCACCGCGCATCAGGTCGTGCTCGATTTCGAAAGTGCGGACGACAATCGCTTCATCCACGAGCCGCCGGGGCTCGCGCTGCACGTGTACCGCCCCGGCATCGGCATCGTCAGCCACGTCGCCGTTATCGGTGACTACGGGCCGATCCACAGCTTCACGCTTCCTGCCGAGTATCCGGGCGGGCGTCCGACGTAGCTGCAACTGCTTCACGAGGGGGGTCGATGAAAACAGCCTTTCTGTGCGCGATCGCGCTTGCGTGCCTGTCGATGGCGGGAAGCGCCAGGGCCGAGGAAGTCACGCTCGACGTCTACTACGCGTTTCCGTCCTTCGCGAAGTTCCACGAGCCGATCGCGAAGGAATTCATGCAGAGCCATCCGGACATCAAGATCGTGTTCCGCGCGCCGGCGCCCACCTACGACGATGGCCATCAGACGATGATGCGCTCGGCGGTCACCAATCAGCTTCCCGACGTCTATTACTCGGGCTACGATCTGCTCGAGGAGCTGGCCCGCGCGCTCGCCAGGCGCAACCAGATCGTCGACGTCGGGCCGCTGCTGGCCGCCGAAGGCGACGCGTTCCGCGCGAAGAATTACGCCGACAGCATCCTCGGGCTCGGCAAGGTCGACGGCAAGCTTTACGGCCTCCCGTTCAACGCGTCGACGCCGATCGTCTATTACAACGTCGAGCTCGTGCGAAAGGCGGGTGGCGATCCCGATCGCATGCCCGACACGTGGGACGCCACGATGGCGCTCGCCGCGAAGATCCATGCGCTGGGCGCCGACGTCGCAGGTCTCGCCTACGACGTGCACGACTATCCGGGGAACTGGCTTTATCACTCGATGATCATGCAGGCGGGCGGCGTCGTCGTCGACGGCGATCGCGTGCCGCTCGGCGGACCCGACATCGGCGTCAAGGTCATGCAGAAGTTTCGCCGCTTCGTCACCGAGGATGGCATGCCGCTGATCGCGCTCGACCAGTCGCGCCAGCAGTTCTTCGCCGGCAAGGTCGGCCTGTTCTTCGACACGCCGGGCCGGCTGAAGCAGATCACCGACCTGGTCGGCAACAAGTTCACGATGCGCACGGCCACGTTCCCGGTCGACGACAAGGCCCGGGGCGGCCTGCCGACCGGCGGCAACGCCGCGATCATCACGACGCGCGATCCGAAAAGGCAGAAGGCGGCGTGGGAGTACCTCAAGTTCGTCACCGGTCCCGAAGCGCAGAAGATCGTCGTGGAAACGACCGGCTACATGCCGACCAACCTGCGCGCCAACGATGCGCCGTTCCTCGGCGCTTTCTACGACAGGAATCCCAACTATCGCACCGCGTCGCTCCAGACCGACCGTGCCGCCCGGTGGGTCGGGTATCCGGCGGGCAACTCGGTGCGCATCTGGCGCGCGCAGCGGGACATCATCAATGCGGTGATGCGCGGGGATCTCGACCCGAAGGCGGGCTACGAGAAGATCGTCAAGGACACCGCGGCGATGCTGCAATGAGCGTTTGGAGGCCATCCGAGGAAGGTCGCTGCGAGACCGCAACCGCGGCGCAGACCGTGCATGCGGGGGCTGTCGCGTGACGCCGAACCGTCTCGAGATTCTCGCCGGCGCCGAGGCGATCGCGGCGCGCGCCGCGCAGACGCTGGTCGCGATGCACGAGCAGCCCCACGACGTCGCGCGCAAGCAATTGCGCGATGTCGTCACCGAGGCGGATCTCGCGTCGGAGCGGCTCGTGATCGACGGATTGCGGGCTTTGACGCCCGGCGCGGCGATTCTTTCCGAAGAGGCGGGCGCGAGCGGCCCGGACGGCGGCACGCGCTGGATCGTCGATCCGCTTGACGGCACGGTTAACTATGCGTCGCGCCTGCCGTGGTTCTCCGTGACGATGGCGTATCAGGAACAGGCGCGCACGCGCGTCGGCGTGCTGCACGCGCCGCTCGCCGGCATTGTCGCGCGCTATGTCGAGGACACCATCGCGACGGTGAACGGTCGCGACGTGCGGGTGTCGGCTTGCGCGTCGCTCGGTGATGCGGTCGTGTCGATCATCCTCACGTCGCACTTCAGCGAGCGCGAAGTCGCGCGCGCCGCAGAGGCGATCCGCCGCCTTGGCAACGTGGCGCGCGGCGTGCGCATCATCGTGTCCGGCGGCCTCGAGCTGACGCTCGTCGCCGATGCGCGACTCGACGCATTCGTCTCGCTCAAGGCGGATATCGTCTCCCACGCGGCGGCGATGCCGCTCGTGCGCGCGGCCGGCGGACGCGTCACGCGATTCGACGGTCGCGATTCGACGGACGAGGATCTCGAGAAGATCGCGTCGAACGGCGCGATTCACGACGAGCTCCTCGCATGTCTCGCCGGCGTCTGACGCGCCGCCCGGCGTTCGCGCTCGCATGAATCCACGGGATTTGCGCACGGCGACCGACGCAAGGGCGCTGCTGGATGCGGCGGTTCGCAGCGCGTCGGTCACGCGGTCGGTCGACGTCGATCCCGGTGCGATCGGGCGCCTGCCGCAGGTCCTCGCGCGGCTCGGACAGAGGGGACCGTGCCGGATCGTCGCCGATTCCAACACGATGGCGGCCGCAGGACAGCGCACGCTCGCCACGCTGCGCGCGGCGAACATCGCGACCGCGGACCCGGTCGTCCTGGACGAGGTTCCGCGCGTCAAGCCGCGCGCCGAAACCGCGCGCGACGTCGCGGCGCGGCTTCGTGCGGAGGCCGCGTTGCCAATCGCGGTCGGCGCAGGCGTCATCAACGACATGACGAAGTACGCCGCCGAAGTCGCGGGCATGCCCTACGTCAGCGTCGTAACCGCGGCTTCGATGGATGGTTACGCCGCATCGGGCGCTTCGATGCTCGACGGGGGCTTCAAGCGAACCCTTGCCTGCGCGCCACCCATCGGCGTGATCGCCGACCTCGACGTCGTCGCCGATGCGCCGGCGCGCATGGCGGCATGGGGCTACGGCGATCTCGCGGGCAAGCTCGTCGCCGGTGCCGACTGGACGCTTGCCGACGCGCTCGGCGAGGATCCCATCGATCGTGCGCCGTTCGCATTGGTGCAGGACCACGTCAAGGGGTGGCTCGCCGGGTACGAGGGCATCGGCGCGCGCCGCACCGAGGCGTTGCGCGGCCTCGTCGACGGCCTGTTGATCACCGGCTTCGCGATGCAGGCCCATGGCAATTCGCGGCCCGCCAGCGGCAGCGATCACCAGATCGCTCATGTCTGGGAGATGGAGGGTCTTCGCGTCGACGGCGAGCCGGCCGCGCACGGCGCGTGCGTCGGCATCGGCACGGTCGCGATGCTCGCACTGTACGAGTGGTTCGTCGCACACGACGTGCCGGGGCGTGCCGCGGAGCGCGAGCATGCACCGCCTCTCGACCGCGATGCGATCGAGGCCGAGCTCCAGGCGTCGTTTGCCGAGGCATCGCTGGTGGCGAGCGCACGCACCGAGATGGAAGCGAAGCTGTCCCGCGCGCATTTGCGGATGGCGCGGCTTCGTGCGCTGCAGGGCGGATGGCCCGCGTTGCGTGCGCGCATCGAGGCGCGCATCGTTCCCGCCGCGATGCTGCAGCGGTGGCTCGCCGCCTGCGGTGCGGCATCTCAGCCGCGCGACGTGGGCGTGCCGCTGCGCAAGCTCGCGAAGGACTATCGGCGTGCGCGTCTGATCCGCCGGCGGTACACGCTGCTGGATTGCCTCGAGGACCTCGGATGGCTCGACGAGGCGATCGACGCCCTCTTCGCGCAGGACGGCTTCTGGGGTCGCGGCGCGCCGACGTCGCCTGCGTGAAACGTACGCCGATGGCTCGCGCGATTTCACACCCACGATCGCGAGCCCGGCGCATTCGGCTCGGAACGGCTGTTGGGGATTGAACGGCCGGCCGAATGCCTCAATCGCTGGTGGCGCTTTCGCGCGGATGATCGGGCCGGACGGGATCGACGTAGGGAATCCGGCTCAGCGCTTTCGCGTTGGTCGCGGTCTTGCCGCGGACGTATTCGTGCGAGGCATCGCGGAACGGCTGGTAATCCCATCCGTGCGAATTCGCGAACGTCAGGACGGGCTGCAGGAAGAGTCGGCGCCGCTGGCTTTTCAGCACGTCCTGCTCGACGGCCGCGACATTCCATCGCGCATGCACCTTGCGCAGCATCGAGTCCTCGAGCTCGGCCGATGAAGCCTTGCCCGCGAGATCGTCGATCTCGTGGGGGTCGCGCGCGAGATCGAAGAGCTGGCCGCCATCCGGCTCGCTCCAGATGTATTTGTGGCGGCCGCTTCGCACCATGAAGCACGGGGCGATCGCGCCTTCGGCGGTGTATTCGGCGAAGACGTCGTGCGTCGGGACGTCACCGTCCTGCTGCAGCAGCGGGACCAGGCTGTGTCCGTCGATCGGCTCGACGGTCGGCGTCGATTTGCCGGCGGCAAGGTCGAGCAGCGTCGGAAGAAGGTCGAGATGCGAAACGTGGCTCGCGACGCGCCCCGGCTTCCGCACTGCGGACGGCAACCGGAAGATCAGCGGAACGCGCATCGCGCGCTCGAAGAGGCACATCTTGAACCACATGCCGCGCTCGCCCAGCATCTCGCCATGATCGGCGGTGAGGACGACGATCGTGTTGTCCGCAAGGCCGGTGTCGTCGAGCACGCGAAGGAGCTCGCCGACCTTGTCGTCGAAGTAGCTGACCATGCCGTAATAGGCGTGCCTCGCCATCCTGATGCGCTCGTCGGTGACGTCGTACTCGTCCATCCGCGTCAGGTAATAGTGCCGCGTGCTGTGCGGATCGCGATCGCCGGGCGCGATCGCCGGCACCGCCGGCATGTCGATTGCCGCGTGATCGTAGCGATCCCAGTACGCCTGCGTGGTGTTGAACGGGTTGTGCGGATGCGTGTACGACACGGTCAGCATGAACGGGCGCTGTGGGCGGGTGCGCGCAAGCGCGTACAGCTTGCGCACGCCCTCGTGATGCACGTCCTCGTCGAAGTCGATCTGCAGGTTGCGGTTGCACAGGCCCGCTTCGACGACGCCCCGGAAGCTGATCCCCGACACCGGCTTCCCCTTGACCGACCAGTCGGGCGTCGTCGCGAAATCGGCCGGGTAGATGTCCGTCGTCAGCCGCTCCTCGTAGCCGTGCAATTGATCGGGCCCGATGAAGTGCATCTTCCCGGAGAGGCTCGTGTGGTAGCCCTGCGCGCGCAGGTAATGCAGGATCGTCGGAATGCTCGACGACATTTCGGCAGCATTGTCGAAGGCGCCGATCCTCGAGGGCAGCTGGCCGGAGAGCATGGCGATGCGCGACGGAGCGCAGAACGGAAAATTGCAATACGCGTTCTCGAACAGCACCCCGTCGCGGGCGAGCGCGTCGATGTGCGGCGCCTTGACGATGGGGTGTCCGTACGACGGAAGCGCGAGCGCCGAGAGCTGGTCCGCCATGATGAACAGGAAGTTCGGCCGTTGCGTGGTCATGCGCATCTCGCTTGCGGGGTCGAAGTGGCGGAATATATAGATGATTGCGGACCAGGACAAATGTATCGGCGGGCGCGGCGCCGATCGCGATTTCTCGCGCGTCCTTGGTCTCGACTCGACGAACCGCTGTCGTCGAACGGATAGCCCGTAACTGCTACGGCGCGGCGTGGCGATAACGTGCGAGCGTCGCGCGCGTTCCATCGCGCCAGAGCGCATCGAGCGCGTGCGAGAACGCGGCGGCATAGCGCGGATCGTCGCCGAGATCGCCGAAGATGTCGCGCATCGCGAGCCACGCGCGCGGGTCGCGGCGCGCCTCCCGCGCATGCGATGCAAGGCGCGCCCAGCCCGGGTCGTTGGGCTCGATGGCAGCGCCGCTGTCGGTGCTGCCCCAGCAGTAACGACACCACAGCGCGCCGGCAAGCGCGAGTCCGTCGACCGTTCGCCCCTTGCGCAGCCGATCGGCCACCGTCGGCAGGATGAACTTCGGCTGGCGATTCGAGCCGTCGAAGCACAATCGTCGCACCGTGTCGCCGATCCGCGGATTGCCAAAGCGGCGCAGGACCGAAGCCTGGTAATCGCGCAGGTCGGTGCCGGGAACCGGGGGCACCTCGGGCACGATCTCGTCGGCGAGGAGCTTCGAAAGGAAGCCGCGGACGAGAGGCTCGTCCATCGCCTCGTGCACGAAATGGATGTCGAGCAGCGCCGCCGGATAGGCGATCGCCGCGTGGCCGCCGTTGAGAATGCGAACTTTCATGAGCTCGAACGGCGTAACGTCGGCGACGAA
>Ga0157370_10005888_pt1 | contig 13668 bp, 11 predicted proteins | sample C35metaG_FD_113463 | JGI IMG/M metagenome (GOLD analysis project Ga0157370, IMG submission 113463) | Corn rhizosphere microbial communities from Kellogg Biological Station, Michigan, USA - C3-5 metaG | ecosystem: Host-associated > Plants > Roots > Rhizosphere > Soil | place: USA: Michigan...
GGCAAGACTTGCCACCGTCGGGCCGTGTCAGACACGCGCCTGGTTATCAAACCCCAGCATGCCGAGACTGCGAATGACCTTGTGGGTGATGTAGCCCGCTTCGTTGGACGCCGCCGATGCCGCGAGGAAACCGGTGGTCAGCCAGCGGTTCACTGTTTGGCCCTGGGCATTCTTCTCGATGAAGTTGGCATCACGGTCGGTCTTCATCAGGTCGGCGACGCGATCCAGCGCTTCATCCCAGGAGATGCGCGTCCACTCGCTGCTGCCGGGCTTGCGTACCTGCGGGTATTGCAGCCGACCGGGGCTGTGAATGAAATCCAGCAGGCCAGCGCCTTTGGGGCAAAGGGTGCCGCGGTTGACCGGGTGGTCGGCGTCACCTTCGATGTGGATGATATTTTGTGCGACGTTCTTCGCGTCATCGCCCAGGCTGTACATGATCAACCCGCAACCAACCGAGCAATACGGACAGGTGTTGCGGGTTTCATGAGTGTGGGTGAGCTTGAAGTGACGCACCTGTTCGGCAAAGGCAGGCGTCGGGGCCATGCCCAACGCCCCCAGGCTAGAGCCTGCAAGGCCGATGCCGGCGACCTTGAAGAACTGACGACGGCTGAGGTCCATCGTGCACTCCTGATCAGGTGGAAATCCGGTGCTTTGCCGGACTTTTCAATCAATCACGGTGGCGGCAGACGGACTGCCGACACCTCAAACTGTAGTCCGCGCATTGGCAATCGGTGTGAAAACCGACCGTCGGCCAGTTGTCGGCCTCTGTACCCATCGGCACGATCCTTGTGGGAACGGGCTTGCCCGCGATGGCGGTGATTCAGCCGATATAAATGTTGACTGTGCCGAAGCAATCGCGGGCAAGCCCGCTCCCACAGGGTTTTACTGCGGGCTTTCGCGAGCAGGCTCGCTCCCACAAGATTTGGCGCTTATCATGGCCGGCATGATTAATCCGCCGTTACGAGACCGCGCATGACTTTCGATTTTGATCAGGTGTTCGACCGCCATAACACCGGTAGCACCAAATGGAGCCGCTACCCGGCCGATGTGTTGCCGATGTGGGTGGCCGACATGGATTTCGCCGCACCGCCGATGATCATCCAGGCCCTGCAAAAACGCCTGGAACACCCGATGGTCGGCTACAGCGTGGCCCCGGACAACTTGCGCAAAGCCATCGTCGCCGACCTCTGGAACAAATACGCCTGGCGCATCGAGCCGCAAGAGCTGATCTTTCTGCCGGGCGTCGAGTCGGGCTTCAACATGGCCCTCAAAGCGCTGGTCCAGCCGCAACAAAACGTCGTGGTGCAGGTTCCCAACTATCCGCCACTGCGCCACGCACCGGGCCATTGGGGCCTGAACAAGGTCGAGCTGAATTTCAATGAGCAGGCCGACGGCACCTACACCACACCGCTCGACACCCTGAGCCAGTCGCTGCAAGGTGGCGGCGCGCTGCTGCTGAGCAACCCGCACAACCCGCTGGGCAAAGCCTTTCCACGGGACGAACTGCAAGCAATTGCCGACATCTGCCTAGAACAGGGCGCGTGGATCATCTCTGACGAGATTCACGCCGAGCTGTGCTTTGACGGGCGCAAGCACGTACCGATGGCGACCCTGAGCGCGGACATCGCCCGGCGCACGATCACGCTGATGTCGGCGAGCAAGGCCTACAACATTGCCGGCCTGAAAACTTCGTTCATGATCATTCAGGACCGCGCCCTGCGTGAGCAGGTCAACCACGCCCGTTGCGGCATGGTCGACAGCGTCAACCCGCTGGGCCTGGAAGCCACCCGCGTCGCGTACAGCGAAGCCGGGCCATGGCTGACGGAACTGAGCGCTTACCTGCAAAGCAACCGCGATTACCTGGTCGACGCCGTTCGCACCCGCCTGCCGGGTATCACCATGAATGTGCCGCAAAGCACCTACCTGGCGTGGCTCGACTGCTCGGCGCTGGGGTTGGACAACCCGCAGCAGTTCTTCCTGGACCAGGCCAAGGTCGGTTTGAGCCCGGGCCTGGATTTCGGCGATGACGCCCGGCAATTCGTGCGCCTGAACTTCGGCTGCCCGCGCGCGTTGCTCGAAGAAGGCATTGCGCGGATGGAGCGCAGTTTGCGTAACCACAAGGCCTAGCAACAACGACTATTCCTTTGTAGCAGCTGGCGCAGCCTGCGTCCGGCTGCGCAGCAGCCGTGCTTGTGGCGTCTGCTGCGCAGCCGGACGCAGGCTGCGCCAGCTGCTACAGGGTGTGGTTTCGCCAGAAAAAATGAACCCCTGCCAAATTTCCCCCTCAATACTTGTAAGCCCACATCACGGGCCGCTGAAGAGTCATGCACGAACCATCGCGACACCTGCCTGGCGAGTAGCAAACCATGAGTTTCATCCTGTGGGTCGCGGTGTTGGGCGTCGTGCTGTTGACGTTGGCACTGACCTCCTCGTACCTGCGATGGATGCCAGTGACCACGTCAGCGGTGTGCCTGGTGCTGGGCGCTGTCATTGGACCAGGCGCCTTGGGTTTGTTGAAGCTGAACACCGATGACGCAGCCAACTGGATGGAGCACCTGACGGAAGTCGCGGTGCTGTTCTCGTTGTTTGTCTGCGGGCTGAAATTACGCTTGCCGTTCAAGGATAAAAATTGGCGGATTGCGGTGGGGCTGGCGGCGCCGGTCATGGTGTTGACCATTGCCGGCGTGTGCCTGCTGTTGCATTACGGGTTTGCATTGTCCTGGGGCGCGTCGGTATTGATCGGTTCGATTCTCGCACCGACCGACCCGGTGCTGGCCAGCCTCGTGCAAGTCAACGATGCCCGGGATGACGACCCCGTACGTTTCGGTCTGTCGGGCGAAGCCGGGCTCAACGACGGGATCGCCTTCCCCTTCGTCATTCTTGGCCTGCTCTTGTTGCAACATGACAGTCAACCCGGCTGGCTGGGGGACTGGTTATTGCGAAGCGTGTTGTGGGCGGTGCCGGCCGGCGTGCTCAGCGGATACTGGATGGGGCGCGGCATCGGACGCCTGACGTTGTTGCTGCGAATCCGCAACGATGACAGCACGCTGTCCCCCAATGACTACCTGGCCTTGGCCCTGATCGCCTTGGCGTATGTCGGGGCCGAGTCGATCCATGCCTATGGGTTTTTATCAGTGTTTGCCGCCGGCCTTGGCCTTCGTCAGGAAGAGGTCAGCACCACCCGTCATGATGAAGTGCCCGCCGAACATCTGGTCCAGCCTGTGGTCGGTCATCAGAACGTCGAGCCGCAGCATGCCGTACATGGCGATACCGAGCACCTCGAAGACACACAGGTTGCGGCGGGCATCATGATGGGTGACATGCTCGCATTCGGCAGCCTGGTGGAACGGGCCATGGAAGTGTTTCTGGTGACCCTGCTCGGTGTCGTGCTGATTGCACACTGGGACTGGCGCGCACTGCCGATCGGGGCGGTTTTGTTTTGCCTGATCCGGCCGCTGTGTGTTGCCGTCATACCATGGGGGCCGCTACTCGACTGGCGACAAAGGCTGTTGATCGGCTGGTTCGGCATACGCGGAATCGGCAGCCTGTACTACCTGTTCTACGCCTTGAACCATGGGTTAGGGCAATCAACCGCGACGGTATGCACCGACATGACGCTGTCCTTGGTAGCCCTGAGTATCCTGGCTCACGGACTCAGCACGCAACCCATGCTGGAGCGCTATGAACACCGGAAAAAACAAATAAATTGATTGTTCACTCAAGCCTTTATGCCGTGGATTATCGATTTTTTTGCGCAAAATTTTTTGAAACCCTATGGGGTCCGGTGGTCACAACATCAGCCCCACCCGCCTGACATTATCTGGCGGGCCTGGCAGGTCTGGTCCCCCTGCGGCGAAGACGTTTCTTATAAGGGCCCCCACATAAAAACAAGGTGCCGGTCATGATCCAGTGTTCTTCCTCCGATCAAATCAAAGCCTGCCGTGCGTTCGCTCTGGAACGCAATCGTCAGATGTTCGAAGAAGCCCAAGCGTTAAGCCGTAGTGCTTTTGAGTTGCTGGAGGGCGACGATCTGGACGCAGAGCAGTTTGATCGCTATCAAGCCCTGCGTCGAAAAGCTGATGTGAAGTTTCAGGAAGCGATTGAGCATCTGCGCCTGCTCAACGAAGATTTTCCGCCCATTCCGAGGTCGGCCAATCAGTCTCATCAGTTGCGCGAACAGCTTGAAGAGCGGGCCTGAGCGTCGAAAAAAACCCGGCAATTGCCGGGTTTTTTTTGACTCCAAATTCATGTTTGAAACGGTAAGACGTAGACACGTTGCAGCGCTTGGTCGTATTGCACTGCGAACTGCATGGGCCAAATCCTGGACTCATGCAGCCTGCACGACCGCAGCGAACCACACCGGCGTTTATGTGATTGATTTTTATGGAATCTTGATCAGGCTGAATGGCGGCACGCCTTATGCTCAATCACCTCAAGCGACTGTCGGCCAATGAGTCCGTTCGCTACCCCCACGTTGATTTGAGAGACTGACCATGAACGCCATTGATCTGTTGAAAGCTGACCATGAACGTGTAAAAGGCATCCTGAGCCAATTAAGTGAGTCCACCGAACGCGGTATTAAAAAACGCGCAGAGTTGTTGGCCAAACTGGAAATGGAAATCAGCATTCATACCCGGCTTGAGGAAGAAGTCCTGTACCCGGCTTATAAAAAGGCCGGAGGCAAGGAGCAGGACGTGATGTATTACGAAGCCAAGGAAGAACACCGCACCGTGGACTCATTGGTGCTACCGGACCTGAAAGTGACCGATCCTTCCACTCCCGAGTTTGCAGGTCGAGTCAAAGTGGTCAAGGAGCTGCTGGAACACCACATCGAAGAGGAAGAAACGGAGATGTTCCCTCAAGCGAAAAAGCTGCTGGGGAAAGCGACCCTGGAAGAGTTAGGCGCTCAGATGGAAACGCTGAAGGCGCAATACAAAAAAGAACTGGGCGACGGTAACCTCGCCGCTTGATCTTGAGATACCAACATCAGGAAAGCCCGGCGTTTGCCCAAACGCCGGGGATTTTGCAGGGCGGCAATCACTTCATGGCCTGGGCAATGACTTCCACCAGATTGAGTTGAGTGAAGGGTTTGGACAAGCGTGGCAGTTCGACCGCAAAACCCTCCAGACGCTCGGCGTATCCGGTAGCGAGGACAATCGGCATTTCCGGCTTCTTCAGCCGAATGGCCTGTGACAGTTGCGCGCCATTCATATGAGGCATGGCCATGTCGGTAATCACCAGGTCGATGTTCTGCTCACTGTCGAACAATTCGAGCGCCTGAGCACCTGAGGCCGCACTGATCACCCGGTGACCCAGGTCTTCCAGCAGCAGGCCGGTACTGGTCAACACAAGGCTGTCGTCGTCGACTACCAAAACACACAACCGGGCCACCGGTTCTGATTGTTCTTCTTCGATGGCGGCCTTGATTACTGACGTGGTCGTAGCAACAGGAATCCATAATTCGGCAGTGGTGCCGATGTTCTTGTGACTCCTGAGAATGAACCGCCCGCCCAGTTGTTCGATAAAGCCATGCACCATCGACAGCCCCAGGCCCGTACCTTTACCGACGCCTTTAGTGGTGAAAAACGGATCCATCGCTGAAGCCAGGGTGTCAGCGTCCATGCCTTCGCCGGTATCGGTCACGCTCAAGCAGACATACGGACCGTTATCAAGCGATAACGCGGCTTGGTCGCAAAGCTCGGAGGACTTGGCCGAGATGATGATTTTACCGCCGTCGGGCATGGCGTCCCGGGCATTGGTGACCAGGTTCAAAACCGCCAGTTCGAGCTGGTTGACGTCCGCCATGACCGGTTTGAGTTCTGTTGAAAACTGCATGTCGAGCGCTACGGAAGGCCCCAGAGAACTGCGTAACAACCCACTGATGCCTTCCACCAACGCGGGTATTTCCACGGATTCGGACTTGAGTTCCTGACGTCTGGCAAAGGCCAGCATGCGCTGAGTCAGGGTCACACCGCGCAAGGCACCCTGCCGGGCGTTGTCGACCAAACGAGTCAATTTCGGGTCGTCCCCTACCCGTTTGCGGACGATTTCGAGATTGCCGAGGATGACCGTCAACAAATTGTTGAAATCGTGGGCGATCCCGCCGCTCAATTGGCCGATGGCCTGCATCTTCTGCGCCTGGAACAGCGCTTCGCGGGTCTGCTCCAGGGCTTGCTGTGCCTGGGTGGCTTCGGTGATATCACGGGTGATCTTGGCGAAACCAAGCAACCTGCCGGTCTCGCCCCATATCGGATCGACCACCACATGGGCCAGAAACCGCGTGCCGTCCTTACGCACCCGCCAGGCCTTGTTCTCGAATCGCCCCTCCTGTGTGGCAATCGCCAGGGCCCGCTGCGGCTCACCGGCTGCGCGGTCTTCAGGGGTATAGAACATCGAGAAGTGCTGGCCGATCACTTCTTCGGGCCGGTAGCCCTTGATGCGCTGGGCGCCAGGGTTCCAGTTAGTCAGGCGTCCCTCGGGGTCGAGCATATAAATGGCGTAGTCGGTGACGCTTTGAACCAGCAACCGAAACTGTTGCTCGCTTTGCTTGAGGGTTTCCTCGGCGATTTTCCGGTCGGTCAGGTCCCGGGTGATCTTGGCATACCCCAGCAATTTGCCGCTCGGGTCGACAATCGGGTCGATGACTACGTGCGACCAGAAGTGCGTGCCGTCCTTGCGCACCCGCCAGCCTTCGCCTTCGAATCGCCCTTCCCGATTTGCCGTGTCCAGCGCCCGCTGGGGCAAACCGGCACGTCGATCTTCTTCGGTATAGAACCTTGAAAAATGCTGGCCGAGAATCTCCGCTTCCTCATAACCCTTGAATCGCCGGGCGCCAGAGTTCCAGCTGGTGATGATGCCATCCGGATCGATCATGTAGATCGCATAGTCCACCACTGCATCAATCAACAGGCGAAAGCGCATTTCCTCGATGGAGTTTACTTTGGACGACTTCTCACTCATCGACTACACCCGGGATTAACATTTTTATGGAGTATGCGGTAAACCATGGGTTTGGAAAGCCGCAAGGTGCATGTTCGGTGGAGTACTGGCACCAGCCCCCCTATGCTCGATGCCAATGGCCATTTCTGGCTGACAAAAGGCGCCCCCATGATCCTGATTCTGTTGCCGACTTCTGACTACGACCCGACCGAGAGCAGCGTGCCTTGGCAAGCGATGCACAGAGCCGGGATCGATGTGTGCTTTGCCACGCCCTCAGGATTGCCTGCCTACGCCGATTCGCGGTTGGTGGATATCGGTTTTGGCCCGCTGAACCCTTTATTGATGACGCGCGAGCCTGATCTTGCCAGCTACAGGCAGATGATCGAAGACACGGCCTTTCGTAAACCGCTGTCCTACGCCGATGTCGACCCAAGCCAGTTCGAGGGCCTGCTGATTCCTGGCGGCCATGCCAAGGGCATGCGCAGCGTGCTGGAATCCACTCAGGCACAACAAATTGCCCTGCACTTTTTCAAGGCCGACAAACCGGTGGCCGCGGTGTGTCACGGTGTTTTGCTGCTCGCCCGCACGGTTGATCCCGACACCGGGCTTTCAGTGTTACAAGGGCGCAAGGTCACTGCACTGGTGGCCAACACCATGGAATTGCCGGCCTGGGTAATGACCGCTGCCTGGCTTGGGCGTTATTACCGAACCTACCCGCAGACTGTCGAGGCGGAAGTCACCGCCGCCCTTTCCAGCCCCGCAGATTTCCTGCGGGGCCCCTTTCTCGCCGTACGTGATTCAGCAGACCAGCCACAACGAGGCTTCGTCGTGCGCGATGGCCAGCTACTGACCGCTCGCTGGCCGGGAGACTGTCATCGCTTCGCCGCCGAATGGCTACGACTTATCGGTACACGTACTTGACGATGTAAGCCTGCAGGTCGTTGTAGACAAAGTCAGGCACTTGCGCTGCGTGTGCCTGGGTTTTGAGCAGTGCCAGGTGGCATTCCTTAACCATCTCGTCACGTTCCCTCTTGGTGTAGATGTGGTTGTTGATGATGTTGCCATAGGTGCTGTAAGCGGTTGGGGCCGTAGGAGAAACGACATCGGTGGCGGCGTTGGAATAGATTTTCTGGAAACGCGAAACCCGCTCTTTCAATCCGCCCAGCCCACGTTCATACACCGTGATCTGTGAGCCGCTGACTGCTTTCGAGGCGGTCTCGAAGGCCAGGATGATTGCTTGTGCGTTACTCATGCCGGCTTCCAGCGCCGACACCGTGACAAACCGTTCGAGCTCCCTGTTTTCCAGGCTCTTGAGTGCTCTCTTGATACTGGACAGGTGGGCGAACGCTTGATTGCAACCTACGATGTGCGTCTCGAACTGGTAACCGGCAGCGGTTGCCAGCGGAGGAAATGCGGCGAAATCGATGCTGTCGAAGGCGCACTCCACAATGATGTTGTATTTGAGGGTGAAGGCTTCGGTGAAGATCTTGGTACTGAGTTCTCGAACGAAGGTTTCCGTGTGCTCATAGGCATGCAGGACGCCGAGCTTGATCATCTCGGCATACAGGGGGTGTTTTTGTCGGTATTCGGGCACGTAAAGACGAACGAATTGCTCGTAGCGCTGGGTGGGTAAGAGGTGGTTTTCCAGTAGATAGGTTTTGCCGGAGCCTTGCAGCCCCGCAACAATCAATACCTTTGGGGTGGTCTGGGCGATGATCCCGCTGAACAACGAGGTCTTGATTTCATTGAATGCAGCCGTGACCTGCGCCGGGGTGTAAGCGTAATTCGGTGCAACTGACATACCTTGATTTCCTTATCAAAGATTCGCTTGAAAGTGATTGCCTGCCCTTTGAATAAAGCGGTGATCGGGCGTTTGTTCAAATCGGCGTGTCTTTCAAGATATGTCGCTGTTCTATAACGTAAAAAGTCCTACTCGAAAGCGCGAAGATTCGTCGGTTCAAACGCCCACCAGCGTGGCAATAGCTGTTTAACCTTGCTCTCGCCAAACCGGTCGTCAATCAGCATGACGATCCCTTGGTCCTGCTGGGTACGGATCACTCGCCCTGCCGCTTGCACCACTTTCTGCACGCCTGGGAACAGGTAGGTGTAGTCATACCCGGCACCAAACAGGGCGGCCATGCGGTGTTTCAGCTGTTCATTGACCGGATTGAGTTGCGCAAGGCCCAGCGTGGCGATGAAGGCGCCGATCAAGCGTGCGCCAGGCAAATCGATGCCTTCACCAAACGCACCGCCCAACACCGCAAAGCCAACCCCTTGGCTGTGCGTGGTGAACTGGTCGAGAAAGTCCTGACGCTGTGCCTCCCCCATTCCCCGGGACTGCGACCACCGTGTGATGTGCGGATGACGCTCGGCCAGTAACTGCGCCACTTGCTGCAGATAATCGAAGCTGCTGAAGAACGCCAGATAGTTCCCGGGACGCTCGCCAAATTGCCGGGCGATCAGCTCGACAATCGGCTCAAGCGACGCCTGCCGGTGGACGAAACGTGTCGAGATCTGACTGACGATGTGCACTTGTAACTGATCCGACTGAAACGGCGACTCGACATCAATCCACACCGTATTTTCAGGCGTGCCCAGGAGGTCGGCGTAATAGTGCTTTGGACTGAGGGTTGCAGAGAACAAGACCGTACTGCGCGCAGCGGTCAGGCGCGGGCGGATGAAGCCGGCCGGCACTACGTTGCGCAGGCATAGCTGGGACAATGGCCGCTGGCGGTCGAGGTCGCGCTTGCTGATGTCGAACAGGAACTGTTCATCGAAGCATTCGGCCACCCGGCAAAATTGCAGCATCTCGAAGTAGAAATTTTGCAGGGCGCTGTCCAGTCCCTGCGGGTGATCGTTCAAGTAGTCACCGATACTCGCGCTGCACGAAAACAAGGCCTGAAGCAGCTTTTCCGGTGCTTTGTCGTACGCCTGATAGGCACCGAGTTGCTGGTTATGCAGGGCATTCCACTCCCGATTGACCCGCTGCAAAGCCTTTTTCAATGCTTCGGGCGCGGTTTTGCGTATGTCACGCAGAGTCGATTGATCAAGGCTGGCGCTGTACATCTGCCGGCCGCGCTCCACCAGGTTGTGGGCTTCGTCGACCAGCACCGCGACGGTCCAGTTATTGGCTTGGGCGAGCCCGAACAGCAGCGCACTGAAATCGAAGTAATAGTTGTAGTCAGCGACCACCACGTCCGCCCAGCGGGCCATTTCCTGACTCAGGTAATACGGGCAAACCTCATGATCCAGGGCGACTTGGCGCAATGCAGCCTGATTCAACAGGCTCAGGTGGCTGGCAGCTTGACGAGCGGCAGGCAAACGATCGTAGAAACCCCGCGCCAACGGGCAGGATTCGCCATGACAGGCTTTGTCCGGATGCTCGCAGGCTTTGTCCCGGGCGATCATTTCCAGCACACGCAGTGGCGGCGCATCGGCGCTTTGTTGAATGACCTGGGCAGCGTCCAGCGCAAGCTTTCGCCCCGGCGTTTTGGCGGTGAGGAAGAACACTTTGTCCAGTTGCTGCGGCGCCAGGGCCTTGAGCATCGGGAACAGTGTGCCCACGGTTTTGCCGATGCCTGTCGGCGCCTGCGCCATCAGACAGCGACCGGTACTGACGGCCTTGAACACCGATTCAGCCAAATGCCGTTGCCCCGGACGAAACCCGGCATGTGGAAAAGCCAATTGCTGCGCCGCTTGATTGCGCGCCTCGCGATGGGCCATTTCCTGCTCGGCCCACTGCAGGAACAGCTCGCAGTGATGCTCGAAGAACTGCTGCAGGTGTGCTGCGCTGAACGCCTCGACCAGGCAGGTTTCCTTTTCGCTGACGATGTCGAAATACACCAGCGCCAGGTTGATCTGTGTCAGCTCCAGTTTTTGACACATCAACCAGCCGTAGATCTTCGCCTGCGCCCAATGCAGTTGCCGGTGATTGGGCGGTTGTTTGCTCAAGTCACCGCGATAGGTTTTGACTTCTTCCAGGCAGTTTTGCCCAAGGTCATAGCCATCCGCCCTGCCCTTTACCTTCAGGGTTTTGTGCACGCCTTCAAGGGCGACTTCGCTTTGATAACCGTCACTGCGCCGGGACGCGACGGTACGGTGCCCGACGATGCCTTCCAGCGCCGTCGGCGACGGGGTGAAACGCAGGTCGAGGTCGCCGACCTTGGCGGTAAATTCGCACAATGCCCGTACCGCGATGCTGTAGCTCAAGCGCCCGGCTCCGCCCATTGCACGTAGCAGACGGCAATGGGCATTTGATGCTCGTGACAGAACTCCAGCCAGCGCAGTTGGTTGTCTTGCAGCCGGTCGCCGGGGCCTTTGACTTCGATCATGCGGTAGGTCTTGTGCTGGGGCCAGAACTGAATCAAGTCCGGCATGCCGGCGCGGTTGGCCTTGATATCCAGCAACAGTCGGTTGAACCAGTGCTTGAGGTGTTCCGCCGGCAGGCAATCGAGTGCCTGGTCCAGCAACGTTTCGCTCAGCACTCCCCAAAATACAAAGGGCGACTGAACGCCCCACTTGGCGGCAAACCGCTCACGAATCGTCTGCCGGTAACGGCCGTCATCGAGCTCAGCCAGGCAGGCGTCGAACAACTCGGCCCGGCGCGCTGAAAAGTCTTCATGCAGCAGGTCAGCCGGCCCACGCTGGAACGGGTGAAAGAACGCCCCCGGCACTGGCGCGAAAATGGCCGGCCAGCACAACAATCCGAACAGTGAGTTGATCAGGCTGTTCTCGACGTAATGCACCGGCGCCAGTTCTTCGGCGAGGTGGGCCTGAACGTAACCTTCCACCGATAACGCCAGATCGGTTCTTGGCAGTTGCAGGTCCAGGCGTTCCATTGGCCGGGGGGCTGACCGTTTGAGCGCCGGACCGCCCAGTTTGCGCCGCAGCCTGGGCAACACTCGTAGTAAATGCTGATGCTCGGAGGCGCTTTGCGGCGATTGCTCGGCAAGCGTCGCCAGGTCCAGGGCGAGTTGATAGTCACCACAACGCTCCAGCACGCGAATCAACCGCACGCGAGCGCCGGGAAAGGCACAGTCGCGGTAAATCGTCAGCGCACCGGCGAAATCGGCGATGCGCTCGCAATGCTGACCTATCTGAAACAACAACTTGTCGCGACGTCGCTGCAGCCAGGGATTACCAAGTGTCAGGCCGTTGATCCGCTCGACGATGGACGCCACCGGTTCGCCCGCCTCGAAATGCTGCTGGCATTGATGCAGGAATACACAGGCGTCCACATCCTGGCGACTGTGCAGGCCCCTGGATTCGAGGCTGAACTCGACTTTTTCATAGGTGAAAATGCCCAGATCGGCCAGCACGAACTCCGACCAGTCCTGATACAGGTTGCCAAAGAACATCAGCCGAAACCGGTCGCACAGGTCCATGATGGTCAAGGTGAACAGCCGGTCATGCAGTGCCGGACACCATTGGGCAAAGCGTTGTGCCTCGGGAAACTGTTCACTCAACTGTGCGAGCCAATCGGCCTTTTTGCCCTTCGGTTGATCGATCAGCGCGCCGAAGCATTGAAGAATTTCGCCCTTGAGCAGCACCTCGAATAATTCCTCGATGTGCAAGGGCGTCGTCTCATCAATCCAGCCCGCCGCCAACAACGGTGCGACAGCACTGGCGATGTCACCGATCTCGACGTAACTGAGTTTACCGGCCCGAAAATGCACGCCCTTGCGCATCACCATTCTGACCAGCAGCGCCCGCGACTCCCGAGGCAGCCGGGCGAAATCACGGATGAAGGCGTGTTCTTCTACACTTAATACATCGGCATAACGATGTTCAAGCCAGTCAAGCACTTGCATGAAGTTGTTGAGGTAATAGAACGGATCGTCGAGGGGGTTTGCAGTCACAGGGAAAAGCGCCATGGCAAGCGAGTACTGGTTATGCGTACAGATAACAGTTCCCCGCGGTACGGTGCAAACGGAAAAGGATAAGCGGCGGCGTTATTCAGTCATTTTCGGGCGGGCATCGAACTTTCTGCCAATCGATGGCACCAACCGACATAGAGGTTTTTTCAGCATTGCATGAGGTGAACATGAACATCAAAACCCTGGGTCTACCGCTGGCCGCAGCAGCCTTGTTAGCCCTGGCCGGCTGCTCGACACCGACGGTCGTGACCCTGCAAAACGGCACTCAGTATTTGACCAAGGACATGCCGAAAACCAAGACCAAAGACGGATTCTACGAATTTGAAGATATTTCCGGCACCAAAATCAAGGTCAACTCCAAGGATGTGGCCACGGTGCGCCCGGAAGACTGAGGACCGCGAAGGGGGCCTTACCGGCCCCCAACACTGTCAGGCAATCACAATCCCCGAACCGGACAAACTGTCCAGTCCAACCCCCACCAACGTCACCGAATCCCCACCCAATGTCAGCACCGTGTCATGCCCGACGGTGGTGGCATGTGCCCGAAAATCATCGGTGGGCGCCACGCCCTGAACCCCGAGAAACACCAGTTTGTCGTTTGCCTGATAGCCCACGACCCGGTCCTGGCCAAAGGCGCCACTGAACAGGAACGTATCGACCCCGCCTCCCGACTCCATCAGGTCATTCCCCGCCCCGCCAACAAAGACATCGTTGCCTTTGCCTCCGATCAGTTGATCGTTACCGTCCAGGCCAAACAACCAATCGCCCGTGGCCTGCGCCTTGAGCGTATCGGCCCCGGCGCCACCCTTCACCGATGAGGCGTATGCGGTCACGTTGTTGCCGGTCACTAGCC
>Ga0157370_10005889_pt1 | contig 13666 bp, 16 predicted proteins | sample C35metaG_FD_113463 | JGI IMG/M metagenome (GOLD analysis project Ga0157370, IMG submission 113463) | Corn rhizosphere microbial communities from Kellogg Biological Station, Michigan, USA - C3-5 metaG | ecosystem: Host-associated > Plants > Roots > Rhizosphere > Soil | place: USA: Michigan...
GGCGTGACGACCAAGGCGATCGCGCAGCCCAAGGCGATACGTTGCAGCAGCGCGCCACGACGCAGGCGAACCGCAGTGGCCCAGCCGTTGTCAGCCTTATCGACGACGGTCGATTTCATGCAGGCCCTCGAATGACGAACGCAGGCCGTTCGCGTCGGCCAGACTATGCCGATCGAGCCTAACGCTCCGTCAACGGGGTGAGCCGATCGCCTCCGCGACTGTGGAAAAGCCGTCGGCGCGCAGGCGTGCGGCCAGGTCGCGCTTGATGCGGGCGATCAGGCCCGGCCCCTCGTAGATCAGGGCTGAATAGACCTGGACCGCCGTGGCGCCCAGGCGGATGCGGGCATAGGCCTCGGCCCCGCTGTCGATGCCGCCGACCGCGATCAGGGGCAGGCGACCGCCGGTCGCCTCGGCCGCCGCGCGCAGGGCTTTTTCCGCAAACGGACGGATGGGGGCGCCGGACAGGCCGCCGGTCTCGTGCGCGTCGGGCGAGCGTAGGGTCTCGGGGCGTTCCAGCGTGGTGTTGGACACGATCAGGCCGTCGATCCGGTGGGCCAGCGACGCCTCGACGATCATGCCGATCTCGTCGGCGATCAGGTCGGGCGCGATCTTCAGAAAGACCGGCACGCGGTCGGGGCCGATTGTGGGTCGGGCGGCGTCGATGCGGGCCAACAGGTCGTCCAACTGTTCGCGACCCTGAAGCGCGCGCAGGCCCGGCGTATTGGGCGAGGAGATGTTGACGGTGAAGTAGGCGGAGCGGCCGGCGAGGCGTTGCAGACCGGCGACATAGTCAGCCGCCTTGTCCTCGGTGTCCTTGTTGGCCCCCAGATTGGCGCCGACCACGACGCCCCTCGGGCGCTGGTTCAGCCGCTCGGCGAAGGCGTCGAGCCCGGCGTTGTTGAACCCCATCCGGTTGATGATGGCCCGGTCCTCGCTGAGGCGGAACAGGCGGGGTTTGGGATTGCCGGGCTGAGGCCGGGGCGTGACCGAGCCGCATTCGACGAAGCCGAAGCCGAGGCGTGACAGGCCGCGCAGCGCCTCGCCGTTCTTGTCCAGACCCGCCGCCAGACCGACCGGATTGGGCAGGTTCAGCCCCGCCAGCTGTGTTCTCAGGATCGTGTCGTCCGCAGGCGGCGTCGGCAACGGGGCCAGCGCCAGCCCCTTGATCGCCAACTGATGCGCCTGCTCCGGATCGAGCCGACGCAGCAGGGCGGCGCCCACATCAGGCAGGCTCATGCGTCGTCCTCGAACGCCATCGCGCCGTCGGCCGCGACCGACAAGGCGCGCGAGGCCGTGACAGCGGCGACGGGCAGGGGCGCATAAAGGTGCGGGAACAGATCGCCGCCGCGCGACGGCTCCCAGATCAGGTCGTCACCGAACCGGGTCAGATCGACGGTCAGCAGCAGCAGGTCGCCGCGCCCGGGGAAATGCCGCCGTGCAGTTTCGGCCAGTTGCGCCTGGGTGGACATGTGGATGTAGCCGTCGGCGAGATCAACCGGGGCGCCATCATAGTGACCCTCGGCGACGGCGGCGCGCCATTCGGCGGCATCGACGATCTTGTAGGCGACGTCTGTCATGCGGATGGCGCGCCCAGCGACCGCGGCGTCAGGAAGCCTTCGTAGGTGCAGCGCCCCGCCACATCGACGCTGAACAGGGCGGCGGCGCCGGTAGGGAAGCCGGCCGACAGCTTGTCCACCACGGCCGGCGAGGCGGCGCTTTCGATCAGATATTCGGCGGCCAGCACGTGGACGCCAGGATTATGGGCCAGGATCAGCAGGCAGCCCGCCTCGTCCTCGCTGGCCTCGACGAAGCGGCGGATCACGTCCGACGGGGCGTTGTAGAGGGCGTCCTCGTCGCGGACTTCCACATCGCCGAAGGCGTCGTGCATCTGCTCCCAGGTCTGGCGGGTGCGCACGGCGGTGGACACTAGGGCCAGGTCCGGCTTCAGGCCCCGCTCGGCCAGGGCGCGCCCCATCAGCAGAGCCTCGGCGCGGCCGGCGGCGGACAGGGGGCGGGCTTCGTCGCCGCCGGAGGGAGCGGAGGCTTCGGCCTGGGCGTGCCGCATCAGGATCAGTCGGTGCATGGCCTTCGCCATAAGGCGGTTTCGCCCGCCCCGCCAGATGGGGCGACGGTCAACTCCCCGTCAGTCGCGATGTTCGCCCCGCGAAGAGACGGAGGCGGCCGGCTGGGGCGCCAGGACCGGGGCGGCGACGCGCTGAGCATGGCCGCTGGGGCGGATGCGGGCGTAACTGTGGCGCGAGGCTTCCAGCAGGATCAGCCCGGCGGTTCCGGGAAAGACCCGTCGCCCGACCTGTTCGAACCCTTCGGCCAGCGGCAGCATCGGCCCCCAAGGCGGGACATAAAGGGTTTGGGACCAGGCCATCGGCTCCAGCCCGACATCGCGCACCAGCCGTTCCAGCTGGCGCCGGGTGAAGGGGCGGCCGTGACCAAAGGGGGTGTTGTCTGCCCGCGCCCACAGGCCGCCGCGCGCCGCCGCCGCCAGGATGATGCGTCCGGTCGGCGACAGCGCGCGCACCGCTTCCATCAGCAAGGCGGCGGGATCGTCGGCCTCTTCCAGGGCGTGGACCAGCAGGATGCGGTCGAACGCTCCGGCGGGGAAGGGCAGGCGGCGATCATCCACCAGCAGGGTGCGGTTGCGACCGACCGTCGGCCAATGCTCGACGCCTTGTCCGCCCGGCATTGCGGCCACGACGCGCCGCGCGCCGACGAAGGCGTCCAGCCAAGGGGTGGCGTAACCGACGCCCAGCACGTCGCAATCGGCCGCCTCGCCCCAGGCGTCGTCCAGCCGTCGCGCCACCAGCCGTCGCGCCAACGCGCCGGTCGGCTCGCCGTAGAAGGTTCGAAGCTCGTCGATGCTGCGCCGCATGGCCCCACTATAGGCCTGTCGGCGGCCCTGCTGCTAGGATGGGCGCATGACCCTGGATGTGCATCTGTTTCCCTGCCGCAGCGACAACTACGGTTTCCTGATCCGCGATGCGGCGACCGGCGTGGTCGCGGCGGTCGATACGCCGGATGCGGCGCGCATTCTGGAGGAACTGGAAGGCTTGGGCTGGGGCCGGCTGGACCTGATCCTGAACACCCACTGGCACCCCGACCACACCGAGGGCAACGCGCGGCTGAAGGCCGAATGGGCTTGCGAAATCGTCGGGCCGGAAGAGGTGCGAAAGGTCGCGCCGCTGGACAGGGTGATCGCTGACGACGATGTGGTGATGGTGGGCGAGACGCGGTTTGAGGTCACCGAAACGCCGGGTCACACCCTCGGCCATGTGGTGTTTCATGCGCCGGCGGACGGCTTGGCCTTTACCGGCGACACCCTGTTCGCCCTGGGCTGCGGTCGGTTGTTCGAGGGCACGGCCGAGCAGATGTTCGAGAGCCTGCAGCGGCTGAAGGCCTGGCCCGACCAGACCGTGATCTGGTGTGCGCACGAATATACGGCGTCGAACGCCCGCTTCACCCTGAGCTTGGATGACCGGCCAGAGACCGCCGCCCATGCCGAGGCGATCTTCGCGGCGCGCGCGCGGGGCGAACCGACCGTGCCGACGACGCTGGGGCTGGAGAAGCGGTTCAATCCGTTCCTCACCGCGACGGATGCGGATCAGTTCGCCGCGCGCCGGGCGGCCAAGGACAGCTTCCAGGGTTAGCGGTTCAGGGCGTCCCCGCCCACAACCCGCACGATCCGGGCAGACGACGGGCGGCCGGCGATGCCGGCGTCGGCGTCGATGACGATCCGCAGCGTGCCCTGGACCAGGCTGACGCCGGGACGCCCTTGATCCGATACGACGACGCGGCGCACCCGCTCGACCTGGGCGCGCAGGTTGGAGGACCTCGCCATGCGCACGATGGCGTCGCTGGCGGCCGAGACGGTGTCCGCGGCGACCTGTTCTGAGCCGGGCTGGATATCCACGTCGATGACGATCAGCCGGCCCATCGCCGTGCTGGCGCGATAGCTCTGCCGCATGAAATATTCGACAAGCTGAGCGCCCGTCATGGCCGCGCTGGCCAGCCCCTGCGCCTCGCCGACGCGCGAGGCGGGCGAGCCTTGGGGCGTCGCGGTCGTATACAAGGTGACGGCGCCGTCGGGCGTGACGCGCAGCACCTGATCGCCGTTGTCGTTGCGATAGATGATGTCGCCGCGCGGGGCGGGCGTCGGCCGCAAGACCCAGACCTCGGTCGACCGTTCCAGCCGCATCAGCGGCCGCGATCCGGAGGTGTCCAGGATGAAGCCCTGGCCGCTGCTGCTGACATAGCGGGCGGTCGGCGGCACGGTCCGACGCGACTGGGCCTGGCTTTCGGTCGGGACGACCACAGGCGCGACGACGCCCACGCCGATTACCGCGATGGCGGCGACCGCCATTGCGGTCACGCGTGGCGAGTTTTTCGCCCTGACCGATCCCAACAACTTCATGACAGACTTGATGAAACCCGCGCGCGGCGGATTTTGGGCGAAGCCCGCCTCAACCCACCAGGTACTGACCGCCGTTCAGCGACAGTGTGCAGCCTGTGACATATCCGGCACGCTCGCCCACCAGCCATGACACCATGTCGGCGATCTCTTCGCCCTTGCCCAGGCGGCCGACGGGGATGTGGCTGATGATGCCCTCCAGCACCTTGGGGTCCAGGGCGCCGACCATTTCGGTGTCGATATAGCCGGGCGCGATGCAGTTCACGGTCACGCCCTTGCGCGCATTCTCCAGAGCCAGCGCCTTGGTGAAGCCGATCATCCCGGCCTTGGCGGCGGAATAGTTGGTCTGGCCGATCTGACCCTTTTGACCGTTGATCGAGGAAATGTTGACGATGCGTCCGTGGCCCCGGTCGCGCATGCCGTTGATGACCTGGCGCGTCATGTTGAAGACGCTGTCCATGTTGACGCGGATCACGTCGGACCACTGGTCGTGGCTCATCTTGTGGAAGAAGCCGTCGCGGGTGATGCCGGCGTTGTTGACCAGGATGTCGATGGGGCCGAGCTGATCCTCGACCTCCTTCACCGCGCGGGCGCAGTCGTCGAAGCTGCCGACGTTGCCTTTGACCACCATGACGTCCAGCGCGTCGGCGATGGCCTTGGCCGCCTCGTCGTTGCCGGAATAGCCGGCGGCGACCTTGAAGCCGTCCTCATGCAGGCGCTGAACGATCGCCTTGCCGATGCCCCGGGTCCCGCCCGTCACGAAAGCTACGCGCGCCATATCGTCTCCTGTCCCTGTGCAGACCCTTCAGAAGGTCTTGTCGCGGCTCAGGATTAGCGCGCGAGCGGAAGCGCGCAAGGCGAGAATCTGACGCGACGGAAGTTTCATGTCTCCGTCGCGTTTGGATGATGTTCGCTCCGGCGATCAGGCGGCCAGCTTTTCTATATCGATGACGAAGCGATAGCGGACGTCGGACTTCATCATCCGCTCATAGGCGTCGTTGATCTGATCGGGAGCGATGGTCTCGATGTCGCAGGCGATGCCGTGCTTGGCGCAGAAGTCCAGCATCTCCTGCGTCTCCTTGATGCCGCCGATCAGCGAGCCGGCGATGCGACGGCGACGCCACAGCAGGGGCATGGCGAAGACCGGCAGGCCCTCGGTCGTCAGGCCCAGCATGATCATGGTGCCGTCGCGGGCCAGCAACTGAATGTGGCTGGCGATCTCGTGCGTGGCCGAGACGGTGTTGATAATCAGGTCGAACTTCTCGGCCGCCGCCTTCATCGCATCCTTGTCGGAGTTGATCAGGAAATGTTTGGCGCCCATCCGCTCGGCGTCGGCCTTCTTGCGGTCCGAGGTGGACAGGACGGTGACTTCCGCCCCCATCGCCGCCGCCAGCTTTACGGCCATATGGCCAAGGCCGCCCAGGCCGATGACCGCGACCTTGGAACCGGGTCTCACGCCCCACTCCTTCAGCGGCGAATAGGTGGTGATGCCCGCGCACAGCAGGGGGGCGGCGACATCCAGCGCGAGGCTGTCGGGGATGGACAGGACGAAATGCTGATCGACGGTGATGTGGTCGGAATAGCCGCCCTGGGTGATGGTCTCCGAGGTGCCGCCCTTCTTGTCCTTGCCGCCATAGGTGCCGGTGAAGCCGGGGATGCAATATTGTTCGACGCCTTCCTGGCAGGAGGCGCATTCGCGGCAGCTGTCGACCATGCAACCGACGCCGACGCGGTCGCCTTCCTTGAAGCGGGTGACGTTCGATCCAACCGCCTTGACCAGGCCCGCGATCTCATGACCCGGCACCAGCGGATAGGTCGAACGGCCGCTTTCGCTGCGCGCAGCGTGAAGGTCGGAGTGGCAGACGCCGCAATATTTGATGTCGATCAGCACGTCGTCGGGGCCGGGATCGCGACGGTCGAAGCTGTAGGGCGTCAGCGGCTTGTCGGCGGCGGTCGCGGCGAAAGCGCGTGTGGCGATCGGCATGGGGTAGTCCTTCAGGCTTTGCGATGAGCCGGCTTCAGATAAGGCGGCGGCACGGGTCCGCGAGACGGCGGACCGCTATTTCAGCTTTGCGATCAGCGCTTGGGCCGCCGCCGGGTTCCGCACCTTCGCGCCCGAGATGAAATAGGCGAAGACCTCGCCGCGTTTGGCCCAGGTTTTCGCATGATCCGCCACCGCAACCAACTCGGTCGCTGTCATGCCGGTCGGCTCGTCCTCGCGGCTGGACATCAGCCGGGCGTAGCTGAAGTCGGCGGTCGCCTCGTCGATCTGGGGCCAGGTCGGCTCCTCATCATCGACCGCATAGACGATGGCCGCGCCGTATTTGCGGGCCAGATCATAGAATTGTTCGGTGGCGAAGGTCGGGTTGCGAACCTCCAGCGCGTGCCGCAGCCGCACTCCGTCCTTCTCCTTGGGTAACAGCTTCAGGAACCCCTCGAAGTCTTCGGGGTCGAACTTCTTCGTGCCCATGAACTGCCAGTTGATCGGGCCCAGTTTGTCGCCCAGTTCAGTCAGGCCCTGGCTCAGGAACTTGTCGAAGCTCTCGGCGCCTTCGGACAGCACCTTGCGATTGGTGCAATAGCGGCTGGCCTTGACCGAAAAGACGAAGCCGTCCGGCGTCTCGTCGCGCCATTTCTTCCAGCTGTCGGGCTTGAAGGTCGAATAATAGGTGCCGTTGATCTCGATCGAGGTCAGTTTCGACGCCGCATATTCAAGCTCGCGCTTCTGAACCAGGCCTTCGGGATAGAAGACCCCCCGCCACGGTTCGAACGTCCAGCCGCCGATGCCGACATGGATGGAATGGGTCATGGTTCGCTCCGTTCGTCGCTGCTGTGAGGATCGCCTTTCCAATCCTCGTGTTCATGGCGAACCCGCAAGATGAGGACGCCGTCCGGTTCCTGATCATAAATTATCACATGGGCCTTGAAGACGAACGCTCGCACGGGCGGATCGTATTCCAAACGCAGTCGAGCTATGCCGGGAGAAGCCGCCAACCGCTGAAACAAGGCGTTCAGTTCGTCCTGATAGCGGTCGGCTTGTCGCGGACCGAACTGGTCGTGACCTTGAATATAGATGGCGACGAGATCCTCGCTCGCCTCCTTCGACAACCGATAGCCGCTCATCCTGCTTTGCGTCGCGCGGCGATGCGTGACAGGGCCTCGGCGCGAATATCCGCCATGGTCATCTCGCTGATCCCGCTGGCCCGGCCTTCATCGATCAGGCGCTGCATGTTGGCGATCTTCTCAGCCTTGACCTGCTCGCGGCGTATCAGGTCACGCACCACGTCCGACGTGTTGGCGTAGCGCCCGGATTTCGCCTGTTCCTCGACCCAGGCCTTCATCGGATCGGGCAGGGAGATGTTCATCGTCGCCATGATCGGCCTCCTCTCAAGAAGAATGCGCGCATGGCAAACTTTGTCAACGTCGGATCACGGGGCGGTCGCCGCCTGTATGCCGGCCAGCAGGCTGGCGGCGGTGATGGGTTTGGGGACGTGCAGGTCGGCGCCGGCATCGCGCGCCTGGTCGCGGTGCTCGCTCATGGCGTTGGCGCTCAACATGATGATCGGCGTACGGTCCTGATCGGGACGGGCGGCCTCGATCCGGCGAATGGCGCGGGTGGCGGTCAGGCCGTCCATTCCCGGCATCTGCATGTCCATCAGGATCAAGTCGAACGTCTCGGACTGGAAAGCGGCCAGGGCCTGTTCGCCATCCGCGACGGTGACGACCTGCATGGCGTGCGCCGCCAGGATCAACTGCACGACCCGCTGGTTGACAGGGTGATCCTCGGCCAGCAGCACGCGCAGCGGCGACAGAGCGCGGCGGCCTCGGCCGCACGCGCGCGTCGTTGCGCATCGTGTTCGGTCAGTGAGGCGGCGCGCGTCAGCGGGATCTCGACGGTGAACCAGCTGCCGACGCCCGGCGTGGAGGCGGCGGCAATCCGCCCGCCCATCAGTTCGACCAGCGAACGACAGATCGACAGGCCCAGTCCCGTGCCGCCGAACCGGCGTGTGATGGTGCTGTCCGCTTGGCTGAACCGATCGAACAGCCGGGCCGCGTGATCGGAAGAAAAGCCGACGCCGGTATCCTCGACCCGCAGCGTCAGCTGGGTCAGGCCGTCGGAATCCTCGTCCACCGCGATGACAACGGCGACGGAGCCCTGATGGGTGAACTTGATGGCGTTGGACAGCAGATTGTCGAGCACCTGACGGATGCGCGTGCTGTCTCCCACGAACAGTCCGCGCGCATCCGCGTCGCGGCGGATGTCGAAAGTCAGTCCCTTGGCTTCGGCCTTCAAACGCATGACGTCCAGCGGGGCGGCGACGGCCTCGTCCAGATCGAAGGGCCGGCTTTCCAGGTCCAGATGCCCGGCCTCGATCTTGGACACATCCAGAATGTCAGACACCAGCCGTTCCAGCGTTACGCCGGAGCTTGCGATAAGGGCCACCATCTCAGCCTGCTCGGGCGTCAGCTTGGTGCGCGACAAGGCGTCGACGATCCCGATCACGCCGTTCAAGGGCGTGCGGATCTCGTGGCTCATGTTGGCCAGGAACTCGGACTTCGCGGCATTGGCGGCCTCGGCGGCGGCGGTCGCTTCGCGCAGGGCCTGCTCTGCCGCGACCTTTTCGGTCACGTCGCGGGCGATGCCATAGATGCGGTCGCCCTGCCGATGGGCGCGCCATTCGACGGCGACGTAATGACCGGCCTTGTGGCGATAGCGGTTGATCTGGCCCAGGACCGGATCACCGGGCCGCCGGTTTTCGACCTCGACGATGCTCTGGCGGGTGGCGGCATGGTCGTCCGGGTGGATCAGCCGCAACAGGCCCTGGCCCTCGATCTCGGCGGGGCGATAACCCAGCACCGTGAACCAGGAGGCGCTGGCCTTGACCACGCGCCCATCCAGCTCGCGCACCACCAGCAGATCCAGCGACACATCGAAGAAGGTGTCCAGATCGACATCGGCTGTGGGGAAGGCTAGGGCCGCAACGGGCGAACAGGTCATTGCGCACTCTCTCGAACTGAGACCCATGTTACGGCGCATCGGTTAAGCTCGCCTTTGCAAAGGATCGAAAAGAGCCGATGGCGTCGTGCGCCGTCTGGGCTAGGGTCGGCGCATGATCTTGCTCCTCGCCGCGATCGCCATGCTGCAATCCCCGCCATCAGGGGACGGAATCGAATCCCTGACCCTGGCCGACGACCGGGCCTGCACGGCCGACGGGGCTCTGTGCGTCGGTCTGACGCAGCAGACGCGTGATGGCGAGCTGGTCGTCACCCCGGTCATCCGTGCGCCCGACGCCTTGCCGGCCGCGCCGAATGAAGCGTCGGGCGAGATCGAGAATTACAAACCCTGGAATGGCCTGATCCGGCTGGCGGACGGCGGGTTTCTGGCCGGGGTCGAGAGGGAGAGCCGCAGCATGTATTCCGGCGGCGGGGGACAGGCGACCGAGTTGCGGCTCTATCGGCTGGATGCCGACGGCGAGGCCGGCGCCGCGCCGGTGCTGACCGTGCCGATCCAGGGTTCGCTGATGATCCGGGCCTGTTTCAGCGAGGAGGACATGACCCAGCGCGCCGGCGCCTGTCATGACGAATACAGTTTCGCGGCGACCATGACCGCGAGCGACGCGGCGGACGCGATGCCGGTCCTGACCTATGAGACGACGGCGACGGCCTATCCGCGCGGCGCCTCGCGATCCGAGGATTCGTTGGAGAAGCCGCCGCTGAAGCGCGCCGACCTGGTCACCGCACGCGATCCGAAATGCAGCTTTACCCGGCGGTTCGCCTTCGACGCCAACGCAGGCGAATACCGGCCGGACAGCCCGCTGCCCGACTGCTCGGACTACACTGTCCCCTAATAGGCGAAGTCGGCATAGATGCGCTTCACGTCGCCCTGCCAGGCGCCGTGATACAGGTCCAATAGGCGCTCAGCCGGGGTGACGCCGCTGTCGGCGATGTCTTCCAGTTCGGACAGATAGCCGCGCTCGTCCACCATCCCGCCCGAGAATTTGGCGCGGTTCTTCAGCCCCTGTTTGGCGATGTTCACCAGGTCGACGGCGATGTCGCTCACCGATCGGCCCGCCACCTCGGCCTTCAGACCCAGGCGCGTCACGTCGCGGCGCAGACGTTCGTGGTCGGCGATGTCCCAGTCCTTGACCAGGTCCCAGGCGGCGGCCAGCGACGGCGCGTCATACAGAACCCCGGCCCACAGGGCGGGCAGGGCGCAGATTCGGCTCCACGGGCCGCCGTCGGCGCCGCGCATCTCCAGATAGGCCTTCAGCCGCACCTCGGGGAAGAGTGTGGTCAGGTGGTCGTTCCAGTCCTTGAGGGTCGGATACTGGCCGGGCAGGGCGGGCAGTTTGCCGGCCTGGAAATCGCGGAACGACTGGCCCGAGGCGTCGACATAACGGCCGTCGCGCTTGGCGAAATACATCGGCGTGTCCAACGCATAGTCGGCGTAGCGCTCGAAGCCGAACCCCTCCTCGAACACGAAGCCCAGCATGCCCGTGCGATCGGCGTCGGTGTCTGTCCAGACATTGGCCCGTGCCGACAGGAAGCCGTTGGGGCGGCCCTCGGTGAAGGGTGAGCAGGCGAAAAGGGCGGTGGCGATGGGTTGCAGCGCCAGGGAGGTGCGGAACTTCATCACCATGTCGGCTTCTGAATCGAAGTCCAGGTTCGCCTGGATGGTGCAGGTGCGCAGCATCATGTCCAGACCCAGGGTGCCGACCTTGGGCATATAGGCGCGCATGATGTCATAGCGGCCCTTGGGCATGACCGGCACTTGTTCGCGGGTCCACAGCGGGTCGAAACCGGCGCCCAGGAATCCGACGCCGATCTGGTCGGCGACCTGCTTGACCTCCATCAGGTGCTGGCCGGTCTCGTTGCAGATGTCGTGGATGGTCAGAAGCGGCGCGCCCGACAGTTCGAACTGACCGCCCGGCTCCAGGCTGACGGAGGCGACGAAGCCTTCGCTGTTCCTGCGTTCCAGTCCGATCAGAAAGCCGTTTTCCTCGACGGGCGACCAGCCGAAGCGTTGCAGCCCCTCCAGCATGGCCTTGATGCCGTTCGGGCCGTCATAGGCGGGGCGCGCCAGGGTGGTCTTGTCGAAGCCGAACTTCTCGTGTTCGGCGCCGATGCGCCACTGGTCCTTGGGCTTGATCCCCTTGGACATGGCCTCAATGAGGTCAGTCCGGGTCAGCGGCGCGTTGTCGGTCATGCGTCAGTCCCCTGCGGGCGCATCGTAAGCGACCGTGTGTCGCGGCTAGATGGGCAAGATTGCGGCAAGGCTCAAGAGGGCTTTCGTCTTTCCCTGACGGTCGGTCTGCGTCGGCTCGCTGCCTGAGGGGCGGACTTATCGTTCCCAATCACCGACGGCCGCCTGCCACAGGGTCATGGCGGCGATGGCGGCGGTGTCGGCGCGCAGGATGCGCGGGCCCAGCGACACGGCGGTGGTGAAGGGCAGGGACCGCAGCCGCTCGCCCTCTTCCGGCGAGAATCCGCCCTCCGGCCCGATCAGGATGGACCAAGGGCCTTCGCCGGCGTCACGCAGGGACGAGACGGCGGGCGCGCCGCCCGTCTCGTCGCAGAACATCAGCCGGCGTCCGGTTTCCCAGCCGTCCAGCAGGGCGTCCAGCTTGATCGGATCATCGACGGCGGGCACGTCCATCCGCCCGGTCTGTTCGGCGGCTTCCTCGGCGATGGCGTCCAGCCGGTCCAGGCGGATGCGGTCGGCGTTGGTGCGTTTCGTCAGGACCAGCCGGACCCGGCGCGCGCCAAGTTCGGCGGCCTTCTCCACGATGGTCTCGACGCGCGCCTTCTTCACCACCGCCACGATCAGTTCCAGATCGGGGCCGAAGGTCTGGGGTCGCACCTGTTCCTCGGCGCGCAGGATCACGCCCTTCTTCAGCACTTCCGCGACAGTGCAGCGCCACTCCCCATCGCGCCCGTTGAACACCAGCAGATCGTCCCCGGCCTTCAGCCGCATGACCTGGGTCAGATAGCGCGATTGGTCCAGCGTGGGCGCAACCGGAGCGGCGGCGACGAGCGGCGATGTGACGTGAAGGCGGATCATGCCCCTACATGACCTGACACAAACCGCTTGTCATCCCGGCCGCAGCGAAGTGAAAGGCCTGGATCACAAGGGACGGATCGATATCCTTACAGCGTCCGCGCGATCAGCAGCTTCATGATCTCGTTCGTGCCGCCGTAGATGCGCTGGACGCGCGCGTCTTTGTACAGCTGAGCGATCGGATATTCGTTCATATAGCCATAGCCGCCGTGGAGCTGGAGCATCTCGTCGATGGTCTCGCCCTGGATGTCGGTGACCCAGTATTTGGCCATGGAGGCGGTGGCGGCGTCGAGTTTACCCTGCAGATGCAGGCCGATGCAGTGGTCGGTGAAGACCTTGGCGACGGTCAGCTTGGTCTTGACCTCGGCGAGTTTGAACTGGGTGTTCTGGAAGTCGATGACGCGTTTGCCGAACGCCTTGCGCTCCTTGACGTAGGCCAGCGTCGCCTCAAGCCCGCGCTCGGCGGCGGCGACGCCCTGGACGGCGATGTTCAGCCGCTCCTGGGGCAGCTGCTGCATCAGCTGGACGAAGCCCTGGCCTTCAGTTCCGCCGATGATGTTGTCGCCGGGGACCTTCACGTCGTTGAAGAACAGTTCGGAGGTGTCGTTGGCCTCCATGCCGATCTTGTGCAGGTTGCGACCACGTTCGAACCCTTCCGCGCCGTCGGTCTCGATCACGATCAGCGAGGTGCCCTTGGCGCCCTCGGCCGGATCGGTCTTGGCGACCACGATCAGGAAGTTGGCCAGCTGGCCGTTGGTGATGAATGTCTTGGACCCGTTGACGACATAGCCGTTGCCCGACTTGACCGCCGTGGTCTTGACGCCTTGCAGGTCCGAGCCCGCGCCGGGTTCGGTCATGGCGATGGCGCCGACCAGTTCGCCCGATTGCAGGCGCGGCAGCCAGCGCTGCTTCTGCTCCTCGGTGCCGTAATGCCAGATGTAGGGCATGACGATCGCATTGTGCAGCGAAATGCCGAAGTGGTCCGCGCCCTTCCAGCCCAGCTGACGCATCAAGACGACCTCGTGCCGATAGTCGCCGCCGAAACCGCCGTCCTCTTCCGGCAGCGACAGGCCCAGCAGACCTGCCTCGCCCGCGTCGTTCCACAGCTGACGCGGCACCGAGGAGTCGGCGATCCATTGCTGCACCTTCTCGAGCGGCGCGTGCTCGTCGATCCATTTGCCGAC
>Ga0157370_10005891_pt1 | contig 13665 bp, 24 predicted proteins | sample C35metaG_FD_113463 | JGI IMG/M metagenome (GOLD analysis project Ga0157370, IMG submission 113463) | Corn rhizosphere microbial communities from Kellogg Biological Station, Michigan, USA - C3-5 metaG | ecosystem: Host-associated > Plants > Roots > Rhizosphere > Soil | place: USA: Michigan...
AAGCTGACGTCGCAGAGTAGTAGGCATTTGAGGAATGCTTTTATCGCTCAGTCCATTCTCGATTTTATTCATAATTTCGAGAGCCAGGCCAATCTGCTCAGCATCCCTCAAAATATTAACGCGATAACCCTCACGAGTCTCTTCCTCGCTGTCTAATTGTCGGGTCAGTTTATCGACCTGGCTGGCATAAGCGTCCAGTTGAGCCTGCACATCTGCGGGGATTTCACCTGTTTTTTCAGCCAGCGCCTTAAGGGCGTTGATGTTCTCGATTGCCTGTTGTGCTAACTCTGCAGCATTAAGAGCCATATTGATTTCCTTTTATAAATAATTAGTTAAGTATGAAAGCAGCCCACTAATAGTAGGGGAGGTGACCCTAAACCTCCAGATAAATACTGTATTTATGTACAGTCGTTTTGTGTCATAAATTTGGCTTAGTGCCACTGCAAACTTTGCTACGCTCTTCCAGAAAACGTATCCGACTGCGACTGGCACGCTGGCGTACAGACTCGTAAGAGCGATTGAGCTGCCGGGCTATAAGTTTGGGTGGGATGGTTGCTGCGAGTTCTTTAAGAAGACCTATCTCATCGGGTGACCAGCGGCGGCCAAGAGTTAACTGATTGCCGCGACGCCGGTATTCTGGTGATTCCATGTTGTCTCCTGTTATTTGCTGAGTGCCTCTTCGATTTCTGCCTTACGGAGAAGGTAAACGTCAGTGGCTTTTTCCAGCGTTTCAGCTTCACTTACCAGCATGCGCGCCGCGTATTTATAGCAACGGTCAAGCCCTGCAACGTTCTCAGCCTCAGCAGCTGCTGTGGTGAAATCGACAAGCAGCTCATCCGGCGTGCGCGCTGATGCACTGGTATTCGTCGCCGGGTTAATTTCGCGCTCAGGCTGCTGCGTTTCAGGTTTGCTGTTAATCAGGTTGTTCAGGTCAGCACGGCTGCGTGCCGGTGTAACGTCTCGCTCTGCTCGCTGCGCTGGTTCAAATTCGTCTGGCGTGTAGACGCCGAGAATCACATCCGGGCAGTAGAGGCGCGCCCAGTACTTAACAGCCAGGTATGCCAGCTGCTGCTTCGGTGCCGTCTTCCAGAGAGGGGAGTTTCGCGTAGTGACGTACTCCATATAAAGCGGTTCGCCCCAGGTGATTTCCGTTTCACCCTTCAGCACGGCACCGACGCGCACTGACAGTCCGTGCTCGTTAGAAGCGTTGGCTGCGCCCGGCTTGAATTTCTCCCAGTCGCCGCCGTACTCATACTTGAATCGACCCTGCACGGCGGTTGAGCTGGTGATTACCGCGTTGACCAGCTGAGCCTCATATCCCAGCGTGCCGTTTACCAGATGCGTTTTCTGCGCCACAGCGTAAGGGTTCATTCCCCACTGGGCAGCCTGCAGTGCAATCGCCAGACAGTCAGCGGGCTTTCCGGACAGGTGAGCGGGAACCGTCGCTTTGCCCTGCGACATGACTTCCGCAAAAGCCTGCAGCTTCTGCAATCCGCTCGGGCTGAAGATTGCTGCCTTGGTGTCAGCCTCATTGACCGGCACGGTGATGATTTCGTTACTCATGCGTAATCCTTTCTCTTGGCCCAGTCCGGGCGTGTAATTTCTTCGATGCCGCCCCAGTTACCGGACAGCATGCATTCGTGATAGGTATCAAGGTTTCGGCGGAAAAGTTCATATCCCTCGGCCACGTCATCCTCCTGCAGCTGGAACGTGCGCACCGGGTAGCGTCCACAGTCGATCGACTCACTGACCGCAATGAAGACGAACAGTGGATACTCGCCGAAGTGCTTGCTGAAGCCCTCGCGGTAGTAGGCGTCCTGAACGTGATAGCGGAACTCTCGGACGTGGCGGGCGAAGCGGGACATATCAGCAACTTTCTTCACATCGACGATGACGGGCTGGCCCTTAAGAAACTTATCTGGCCGGATACGGCAAAGCTCGCCGGTCTGCTCGTCATTCCAGTAGATTGAAGCCTCCTGATGACCCTCAGCTTCAAGCAACCAGCGCGCTGCAGGGTGGGCGAGGGCGCTGGCGCGCATCAGCTGTAACTTACGTCCCTGCTCAGCATCCATGACCGTCATTCCTGAGTATTCACAGTCTTTCAGGAAACGTTGCTCCTCGGCCTTGCCGTCATTGGTTCGCCGGTTGAACGGCGGGGCCACGATGAATCGCTTATCGAACTCATCAGGCTCCAGTAGCAGGCAATGCAGCGCCGTTCCCATATCCAGCGCAGCTTTCTTCTCATCGTCTTCAGGTGCTTCCTTGAGCCACTGGAATATGGCCGGGTTAATCGCAATGTCATCCAGCTGTGATTTGCTTATGCCAGGGCCGCGGTGATAGCCCTTATTGCTGATGTCGTAAAAGATGCCTGGCTGCATTACGCGGCCTCCTGATTTCCGTGCCTGATGCGATAAATCCCGAGCGCCATTTCCCGCCGCGCAACCCGCACCATCGCCTCACGTAAAAAAGCCTCAGCAGCTTCGTGCTGCTCGTCGTCTTCATCGAACATCTCAATGGCCGGATAGTCGTAATGACGCGTCAGGAAGGCGCACAGTGCAGGCATTAATGGGTTTGTCTTGTGCCGGGTCATCTGCGCATCTACTTCGACGGCGATGTTCTCCAGTTCGTTCTCTGGCAGGTTAACGCCGATCACTTCTGGCAGAGCAACATCCTCAGCCCTGCAAAACTCCGCGCTAAGTGGGACACACTCCGTGCGCAGATGAGCCAGCCAGGGCGTAACCGGCAGGCAGTGGCTCATCAACCCGCTCAACACTGGAACAGCCGCGAAGCCTGGGAGAATGAATTCCTATGAGAAATCTTGTATCAGCAATTCAGAACCGTGATGCAGGCGCACTGGCTCGCATTGCAGGAGATGGACCGCGCCCGGTTGAGCGTGGAGTGCATGAAGAAGTTGAGCGCCTGGTAGACGCCCTGTTTTCAAACCTGAAGCAGGTCTTCCCGGCGTCGGTAAGCACTGCATGGCGCAACCCGAATGATGAAGCCTCAGCAAAGCGCCAGTGGATCGCCGCGTTTGCAGAGAACGGCATTCATAACAAGCAGCAGCTATCGGCAGGCATGAAGCTGGCCCGCGCCAGTGGCTCTCCGTTCCTGCCGTCGCCTGGTCAGTTTATCGATTGGTGTAAGCAGGGTGAGCACCGCGCGGCCGGTCTGCCTTCAGACGAGGAGCTGTACGACATGTTCCGCCTGTACTGCCGGGACCGTGGCATTTACGACAGCAGCGAAGAGTTCCCATGGGAAAGCCCGGCCTGTTTCCACATGGTGACAGCGGTCTACAACCAGATGCGATCCTTCAACCTGACTGATTCTGAATGTCGCAAACGCCTGGGCGACGAGCTGCGCAAGATGTCCCGCCGCATTGAAGCTGGCGAAGTCATCCTGCCGCCGCGCAAACAGATTCCTCAATTGCACATTCCGACCGGTAACGAAAAGGCACTGGACCACCTTGCCGACATTCGCCGCCGCTTTGGCCTGAAAGGTGGACGCCATGACTGAGATGAACCGCATCCGCTTTGAGCGCCTGTATCGCAGCGTTCACGGTGACAAACACAACCTGACCCGCTCACATCTTGGTTATCAGGATGCAACTGTAGATCGGGCGTTTTTCTTCTGGCTTGAGGGCAGGGAGAGTGCCGTATGACACAGGTAACTCAACTGGTAATCACACCGCCGCTGATGCGTCAGGCCCGGAATATTCAGATGGCAATCATCGACCTGGCTAAGAAACGCGACCTGAAGCCGGAGCAGTTACGCGCGCAACTGAACGCTATCGACATGCTGGCGCACGAGGCTCATGACCTGATTGTCGATGCTGAGCATGAACTGGAAGGAGAAGGTAATGATCCACTATCACGGCGGACCAATAACGCCTGACACCTGCGCCATCAAAGCTTGGAAATCCCGACACGCATTCATCTCATTCGCCCATGCCAGTCAAATCAACCTCGCCTCTGAATACTGCCAGACATTCGCTTTGGACACCCTGGCACAAATCAAAGCCCTTCAGCGCTGGCCTACTGCACCAGACATCAACGAGGATTAACCCATGGCTATGTCAAACAGCCTGTGCAATAAGCTTATTGCTGTCGCGGGTGGCGGAGCTATGGCTATCGCTACGGTATTCCTCGGCGGTAAGGATGGGGTAGAGGGCAGGGTGTACGAGCCTTACAAAGATGTGGCTGGCGTCTGGACTGTCTGCGACGGCCACACCGGAACCGACATCACCAAGGGCAAGAAGTACACCGACCGGGAATGTGATCGCCTGCTATGGAGTGACCTGCAACCGGTTAAGAAGTCGGTAGACAGCCTGGTAAAAGTCCCGTTAGGGGAATATCAGCGCGCAGCACTCTACAGCTTCACCTACAACGTTGGCTCCAGCGCGTTCTCCAAGTCCACTCTGTTAAAGCGACTGAACTCAGGTGATATTGATGGTGCATGTGAAGAGCTCCGTCGCTGGGTGTATGCCGGTGGCATGAAATGGCGGGGTCTGATGAACCGGCGAGACATGGAGCGCTCATTGTGTCTGGCGGAGAGTGTCGATGACCTTAAAGGCTAAGCTGCTAATGGCGCTCGCGCTGCTGATTATCGTCGCTATCGCCACCTCGACGGCGTTTGCACTGTATTACCGCGGCAATGCCATTGACTACAAGGCAAAGCGTGACACCGCGACCAGTAGCCTTAAGCAGGCAAATGACACCATTGCCGATATGCAGACGCGCCAGCGTGACGTGGCCGCACTTGATGAGAAATACACAAAGGAGTTAGCCGATGCTAAAGCGACTATCGATCAGCTGCATGATGATGTTGCTACTGGCAAGCGCCGGTTGCAGCTCAACGCCACCTGCGCGAAGCAACCTGCCACCGGCTCCTCCGGCATGGATGATGCAGCCACCGCCAGACTTACTGACGCCGCTCAACGGAATTATTTCACCCTCAGAGAGCGAGTCGAAGTCGCCGGAAAGCAAATAGCCGGGCTGCAGCAGTATGTCACTGAGCAGTGTTTGAGATAACATGCACCCTTTTAACTTATAGGAATGCAAATGGACACAGACCTCATTGCGTACGAAGCGATGCTCGCTGCCAAAGATTCAGCTGAATGGGCTTGGTGGACTATGGCTGCCGCGTTAGCAACGGTTTTTATTTCGCTTGCAACTCTTGGGCTTGCATACGCTGCGTTGGATTCGTGGCGAGAACAAGAAAAATTAAAACTAAAAATGGAATTTAAGAGGGCGGTTTTAGAGTTACGTTACTCTTTAGAAGATATCCCTCAGGCTTGGTTTTACCATCAAATAAATATTGCAAAGTCTAGGTTAAGAGCCTACCCAGAACTCGCTAGCCGCATCGGTGATGAATCACAAATATATTTCCTAAAGCAAAATCTTGTTAAATCATTCGATGAGGCTACGAAGGCATGGCTAATGTGTGGTCATCTGCTTCAAGATGAAAATGTTAATACTACCTGGAAGGAATTCAGCAGAGATTTTCGGCCATACATAATGCGTGGAGGCAGTAAATCCCACCTGACAATCCTCATAGACAAGTTAAGCGCTGATTTGAAGATAATCTAAACAATGGCTTGCGAGCGTGATGTGATACAGGCATTAAGAAAGCCACTCATTGAGTGGCTTCGATAATGGTTAATCGGATTTTCCAAGCAGAGCGGCCACTCTTTCATCAAGCTTTTCCCGGTAGCCATCCGGTGCAGGTTTATCAAATTCAACTGATTTAGCTTGAGCCGTGCTAGCCAAAAACATGTCGCCCAAATTAGTGTTGTAGCCAATCACTTTATTCAGGGCGGTCGATAATACAACAATTGCAACTTTAGCTGCGTGAGTCTCCAGTTGCAGTTCCAGAATCAACTCTTCAAGATTAGTGATTTTTTCTTCTGACTCAGACATGGCAAGTCCTTAAAAATCTGATTAATTCAGTCAAGGTATAAATATGGCACTCACCGACAAACAAGAAATGTTCTGTCGCGAGTACCTCATCGATTTGAACGCCACGCAAGCGGCCATTCGGGCGGGGTACAGCGAAAAGACAGCCCGCGCATCAGGTTGCGAGAACCTAACGAAACCTGACATCCAAAACAGAATCGCCGAACTTAAAGCCGAGCGCAATGAGCAGGTTAATGTTGATGCTGCTTATGTATTGAGGCGGCTCATAGAAATCGACGAAATGGACGTGCTCGACATTATGACTGACGATATGAGCATTAAGCCAGTATCTCAGTGGCCCGCCTCGTGGCGTCGATATCTTAGCGGATTCGACCTGGCCGACATGTTTGAGGGTAGGGGTGAAGACCGCGAGATGGTTGGCATCCTCAAGAAAATCAAATGGCCTGATAAGGTCAAGAACCTCGAATTGCTTGGCAAGCACGTAACCGTCCAGGCATTCCGTGAGCAAGTTAAAACGGAACATGATGTCGTAGGTAAGCTTTCGGACCTGATGGACGATCTCGCTAAGGGGTGAGCATGAAGCCAGAACACCTCAAGCTTCTGCGAGACAAACTCTGGCGACTGAATTATCTCTACTGGATAACTGATAAAGAAGGCAAACCAGTACGTTTCCAGATGACGCCGGAGCAGCTCGAATACTTCGATGGGATGCATACCCGCAATATCATCCTGAAGGCTCGCCAGTAAGGGTTTACAACCGAGGTCTGCATTATCCAACTCGATGCCGCCTTGTTCGAAGCAGCAAAGTGCGCGCTGATCGCCCATACCCTGAACGATGCAAAACGCCTTTTCCGCGAGAAGATTAAATACGCCTATGACCGCATCCCTGATGAAATCAAAGCAGCTAATCCTGCAAGCAATGATGCTTCAGGTGAGCTGGTCTTTAAGAAAGGTGGCTCGCTATATATCAGCACGTCTTTCCGTGGTGGCACACTCCGCTATCTCCATGTATCAGAGTTCGGAAAGATATGCGCCAAGTTCCCGGATAAAGCCCGTGAGATTGTCACCGGTGCCTTTGAGGCTGTATCAGGCGACTGTTTCACGACGATTGAAAGCACTGCAGAGGGACGGGCTGGCTACTTCTTCGATTACTGTCAGTCTGCTGAAAAGGCTCAGCTTCAGGGTAAGCAACTGAGCAGCCTCGACTGGAAGTTTTTCTTCTTCTCATGGTGGAAGAACCCCCTCTATGCAATCGACCCCGTTGAGCCAATCCCGCAGCGTCTGAGCGATTATTTCGCTGACATTGAGGCAAAGCATGGGGTGGTGACCAATAAGCGTCAGAGAGCGTGGTATTACGCCAAAGAGAAGACGCTCGGCGACGACATGAAACGCGAATATCCTTCGATACCGGCAGAAACGTTCGAACAGTCGGTTGAGGGGGCTTATTACGCGAAGCAGTTCCGCTGGCTCTACACGAATAAGCGAGTTGGTGAGTTGCCTGATAACTCTCATCAGCTGGTCCACACCTTCTGGGATATCGGCGTAGGTGACTCCACCGCCATCTGGTTCATTCGTGAGGTTGGTGATGAGTTCCATGTCATCGACTACTACGAGAACAGTGGTGAAGGCCTACGGCACTATATGAAGGTGCTGAAAGACCGCGGCTATGAGTATGGCGATCACTGGGCACCGCACGATATCGATAACCGTGAGTTTGCCGGTGATGGCAAGAGCCGCAAGCAGATAGCAGCAGAAGGCTTTGAAATCGACGGTCAGGTTTATTCAATCCGCTTCAAGGTCGCGCCAAAACTTGGTGTTGATACCGGTATCGACTCGGTGCGTGAAATCCTCCCTAAGTGCGCCTTCGACTCGGCCAAATGCGAGCAGGGAATATCTCACCTTGAGGGGTACCGCAAGGAGTGGGACGACAAGCGCGGCTGCTGGAAAGACAAACCCTTGCACGATTTCACATCGCACGGCGCTGATGCGTTCCGCTACTTTGCTGTAGCGAAGACAAACCACAAACAGACCGGCGCAATATTCTTCTAAGGAGCTCATCAGTGAGTGAACTAAGCAACGGGGAACAATTCCTTGTGAACGCCCTCGCTGATGCTGTGGGCCGACAGCGCATGATGTACGGCGCCAGAAATGGCAACACCAAGCGCACAAAGCTGTACGAGGAGTTCGGTTATCCCGATGAGCTTGGATTCGACCAGCATTATCGCGCCTATGAGCGTAACCCTGTCGCCTATGCCGCCGTGCATAAGCTGCTGGAATCGTGCTGGACGGATAAGCCGACACTTATCGACGGAGACGAAAACAAAGAGTCGACCCAAACAACACCGTGGGAGAAGACGGCGACTAAGTTGCTGAGCAAGCACTGGGCGAAAATCAAAGATGCCGACCGCCGCAATCTGGTTGGCCGATATTCGGCGCTGCTCATCCAGTTTAAGGACGGTCGCGAGTGGAAAGAGCCGGTAGATACCAATGTCGTTTCACGGTTGCGAGATAAAGCGATCGTCAAACTTATTCCTGCATGGGAATCGCAAATTAAGCCTGGCAACTTCGACACGGACAGCAGCGGCTTACGTTTCCACCTATAGCGACTGGAAAGGCATTAGTGATGCAGCCCGCGCTGACCTTGCTAATGTCGTGTCCGACTCAATAGGTCGTGGCGTTAACCCGCGCGAGACCGCCCGCATCATCAGCAAGCGGCTAGATGTGTCGATGGCGCAGGCCAAAAAAATCGCACAGACCGAGCAGGTGGGGGCTCTACGCAAAGCACAGTGGCTTGAGACGGATTGGGCAAAGGAAAGGTTAGGGCTGAATACTGCCATCCTCTGGCTGTCCGCGCTGAAGCCCACAACCCGATCATGGCACGCTGCCCGCCACGGACATACCTACACCACTGAGCAAGTTGAAGCGTTCTACGCAGAGCGCGGAAACCGCTATCACTGCTACTGCGGAAACATTCCTGTTCTGCTCGACGAGAAAGGAAGGATTATGAATACTGGTCTCGCAGAAAGGTTGGCTAAAGAGCGCAAGCAGTGGAACTTAACTTCATGATATAAAAAGCATGAGCATTAAATAACAAAGGAGAGCTCATGTTTCCATATCCTAATACACAATTGTTTGTTGGCATACCTTCAAACCAAGTTGCTAAGAACGCTGGATCTCTTGGCGTAATTACTGCATTCAGCTCGAAAAGCGGCAAAAATGAAAATATCATTTCTATTACCGCGCAAGGCCTTGCTGAAGCAGACGTCGAGCTTCAAGCTAAATATCTTATCAAACTCAAAGGTTCAACTATTTGGGTTTGGCTTGGTGAAGATGCTGAACCGATTGAAGGTGAGATGTTGGATGTAAAAATTCATTCAGATCTGAGCAACGATGTCATCTGTCAATGGATTGAAGTTATTTTCAAAACCACGTTCTAAGCGTGAAAAACAACCTTAAGGTCGCCTAGGCGGCCTTTTTTATTGCCTAAATCCATCCCATAAGGACACAGCATGAAGCGCAATCGCGTTAACGTGCTGACCGTCGTCAACTCCGATTCAAACATCACCACTGAAACCATCGACGGCAAACCACACATCGTGGTTCGCGACATCACGCCTGTTGTCGACGATATCGTGATGAACCGGAAGTTGTACCCGGCAGCAGAAATTGAAAAGGCGTTCAACACGCTTGAGCGAAATCCGATGCCGTTCGGTCACCCGAAAGTGGATGGCAAGCATGTATCGGCCCGAGATGTCCGCGCGGTGAACAATTATCACGTCGGCGCGTGGCTCCAGAACGTCACGCACGTTGACGGCAAAGTGGTTGGTGACATGTACGTCGACCGCCGCTATGCCGAAGCCAGCGAAAACGGCAAGCGCCTGATTAACCGCCTGGATGAAATGGCAGCCAAAGCCAATGTCGAGCCGATCCACATCTCCACCGGCCTGCTTTATTCCGGCATCGCAGCCAACGGCGAGTCTAAGGGCAAGAAGTACAACGAAATCGCCACCAACATGATGTTCGACCGCGTTGCTGTGCTGCTCGATGAGGCTGGCGCCGGAACGCCGGAAGAAGGCGTAGGCATCTTCGTTAATTCCGATGACTATGCGGTTTATGTTCACAATCCGAATGTGCCGCAGACCTTCCGCAGGGCGACAGCCCAGAAGGAGTTTTTGACCAAAGGCTTCGAGGATACCCGCGACCTCATCGATCGCACCATTAAAAAGGAGATGGCACTGTGACCCCTCCGATGCACAAGCGCGTACTGAACTACTTCAATGATGCAGCACTCACCGCTGGCTATCTCACTCAACTTCTTGTGTGGAATGACACAGGAAAGCTCACTGATAACTTTATGGTTTTCCGTCCGAATGGCGGCGGCGCTGTCCGCAACCAGCTTGGCAGTGACTACTATGTGATGGTTGATGTGATTGGTGCGAAAGGTGCCAATGGTGCCGTAGACGAAAGCGTGCAGGCGATCATCGATTTCGTTCAGCAAAACCCAATGGTCGACGCCTGTGTTGGATATCTGGAAAATCTCGGCGGCATTCCCACGCCAGTTCTTACAACCGAAGGCCGCCTGGTCTATCGGCTCCAGTTTGTTGCCACTTTCGGCAGCTAGATAAACGTCAAAGAGGAATTACCCATGGCAGATTGCCAGAACAGTAACGAACGTTTGTTCGGTGGTGCCGTTGTGCTTGAAGTTGCCGATGGCTGCAGCGATGTGCTGCCGCAGGAGTCGGAATGGAAAGCGCTGGCTGCCGGAACGAGCAAAGGGTGGGACTTCTCACCAAACACTGTCACTTCTGACGCAGATGACGGTGGCGGGTTTGTTGAAAGTATCATCACTAACTCAGATTTCACCATGAGCTTTGAAGGTGAAGTTCGCAAGAAGGGTAAGCTGGACCAGTACGGCGTGGGCCTCTTCATCAAGTATTTCGCAGCTGAACTGAAGGCCCGGCGTCAGCCTGGTATCTGGGTTCGCATGGAATACGGTGAAGTGACATTTCAGGGGTATATGGTCATCACCGCGCTAAGCTCTGACGGTGGAACGAATGACATCGTAACATTCACCACGGAGTTCAAAGTGGGCGATGCTACGACCATTCAGGTTATCGATACAGATGAAACTGTCGCAGCTACAGGCGTAATCGTAACTCCTGCCACGGCAAGCCTTGTTGTTGGTGCGACACGTCAGCTTACCGGCACTGTACAGCCTACTAATGCAACTGACCGCACCGGCACCTGGACGACCTCGGACGCGACCAAAGCAACCGTTAGCAGCACTGGTCTGGTGACTGCGGTAGCGGCAGGTACGGCGACGATCACCTTCAAGTCGAACGACGGCAATTTCACTGGCACTACTGCTGTAACGGTTACCGCTTCGTAACCATTCCAAAGGGCTAGCTTCAGCCCTTGATAATGATTATGGAGGTTCAATGACGCCCTGGAAGGAAATAGGCGAGTGCCTGATTAGCTATGGTGCAGAGGAGTATTTATTTCGACCATCGTTCACGGCGATGTCGCGCATCGGAACGCCGGAAGAAATAGTAGAGGCGTTTTATGCTCTTCACAACGATGAAGCTACTCCGAGGTTAAAGGCACTGACTGATAACTATCAGGCCATCCCTGAGCACCAACGGCGGTTCTATGCCGCATACAGCGGCAGCGATATTGTGCCAGCCTTTGCGCTCAAGTGGCTGCTGTCTTCAGCATGCTCAAAAGCTGCCATATCAGCCGCAATGATTGTGCTGGCCGCCTGTTGCGACCGGGATGCCACTCCGCTGACTGGTGAGCTGGTGCCCGGAAGAACAGGGCGACGTGCATTCGTTTATCGGCCCGGAGCAATGCCGGTCAGGGATATGGTGCTGATTGCTCAGTCCCTGATTCAGCATGGCATCATCGGTAAGGCGAAGGTAAGGAAGCTGCAGCGCCATGAGGGCAGCAGCACTTCATCCGAGTTCAATGCATTCGAGTACATCAGCGCGGCCCGCACGCACTTAGGCATGAGCAGGGAAGAAGCTGAGCAATTGACGATGACAGAGTTTCAGATGATGCTGGCTGCTAAGTTCCCTGAACAGAACGGCTTTACGCGCGAGGAGTATGACCAGGTGGCTGATGACTACCTGGCGAGGAAGGCGAGGCGGCTGGCTAAGACAAGATAAGTTCAGTTTCCGTTTCAGCTTGGTTCCACTTTGTTCGCGATGGTTCGTCTTTGTGCTTGCTCAAAAATGAGCAACGCCTTAAACTGAATGAAGTTAAGTAACACGCTTGTGATACGTTGACATAAGGGATACATATGAAAAAATTCGACGAGTTTGAAGGCTTCTAAGTCTTAACGGAAGAATATGACGGGGCCATACGGCCCCGTTTTCAATGGAAGAGTATATGGAACTCAGTGAATCTTGGCAGTACAGCATTGCTATTGCGCAAATCATTTCTTCTGGATCTGTGTTAGTTGGTCTTGGTGTAGCGGGCGCAACGATTATCTATAACATAAAAACTTCTAAAAAGAGTCAGACCTCAGTTTTCTTCGCAGAAAGTAGGCACGATATAAAGTATTTGGAAGGTCAGCATACCTTGAGCCAAGTGCATAATTCAGGAAAGTCCTTCCGGGCATATATTTTCCCACAAGGTGTTGACCTTACAGACGAAGAGAAGGCAGATCGGATCAAGATCCAATACTGCTTGAATTTTTATGAGAGGCTGGCTGTGAGCATCAAGAACGGTAGTTATCATGAGCAGATGATCAAAGAAGTTTTCTATAGCTCAATAGTGCAGAATTTCGAATACTCAGAGCCTTTCATTAAAGCTCTGAGGGAAAAGAAAGGCCGTAACAGCTACTACCAAGAATTTGAGTGGCTAGCCAAACGATGGAAAAAAAGCCCTTTGAGAGGATTGTAGAGAAGGGCTGTAACTCTATTGGATATTACTATCTGATCCACTCAGGTGGGCTTTTTGCTAGCTGGACTTACTTCATCAGGGCTGCAAGACCTGCTGTTGTAACAGTTTGGACGATCGTTTTAAGTGATTCCGTCGTCAGCTCAGATAGCTTAGCCTTCGCTTTTCCTTTATCTACATCATTCATTCCCGACAGGGCAATAAGATCTTCGAGCACAACAACAGCATCGCGATGGAACTTGATGGTTTGAACGTTTAAAATTGCGCTTAATCCACCATCTTGTTGAATAAAGTCAATGCCCTTTGCAGTTGCTTTGATAAACCCTATTATCCCCTCAATACCAGGATGAATAGAGCATTCCGAATCGAGAACCAGCAAACCTTGCTCTTGAAGATAGTTAACCTCTTTCCAGAGTTGTTCTGGAGAGCTTGAATATATGAGCGGATACCTTTTATCAAAATCAGGTATACTATCGAACTTCCAGCGACAAAAGGCTGGGTATGTGTCAGATGTCAATTTTAATATTTCTTTCTGTAATTCTCTAATAAACATTTTTAACCCCTTTTTTAAATTAGCCCACCGAGATGGGCTTTTTAATGTCTAGCGAACAGAGAATAGTAAAGCAGTGTTTGATTACGATTTAAACCGCTTAGCAGCCTATCAAGGGTATTGTGAGAGCAAGTTAGAGCTGGTTTACTCAGGCCAGCTCTTTAACAATACGATGTAAACTTGAATCGCCACGGGTTTAACAGACACCTCAGAGTCATTTAAGATGGCTTAAAGAGAGGTGTCCATGAGCGGTAAGCGTTATCCCGAAGAGTTTAAAATTGAAGCAGTCAAACAGGTTGTTGA
>Ga0157370_10005892_pt1 | contig 13661 bp, 13 predicted proteins | sample C35metaG_FD_113463 | JGI IMG/M metagenome (GOLD analysis project Ga0157370, IMG submission 113463) | Corn rhizosphere microbial communities from Kellogg Biological Station, Michigan, USA - C3-5 metaG | ecosystem: Host-associated > Plants > Roots > Rhizosphere > Soil | place: USA: Michigan...
CAGGGTGTCGAGACGCCGCACGTCGATGCGGACGTGGCGGGCCTGGCCGACGACCGATCGCGTGTCACCGGACGGCGCGGCCGCGGGCACCGCAGCCGTCTCGATCGTCATCGGTGCGGGGCGCGCCGCGTGCGCCGGCCGCGGCTCGCCGACTCGAACGAACACGACGTCGCCCGCCGCGCGGACGACGCGTTCGATCTCGGCCGCCGTCGACGGGCTCGCGACCCGCGCCGCGAAGTCGGTCTCGAACCCGTCGACCTGCAGGGCCTCGAGCGGAGGCTCGGTATTCATCACTTGACCCAGCGTGCCGAGCGCCTTCAGGATGATGAACGCGCGCACGCCGCGAAGCGGCGTATCGGGCGCCAGGCGAATGCGCACCAGCGTCCCCTCGCCCGACGGCGTCGGGATCGTCCATCCTCCGCTCGAGCGGCGCGGCGCCGCCGAGCCGAAGGCGTGCAGCGTCGCGACGAGCTCCGTGGCGACTACTTCGCCGTCCCGTCCCGCGACCGCGGCTTCGACGGCCTTCTCGAGAACGTCGATGGCGCGAAACAACACGTCCATGATCGCGGCATCGATCGCCAGATCGCCACGCCGCACGCGGTCGAGCATCGTCTCCAGCTCGTGCGCCAGCTCGGCGACGATGGCGTAGCCCATCGTCGCTCCCATGCCCTTGATGGTGTGGACGGCGCGAAAGATCGCCGCGACCGCGGCCGCGGCCGCAGGTCCCGTCGAGTCGCGCTCGAGCTCGAGCAGCGCCTTGTTGACGCCGGCAATGTACTCTCGGCTCTCGGTGAGAAAGAGCTCGGCGTACTGGAGGTTGTCCACGTCGACGTGTGCCCGCTGCTCAACCCAGCACGCGCTGAACGGCCTCGAGCACGCGACTGGGTTGGAAGGGTTTGACGACGAAATCCTTCGCGCCGGCCTGGATCGCCTCGACGACGAGCGCCTGCTGCCCCATCGCGCTGCACATGAGGATCCGCGCCTGCGGATCCTGTTTGCAGATCTCGCGGACCGCGTCGATGCCGCCCATGTCGGGCATCACGATGTCCATCGTCACGAGGTCGGGTCGGAGCTGCTGGTATTTCTCCACCGCCTGCAGTCCGGTTTCGGCTTCCCCCACGATCTCGAACCCCGCTTGCGTGAGGATGTCGCCGACCATGGTGCGCATGAAGATCGCGTCGTCGCAGATAAGTACGGTGTGGCTCAAGTAACGCCTCCCTAGGTGTGCAGGACCTGCTTGATCAGTGCGTCGAGGTCGAGCACGACGACTGGTGCATCATCGAGTGTTGCCATTCCGCGCACGATGCCTCCGCCGGGCTGCTCGGCGTCGCCATGGTCGATCTCGAGCGCGCGCATGTCGACCACTTCCTCGACTACGATTCCCACCAACCGGTCGCGGTACCGCAGCATGAGGATCGACCCTTCGGCGACCGGCCTGCTCGACGGATCGAGGCGCACGCCGAGATCCAACACCGTGACGATCGTCCCGCGCATGTTGATCAGCCCGCGCACGTATCCCGGCGCGCCGGGCACGCGCGTCATGGGACGGAGCGGAATGATTTCCTGTGTGGGGCCGATGTCACAGCCGTACGTCGCTCCCCCCACGCGAAACAGCAGCGTGGGGACGAGAATCGCTTCAGGGATCGACGCGGTAGAAGCCAAAGAACTGGAGCGGGTTTGTGTCAGCGATGGGGACATCCGGACCAGCGGCCAGCACGAGCGCGTGATGCAGCTCTTCCGGCAGTGGCGAGCGGAGATCGATCGTCTCTCCGGTGACCGGATGACGGAAAATCAACCACGCCGCATGCAGAAAGTGACGGCGCAGCGGGAGCCCCATCAGCTTGCGGCCGCCGCCACCGCCGTACGTGTCGTCACCGACGACCGGATGCCCGATCGAGGCGAGATGTACCCGGATCTGATGCGTGCGTCCCGTAAAGAGATGAGCGCGAAGCAGATCGGCGGAGTCGAAGCGCGCAAGCCGCGTGAGGTCAGTCCTCCCCGGCCGTCCTGTACTGACGATTGCCATGCGCTTTCGGTCTCGCGGATCGCGCGCGATCGGCTTTTCGACCGTGATCCGATCCTCGGTCAGGTGACCCCACGACAGCGCGGCGTAGCGACGCACGATCTCCCGCGCCTGCAGCGCAGCCCCCAGTCTTCGATGGGCACGATCCGTCTTGGCAACCAGCAGCAGGCCGGACGTTTCCTTGTCCAGACGGTGAACGATTCCCTCGCGACCGGGTTCACCAGCAGTAGAAAGTGATGCGCCCCTTCCCTTTAGCGCATTGACGAGCGTCCCGGACCAATTGCCGGGCGCGGGGTGGACGACCATGCCCGCCGGCTTGTCGATCACGAGCACGTCCTCGTCTTCGTAGGCGACGCTGAGCGGGATGTCCTCCCCCAGCACCTCGCGGCCGGGCGGCGGCGGGACTTCCACAATCACCTGTTCGCCAGCGCGCGCACGATAGCTGGCCTTCTCCTGGCGTCCGCCGACGAGCACGTGCCCTTGCGCGATCAACGTGGCGGCCTGATTTCGCGAGATGTCGAGGTGCGTGGCGACCAGGACGTCCAGTCGCGGTGCCGCGTCGGGTGCCGCGATACTGTGGTGCGCGCTTGGCATCGCGCCTATGACGACGAACGCGCTTCGCCGCCCTCACTCCCGGAGTCGCCGGTTTCTGCTGCCGCCGCGGCGCTCGCCGCCCGGTCCTCCTGCCACAGCACCCAGGCCAGCAGCAACGCCCCGATGGTCACGGCCGAGTCGGCAACGTTGAACGTCCAGAAGCGAACGTCGCCCACGCCGATGTCGATGAAGTCGACGACGCCGCGCGGCGAGCGGAAGCGGTCGATCAGATTGCCCGCCGCGCCGCCCCATGCGAGCCCGAGCGCGACCACGCGCTTCGTGTCGCCCGAGTTGGTCGCTCGGTACAGGCGCCACAGAATGAACAGGGCGATCACCGCGAACGCCCCGAAGATGTATCTCGAGTAATCGCCCAACGACATGCTGAACGCCGCGCCGGGATTGAACGCCAGGGTCAGACGAACGACGTCGCCCACGACGCGACGCGGGATGTGAACGTCGAGATTCCTGACGGCGAGCACCTTGGTGACGACGTCGAGACTGATGATCGCGACGGCCGTCGTCCAGAATACGCGGCCGTTGTTGCTGCCGGGTGAGGTCATGTCCCGCGGCTTAAGAGAGCTCGCCGGATTCTCCGGCGATGGTTGCCGGCGCCGGCAGAGCCGCGTGCTCGGCTGCGGTATCCTCGCCCCACAGCACCCACGCGAGAAGGAAGGCTCCCAGACTCACCGCCATGTCGGCGATGTTGAACGTGGGCCAGCGCGAGTCGCCAAATCCGATGTCGATGAAGTCGACCACGCCGAAGGGCGACCGGACGCGATCGATCAGGTTGCCCATCGCGCCGCCGCAGACGAGCGCGAGCGAGAGCGTGCGGGCGACGTCGCCGGCTCGCGTCATGACGTAGAGCCGGCCGAGGATGACCAGCGCGACGATCGTCAGCACCATGAAGATCCATCGAGAGTACTGCCCCATCTGCAGCCCGAACGCCGCGCCCGGATTGTGGACGAGCGTGAACCGCACCCACTCGCCATAGACGGCGTGCGGCAAGCCCTGCGGCACCAGGCGCGTGGCGGCGATCGCTTTCGTTCCGAAATCGACCGTCGCCACCAGCGCCAGCACGGGCCAGAACAGCCCCGCGTTACTTCTTTGCATCTTCCTCCCGCTGCTTGCAGTCGATGCAGTAGCGGGCATGTGGAAGGGCGTCCAGCCGCTCAAAGGCAATCTCGTTACCGCACTGATGACATTTCCCGAAGCTCTCCGGCGCACGATACAGCCGCCGCAGTGCTTCGTCGATGTGCCACAGGAACCGCCCCTCCTGACTCGCGAACAAAAACGCCTTCTCGCGCTCCATCGCGTCCGTTCCCTGATCGGCCATGTGGAACGAATAGCTGCTCAGATCTCCGTCCGCGGACTGGGGGGTGGCACCGAACGCCTCGTCAGCCCGTCCCAGCTCCTTGAGCACGCGCCTGCGCTCCTCCTGCAGCCGCTTCTCGAAATGCTGCAGCAGCTTCTTGCTCATGCCCTTCGGCTTCTTCACGCCGTTGATGGTCGCCATGGCTACTGAATCCTGTTGATGGCCACGAAGGCCGTGATCCCGTCGAGGTCGATGGCGTTCATGTTCTGCCCTCGCGATTCCTCCGCGCCCGCGAACACGAGCTCGGTTGCCAGCACTTCCTCCGCGATCCGGGCGCCATGGGCGTCGATCACGGCCTTGACCTCCGAGCTCCCGGCCACGGCCAGCACGATCCGATCGCTGACTGAAAGCCCGGACTCCTTTCGCATACGTTGTACCCGGCTGATGAGCTCTCGGGCATGCCCCTCCAATCTCAGCTCCGGAGTCACGGTCGGATCGACCGCGGCAAAGAACCCCCCGTCCTCCTGAACCGCGAGCGCGCCTGACGCGCGGCGAATGATCGTCAGGTCGTCAAGCCCCAGCTCGTGGGACTCCCCTTCCACGCTGACGACGAGCAGTTCGCCGCGCAGGAAGCCACGAAGCTGCTCGCCCCCGAGGGTCGCCACCGCCTGCGCCGCCAGCGGCGTCCGCTTGCCGAACTTCTTGCCCAGCGAACGGAAATTCGGCTTCGCCTCCAGCGTGACGAGCGAGTCGCCGGAGCTCGCGAAGTCGACTTCCTTGACGTTGAGCTCCGCCGCGAGCAAGGGTATGAGCGGTATCAACACGTCGTCGGCGACATGGGGCGCGACACAAATCATGCGCGCCAGCGGCTGCCGCACCTTGATTCCGACGTCCTCGCGCGCCGCGCGGCCCAGGCGCGCCAGCGTCCGGATGGCGTGCATGGCCGCGTCGAGCGTCGGGTCGACGCGCTCGCTGCGCGCACCGACGAACGGCGCAAGATGCACCGAGTCGCCCGTGAGCTCGCGGTGCACCCAGTCGCTCAGGAACGGACAGATTGGTGCGAGCAGGCGGCACACCGATACGAGCACCTCGTGCAGCGTGGCGAACGCGGCGCGATTATCCTCGCCGTCCACGTCATAGAAGCGGCCGCGGTTCAATCGGACGTACCAGTTCGCCAGGTCGTCGTCCACGAGCTCGATGATCGCCCGCGCGGCGGTGGTGGCGTCGTACGCCTCGAGGGCCTGGTCCACCGTCCGCTCGAGCGACGCGAGACGGCTGATCATCCAGCGGTCGATCACCGGGCGCGACGCGAGCGGCGGATCCTGATCGGACGGCGACCACCCGAAGTTCGCGTATTGCGCGAAGATCCCGCTATACACGTTCTTGAACGTGCGCAGGAAACGCCCGGCCTGCTCGACCAGCAGACGCTCGTCGAAGCTGCGCGGCACCCACACATTGCTCGACGCCACGAAGAACAGCCGCACCGCGTCCACGCCGTGCCGTTCGATCACCGTCCACGGATCGATGATGTTGCCGCGGCTCTTGGACATCTTGAGGCCGTGCTCGTCGAGCACCTGGTCGTTCACGACGACGGCGCGATACGGAGACGCCGACGCCGGCGAGTCGTTGTTCGGCAGCGCATCGCCCAGGCCAGTCGCGATCGCCAGCAGCGAATAGAACCAGCCTCGCGTCTGATCGACGCCTTCGGCGATGAAATCGGCCGGGAACTGCTCGGCGATCTGGTCGCGGTTCTCGAATGGATAGTGCCACTGCGCGAACGACATCGAGCCCGAGTCGTACCAGGTGTCGATCACCTCGGGCACGCGTCGCATGGTTCCCGCGCAGCCCGGCACACGGCACCGCCACGTGTAGTGATCCACGTTCGGCTTGTGCGGATCGAAGTCGTGTGGCAGCGCGGCATCTGCGCGCTCGGCGAGATCGGCGAAGCTGCCCACGCATTCAGTGTGCGACGGGTCGGCGTCGCACAGCCACACCGGCAGCGGCGTGCCCCAGTAGCGGTCGCGCGAGATCGCCCAGTCGATGTTGTTCTCGAGCCATTCGCCGAAGCGCCGCTCGCCGATGAACGGCGGGTGCCAGTCGACACGCGCGTTGCGCGCCAGCATGGCGTCGCGGAACGCGGTCGTGCGGATGAACCACGAGGTGCGCGCGTAATACAGCAGCGGCGTCCCGCAGCGCCAGCAATGCGGGTACTCGTGCGAGATGCGCCCCGCCTTCCAGAGCACGCCGCGCCGCTTGAGCTCCTCGATGATCAGCGGATCGGCGTCCTTCACGAACAATCCGCCGACGACCGGCATCGACGGCGGAAACTCGCCCCGCGCGCCGACCGGCTGCAGGAACGCGAGGTTGTGCCGCTTCCCCGCTTCGTAATCGTCGGCGCCGAACGCCGGCGACATGTGCACCACGCCGCTGCCGTCGGTCGCCGTCACGAACTCCTCACCGACGATGACCTCGTGATTGGTTCCGTCCGGGAAGTCGACCCAGTCCAGCGGACGCCGGTAGCGGGTGCCGACCAGAGCGGCGCCTTTGAGTCGGCGGATGAATTCCCACCGATTCTCATAGTCCTGGCCCAATACCTCGTGCACCCGCGCCTCGGCCAGGATGAGCGTTCTCTGATCGAGCGACTCGGCATGCGTTTTCCCGTCGTCGCGCCGGATCAGCTCCACGTAGTCCAGATCGGGGCGCACGGCGAGCGCCGTGTTCGACACCAGCGTCCACGGGGTCGTCGTCCACACGAGAATCCGCCGGCCCACGCGCGGATGCAGCGACGGATCGCGCCCGCCGGCGCCCTCGTCCACCAGGTCGAGCGCGACGTAGACGCTCGGATCCTCGTCGAGCTGATAGCCGAGCGCCACCTCGTGGCTCGACAGCGCCGTGCCGCATCGCGAGCAGTACGGCAAGATCTTGTGGCCGCGATAGAGCAGCGCCTTGTCGTAGAGCGTCTTCAGCGACCACCAGACGCTCTCCACGTAGTCGTTCGTGTAGGTGACGTACGGGTGCTCGTAGTCGAGCCAGTAGCCGATGCGCGCGCTCAGCTTCTCCCAGTCGGCACGATACCTGAACACGCTCTCGCGACACAAGCGGTTGAACTCGGCCACGCCGAGCGCCTCGATTTGCTGCTTGCCGCTGATGCCGAGCTGCTTCTCGACTTCGATCTCGACGGGCAGCCCGTGCGTGTCCCAACCCGCTTTGCGCGCCACGCGAAACCCCTTCATGGCCCGGTGCCGGCAGAAGAGATCCTTGATCGTCCGCGCGAAGACGTGGTGGATGCCGGGCTTGCCGTTCGCGGTCGGCGGACCCTCGAAGAACACGAAGGCCGGTGCGCCGGCGCGCGCCTCGAGCGTCCGGCCGAACAGATCTTCCTCCTCCCAGCGAGCCAGGAGCTCGCGCTCCAGCTCATCCGCCGGACGGTCGGGCGGCAAGGTCTGATATCGCGTCATGCTCGGCGCCGTCACATGGCCTCCAGGACGCCGCGCACGAGCTCCGTCAGCGTCGGCTCGGCGGCGTTGGCCACGGCGATGATGCGCTCGACCGTCGCCGGCTCCAGCGCGTCGGGCAGGCACATGTCGGTGATGATCGACAATCCAAGAACTCTCATACCTCCGTGGACGGCGACGACGACTTCCGGCACGGTCGACATGCCGACGACGTCGGCGCCGATCGCCCGCAGAAACCGATACTCGGCGCGCGTCTCGAGATTGGGACCCGTGACCGCGACGTACACTCCCTCGCGAAGCGTGACCTTCCCGTCCGCCGCGACGCGGCGCGCCAGCGCGCGAAGCCCCGCGTCGTACGGGGCGGACAGATCGGGGAAGCGCGGCCCGAGACGATCGTCGTTCGGTCCCACGAGCGGGCTGTCGCCGAGCAGGTTGATGTGATCGGCGATGAGCATCAGATCGCCCGGCGACCACAGCGGATTGAGTCCGCCGCACGCGTTCGACACGATCAGCGTCTTCGCGCCGAGCGCGCGCATGACACGCACGGGGAACGTCACCTGCTGCAGCGAATAGCCCTCGTAGCGGTGAAAGCGGCCCTGCATCGCCACCACCGTCTTGCCACCGAGCGTCCCGCACAACAACCGCCCGTGGTGCGACTCGACGGTCGACAGGGGGAATCCGGGAATGTCCGCGTAGTCGATCACCGCCTCGGCCTCGACCTCCACGGCGAGACGGCCAAGCCCCGTGCCGAGAACGATCGCCGCGTGGGGCCGCGCGTCGAAGCGGGCGCGAATCACCGCTGCCGCGTGTTCCACGGCGTCCGCCGAGTGCACGTTGGTCATCGCGACGGGCATCGTCGCCGGTTCCGATCCAGACGCGTTCATTCCTTGACGAGCGAACCCATCCACGAGGGCGAGCCCGCGCCATCGCGCACGCCGCCGTCCGCCGCCCCCGACTGCTCGGCCGCCACGATCTCCGACAACTGGCGCTCGATCAGGAGCCGCACCTGGGCGAGATACGCGCGGCGCGACCGGTCCAGCGACACGATCTGATCCTGCAGCCTGCGGATCTCGGCGCGCGCGTCTTCCACGATGCGTTCGCCGTCGGCGCGCGCTTCACGCAGGATCAACTGCGCCTCTTTCTCCGCCTGCTCCCGGATCTCGCCGCGCAGTTGCTGCGCCGACACCAGCGCATCGTTGATCGCCTTGTCGCGCTCGCGAAAGGCGCGCAACTGCTCGTGAAAGCCCTTCGCCTTGGCATCGAGGTCCTGGTTCAACCGCGCGAGCCGCTCGAGCTCCTCGGCGACCTGCTCGCGGAACTGGTTGACGCGCTCGGGATCGTAGCCGCGCATCGCTTTCCCGAAGTCGTACCGGCGGACGTCGAGCGGCGTCAGATGGAAGGTCTCGTCGATCATGCGGGTCTCGCTCCAAAGAGAATCGTTCCAAGGCGGATGTAGGTCGCCCCTTCCTCGACCGCGACCTCGAAATCACTGGACATTCCCATGGACAGCTCCGTGGCATTGTGGCCGGCGGCGCACAGCACCTCGCGCGCCAGCCGCGCCCCAGAAAACGTCGCGCGCAGCATGCGCTCGTCGGCGCCGAGCGGCGCCATCGTCATCACGCCGATCATGCGCAGTCCGGCGAGCGACCGAAGCCGCTCCGCCTCGAGCTCCCAGTCCACCGGCGCGAACCCGCCCTTCGACTCCTCACCGGTGACGTTGACCTGCATGAGTGCTTTCACCGGCGCCGTGGCGCTCGAACCGACCTCGTTGACGACGTCGGCAAGGCGGCTGCTGTCGAGGGAATGGAGGAGGTCGAACCTGGCCAGGGATTTCACCTTGTTCCGCTGAAGATGCCCGATCAGATGCCATCGCACCGGGACGGAGACCGCGTCCATTTTCGGAAGCGCCTCTTGTACCCGGTTTTCGCCGACGTCCTGAATCCCCGCGTCCCACGCGGCCTGAACCGCATCGGGGCCGTGCGTCTTCGTGACTGCCACGATCTTTACCGTCTGTCCGTGACCACCGCGCCGCACCGCGGCGCCGACTCGGTCGTACACTTCGCCCAGCCGGCCCGAGAGGTCAGGAAACGGCATAACGTAGCAACTTACCGGAGGTTACAGAGTGATTCAACTAGCGAGCGTCGGAATTTCCGACGATCGGAAAGCTAGCGAGGATACAAGCGGGGTGAGCGGGATTCCGCCGACCGCACCGGCAAGTTGCAGAGAGAATCGAGGACAGCGATCTGGACGTTCGACGGGGTCCGCGCGACCGCGAGACCGGGGCACGACAGGACGTTCATGAAATACTCATTGGTCGGGTCCAGCGCCGGCTTGACGGACCGTCCGTGCCGCCAGCGCTCGACCGCGGCCGCGGCGGCGCGAGTCGCCGCCGAATCGACCGTGATCCCCTGGCGCCCTCCAGCTGCCGGCCCGCCCCCGGTGGCCGACTGATCGATCGCCACGAGGCCCGTCATCCGCCACGCGTTCGACAACCGGGACCGATCGGCGGCCGGCACGGTGAGCGCCACGGCAACGGTTCGCCCGCTCGCACGCGCGGCATCGGCGACCGCGGCCGCAACGTCGCCCACCGTCGATGGGACGACCAGCCCGTGACGCCGGCCAAGCTCCTCGACGTACCACCGGGCGGGCAGCAGCGGAATGGTCACGATGGATACGTCCGGCCGCCGATGCTCGACCTGCTGCGCGTACCACAGCGGATAGGTATCGTTGTCGCCCGCGACGAATAACACCGCCCGGTGCGGCAGTGGGTCCAACAACGCCGCCGCCACCTCGCGCGGCAGGCTTGCCTCGGGCTCGGCACGGCGATCGACCGCGGACCAGTTCAACGCGATCGGCAACGCCGCCACCGCGACGCCTAGCGCGAGCGGGAGCGCGAATCGCCTGACGACCGCGATCGCTCCCATCCCGGCCCAGATTCCCCAGGCCCAGAAGCCGAGCACGAAGAAGTAGTCGCGGTCCCGGGCCTCGTGGTGCGCGTCCTCGGGAATGAATCGCCACGCGAACGAGCGCCCCGCCTTGAAGTTCAAGTAGACGATCACGCCAAGCGATCCGCAGAGGAACAAGAGCCCGACCGCCCGCCAGGTGCGCGCATCATTTCGGCGGTGCCAGATCGCGCCGACGATGCCGAGCGCGGCGAAGGCACAGGTCGCGAGTACGCGCCAGACCGTCGGAATCACGGTCGGCCCCAGCGAGAGTGCCACCTGCCAGTCGGCGTACTCGAACCAGTTCGCCAGTTGCAGCCAGATGGGCGCCTGCCTTGGCCACAACCCGGCAACCTCGTACTGTTTGCGTCCGACCACCGACGCCACCCGACGCCAGGTATTCGGGTCGCCCTGATTGATCGCTGGATCGTGACGCGCCCGCAACAGCAGGAACAGCAGCGCGGTGAAAGCGACGACGGACACTGCGACGACCGACGCGACATGCGTCGCGCGCGACCGAGGCCGCTCGCTTCCCGGCAGCAATGCGCTCGCGACAACTGCCGCGACGCCCACGGCCGCGACCGGAATCGAGACGCGACTCGCGCCCACGACCGCGATGCACACGCCGAGCAGACCGACTCCGGCGTTCCAGGCGCGCGGCGCATTCGGCCGATCAGTCACGAGCAGAATCACCACGGGTGCGGCGACGATTGCGCTCAGATGGAGTGGAAGCGCCAGCGCCAACAGATATGCCGCCAGCACCGTCCACCGGCGCTCGCCCGTCTCGCCGGCGCGATCGGCGACGACGATCGCCGCCACCGAGAGCAGGAGCGACGCCGAATAGACCTCCGTTTCCGTGGCGTTCTGCCAAACGGAGCTCATCGCGCCGGCCGTGATCGCGGCGCAGAATCCCGCGACCGGCGAACGCAACGATCGACCGATCCACAACCCGGTGAGTCCGGCCGCGGCGGCGGCGCAGACGGCCGACAGCAGGTTGGTCGCGGTGGCGAAGGGCAGAAACCGCCAGAGCTTCGTCCACGCGCTGAGGGCCAGGACGAAGAGCGGCGTCCCCGGCGGATGCGGAATGCCGAGCGCGTGCGCGGCGGCGATGAACTCCCCCGAATCCCAGAAGGTGACGCCCGGAGCGAGCGTCGCGACGTAGACGGCTAGCATGACGGCGCCCGCGAGCCATGCCGCGCGCCGCGGCGTCATCACGAGTGGACTTCGATTCCCGCCGACTGAGCGACTTGCGCCAGCGGCCGGCCGGCGACGAGGTCGCGCACCTGGGATGCGGTGAAATCGCGCCACAGCCGGCCATTCGCCGCGACGGTGATCATCGCCGTCTCCTCGGAGACCACGACGACGAGCGCATCCGTCTCCTCGCTCAGGCCGAGCGCGGCGCGATGTCGCGTCCCCAGCGAGCGGTCGATCATCGCGGCCTGCGACAGAGGGAGAATGCATCCCGCGCCGACGATGATGTCGCCGCGAATGATCACCGCGCCGTCGTGCAGCGGCGAGTAGGGCGTGAAGATCGTCGCCAACAAATCCGCCGAGACCTTGGCCTGCATCTCCGATCCGGACTGGACGTATTCGTCGAGCGATACCTCGCGCTCGACCGCGAGGATCGCGCCGATGCCGGAGCGGCTGAGCCGCTCGACGGCTTCGGCGACCTCGTCGCCGATCTCGCTCTCGCCCATGTGAGCGAAGAAGCGCGACATCGGCGAGCGGCCGATCTGCGCCAGTCCGGCGCGCAGCTCCGGCGCGAACACGACGAGGAGGGCGATCGCGCCGTAGCTGAACACCAGCGTGAGCAGATAGATGATCATGCTGAGCTGCAGCACGTAGGCAATGCCGTAGGCCACGGCCAGGACGATGATGCCGACCAGAACCTGCATGGCGCGCGTGCGGTGGATCAGCACGAGCACGCGATAGATGGCGTAGCTCACGACCAGCAGCTCCAGGGCGTCGCGCCAACCCGGATGCAATAGCCTCAGTTGTTCGAGAACGCTCATGCGGATCCGCGGTGAATGATGGCCCAGGCGACGTCCAGCGCGTCGCGCGACGGCTTCACGTCGTGCACGCGGAACAGCCGGGCACCACGCTCCAACGCGGCGACGTTCGCTCCCACCGTCCCGGCGACGCGATCCGACGGTGAGGCAGCCCCGATAATCTCGCCGATGAACCGTTTGCGCGAGGCCCCGACCAGTACCGGATAGCCGAGCGTGGTGAACCGCGCCAACTGTGCCAGCACCGCCAGCGACTGTTCCCCTCGTTTCGAGAACCCGATGCCCGGATCGATCGCGATTCGGCCGCGCTCCACGCCGGCGTCCAAGGCGTGTTGGACGCGGACCTGCAGTTCGGCGATCACCTCGCCCACCGCGTCGTCGCCATAGTCTGCACGCGCGAACGTCCCCATCGTGGCAACGTCGCCCCGCGAGTGCATCAGGACAACCCCCGCCTTCGCCGCCGCGCAGATTTGGGACATCGCCGGATCGAGCCGGAAACCGGAGACGTCGTTCACGATCGACGCGCCGGCGGCCAGCGCGTCGGCCGCAACACGCGATTTGACCGTATCGACCGACACGAGGATGCCTGGAAACTCCTCCACGGCGAGCTGCACCGCCGGGATCACGCGACGCAGCTCCTCGTCGGCGTCGACAGCCACCGCGCCCTGAGGCCGGGTCGATTCGCCCCCAATGTCGATGACGTCCGCCCCCTCGGTCACCAGGCGTTCCACGTGCCGGCGAACCTCGTCCGCCGTCGTGAGCCGGCCGCCGTCGCTGAAGCTGTCCGGCGTCACGTTGACGATGCCGACGATGCGCGGCCGATCGAGCGCGAGCGCGCCGGTTGCGTGGTGCCAGAGCATTGATGAAAGCTACGCGGCAATTGGCCGGACCGCCCCAACGAAAACGGGAACCGCGTTCGCGATTCCCGTCTCCAATCCCGTCTCCAATGTCGATCGACCGGCGCTGCTACGCCGGGCTCGGCTCCGGACCACCGAGTAGGGGCGGATTCGTCCGCTTGGGCTCGAGGACCGGCTGCGTGACCGGCGCCGACGCGGTCGGCGGCGCACCGCTGGTCCGCGGCGGCAGCGCTTCGCCGCGCGACAACATCTCGATGTCGTCGCGGGTGAGCGTCTCCCGCTCGAGCAGGGCGGCCGCCACCTGGTGCAGCAGGTCCAGGTTCGCCTGCAGTGTGGCCTTGGCTCGATCGTACGCGTTGTCGATCACGCGCTTCACTTCTCGATCGACCAGTTGCGCCGTCTGCTCGGATACTTCGCGACGATGCTGGATCTCGCGGCCGAGGAAGAGCTCCTGCTCGTTGTCGCCAACGAG